>Ga0265297_10002213_pt1 | contig 40891 bp, 28 predicted proteins | sample Munlanlwell13791_FD_192502 | JGI IMG/M metagenome (GOLD analysis project Ga0265297, IMG submission 192502) | Leachate microbial communities from a municipal landfill in Southern Ontario, Canada - Leachate well 137-91 | ecosystem: Engineered > Solid waste > Landfill > Unclassified | place... | reverse complement strand
ATACTAACCAAAGCTTTTCCTGTTCCAGTTATCGCTCTTATAAATTGGCTGTTATTTATGGTTACGTTGTTTTTAGCATTTAATAAAACTTGCGCAAGATTACCGCCAATGTTTGCCAATAAGTCGCTAGAGGTAATAGTCATGCTGTCTCCAGCATAAACATCAACTGTAGCGGTACCGGTTGAACTGGTAAGTGAATTTAAAGTGCTGGATGATATACCTACGCTGCCGTTTGTCGCATCAATATCAATTAAGGAAGTGCCGTTAGTAGTAACTGACGATAAAGAACTTTGGCTGATATTAATATTATTTGCAGTAGTGGTAAGTGCGATTTCAGCCCATGAACCTTTGGTTTTTGCCAAAAGGTCGGTTAAACCTATTGTTATGCCGTTGCCTGCATCTATATCAATAGTTGCCGTGCCTGTTCCTCCAACCTGAGCAGTAATTGCGGTGCGTGTGCCTGCGCCGGTAATACTTACGCTTCCCAAAATTGCATTAATATCGATTAAAGCATTGCCGTTTCCGGTAACATTGGCTGTAAGAGTTGAAGGATCAATTGCCAGGCTGCTGCCGGCTGTAAGTAAAATTTTAGCAAGCGTATCATTAGCCTGGGCAGTTAAAGTTGAGTTTGTAATATCAATGCTTCCTGCAGCATAAGCATCTATGATTGCGCTTCCGGTGCCAGCCACTGAAGCAGTAAGCGTTCCTGACAATATTTCTATATTATTATCAACATCTAAATCAATTTTCGCATCTCCGCTGCCGCTCTGAATCGCCTGCATAGAGCCTGGCACATAAAGGCTTCCACTGTTTACATCAAGGATAATTTGCGCCGGGTCAAGCAAGCCGTTACCGGTCGCTAACAAATAATAAGCGTAAGTATCACCACCGGTAATAATATCAATTGTTGAACCTAACGCGCGAATATCGTTTAAATGGACGCCATTAAATTCTTTTAGATAAATACTGCCGTCACGGGCGATTGCTTCAATATCATCAACTTTGGTCTCGATACGATTAACGATATCGCCGATGTTTAAAGCGGCATCCATATACAACCCTAAAGCATAAAGATTTATCCCGCTATACGGAGCATCAATAATTGAACCAGTTGTTGTTTTTAGGTAAATATTATTTTCAGCATCTATAACGCCAAGGGTAATGTTACCGACAGCATTAATCCTTACATCGTGGTCGGCAGTAATAGTAGAGTTAGAAACAACTACCTGGCCTTCAGCATCAATTATGACATCATTATCAGCGTCAATATCACTTGAACCATACATAAGCGTATCTCTGCCGGTTTTGATGCTAACATCACTATTTGAATGAATAGAACTTGTGCCGTCCATAACAAGGTCTGTGCCGGCATCAATATCTACATCGCTTCCTGAAATATAAGAACTTTCGTATAACTCAATATTGTCAGCGAAACTATCTGCGGTTGGGTCTTTAGTGGTTATAGAAATTGCCCCGCCTGTAATATGGGAAGTGCCATACATTTGTAAAAGATCGTCAACAGTTATGGTAACTGTGCTGGCTCCGGAAATATTAGCATTGCCAGATAAATAAATATTTTCCTGGCCCTTATCGTCACCAACGTCTATGGTGACTGTATCGCCGGAAATGGACGAATTGTTATACATATACAGCCTATCCATAACATTAACATTAATGACACTTGCTAAAATCGATGAATTGTCGAGCATCTGCATTATGTCCGCTTCGGAACTGGTAGTGTCGCCTACGTTGATATTCACTGTTCCAGCGTCAATTTTTGCTGTGCCGGACATTTTTAAATTATCCAAAGTGGTTTCATTGACTATTCCGGAAGTTTTTATTGTGCCTGAATTGTGAATAATATCATCAATAGCGTAAAGATTTATTGTTCCGCCTAAAAGACTGGTAATGTTGGCATTAATGATAAGACGGGCATCAACTAAGCCGTTAGATGTTAAATTAATATTGTTGTTTCCAATAACATCAGCATTAACGGTTAAAGGCGAGGCTGTGCTTATATCGATATTTCCTGAACCAAAATTCTTTACGGAATAACCCCAGGCAGTTCCCCACGCAGAAAGCGCAAGGTCGTTAAGCTCAAGGCTGCCGGTATTTCTGATATTGATATTGCCGGCCGTATCTGTTTCGCGCACACAGGCACTTAATTCACTTACTTGGGTATCAAGGTTAATTCCATCTGCTGCATTTAAAATTACTCTGTCGGCAATAAGATTCGGCCCACCGACGGCGTTTCCTATGATGCTGGCCGGCCAATCGTAAATATTTCTATAGGCGTGCAATATAACCAAGGCATTAGGGGCATTCAAAATTTCAAGATTTAAATCCCCGGTTTCAACGATATGAACGATGCTTCCGCCTACATAACCTTCTATTGAACCTGTAACGGTTTCTATCGGGCTGTCTTTGGTTCCAAAGTTGCCGGCCACATCAAGTATCAGCCTGCCCACTCTAAGATTAGGGAAACCATCAACAGAATCTTGTTGCGCTACGTTACCTGCCGTAACAAGTTTAAAGCTTCTACTACCTTGTATAAGGTCTCCAATCGTGATATCCCCTGCGGTAGAAGAACCAATTATAATAATACCGCTGGTGGTTATGTTATTAAGCTCGTCGTTAGAAATCTTAAACAATCCGGATGCGCTGGCAAGGGCGATAGTCTGATTGCTGGAAGGAGCAATTGTAACATTACCGCTTCCGGCATTAATCTCGCCAGCCAGATTAACATCATCTGCTGTAATTATAACTTCTCCGCCGCTTGTATTTACTGAAGCGTTATATTGCAAATCATAAACACCGTCATAATTCTTGTCGCTATCTGCCTGAACCGTAAATGTGCCACCGTTAGTTGTTATATTTCCATGCGCGTATTGAATAACATCCCTATATGCATTCAATAAAACTGTCAAACTGCTGCTGGTAATGGAATTCTTAATTAATATGTCTTGGCCCGCAATAATGGTTATTGCCCCGCCTGAAACAGTAGCATTTATTTGCACATCTCCGGTGGCAGAGAGATTAATCGCAGACGTACCGCTATCTAATGCCGCATTAATGATAAGATTTGGATCATCAATTACTCTTAAGTTAATCGCGCCGGTAGTAGTAATCGCACTTGTGATGTATAAGTCACCCGCGTTGGTAAGCGTGAGGCCTCCGCCAGTAAATCCTGCCAAATGCAATTCACCTTTATGATAAAGATTAACATTTCCGTTTGAAGTAATTGTAAGGCCAGTAGAACGTAACTCTATAGGGGCAAGGCCGGTTGTGCCGATGCCGCCTGTAGCATTTAAAACTATATTTAACGCGCTGATATCGTAAGGATTATTTGTTGTTTCATCAGCACCATCTTCAATATTTCCTCCGGCGATAATCGTAACTGTTCCTGAAGCAGGAATTTCGTTGCCGGTAAATGGCGTTGGCCCTTTCGCTGATGCTCCGTCGGTAGAGATATTATGAACGTAAACATCACCCGTAGCATTTAAAGTAATGTTTCCGCCGTTTGTAACAACTTTACCGTCGGCGCCAATTTTAATGAATGCGGGTGTAGCTGGCGCGCTATTACGTGTGGCTATAGTAATATCTCCGCCATCGTTTGTTACACCAACCGTTCCATTTACGGTTGTTATGTTTAAATCTCCGGTATTTAATATATCGATTACTCCCGAACCGGTATTATGGGCTGCTAATTTATTTACCTGAATTTCCAACGTCTTGTTCCATCCCGGGGTAGTTGTTGTTGTACCGTTTACTGTGATAAGTTTTAATGCATCTGCAACGATATCTTCATACCCTGAAAGATTATCCACTATTGCGCCGTTAATATTGAGCGTTACGGTATTACCTATGGCTTTTATTGAGGCTTCCAGAATAAGGTTTCCACCATCCTGGGTTGCAAGAATAACATCGCCGGAATTATTGGTAACGCCGGTAGTTGAACCAACCCCTGTAATTGTCAGGTCGCCTCTATTGATGATGTCTATGTTTCCGCTTCCTGTATTTGAGGCGGCGAGCCTGTTGACATTTGTTTCCAAAGTGTTATTCCATCCCGCAGTCGTTGTTGTTGTGCCGTTTACGGTGATAAGTTCCAATGCATCGGCAATGATATCATCGCCAGAATGATTATCAACGATTGCACCGGAGATATTTAAAGTAACAGTGCCGTTAGCATTAATATCATCTACTAAGATAAGGTCAGAATGAGTAATTATAAGGACATCTGCGCCTAGATTAGTTACGCCTGTTCCGTAGATTGTTAAGGTGCCTATATTGTCTATTTTAATATTTCCTGAATCAGTATTTGTAGCTTGTAAATTTGAGACTTGGGTTTCAAGAGGATTGTCTGAACCGATGCCCTTCGCGGCAGAAAGAATGAGGTTAGTAGATAAAATATTTAATTCCGGTGGGCCAAGAATATCATTGCCATCAAAAATTGCGCCGGAAGCCATTAAGTTAACCAAAGTATTTGATCCGAGAATGGTGATTCTTTTTACATATAAATCTCCATCGTGAACATCAACAAAAATATTTCCGTTTGAAGTTGAACCGTTAAAGTATAAAGAAGAATTTCCATTCTGGCTGAAATTAATCTGTCCGTTATTGGTATTAGCTTCAGTATTTACCGGGTCGCCGTTTGCAGTATTATTATTAACATTAATATTTCCACCAAAATTCGTTAAAGTAATATTATTGGCGCTGGTTTCAATGGCGTTACCTGAACCGATGCCAGTTAGCGCATTAACAATCAAGGTAACGGCTGATAGATTATCGCCTGCGTCATCTAAGTTATTATCAATTATCGAGCCAGCGATAGACTTGACAGTTATAGTAGCGCTATTGATTAAAGAAGAAAGCCGGATATCGCCTTGAGCCGAATAGGTAATATCACCCGAAGCTGAAGTTGTCGAGGTTCCGGGTGCCATTGTAATCGCACCATCAGCAGAAACGTCTATCTTTCCGGCAGAATTTGTGCTGATGTTTGCATTTTGATTTATATCGCCATCAGCATTCAAAGTTATATCCCCACCGTTGGCTGTAACATTTTTATTAATGTTAAGGGTTTTAGGTAAAGTCGGTATTGGACCACCAACTAATTTAATCCATCCACCACTATGTTCAACTAGTACCTCTTGAGATGTTGCGCGTATTGAGATATCGCCGCCAACCGCATTATTAATAACGCCGGTAGTTCCTCTAACCATAGCAATATTTAAATCGCCGGTATTGAATATACGGATATCTCCGCTTAAAGCATTATAGGCAGCAAGATTATTTACTTTGGTTTCTAACTCTGTATCCCAGAGCCCATCTGAACTTAATATGCCATTTACCGTGCGAAGCTCAAGGCTATTTGCTATTACATCATAACCACTGTGATTATCGTAAACTGCTCCATTTACATCAAGAGATACTGTGCCGCCGGCGATGATGCTATCTTCCAATGTTAAATCGGAATGGGTTACGACTTCCACGTTTCCTGCTAAATTCTTAATTGCATAACCTTTCGAAACTCCGCCATAATAAAGCGATACCCAATCAGCGAGAGTTAAGTTGCCGTTGTTGTCTATAATTACGTTTCCGGTAGAATTTTCTGCAAAAAGCTTTGATACACTTGTGTGTAAATTGATTCCTCTTACTGCGCCGTTAATACTTAACGCTTCAGCAGTAACAGAAGTTGTTCCATAGTCAGACACTGCGCCGTTATAAACGCCAATCCAAATATATCTGCCAACCACATCTGACAATTTCACATCTCCGTCAGCGCTTAGCCAGATTTCTCCAGGGCCTACTATGTGACTACCAACAGCTTGTATAATTCTTCCGCCGTATATACCGCCAGGAAGACCGGCATCATAATCTGCTCTGATATCTATTGTGCCTGCAGCAGAAATAGTTCCTGAATTTATTAAAACATCTTTATCTGCATCCAAATGCACGCTGCCGCCAGAAGAAATAACATCTGCATTAATACTTAAATCATCGTGCCCGCCGGCATAAAGCGTGATATTTCCGGAAGCTAAAACATCAGCTATTACATTGAGCGGTGAAGCAGTTGAAATATTGATTGCGCCGGATAATGTGCGGACCGCAAAGCCCCAGCTTGCTGGGTCTACGAGATTTAAGATACCTGTATTATTAATTTGGATATTGCCGCTATTGGTCTTGGCAGATAAATTAGTAACTGCTGTTTTGAGCGGATTGCTCGAACCTACACCAGTTGCAGCATTAAGGATTAAAGACGTTGTTTCGACGTTTGGATTAGAGCCGTTATCTAAAGCGATAATTGACCTGGTAGTTGACCAGAGATAAACCAGCAAAGGATCACTTATGTGCACTACGCTTATATCCCCATCAGCAGCTATGTTAATGCCGATACCGTCGCTGTTATATACTATGGCCTCATTTATCTTTATATTTTTTATATTACCTATGTGTATGGAACCGTTATAACCGTGGCCGGCATAGGCTGTTAATTCATTTGCGCTTGTAACTAAATTGTCGTATAGATTTAGGCCGTATATTTTCTTGGCGACATCAAAGAAAAGGCGGCTGGCCTGGATATTTTTTCCGTTTGGATAGGGATAGACGCCGCAAAGGTTGCCATTTAGAACAGTTATAATTACATCATTAGGCGATGAAATATAATCTGCAACTGTATCGCCATTTGAAACAAGATTTATATTACCTGCTGTATTTGTTACATCATTATAGGTAACGCCTTTTTCGTTGTATATATAGATATTGGAACCGGCTGACGCGTCTATGGAATCAACATTAGTCCAAAGATAGTTTCCGGTTTTGCCCAAAAGTGTGTTATTGAAATAATAAGCTCCAGCGATTGAACCATTAGCTGTCAAAGATAAATGCTTCGCGATAATATTAGCTGTACCAATGTCAAGACCGGAAATGTTACCGCCAGCCGCAATGGAAACCGTACCATTGGGCGCAGAAACAGTATTTAAAACAATATCATTGGCTTCATTGATATATATTCCATTTGTATTGGTTGATGCGGTAAGGGTGTTTACGTTGGTAATAATTTGTTTGTCAGCGGCGCCGATACCTGAATTTGCGGCTAATGTCAGCAAAGTTGCAGTTAACCCGGCGGTATCGTCATTTCTTGAGATTGAGCCGCCATGAGCGGTAACTTGAAGCCCGCCTACGGAGTTAATGGTGCCCAGAGTAACATTTCCGGTTCCGTTGTCAGCGTTTGAACCGGAACGGATAATAATACTTCCGCTTCCGTTAGTGCTGATGGTGGTTCCGGTATTCTGGATAAAATCGCCGCCTCCGGTATTATCGGAATCGGCTTTTATTTTGATATTTCCGTTGGTTATTGTAATATTACCTATAACAGTGATAGTTCCGATATCAAGATGCGAATAATTTCCGGTTTGGGTAACTGGCCCTATCGAGGAATCGCCATTATGCGCGTCAACGATAAGCTCGGGGGTATTGAAGGTGCCACTGATATCTATGCCTTGAGAATCTACCTGGATTAGTTCATCAGCGGTTAGATTTCCGGAAAGAGATAATCTCTGATTGGTAAAAATGGTAATGTCGTTTGCCGTGATAGAACCATTAAGATATAAGGAATAAAGACTTAATAAGGCAGAATCATATGGCCGGGTGGTGCGAAGTGTAACTTTTGCAGCGGAATATCCCGGTGGTGCGCGGCCGTTTAATACACCGTAAAAACCTAACTGGTTGAAAGCATCTATATCTACTGAACCAGCATTACCTTCATTTGCGCCTGCTGAAACATCAATAACTGCGCCGTCTAATATGGTCACACTGCCGTTGGTTGAGCTTACCACAATCTGGCCGCCGTTTCCTATATTAAAGGGGCAGGCTGCAGCAGTTGTGCTGTTTTGGCCGAATACAACTGAATCCCGGGCTATAATTTCTACTTTGCCGGCTGAGCCGCCGTCAAAAGCATTAGTAATAACTATGCCGTTTTGAAGGACTGTTGCGGCAATAAGAGCAATTCTACCGCCATTTACGGATACGGCTGTGCCGTTTATCATAATCGAACCGGTATTAGTAATAATTCCGTCGTCGCCGGCATCAATTATGATTACGGGGCCTACTGTAATTGTAGGATCATCAATTGTAGTATCTTTTACTTCGATTCCGCCGTCGTTGATTATATCTGAATTTGAGGTAATAGTAATGCTCTTGCTTGCTTCAATTGTTCCGGTTGCGGTATTCACGATAGGCGCGCCGCTTGCCTTAAGCTCTACCACGCCGTCGTGTTCGTCTAATGCAGCTGCCTGTATTACGCCTGAATTGTTTATAGCGTAGTCAAAAACGTCATTTAAGACTTCTGCTGTCAAAATAATTTTTCCGCCGTTTGCCTGAAGTGTGCCGCTATTTTTAATTGCGCTGTCAAAACGGTTACCGTCAGCGTCCACAATAGCTGACTGAACCTCTTTAGCAATAACCACTGAAATGGTTCCCTTGTCGTCCAGGCTCATTGTAATTTCTTCGCCTGCCGCAAGAACAACTGTTCCCAGATTGGCAACGGCGAAACCCTGGTTATCTATTGCCTGAGAAAAAAGACAAATGTAACCTCCCGGCTTTGAAGTTGTAATCAACCCTTTGTTTACGATGTAACCGTTTTTGCCGGCAACTTTAAAAAATTCGTAGTTGCCCTTCATAAAATCTTCATTCGAAATATCAAGAGTCGAGGCAACCAGGCCTGCCGCATTAACGTGGCTTCCTGAACCAAAAATAATTCCGTTTGGATTAACTATAAAAATTTGTCCGTTTTGTGCGTTTATATTTCCGAAGATACTTGAAGGATCAGCTCCTGTTACGCGGTTTAAAGAAATAAAAGATGTGCCGCGGTTATAGTTTACAGTGTGGCCTGCGGCGATGTTGTAACTGTTCCAATCAATGATGGATCTGTCGCTGCCGATATTTATGTCGACTGTGGTTGGATTGGTGTAATTTATGGTAGCAGAGCCGTCTACGACTGTGCCGCCGTCAGGAAGATTTTGAGAAAAACAAATCGGGGAAAATAAAAAAAGAAAAATAGCCGAAACAGCTATTTTGTAAATACTAATTTTTTTTGATTTTTTAAACGATCCCAATTTTTACCCCGTGGATTTAGGGAACTGTAAACGTTTTCAAAAGTAAATAAGATATAACACTTTAATCAAAGAATGTCAAGTCGAAAATTTTAGATTTTTACAACTGCCTCTAAAACAAGCAGTTATGAAGCACGAATTTATGCAGCGCCTTTAAGCGAGCCCGTGTGACTCTGAGCGGGCTTTTAGATCCTTCGACTCAGTCGCCTTGCTCCTTCGCTCAGAATTCCTGCCTGCCGGCAGGCAGGAATTCGCACTATTATTTTCCCTGCGTGCCTTTGGCACTTGGAAAAATAATGGGCTTCCGCCAAAATCAAAGAATTTGGCAAGATCTCACCATTCGCTAAAGCGAATGGTGGACATTAAAATCTCCAACTGAACTCAACCCAAGGATGCGCGAGATTGCCATCCGAAGGAAGTTTGCCCAGCGGATAACCCACTTCAAATTTTAAAGATAAATCTTTAACGTTAAATCTTACGCCATATCCCCAGCCGCGAAGCGTATCGCTCTTTTCTTCTCCGGCCTGCGGATTATTAAGGCGGCTGTTTGCCCAATCATAAAAGCATACAAGCCTGAGTGAGTCATAGAGTTTATTTTGCGTAAGCGGAATTTTTATGCCTTTGGGAAGGCCGTACATTGGAAACGACCACTCAACCGAAGAATAAATTCCTCTGTCTCCGGCGAATTCACCAGGGCCATAACCGCGCACGCTTTGCGCGCCGCCAATCTGAAACTGTTCTGCCGCAGCTAAATTATAGTGGGAAAGCTGCGCTGAATTTTTAAATAAAAGCGCTGAAGAAAAAGGCAGCGGCTGCAATCTGTAAAAATTAAAAACACCCTTAACAAACCTGCCGCCTGCGCCCGTGCGCGAAGCAAGCGGGTCTTTCGGCCTTAAACCGCCCCACATATCAGCAACTCCTACATCTAATTCCGGAATTATAATGGTGCGTCCGAATTTATCGGTAACATCGATATCCAAGCCGTTCTTGAAAACGCGCATTTCATCGACTGATGAACGGGAATTTAAAAGATAGTTTTTAATGTCTTTATAATCGAAACCGAAATTATACCTTAAATCAAGTATCCTGTTGGAATACAAAGCCCTGTTTAAGAATAAACCGGCAATATTGGCCTTGCCTACGGCGCTTAAGGCGCGGAATTCTTTTCCCAGTACCAAACGGCTATGCGTATAATATCCGCCGATTTCTGTTTTTTCGTTTATGGGATAGACGTATCTAAAGTTTTTTAAGCTATAAAGGCTTTTTTGGGACATCTGGTATTTAAGATACAGCCTGTCGTCAAAACCCAAAAGATTGTTATTCTCATAAACAAATGCCCACCTGTTCTTTTCCATATAGCGGGAGCCGAAGTTGTCATAATCAAAGCCGATATGTATCGGAAGGTTATCCTTTACCTCTATTACTATGTCGGTTGTACCCGGTTCGGCGCCCGGAACCAGAATAGCTTTTGCCTTTCTGTCGGGGTTTTCATTTATATAGGTAAGAGAGTTCTGGAGGCTGTCGTATTTGAAGTAATCTTTGGGTTTAAGTTTAATTTTTTTTTCTAATTGCGACGTGCGAAAGTAGCGGTTCCCTTTAATGTCGATTTTTCCTACTTTGCCTTCAATAATTTTTATCGTGAGAATTCCGTCCTTAATGGTTTGCGGCGGAAGATATGCGCGGGAGGTGGTATAGCCTTTCTTCCTGTAAATTTCGGTTATTTTGTCGGCTACCTTCTGCATTTCTGAAAGCGCAAGGTCTTTACCTTCATATTCAGAAACTGCGCTTCTTAGTTCCTTTTCTGAAACTAGCGTTGCTCCATCAATGACTATCTTCTTTATCTGGACTCTTTTGGCATCTGCGGGGACGGGGGTTTCTTTTGGGGTTTCTTCCTTGATTTCCGGTTTCTTTTTCTTTTTTTGGATTTGCTCCTCGATGGCTTTTTGTTCTTGAAGAGCTTTTTCGCGTTGTTCGGTGGCGCCGATTGTCTGCGAAGGCGGCACTGTTTGAGCGAATGCGTATAAAGACAGAATAATTACAGCAGAAAAAATTAAAACTATTTTAAACTTCATTTCTTCCCTCCCCCCTTTAGATAGGGTTTTATTCTATAAGCGGGCAATTGCGCTGTCAATAAAAATTTTAGTAATGTTATTTATAATGGCACTATAACGCATTTTGGCAATCTGCGCAATCATTTTTTAAAACTTCACGGTTGGTTTCTTATTTAAAAATAAATTGCTTTTTGAGGCTTGCTATGCTAAATTAAAGAAAACATTGGTAAGCGTGGAATTTATAACTTAACTGCCTGTTACCCTAACCCGGAAACTTCAAAGTGGAAGAAAAATTTACCATAGCTTGTAGCGAAAAAAAAGGCGAAGAAGCCGCAAAAGAGCTCTCGTTAAAGATAAAATCTGTTTTTCCGAAGGCAGTCAAAGATGTATTTCTGTATTTTACGCCTCAATATAACCCTCATGACGCCTTAAAAACCATAAATTTCACCCTAAAACCCAGAAGAGTAATCGGGCTGCAAAGCCCTTTCCTTAACTTTGAAGATAAGATAATCGAAGAAGGGATGGCTGCTTTTGTAATAAATAAAGAGGGTGTCGGGCTTACGGAAGTGTTCATAAAAGAAGATACAACCCAGGAAATAGAATCAGCGCTGAGAATGTCTCTAAAAGGTTACTCTCATGAGAAAGAATTCATTTTTTCTTTATTGTCCGACCGTTTTAATTACCGCAATTACTTACGCGGCCTTGAACTCGCAATAGGAAAATCTTTTAATGTTTTTGGTGCGGGTTATATACGAAAGTATGCTGCAAAAAATTATCAGATAGTAAACAACGCAATAACCGAGGGCCTGGTCAACATAATAGGGGGCGGCATAAAAGAAACATCTCTAAGCATTGCCGGTTTTATCCCCCTGGGAAAGCCTTTCAAGATTACAAAAGTAATGGCGCAAAGAAGCATAATAATGGAAATAAACGGAAAACCGGCCATAAACATATACAAGGATTATCTGGAAGATAAATTCCACACCTTCATAAAAAATTATCTTTTCTCGTTATATCCGCTCGGCGTATACTATAATAACGACATACACCTGATAAATGTCATCGAGTGCCTGAAGGACGGCTCTCTCGCATGTATTGGAAACCTTAAAGAAAACGTCGAGGGGCACATAATGCTCTTCCATGCACAGGCGCTGATAGAAGAACTTAAGAAAAAACTCGAAGTAATAAAGAGCCGTGGAGAAGGTCTGGTATTTATGGTAAACTCTATGTTGAGAAAAAAAATATTACGCGACCACGCGCATGAAGAAAGCCGTGTTATCAAGCAGCTGCTTGGAGATAAATTTAAAGTAATAGGCATATACGCGGATTATTCCTTTTTCTCTGAAGCGGAAAGAAGAGAAATGAATCTTGAGGCCGGAAATATACTAATGACGCTGTGGAAATAAATTAAATGCAATACTCAATAAACCCTATTTTAGGTTCAGCAATTTTTCTATGCTTGCTGATATTTTTTCTTGTCATCTATCTTATCAATAAACTTCAGCTTATAAATATTCTCAAAAAAAGCATTGAGCGTCTCAATAAAACAATCCGGGAGCTTGATTACCAGGCAAAACTCATAATCAAAGGCGACATGGAACTTAAGCTCTACCAGGAAGAGGTGGAAGACAAACTTAATAAGCTTACTCTCCTTAAAAACCTCATAATTGCATCGCTGCGCATTCTGGATAAGGAAAATCTTTTTTCGCAGATAGACGAAAAAACGATAAATGATCTGGGTTTTAGAAAAGGGCTGATACTCACGATGGAAGGCGAGGAAAAATTCAGCGTCGGTTTCGAACCTAGAGAAAAGGATACTTTAAAGGATTTCGTAAAATATAAAAAGAGCTTTATCCAGGCATTGCCTTTGATTTCAGCTGATACCGAAGCGGGGTTAGAATTGGTAACTGCCCTGCAAACAAAAGATTTTCTTATAGCGCCGATAAAAGCGCGGGAAAAAATATATGCCGTGTTTGCTTTGGCTAATCTTGTTATGCCAACTGACGTAAGGCGCGCAGAAAAGGAAATTTTCTCAATCATCTGCATGTATCTGGGGCAGTGCCTCGACAATATTCAGCTGTTTGAAGAAATATATAACGCAAAAGACGAACTTGAGAAAAAAGTAAAAGAAAGGACAAACGAATTAGTTAAGAGCCTGCGTGACATAGAGGCGATAAGCAAAGCTAAATCTGATTTCATCTCCAACGTATCACACGAATTGCGCACTCCTCTTACGTCAGTAAAAGGATTTTCTTCGCTTCTGGTCGCTGAAAAATTCGGCAAGCTCCCTGAAGAAGCCAAGAAGCGCCTGGAAACAATAGACGAGAACGTCGATAAGCTTGTAAATATGGTTAATACCCTTTTGGATATCGCGCGCATTGAATCGGGAAAGACGGAAGTAAAAATAGCTCCTGCCGATATTGCAAAATCAATCAGAGATGCCGGGGAATTCCTTTCTCCTCAAATGCAGGCAAAAGCAATAAAATTGGTTCTTGATGTACCTGATACCCTTTTGGTTTATATGGATAAAAACCTTATTGACCAGGTACTTATAAATCTAGTCGGTAATGCCATCAAATTTACGCCTAATGGCGGACAGATAAAAATGGGTGTAAAGAGCGGCGGCAGCCAGGCTGTTGTCTCCATAACAGATACCGGCTATGGCATCGAGAAAGAAAACCTGGAAAAGATTTTTCAGGAATTTTTCAGGGTAGACAATACAATAAATGTTAAAGCCAAAGGAACAGGTTTGGGGTTATCTCTTGTCAAAAGAATTATCGAAATACACAAAGAAAAAATATGGGCTGAATCAGAAACAGGAAAAGGCAGCACTTTTTACTTCACGCTTAACCTGGCGAAAGAAAAAAGCAGTTAAATATGGCTAAAGTTAAGATTATGATAGTCGATGACGACCCTGATATTCTTGAGCTTCTTAGAGCAAGCCTTGAAGAAGAATACGAAGTTATCAGCGCTAGCATGGGAAACGAGGCTATCGAAAAATTGAAAAAAGAAGTCCCTGACCTTCTAGTTTTAGATTATATGCTGCCTGATATTCAGGGCCCGCAGATATGCCAAATCTTAAGAAAAGACCCATTGCTTGTACATTTGCCTGTTCTTATGCTTACCGGCAAAGGGGAAATAGAAGACAAGGTAAAAGGGCTTGAATCCGGCGCTGACGATTATATGGTTAAGCCTTTTTCCCCCCAGGAACTTGCTGCGCGTGTGCGCATGCTAATACGGCGTTCGAATATCAATTTAGATGCAAATCCTCTAACGCGCCTGCCGGGAAATGTTTCCATAAGCCGTGAGCTTGAAGAAAAGATAAAAGGTAAAGAAAAATTTGCCGCGCTCTACATTGATTTGGATAACTTTAAAGCAGTAAATGACTATTATGGATTCGAAAGGGGCGATGAAGTGATAAAGGAAACTGCCCGAATAATAATTAATGCCATACAGGATAAAGGCACCACAAAAGATTTTATCGGGCATATCGGCGGAGATGATTTCTTTATCATAACTTCTCCGGAAAAAGGCGAAGAAATTGCGAAAAAAATAATAAGCGACTTCGATAAAGTTTCTCCCAAGTTTTTTGATGAAAAAGACAGGATAAAAGGCTTTATAGAAACAAAAGGACGCGACAATGAAATCCATAAATTCGGATTTATTACCATATCCATAGGCATAATAACTAATTTATACAGAGAATTTACGCATACCGCGCAGATAAGTTCGCTTGGCGCGGAAGTTAAAGGTTTTGCAAAAAAGTTTGCTCAAAGTAAATATATTTTTGATAAAAGAACCGAGCAGAAATACTGAACGCGGTGCAAAACGTTTTCAATAAATAAATCTAGTTGTCAGGAAAATAGTTGTGTGGTATATATATTGAGCTGACAGCTTGAGCCTTCAGGTGTCAGCTTTTTATTTCTAAGGTTATATTTGAAAATTTGCTGGTTTAGACGCGAGTGGTGTCAACAGTCTTCGCTGAAAACAAAGTTTCTTAAATGCTGTTGCCACCATAAGTTAGAAGTTTTATAAACTCTTTGAAAGATAAAATGGTTTAAACGCGAGTGGTGTCAACAACCTTTGCCGAAGGCAAAGTTTCTTAACCGTTGTTGCCACCTAAGTTACAAACAGAATAAAGCTCTTTTAGAAGCAACTAGCTCTTGAACAATATGAAAAGTATGTAGCGCGAGTGGTGAAATGGCAGACACTTACGTTTGAGGGGCGTATGGCGAAAGCCGTGTGGGTTCAAGTCCCACCTCGCGCACCATTTATTTTAATTCAAAAAGTTACAGCTCTTTAGATTACCTTACCTGGACAATAAAAACACTTGGATGTATGCTGGAGAAAACTTCGCCTTTGGCGAAGCACACATACAAGTCCTCCTCCTTCGCCCTTCGGGCTTCGGCGGACAAGCACCTCGCGCACCATTTATTTTAATTCAAAAAGTTAAACGCCTTCCTAAAAATTCTTCTTTTCCGAAAGTTTCAATCTATAGGTAAGATAAGTAAGCTGGCAGGAAAAATCCACGTCTTTGAGGATAACGTCTTGGGGCAAGGCGAGCTTTACCGGCGCGAAATTTAAAATAGCGCGTATTCCGCATTGATACAAATGGTTTGAAATTTCTTTTGCATTTTCTTTCGGCACGGTTATTACAGCAATCCGGATATTTTCTTTTTTAATTATGTTCTGCATTTTTTCCAAACTGTAAACCTTTATTTCGCCATAATTTTTATTTTGCTTATTTTTATCTACATCAAAGGCAGCCTTTATACATAAGCCCTGGCTGCGAAACCCTTTATAAAATGAAAGAGCTCTGCCTAAATTGCCGAAACCCACAACGCAAACATTCCACTGCTGGTTTAAACCGAGTATTTCTTTTATCCTGTCAATCAGCTCATAACAGGAATATCCAACGCCTTTTTTACCGAAATGGCCGAAATAGGAAAGGTCTTTTCTCAACTGGTGGTGGCTTATTTTAAGAAATTCGGCAAGCTGGCGGCTTGATACTACCTTTTTGTTTTCTTCGAGAAAATAAATCAGGGCGCGCAGGTAATAAGAAAGCCTTATGATGGTTTCTTCCGGTATTTTTCTTTCTTGATAAACCTTTTCTTTGTCCATTGCGGAATTTACACTCAGCAAATCCTGGGTAAGTTGAATGAGTGCGAAAAATCAAGGATCCGTTCCCCTCCGGATACTGTTTCAAGCACAACGCCTTTTATGCTTTGGTCTATTTCGCCTATTATTTTTGCCTGCGCTGAATATTTTGTTAAAAAATTTAAAACCTGGCCGGCAATTGAATTTGGCACAACTAAAACAGCCCTTCCTTCGCAGGCGAGATAATAAGGGTCAATGCCTAATATTTCGCATGCAGCTTTAACGTCGCGCCTTACAGGTATATCTTCCTCAAAAATTCTTATCCCCTTTTTACTTCCTAAATATATCTCGTTTAAAACGCTTGCTATGCCTCCCCGGGTAGGGTCCCTCATGAAATTAATTTGCGGAAATTTCATCCACAACGAAGTAACAAGCTTTTTTAGGCTCTGGCAATCGCTTTTTATGTTAAATTCAAAAATCTTTTTGCGGCTAAGCATAACGCTTATCCCGTGCTCGCCAATTCCGCCTGTTACTATTATCTTATCTTTATTTTTAATGTTTTTAAAAGATGGTTTTGCTTTGGCTATTTTTTCACCTATCCCTGATGTACTTATAAAAATTTTGTCCGCTTTACCGCGTTCAACCACCTTAAAGTCTCCGCTTACTATATCAACTTTTGATATGCGGGCTGCTGATTTTATTGAATTTACTATTTTTATAAGGTCTGATTTCAGAAATCCTTCTTCAACTATTACAGCCAGGCTTAAATATTTCGGGACGCCGCCGCTGACACAAATATCATTTACCGTGCCGAACACAGAAAGTTTTCCGATGTCGGAACCAGGAAAAAATATTGGGTCTACGGTAAAAGAATCACAGCTATAAACAAGTTTTCCCAGCGTTGCAGCATCTGTTAATTGCCTGAGGGCCGGGTTGGAAAGTTTATTAACAAAAACTTCCTTAATCAGACTGTAACTTGCTTTTGTACCTTCGCCGTGTTTTAAGGTTATTATTACCTGCATATTTCCTTAAGCATTTTTCTGGATATTCCTATGTCGGTTACATATATTTTTCCGCAGAAACGTTTTCCTGTTTTTGAGAAAAATCCTTTTTTAGGGGCAATAAATGTAATTGTGCAGCCTGCTTTTACAGCTTCGCCCAAAACGCATCCGGTATCCGGGGATAAACCTGAAGGGATGTCGCAGGAAACTATTTTTTTGCGGCTTTTATTTATGCAATTGATTGTTTCCTTAAGAAACCCGGAAAATTCCCCTCTTGCGCCTATTCCCAATATGCCGTCCAAAATAAAATCTGAACCGTTGATAATTCTTTTAAATTTTTTTATATCGCCCGGACCTATGATTTCCGGGCGTAAATTTACACTTTCAAGGATTTCTTTCTGGAATTTTACTTCCGGATTTAAATCTTTTTCTTTTAGGATTATTACCGATACCTTGTAATTCCTGGCAGCGAGTTTCCTCGCACAGGAAAGCGCATCAGCGCCGTTATTGCCGCGCCCGGAAACTACGCATACTTTTCTTCCAAGATGCAAACTATCAATTATGCCGGCTAAATTGCTTGAAGCATTCTCAATAAGCGTTCTTTCATTAAGGCCGATTTTTTTGGCGGCTTCTTCCAGGTATCTTATTTTTTCTACAGAAAGCCCTTTAATCATTTTGGCAGGTAACGGGGTTGTAATTCAGGATCCGTTTAATGGGATTCTTCTTTTTTGTCTTTCTTCTTGAAGAGGTCGAGAAACTTGTCTTCGTATTCCTTATAAACATTCCAATGGTCAAGCTCTTCTTTAAGTTTTGTGGCTTTGGTAATATCTTTCTGCGCATCTTTAAAAAGCGCTTCTATCTTTTCTCTGGCGGAGAGCGGAAGCTTGCTGTAAGCGGCAAGGTCTTTTTTAAGTTTTTCTATATCCTCTTCGCTCAAAGGAGTTGTGGTCGGCTCCGGGACTTCTCCTTTAAGATAACTTATCAGTTTTTCTATTTCTGTTTCGATAAATTTCGCCCTGTCGGTTAAAGGCGTAAGGTTTAAGCTTAAGCCAAGATAACTATTTACAACTTTCAAAATACTGGCAGTTGCTTTTGGATTTTCTATCTGCACCGTGTAGAAAGGAATTTCTCCAAGCAAACACGCGCCGCGAAGGCCGCGGCTTTTTGCGACACCAAGGATAAGCCCGTTGAGCCCGCTGATTTGGCCTTCCTTTAAAGATTTAACGCCTAATTTATCGAATTCCTTTAATATGCTATCTTCTGTTGCGACAATCCTTACGGTAGATTCTGCCTTATGGTCTATGGCTTCCGGCTTTGCGGCAAAAGTGAACATAAATTTGGCCTTATATTTTTTCACAAAATCGATTATTGCGGATGATAACTCTTCTGCGTGCTCAAGCGGCGGCTGCACTTCTCCCATAAAAAGAATTATGTCGGGAAATTTTTTGCCTTTTACATAATAGAAAAACCCTGCCGGCATCGAAGGTAAATCCAATATTCCCTTTTCAACGACCACTGCTGCGGGCTTAAAAAATTCCCCTGCTTCGAGTTTGGCAAACATCTTAAAGCCCATTACTTCGCGTAGAAACAGTACGCTCCTGTATGCCACCTCTCCCATTCCCGGCCAGGCGGCAATAAAAATCGGGTTCTTTAATTTTGGGGTTGCTACTTCTTTAATCATTTAGCTTAATTTTTCGCTGATTTAACACAAATATTTGCCAATTAAGTTAATACTTTATCATAAGTTTTGAAAAAGACAATTTATTTCTCCGGGTTAGGTTTTTGGTAAGTTTTTCAAGAGGTTTTCTATTTTTTGAACATCTTTATCATTCCCCTGTTTTTGTAACAGTTCTTTTGCTTTAAGATAATTTTCTTCTGCTTGCTTATTCTTGCCTAAAGTTTGATATAAAAAGCCCAGATTGCCATAGGCCAAAGCATGCGCGGAATCTAATTGGATAGTTTTTTGATAGTAAGAAACTGCCATGTCCTGCTTGTCTAAAGCATTATAAGCATTGCCCATATTATAATAAGCTTCTGCGTAGTTGGGATTTATTTGTATAGCCTTCTGATAACACGAGATAGCTTTATCGTATTCGCCTAAATCACCATAAATATTACCCATATTAATGTAGCTTGCGGTATTATCGGGATATAATTCTACGGATTTCCGATAACAAGAGATGGCCTGGTCAAGCTTTCCCATGCCCCTGTAGGAATTACCCATATGCTCGTAAACGTTGCTCACGTCATTATAAGCCATTGCGCAATCAGGATCCAATTCAATAGCTTTTTGATAATAAGAAATTGCTTTATCGTATTGGCCCAAATATTCATAAGCTAAACCCATATTAGCATAGGCTTTCACATATCTGGGGTCTGATTCGATAGCTTTCTGATAGTAGGTTATTGCCTGTTGATAATCTTTTTGATAAAAAAATTCTTCTCCTCTCATGCGATAGCCGTTGCTTTTAGTTGCTGCGGAAAATTGTCCGATAGTCACCTTAGGGGTAGTTGATATAAGCGGTTTTATTTCATTGATGGCTATAGCTAAACCGGTAGCACAAAGCTCTCCTGTCTCCGAGCTGATTACTCCGAGAACCTGGCCTTGAGAGTTTAAAAGAGGGCTTCCGCTATGCCCTGGCACGACTGGAGCGGTGAACTGCAGATATTTAATATTCTGAAAGTGCTTGATACGTGAGATTGTGCCCTCTGAAAAAGCAGAATCCAAATTCTCAGGGTTAGTTATAGCGTATATTTTTTCACCTATCTTACTGCTGCTTGAGTCTGCAAGTGATAATACCGGTAAATTGTGTGCATCTATTTTAAGCAAACAAACATCTAAATTTGCATCATAAGAAATAATACCGGTAACTGGATAAATAGCGCCGTCTTTAAGCTTTACATTTATTTCTTTGGGGTCTGCAGCTACATGCAAGTTGGTTACAACCACGCCATCACTATTGATAATAAATCCTCTTCCCTGCCATTGCTCTCCATTGCTGTCTATTTTAGAAATAAACACTATAGCCGGGCTGATGCGGGGTAGAACCTCTTGTATATTTTGGGCAGTTAAAGGGGTATTTACTTCTTGAATATTTGCAGGGGAAGCTATTGGAGAATCTTTTTTTAAATTGCTTACAGGGGCTGCGTCAATAGTTTCTATTTCATCAAGATAATAAGTAACAGGCACTCCCAGGATATCAATTTTAATATGGGTATTTGCCCGTTCAAGGATTTTTCCTTCTACGGACTTGCCTGATTTAAGAGTAATAGTTTCGGAAAAGACAGGATTAAAAAACAGCCACGGCGCAATTGCGCAAACAAACAGAAGGATTATTTTCATCGTATGAATTAGGCAGAATGCTTAAAACATATTTAACAAAGGAATAAAAAAGTATAAAAAGCAACTGCTGGTTAGATTGTTTAATTTATTTTTGAGAAGCTGCTATTTTTCTCTGCCTGAGTCTTTTTTAAGGTCATTAATAAACTCCTGCTCAACTGGATAGCCCAGTGCTTCTGCCTTATGCACGTTATCCCAGGCTTTATTGTAATCTTTTTGTTGCCAATAAATAATTGCCCTTGCGACATAAGCATCAGGAACATTGGGATCAAATTCAACAACTTTATTAAAATCGGATAGAGCCAGGTCAACATCGCCTCTCTTGGCGTAAAGTACCCCGCGTTGCATATACGCAACACTTTGCTTTGGAGCAAGCTCTATGGCTTTTGTATAATCAATCATAGCCTGAGCGTTGTCGTTCTTTTCTTGATAAACCATACCGCGGCAAGTATAAGCCACTGCATTTTTCGGGTCAAGCTCTATAGCTTTCGTAGAATCGGCAAGAGCTTTTTCATAGTTACCTTTTCCGCTATAGCATAATGCACGGGAAGCATAGCCGCTTGGGCTGTTTGGGTCAAGTTTGATTACCTTGTCAAATTCAGCTATTGCTTCGTCAAATTTATAGCTCGCACGATAGGCTTCTCCTTTCGTAAAAGCTTCATTTGCGGTTTCCTGGGCATAGGTATTAGTAAAAGCCAAAAATAACATCAATGAGATTAAAAATGTTGCTTTTCTTAGTTTCTTGTACCCTATAATCATTCTATCCCTCCTTTTTGACTAGAACCTGCATTTATTTTTTTATTATACCTTTTATGCCTGCGATATCAAGATTATCTGGATTGTTGGCATTCGGCAGGCGGATGCCTAGTTTTTTTGCAGATGCTCAAGAAATTCTTTAATTTTCTTTTCCTCTCCCACATCTTTCGGGAAATAATATTTGTTTCTTGCGCCGTAATCCTGGGAAACGTACCCTCCGTATGAATGAGGGTATTTATAATCTTTGGAATGTGTTTTGATGTGTTTTGGGACTTCTTTGGTTTCTTCTTCTTCAATGTCTTTTTTGGCCTTGTCTATGGCAAGATATGCTGAATTTGATTTAGGAGAAGCCGCAAGGTAAATTGTTGCCTGCGCAAGGATTAAATCTGACTCCGGCTTTCCGATGAACTCAACAGCCTTAAATGCGCTTGTAGCTAAAACAAGCGCGAAAGGATTGGCATTCCCGATATCTTCACTGGCTAGAATTACAATGCGCCTTGCGATAAAACGCGGGTCCTCCCCTGACTTAATCATTTTAGCAAGCCAATAAAGCGCGCTGTCAACATCGCTTCCCCTTACTGATTTTATAAATGCAGAAATGGTATCGTAATGGTAAGAATCTTTTTTGTCGTAAAATATATTTTTCTGGATACTTTCGCGAGCGCCGTTTAAATCAAAGTGTATTTTACCTTCCGTATCTTCTTTGGTGCTCAGTATCCCTATTTCCAGAGAGCCAAGTGCCTTTCGCGCGTCCCCTGCTGAAAGCACAGCTATATGTTCCAGAGCATCTTCGCTGCAGGCAATATTCATATCTCCCAAACCTTTTTCTTTATCCGTAAGCGCGCGCTTTAAAATTGCAATAATATCCTCTTTGGTAAGAGGCTTAAATTCAGCGACAATAGCGCGGGAAATAAGAGACGGAATAAGATAATAAGCCGGATTATATATGGTTGCGCCTATAAGGTTAATGTTTGCGCTTTCGGTGTCCGGCACGAGAGACTCCTGCTGAAGTTTGTTAAAACGGTGAATTTCGTCAATGAATAAAATGGTTTTTCTGGATTCTTTTTCCAGCTTTTTTTTGGCTGTCTGGATGATTTTTCTAACTTCAACCGAAGAAGTAAAAGAAGCGTTAAGGTATATGAAATCTGCTTCAATACTTTTGGCGACAATAAGGCCAAGGGTGGTTTTTCCGCAGCCGGCAGGCCCATAGAAAATAAGCGAAGGAAGCCTTTTGGCAATAATAGCCCTTTTTAAAATTTTTCCTTCTCCTAAAATATGTTTTTGCCCTATAAACTCTTCAAGTGTTTCGGGCCGCAGGCGAAGTGCAAGCGGAGTGTCGATTTTAGCCATTTATTCTCCACGGATTAATCAAAATGCAGCGTGTATAAATAAAAAACCCTGCCATCAGTCCGTCTCAGGCTTTCTGCATACAGTCCGTATCACTCAAGTGGGTGCTTCATCCTAATCGCCTCAGCGAAAGGAAATTTAGCTCCCGTTTATTAGGTGTTGGCTGTAGCACTTTAACCTGTTGACGCAACAGGCAGGGTTAATTTCCCTTTCTTACAACTTATTATAACATTCGCCAAACCCTAATTCAAGGCAATCAGCCAATCTTTGTGAAAACGTTTACGCAATTATGCCTATTAAACAATCAGAGAGTTACCAAATTCCCTCTTCAACCATAAAGCAGGCATTCGCGACAACTGAAATTCCGTATTTTTCTGCTTTTTCAATTGCCAAATCCGATTCTGAGCCGGGCTGCATCCAGATTTCCTTGATTCCCAGTTCTTTGCACTCATCAACTACGCGTTCGGTAACTAAAGACGGCACAACCGTAATTACCTGATCTATTGAGCTTTCTATTTCTTTTAAGTTTCTGTAAATTTTTTTTCCTAAAATTTCTCCGTCAGTCGGGTTTACGCCCATAACATTAAAACCGTTTTTTAAAAGATCCCTGAATATTTTAAATCCGAACTTGTCTTCCTTATGCGAAACCCCTACAACAACTATTGTTTTTTTCTTTATATCAGCCATTATTGTTCTGCTTTTTTAAGCGCGGCCTCATCGAGTTTTTTAAAATCCGCGTTTAAAAAATCCTGGTTATCCGGGAGTTTAAGACAAAATCCGCTTGACCGGTCTATGGAAATTAAGCCATTGGCTAATGCGCAGTCAAGAACATGCCCGCCGCAGGTTTCATCTTCGCTTATAAAATGAAAATGCCAGCCTGCAAGATTAACCTCTGACATATAGCCGGGGAATCTAAATCCCACAAGCGCGCCTCTTTTGTTTTTAAATTCAAATACGCTTTGTTCTTTGGCTGCGGCAGTCAGGCCCTTGTAGGGTTTTGCCTGCCTGGGGACGCTGCGCGCTTTAACATAGTTAAAATTGCCTTCTATTTTTACTGCATAAAAAATATTTTTTGAAGGAATTTTTTCCTCCAGTAATTTGATTAAATGTTCGTAATCAGTTTCTCCTTTTAAAGTTATATTTTCATCGGTGCTAAAAAATTTAACCATACAAAAAGAGCTTTTCATCGAATCATCTACAAGATAAACTTTTCCGTCTGATTTAACCTGATAGAATTTTCCATTAAGAGCGACCATTTCTCCATCCAGGCCGTTAAAGGTGCCTATGCCGAAGGAACCATATTCTTTAATTTGTGCATAATTAAAATCAGTATCGTACAAACCTTTCATAAGAGCATTTATGGTTGAAAATTGAGAAACTGTGTCTTTCCCCTGATGCGCGCATAAACAACCCTGCGCCAATGCCGATAACACAATAAAACTTGTTAAGAGAATTTTGTTTTTACTCATTTATTTGCACCTAAAAATTTATTCCAAATACTATCCTATCCGTTGGAAACTACGTAATTATTTTTTTACAAAATTCTCTATGGCTTTTACCGCAAGGTCAATCACGGAATTTAAATCATCCATGCTAAAAACGCCTGTCGGTGAATGCGCGTAGCGGCTGGCTACGCTTAATACGCCGGTTGGAATTCCTTCCCTGTTCATATTAATCATTGCGCCGTCCGTCATTCCCCCTTCAAGCACATCGAGCTGGTATTTTATTTTATTTGCTTTTGCCGTATCTATAAAAAGATTCTTTATTTTTTCACTGACTATAATTCCGCGTCCGGAAGCTTCAATCACAGTAATACAGGCGCCGGCTGAAAGTCTCAAATTAGATTCATTTTCTTTTATCATAGGAGTGTCTCCTGCGCTGGTTGTATCCAAGGCTATTGCAAAATCAGGATTTATCTTAAAGGAAGAAGTGCGCGCGCCCTTAAGGCCTACTTCTTCCTGCACTGTGCTTACGGCATAAACTTGCGCGTTTACTTTTAAACGTTCCAGAATTTTTAAAAGAGCGAAACAGCCCACTCTGTCATCTATGGCTTTACCGTAAATGAGATTGCCGGAAAGCACGCCTGCGTTAGGCTCAAAAATAATTGAATCAGCTATGGAAACTCTTTTCTCGGCATCCTCTTTTGATTTTGCGCCGATATCTATAAACATATCGGTGTATTTTATGGGATTTTTCCTTTCCTCTTCACGCACAAGATGAGGCGGCTTCATTCCGATGACCCCGCAGACATCGCCCTTTTTAGATTTTACAACAACGCGCTGGCCGACCAAAACCCTGTCGTCTATCCCCCCTATTTTAATAAAATTAAGGTATCCGTCTTTGGTTATATATTTTACAAGAAGGCCTATCTCATCCATATGCGCTGCAATCATAATTTTCTTTGAGCCTTTTCCCTTTGTCGCTATGACATTGCCGAAATTATCGATTTCTACCTCTTTCGTAATTTTCTTAAATTCATCGTGCATTATTTTTGTAATCTCTCCTTCATAACCTGAAACACCTGCTGCATTGATTATTTTTTTAAGTAGCGGGTCCATTTAAACCTCCGTTTTATATTATTTGTTACGCTCTATATCGTATATGTTTATGAGCTGCTTTCTGGTAACTTCCAGCCTCTGCGTAAACACGCCTGCCAGGCGTTTTAGTAATTCATAGCCCAAATCATGGTTTTCTTCGCATTTTTTTCTTAAGCACTTGCCATCCAACGCAATTGCGCGCATATCGGTAAGTGCACGGCAGGTAAATCTGTAAAAGTGGGGCGGTATCAGCCATGACCAACCAAGGATATCTCCTCCCTCGATTGTCTGGACTGTAATTGGCTCGTGCTGCGGTATGTTTATTTCCAGGACAACTTTTCCTTCCCGCAACAGGAAAAATTTATCCGCTGCTTCTCCTTCCCTAAGAATTATTTCGCCTTCGGCAAAACGCACGTTGGAAGCGCAGCCCACTATGAAATCAAGGTATTCTGCTCTCAATCCTTTAAAAAACGGGTGTTCTTCTAGAATCGGTTTAAGGTCGTGCATAAAGGCCTCCTTCTTAAGTGTTCATTTATCTTACAACCAGATAATGACTTTTTCAATAAGTTAAAATCTACTTTTTCTCTGCTGTTGTAAGGAAATTATCCACGAGCTTAAGGTATTCTTCTGTTTTTTCCAGATGATGGTTATGCGAGGCATCTTTAAAAACAAAAAGCTCTGATTGGGGGATTTTTTTATGGTAATAATCGGCAGCTTGCGGTGTAGCTTCGTCAAATTCTCCGCAGGTAAATAAAACAGGTATTTTTATTTTGTATAAATCATTTATTCTGTCGTAGTTTTTAAGAGTCCCCGTAATCGTAAATTCGCTCGGCCCCCACATGTATTTATAAATTTCATAATTCATCTCGCTTAAGGCCTTATCAAGGCATTCGGGCCAGGGGTCTAGCCTGCACAGATGAAGCTTATAATAATACGTCATAATATCCTGATATTCTTTGGAAGAAAAATCTCCGTTTTTTTCTGTCCTAAAAATTATCTCCTGCATTTTTGAAGGAAGTTCCAGGAGATACTTTCGCTGGTCAAGGCTCCACATTTTAGCGCAAAGGCAGGGCGCCGAAAGCACAAAACTCACAATGCCTTTGGATGAAAATTTCAGCATATAATCAATCGCCAGCATTGTCCCCCAGGAATGCCCCAGTATATGCATATTTTTTAAATTAAGCTCTGCGCGTATCTCTGAAAGTTCTTCTATAAAATGCTCTATCGTCCAAAGTGATTTATTGGTTGTTTTATCCGAAAGGCCGCAGCCAAGCTGGTCATAAAAAATTACCGGCCGCGAGGAAGAAAAAGCTTCAAGCGGTTCAAGGTAATAGTGCGAGGCAGCAGGCCCTCCGTGCAGGATAATTACCGGTGTTTTATCCTTGTTGGCCCCTATTATTTTACACCATACATTTCCGCCGGTAACTTTGATATAGCCTTCGCGCAGATACCCTGTATTTTTTATTTCCTTCATCATTTAACCAGCCGTATATTTATAATGCGTGAGATTAAAGAGCCTTTCTTCGAACCTTCGCCGAGCATCAGGTCGCTTACAATTACGCGGTTTACTATCCAGCTTATATTCTGCGAATCAATGAATTCTCCGTAACCGTGCGTTTCATGTATTACATAAGGGGTGTTATTATGCATACCTATATATAAAATTATATGGCCTCTCATCTGTAAAATTGTAGCTCCGGGCAAAGCCTGTTGTTTGATTACTTTTAATTTCTCACGCATTTCACTTCCGCCCTTAAAATCTCCAAGAGGCGCGCCTGTTTTAGCCTGGGCAGCTGAATTTCTGGGTAAAGTTATCCCAACGGTTGCAAATACTTCCTGTATGTAGCTTGAACAATCCTGCTCTCCGGCTAAACCACCCCAGCCATAAGGGCTGTTTAATAACTTAAATGCCTGCGTGATAATATTTCTCTGGGTATAAGCCAAATAGCCGGTGTTTACGTCTTCTTTTTTAACGTAAGCTTTTTCTTCCCGTAATTTTCCTTCTTTATCTCTTAATGGAATAATGATTTCAACAACATTCTGGTTCGTTGTTTCGTTAAACGCAAATTTTGCTCCCATTCTTACATAGTCGTAATATTTTGTTAATTTTTCATCCAGAAAAATATCGGTTTTGCCGGCAATGACTACAACAAAATTTTTTCCGGACAACAATTCTTTAAACTTATCAGCGCTGCAAAAAGCTACTTTTTCTTTTCTAAACCAGCCGCAGCTTGAAGGTGCCTGCGCATACACCCATAAACCGTCGCTTGTTTCATGCAGGACAATAAGCGGGGTGCCTACGTCCAAAGAGCTGTTCTGAAGCTCATCGAATTCAATATCGCCCGGTTCCCTGGTTAACAATTCCTCTGTTGGAAGAAGCCTTTGGTTGTCATAATGGCTCAAAAACCCGAATCTGGCGTTAATTTGATTTTTTATCCGGGGTAAATTAATATTTTGCTTTATCGCTTCATAAAAATTTCTTTCGGCTGCCTTCCCATCCGCAGTATAAAACTCGCCTTTGGAAAAGCTTTCAATTCCTTTTTGCAAATCGTTCTTTATTGTTTTTCCGTTATATTGTTCAGGCTCGGTGAGCGGGTTAATTATCAAACCCAATTCTCTTTCTACTTTTAGGTTAAATTGCTCTATGGCTTTTGCATCAAGAATAATTGTGTCAGGGTTATCTATTTTGCCTATCCAAAAGCCTGCTGTTTTCATTTCTCTTATCGTATTAGGAATGCTTACAGGAGCCGCTAAATTGGTTCTTTGCTGCACATTAGAGCAGCCGCAGCCGAATAATAAACAAAAAATAAATAGATAACAAATTTTTCTCATTTATGCAAATAAATGGCAAAGTTGGCCGGTTATAATGCCAAGATACGTACCTAAAATATTTCCCAATATTGCAAGCAATAGCCCAACCGAAGCAAGCCCCGGTTCATAAATTGCAGCAACAATAGGCGCCGAGGCAACTCCGCCGATATTTGCCTGGCTTGCAACTGCCGCTAAAAACATGGGTGCGCGCAACAAGCGCGATGTAAAAAGCAAAATTATTGCGTGCAGAATAACTATTAAAAAACCGGCGGCGATAAGAATGAGGGTTGCGTTGATATGCGAAATGTTCGACCGCGCGCCTATTGAAGTCAAAACTAAATACAGTATAAAATAGCCTATTTTCTCGCTTCCGGAACTTTCAAGTTTCTTTACCGGCGTCAACGAAAGAAGGATTCCCAAAATAGAAACAATTATAATCGCCCAGGTGTAATTTGAAATAACATTTTTTACAACCGGTAATTTGTTCGCGCCGTATATCGCAATAGCTCCCGAGAGAATTGCAATAATGAATATTAAAATTATTTTCTGCGGGCTCTTTTTCTCCTTTTTACCGCAATTAACATCCGAAACGCCGCAGGTTAAGGCGCTGATAATTTCTCTTTTTGAGCGATTCCACTTATCGTACACGGGTTGCAACGTTACAGCCGCAACCAGTATTCCCATCCAGGTATAAGGAACAATTGTATCCACTATAACCATCGGGGTAAAAACAGCGTCCGGCGTGCCCAATGCTTCTTTTGCTGCAATCATATTGCTGCTTCCGCCTATCCAGGAAGCTGACAAAGCTCCGAAACCTGACCACATTTGAGCGCCCACCCATTGTTTAACAAAATAAAACACAAGGGGCGTAGCTATCATAATGCCAAGGCTTCCCGCAAGCATCATTATTAAAGCCTGCTTCTCAAGTTTTAAAATAGCCCTTATGTCCGAACTAAGCAACAGAAGCACAAGCGCTGAGGGAAGCAGATAAAAAGAAATGTTTTGGTAAATCGGGCTTTTTGGGTCAATCAAGCCTAAGCTTGATGAAAGCATGGGAAGAAAATATATCCAAAAAACTGCGGGAATAAATTTAAAATATTTTTTAAACTTTGGGTGGGCGGACACAGAAAGCACCAAGGTTTCAACAGCCAAAAGAAAAATAATTATAGGCAAAACGCCTGTTATCATTTGGGGTTAATTCCTATGCCGCTTTTAACTTTGCTTAAATCATAAATGCCGCGCGAATTTAAATAAGGATTTTTTGTGCCGCCTTTTAAGAAAAATGGCGTATCAAGGTCTATGTATTTAAAGCAGCCAAGCCCTGCTGCCAAGTGCGCCGAAGCTGTCATGGCCAAAGAGCTTTCCATCATTCCTCCAATCATTAAATCAATACCTGAATGCGTCGCGAGCAAAGCGATTTCTCTTGCCTCAATCAATCCGGATTTCATAAGTTTTATGTTTATAGCTGAAACTGCTTTTTCTTTTATGGCCCTTATGCAATCAGAAACCGAAGCGACACTTTCATCTGCGCACACAGGCACTTTTGAGGATTTTGTGATGCGTTTTAATCCTTCCCAATCATTTTTTTTAACGGGTTGTTCTATTAAATCAGGAATTATATTGGCTTTTTTTAGCAGATTTAAAAAACAAAGCGTTTCTTTTGCGCTGTAACCCTGGTTGGCATCAAGATAAATCTTCGAATTTTTTGCGACTTTTTTAACAATCTGCACCCTTTTAAAATCAATGTCCATATCTTTTCCGATTTTTACCTTAAAAGAGCGGAAACCCTGTTTGTAAAATTTTTTTATTGCTTTTTCGGTTTCTTTTAAATCAGATATAACTATTGTGATGTCTGAAGCGAGCTTCTTTGGAGAATTTGAGAAAAATTTCCACAAAGGGACCTTAAGGCTTTTGGTTAAGGCATCAAGCAGTGCCATTTCAATTGCTGCCACAGCGCTTTTATTGGAAGGAAAAGCTTTATTAAGCTCTGCAGAGATAGAAAGATAATCGTAAATATTTTCTCCTACCAGGCAATTGCCCGCATCATTTAAATTTTTTGAAGTTGCCTCTACTGTTTCACCGGTAATATGCGTTGCTATGCCTGCCTCGCCGTATCCTTCTGTCCCGTTTTCCAATTTCAGCGTGAATAAAATATTTTCTAGGTTCTTATGCTCGCCCAAAGACGTGCGAAAAGGGCAAATAAGCTCTTTTTTCAAGATACTTACCGAAAAACCTGATATGGACAAATTATTGCCTAGCATGATGGAGCACCTTTCTAAACTTATATAGCGACATCTCGCCGTAGCTCGTCAAAGGTTCTAATATCTTAACAAAGGGCGAAGGCGGATAGAAATTATGTTACCGCGAAACTGGTAATTTGCAATAGTTTAACAAAATGAGGGCGTTTATTTTTAGCTTAGGGCCTTTTCAATAACACAAGCGTTTCTAAATGAGGGGTGTGCGGGAAGAAATCGAACGGCTCTATAAATTCCGGCTTATAAGAAACCGACAACTCTTTAAGATTTGCGAAAAGTGTATCGGGATTACAGGAAGAATAGAATATCGTCTTAGGATTCAGCCGTAAAATCGCTCTTATTATTTTGTTGGATAAGCCTGAGCGCGGTGGATTAATTATTAAAACATCTATATCCTTGTAAAATGTGCCCTGGGTATTTAAAAATGCCCTTGCGTCAGCGGTAAAGAAAGAAATATTCTCGATATTATTTTCTTTTGCATTCTGCCAGGCGCAATCAACGATAGCCTGTGAAACCTCTACTCCCCAAACGAATTTTGCCATACTTGCAAGAAATATGCCTATTGAGCCGCCTCCGCAAAAAAGGTCTAAAACTTTTCCCTCTTTATTAAGGTCTGCATATTTTTTTATTTTTCCGTAAAGTTTTTCTATGGCCGGCGGGTTTACCTGGAAAAAAGAGTCAATTGCTATCTTAAATTTGAATTCATCAAGCTTCTCTTCTATTGTAGGCTCTCCAAAAAGCAATTCTTTCTTCTCGAATATAACCGCATCCGAAATAGAATCATTGACAATACGATAAACCGACTTTAGGGTTGAGTTTAGATTTAATCCTTTAAGCATATTTATAAAACCCTCTTTATCCAGCTCTTCGCTGCTTGTTGTAACCAGGCCAAGCATCAGTTCGTTTGTAAATTTGGTTTCCCGCATAATAAGGTTTCTCAAAAAACCTTTATGCGAAAACTTGTTATAAACAGAATTTCCTTTTACTCTAAAAAAATCCTTAACTGCCTTTAACACTGGCCCTGTATCTTTGGAAAAAATAAGGCATTCGGAAATATCGATTAACTCGCCGTGGCTTCTCTTTTTATACAAACCGCAGGCAATACCGTCTTTTTGCGCGAAACTAAATTCCATTTTATTGCGATAAAACCATTCGTTAGAACAGTTAATCGGTTTTAATTCGCAGTTGATTCCATACACAGACATTAATTCCCTTATACTTTCTTCCTTGCAAAGCGCCTGCACGGAATAATCTATATCCTGGAAGCTGCATCCGCCGCATTGTCCAAAGTGTTTACAAACATTCATAATTTCCTCGTTGCACGCATCACGTAATAAGTATCACGTCTTTAAAACGTGCTACCTGCGACGTGGTACTATTTCATAATTAGGCTTTTTAAGTCTTTCCTTTTACCTTTTTTCGTATAGTTAAACGGCTCACCCAAGGCGATAACCGCTTCTAATTCTAAACTGCTGGAAAGCTTAAGCAGTTTTTTAATTTCTGTGCGCTTATTTATAATTTCACCAAGCCAGCAGGCACCAAGTTTTTGGGAATGGATATATAAAAGCATATTCTGAATGCAGGCGCCAATTGCCATAAGGTCTTTTTCAAGATTATAGGAATATTTTTTGTCTAAAAAAACCAAAATAATTTTATCTGCGCCTTTTATTACATAACTGTAATGCGTAAATTCAGCCAGTGCGTCTTTTTCCTTACCGGAAAGAACCATAAACCGCCATGGCTGATTATTTAAGCCTGATGGCGCCCACCTGCCTGCCGTTAAAACTTCTTCCATGGTTTTAGCGGAGACATTGGCTTTTTTAAACTTTCTGATTGAACGGCGGGATTTGATTAAATTTAATGTGTCCATTTTGCTGTTATTATATGTAAAATGGAAGGAAAACACAAGAAATTATCCCCTGGTAAATTTCCATGCCGTTTTACGGTAAAAATGCTATAATTTTTTAAAGGAGGAAAAATGAAACATTTAATGGCAGTTATAACTCTCTCTATAACGATCGCATTTTTTTCCCCATCGGGTTTTGCTTCGGAAGAAAATAATAAAGAAGGCAGTATTGTTTTGCAGGAATATTCTCACGGTGACGATATAAGCAAGAAGAATTTAATTACCCTTGGAGAGAAGGTAATTTTTGAAATTAATGCCTATATAGATGATTTTCTCGGAGAACCCATAATCAATGCCAATGCAAAAATTACAAACACAACCGCAAACACTATGCAGGTCATATATCTAATAAGATTTTATGACGGCGCCGGAGATGTAGTGGGAGCAACTGCAATGAGCTCGGCTCTTGAACCAAATAAAGACGTCTATTACGGAAGCAGCCTGATTAGAGGCAAGAAAGAAGATTTTGCAAAAGTTACAAAATATAAAATCTATGCCTGCTCTTACGAAACTTTGCCAAAAAAAGAGTAACCCTTTAGGTAAGCCAATAGCCGAGCTCCTGAAGTATCCGGGGTTTATCCTGCCAGTCTTTTAACACCGTTACCCAGATATCCAGAAAAACTTTCTTGCCGAAAATTGCTTCTATCTCCTGGCGGGCCTGCGCTCCTATTTCTTTTATAAGTTTACCGCCTGCTCCTATTACAATTTTTTTCTGCGAAGGCCGGTTTACGTAAATATTTACCCTTACATGGATAAATCCTGTTTTCGCAAGGTCTTGCGGAACAGTTGATGAAGAAAGCAGAGGGTCTTCATATTTTTCGTCTTCAACCTTTTCTTCTAAATCTTCATCTTCTTCGGAGGTTTCTTCTTCTATTTCTATCGTTTCCTCTTCTTCCTCTATACTTTCGGGTGGTTCGTTTTCTTCTTCGGTCTCTTCGAGCCTACCTCCCTGCGGCATATCCTTAATAGATTCTACTTCAACAGCCAAAGAATGCGGCAGTTCTTCTGACAATACGGTGAATAATTTTTCTCTTACTATATCTGCTATGCGGAATTTAAGCGGAAAATCTGTCAGCGTTTTGTCATCATAGAAAGGAACCTGTAAGGGCAGGTTTTCTACAATTACATCGCGAAGAACTTCGATATTTTTATTCATCCTTGCTGAAATCGGAAGATAATAAATAAGCGGGTCATTTTTTACTTTTGCGCTTTCCGCTATGCGCCTCCAGCAGTCCACATATTCATTCAACATTTGGGGGCCCAAATCAAGTTTATTAAGGACCATTATGGTTTTTATATTCTGGCGGATGAGAAAATTAATTATTCCTAATTCCTCTTTCCCGAGGCTACGCGAAATATCAACCACATATAAAATAAGATCGCAGCCTTCAATAGACTGCTTAGCAACCATATTTAGCTGGGCAGCAAGGTTGTCCTGAAATGCGTGAATGCCCGGAGTATCTACAAAAACGATTTGCGCATCCTTTAAATTTAAAATGCCTTTTATCTGGTGGCGTGTAGTCTGTGGGATTGGCGAAACAATGCTTATTTTCGTCTTTAAAAGAGCGTTAAGCATTGTAGATTTGCCGACATTGGGACGTCCGATAATCGCTACAAACCCTGATTTAAAATTTTCTTCATTCATATTTTTTTAACCGAAATAATTATCCAACTGTTTAACGTAATCGCTAAGAATTTTTACGCCCTTGTTAAGATTATCTACCTTAACAGACTCGTTTTTAATATGGGCGTTTCCTTTCGAGCCGAAACCAAAAGAAAAAGATTCAATGCCTGCGTCTTTCAGAAAAGTTATCACTGTTGCTCCGAAACTTGGGCGGAGTTTTCCTTTTACTTTATTTTTTTTAAGAACATTGCGTAATATTTTAATCGCCGGTATATTCTTATCTATTTCAAGGGGGTCTTGATTGGCTAATATTTTTATATTATATTTTATTTTTTGCTTTTTTATTATTTTTTCTATATTTTTTATAATTTCTTTTTCCTTCATCGAAGGAAGGTACCTTATATCTATGTCAAAGAAGGCGTGTCCAGCAACAATATTTACTTTGTCTCCGCCGTTAAATCTGCCGATATTTAAGGTAGGCTTTTTTAATAAAACATGCGGGGTAAAAGGCATTTTTTCTGTCAAAATTTCATTTAATATAGCTACCCCTTTCTCAACCGCATTTATTCCCCTTTCAGGATAAGCACCGTGCGCTTCGCAGCCTGTAAGCTCAACCCGCAAATGCAGCATGCCTTTCTGCGCGACAATAATATCGAATTCATCGCTGTCCAGAACAACGCCGCAATCTATGCCTTTTAAATATTTTGCAAGCGGAATTATGCCGCTATGGCTTCCTGTTTCTTCATCTCCGGTAAAAGCAAAAATCAAATCAATATTATTAAGTTTAATTTTTTGTTCTTTCAATAATTTTATAAGATAAAGCGAGGCTGCCACGTTAACCTTGCAATCTGTTGCGCCTCTGCCGTAGACTCTTCCTTTAATTATTTTTGCAGAAAGCGGCGGGTATTGCCATTTTCCTGTAGCCGGCACTGTGTCAACGTGGGGGCTGAACAGAATTTTTTTCTTGGAATTCTTAGAGATTAGTTTACAAACCAGATTGAGCCTGTCTTTTTTAAATTCGTAAACCTTTGAAGCCACCCCAAGGCCTCTAAGATAATCCCTGATGAAATAAATTATCTTTCTTTCATCTCCCGGGGGATTTTGTGAATCTATTTTAATTAGTTTTTGAAGCAAATTTATCGGGCTCTGTTTCATATAATTTCTTTAAAGACAGGTTGAGAAATTCTCCTTTTAAAGGATTATACCCTAAATACGCAATAAGAAAATAGGCAGAAGAAGAAAGTGAACCGGTGCGGTCTCCATTGGGAGTGCGCCAGCCGTGGCCAGTATCAATGTCTGCGCTTGATGCGTAAGGAAGGCACGGGTCCTCTATCCCTATTTTTGAAGGAGAAGTAATAAGCATTTTCTGCAATTCGTTAGAATAAAAAACAGATTTACTTAGATATTCACTGGATTTATCCGGGTTTTTCAATTGATAATAATCTGCCATTATCTCGAAAGATAAAACCATCTGCGCAGTCCATTCGCAGGAGACCACTCCGCCGCGCGCACAGTTTCTGTATTTGGCAAAATCAAAACCCTTAACGGAAATTTCTCTTTCTTTGTGTTTAAAGTTGGCGGTTACTCCGCAATTATCAACTGCAAATTCAATTATCCTTTCCGGATTCATATTCAAAGCTAAAAGCTCATCAGCGCCAAAAGCAGTAACGGACCAGGCATAAGTATCTGTCGCTATAGTTGAATCGCCCTTGCCTCTGTTAACCGGTGGGCCGTAGCTTGTATACGCATAGCGGGAAATCCAATTTTTTATTTTTTCGGCTGCTTTGAGGTATTTTTCATCTTTAGTTACCTCATAAAAAGATTTAAAAAAAGCAAAAGCATCAAGATTGTGCTCGGTAGAATACCATTCAACCGTAGGGCCTCCTTTTATACCGCCTTCTTTATCCATCATCTTAAGCAGAAAATCAGAAACTTTTTCTGCAATGGGAAGATATTTTTTGTTTTTGGTTTCCTTATAATAATCCAAAACCGCTATACCCATCCATGCATTGGGGCCGCTATGCGCGACGTATTCAGCGCAGTCGCCCTGCGTATAATATGCATTGAATATATTTTCTCCTTTATTTACTTTTTTTAGATAGAAATCAAAAATCTTTTCTGCTCTTTCCCTGTCGTTTAAGATAACAAAGGTAATTGCGGCGAGCGCCTGGTCATAGGTAAAGCTTATTTTTTTAAGATTTTCATCCCCCTCATAGCTTAAAACAAGGCCGCTTACGAGATCCTGGCGGTTTCTTATCCAGGAATATATACCTTTTATAACTTTATCCGCGGCGCGTATCTTTTCCTGTTCCAAATCATTAAATTCGCGCTTTAAATCCAGGGATGCTTCATTGTATTCTTTTTGCTTGGTCTTTAAAAAGTTGCCTTCTTTGCGTAAAATCTCAATTTCTTTCTCCGTAGAATTGATTTTTTCCTTAATAAAAATAACATCATTGGTTTTCTCTTCGGTATAACCCTTGAGTTTAGCTTCCAGTAAACTTATCTTTTCGATTATTTTTTTCTGGCTTTCATCGAAAGAGGTATTCTTCTTCTCTCCTTCATCAATGAATTGTTTAAGACTGCTGCTGCGGTTTAAAATATTAACGTAATTCTTAACCAGGTTTCTGTTTTCTGCGGTAAGCATATGCGCCCGTAAAAAGAAGGCGGCCGAAAAAAGAATCAGCGCAGCAATTGAACCCTTCAGAGCCAGAGGGGTAAACTTATGAAATAAAGCATAATTAAAAAGATTTTTTATGTCTTCGTCTTTTGCAAATAACTTAAGCCCTATTACATACCTGTAAAAATCTTTTTGTTTTTCCTGTGAAGTCCATATAACTTTTGCGGTTGCGGTTATGGTTTGCTTTTTGAACGGTATGTTTACGTGAAGCAGAAGCTTGCTGTCCTTATTTTTAAGTTTATCCCAGAAACCCCACCAAAGGTCATTTATCAAAAGGCATAAACCGCCCTTTCCGATATCGTGGGTAAAACCCTGCAGCCACGGGGTTATTTGTTTATTCTGTTCGTCAATAATGCAAAATTCTACAGGCAAAACAGTTGAAATTCTTATGTATTTTCTTCTATTATCCATAATTTTAGAGAATATGATGCAGAAAGGAAAATATGCGTCCACGGAGAAAGGACTTACCCGTTAATAAATGCCCCTAAAGTCTATATAACAGATTTTTTTAGAATATGCAAATTATGCCTGGCTGGATAGTTTAAGTTTCTTAAGTTTAGCTAAAAAAACACTGAATTTCTGGTGTTTTCTTAGGTTCTCAAGGTCGGGGTCTTTTAGTATATACGAAAAATCGTCATAACCTAAAAGAATTGCCTTCTTGAGTTCCTTAAACGCCTCTTCAACTTCCCCCATCAGAGAAAGGCTGCAGGCAAAATTATAGCGGGCGGTGGGATCTTCGGGCCTGAGATTTACGAGTTTTCTATCAACCTCGAGGCCTTCCTGATAAAAACCCTTTCTCGTATAAGCATCGCCGAGCGTTGCCAGTGCGTGGAAAAAATTAGGGTTTTTCGAAAGCAGGCCTTCGTAAAATTTTATCTCAAAATCTTTCTTTTTACGCTTTGCCATATTATAATTTCTCCAGTATTGCCTCTTCTTTTAGAAGATAGAATACCTCTTCCATGCTTTTCTTGAAATCCTTATATTCGCTAGGTTCAACGAACCTTTTAATTATGCTGAATTCTCTGTGTATGTCTATCGAATTTGCGCCCTGGGTGCAGATTGATTTAAACGTAAACCAGGGAGTATTTATTTCTTTGGTCTTGGGCAGAAATTTTACTTTTAAATTTTCCGGCAAATTTATTTTTATCTTTGACACTTTCTTATATATGCCCTCAAACTCTATGGGAAAATTCCTGTTTTCTTTGCCCGCGTAAGAAGGATCGAGGTCTATATCGTCAAAAAATGGAAGTATCCTTAAACCGTCCGCTGGATTTAAAACTTTTTTGGCGCTGAATGAATACTGCAAAAATGCTTCTTTGTCAAAATCATTCATGTCGCTGGTTTTATAGTCTATAAGTTTGGAAAACGGGCTTATCTGAACCATTCTTTTTTGTATGTCTGCTTTTATAATATCCGGATGTGTATACTTTAAGTAGTAGCGCTGAAAAGCGGCAAAGAAACCGTCTGCTGTTACTTTCCTGTCAATTACAGCGTCTTCATTTGCATCTATGTCTATTTTCAGCTCATATGTTACGGTATTTGCGCTTAACGCCGGGGTAGTTACGATTTCATATTTATCGTCTAAAACTACAAAAACATTTCTCTCCTGGTCGCCGAGCGGAATATCGGAAAAACTGACAGTGGAAGCGGTTGCGTCCATAAAAATAAGTTTCCCTTCATACGATAGGACGGCTATGGCATGGTTGAAATTAACGCAAGGAAAATCCTTTTGCGCCTGATAGATATCTCTCGTTGGAATAAGCACGGGATAAGCTTTAAGTCCTGCCTCTTTCATCATCGCGACCAAAAGTATGGCTTTGTCTTTACAATCGCCGTAACGATTCACAAAGATATCGTTTGCAAAGTGGGGCTCGTAGCCGCTTTCGCCGTATTCAACCGCCACGTAACGGACGTTACGCGAACAAAAATCATATATCCTTTTTGCTTTTTCCAAATCATCTTTTGCGCCTTTTATAAGATTTGCCGTAAAATCCTTTACTTCTTTATTTAACGTTATTTTGTCCTTATAGAGGCCGTACCACCATTTATAAATTTCTTCCCAACTTGAAAAATTAGAAATGCCGATTGCCGGATTTATAATAGAAATCGAAGGCATGGGTTCTTCGGGAATAATCGGGCTTATGTCCTTAAACTTCCATGAATATATAATTGATTTTTCTGTTTCTTCTTTGGCCGGGTTTAAATCTACGCCTTTACTGTATGCTTCGTTGAAAAATTTCAAATTTACTTTATCTTTTTTTGGCACTATAAGTTTAAAATTAGCCCTTGCCAGCGGGAAGGCTTCGCGCAGGCGGTATATAAAACTGAAATTACCGTTGGTTATAAGTTTAGATGAGTAAATTTTTAATTTATATTCTATAATCGAGCCGATATCAACCGAGGGCATCGAAATTATAAGGGCTTTTGCATTGCTATAAAGAGGAAAATTAAGATATTTTGTGACGTCTCTTATGTTTTCAGCCCCGGCGTAAACGACTTTTCCGGAAGGAGTGATTGTCCTTGCGTATTCAAGCTCAACTCTTTCATAGGTTGAATCATAACCAATCTCTACCTCCGCAAGGTCTTTGCCTTTTTCTTTAAGAACTTTTTCAATAACATGAACGCTTGACACAGAACTGTTATCTTCGTTTATCTCGTTTTCTTCATCCACAAGAAGGGCCACAGCTTCTTCCTTGTCTATAGTTGAAAGGAAATTTTTCTCTTCATTAAGAAGCGTGGTTATAAACTGCGGCATACCCTCTTCTACATTAATACCTATTTTGAGAATACGCTCTCTCGCCTGCTCTTCAAAGGCGCCTTTAACTTTTTTGTATATCATAACTGCTTTTGGATAAAGATTTTTTGCTTCAAGCGTTACTGCATAAAGATACATATATTCGCTGTCTTCTGTTTCTCCAACCTGGTCAAAAACCGTAAGAGCAGACGAATATTCTTTAAGGTTCGCATATGCTTTGGCAAGCAATACTTTCGCTTTTATGTCGGTTTCATTTTTAAGCAAAGTTGTTGCCTTTGAAAAATCTTTAAAATCATAATAGATTTGCGCTAATTTCATGCGTAGTGCAATATCTTTCGGATTGCTGTTTATAAGGTCTTCGTAGTGTTTTGTTTCTTTTTGGTATATTTCGTATAGCTTATCCGACTCTTGTTTACAGCCGCAGGCAAGGATAAACAAAAACAGCAGAAAGAAAACACGATAATTTTGCATAAGGATTTTTTTTGTCATTTTCATTCTCTGTTGGTTAAAGTTTGCTACGAAAATCACAAACCGGAAACTACGCGATTTTTTCGAGAATCTCTTTGACTGGCTGGCCTTTTTTAAGGCCTAATTTCCCTGCGGCAGAAGTGCAGGAATGAACATTCACCCTGAGGGCATCGCTTATGGAGCTAACCCCTACGATTTTTACAGCAGTATCACCGAATTTTTCAGCAACCTTTAAATTGAGGTATCCGCACATTACATAACCGCGCTTGCCGCTTAGAACAATTAAGTTTTTTTTCTGAAGCGGCAGGAAAGCTGCTGTAATATATTTTTTACCAATTTTAATCTTTTTAATGGTGGCGCGCATTATTTACAATTTTTTAAGGAAACGCTCTGTCCTTATTATGGCCTCTTTAAGGTTATCCAATGTGTTTGCATAGGAAATTCTTACATATGAATCGTATTCCTTTCCGAAAGCGCTGCCTGGAACAAGCGCAACTTTTTCTTCGAAAAGCAGCCTTTTTGCAAATTCAAGCGAGCTAATCTTAAAATTTTTTACGGAAGGGAAGCAATAAAACGCCCCCTGCGGCTTAGACAAGTTGAGTTTAAGCCGGTTTAATTCTTTTACCATAAAATCTCTTCTTCTTTTATATTCCGCGCGCATCTCAAGAACTTCTTTCTGGGCGCGAAGAGCTTCTGTTGCGGCAACCTGGGATACAATAGGCGCGCACATCATAGAAAAAGAATGTATTTTAGTCATCGCTTCGATAATATCGGGCCGGGCACAAGCAAAACCTATCCTAAAACCGGTCATAGCATAAGCTTTGGAAAATCCATTAAGAAGAATTGTCCTCTTTCTGGCTTCGTTGTCCAATGCCGCAAAAGAAACGGTCTTTCCTTCATAAACCAACTCATCATAAACTTCATCGCTTATAACAATTGTGTCTTTGCTTGATATTACTTTCCAAATTTTTTTAAGTTCCTCTTCGTTGTAAGCTGTGCCTGTAGGATTAGAAGGATTATTAAGAATAATGGCTTTGGGATTTTCCTTCATCAGTTTTTTTAATTCGCTAAGGTCTATTTTAAAACCATCTTCCTGCCTGGTTTTTAGATACAAAACTTTTCCACCGGCAATTTCGGTAAGTGCCGGGTAAGCAAC
>Ga0265297_10002212_pt1 | contig 40903 bp, 43 predicted proteins | sample Munlanlwell13791_FD_192502 | JGI IMG/M metagenome (GOLD analysis project Ga0265297, IMG submission 192502) | Leachate microbial communities from a municipal landfill in Southern Ontario, Canada - Leachate well 137-91 | ecosystem: Engineered > Solid waste > Landfill > Unclassified | place... | reverse complement strand
TCGAATTCCACACGGTATTCATCCCGTTCTGCCTCGAGAAGAAGCGCTGGCCGAAGCGGCCGCAGGGCGTCTCGATCCCGCTCCCGCCCGAGGTCTACAAGTCGAAGGAGATCCCGACCGACAAGGATATCTTAAAACAGCTCGATTATTACGACGAGACGCGCCTCTTCTACGTCGCATCGACACGCGCCAAGGCGAACCTCATCTATACGGCGAGCCCGACGGAGAGCGCGATCACAAGTTCTTATGTTTCCGGTATTGTTCCTGGAATCGATTCTAAAAATATTGAACAGAATCTATTGAAACAATCATTAGAAATATCAGATTCAGAAGATCCATTTATAGGTACGGAAAAGGTATTAAAAGACCTGGTGCAGGATCTCTCGCTAAACCCGACCGCTCTCAACAATTACATAAACTGCCCGCGCAAATATTTATATGATGATGTTTTGATGCTCCCGTCGGGCAAGAAGCAGTCGCTCGTCTTCGGTAACTGCGCGCACAAGGCGCTCGAGGATGTCTACGGCAAGTTCATGAAGACCGGCCAGTTCCCGGATTTCGCATTCTTCAAGGATGCATTCGCCAAAGAATTAAACCACGAAGCCCCGGAAGCGGCGATAAAGACCGCCTGCCTGCGCCAGGTCGAGACGTTCAAGGCCTGGTTCAAGGAAGAGTCGCGCCTGCCGGTCAAGCCGCTCGGCCTCGAGAAGCGGCTCGTCGTCCAGATAGAAGACGACCTTAAATTTTCCGGAAAATATGATAAGACCGAGCCTGGTATTCGGGTTGTTGACTATAAAACGGGTGAACCAGATAAACATGTCAAAGGGATCAATAATTCCCTAACGAAAAAGATACCGGTATCAAGCGATGAGTACGAGGGTTACCTGCGCCAGCTCATCGCGTATAAACTCCTCTTCGACCGCGACAAGAATGAATCGCAGGGCCGCAAGGTAAAAGAGGGGGTGCTCGTCTTCCTCGACCCGGCCAAAGAGTCGGTCGCAAAGCACGACCTCGAGGCGGGCGGATTCGTCAAGAAGAAGGTTGAACTGACCGAGGACATGGTTGCCGAGCTTGAGTCGGCGATAAAAGACATCCGCCATCGCATCAAAAAGCTCGACTTCGCCAAACTGCCGGAGATCGACGAGAAACCCGGCAAATGCGGCAAATCGCCGAACACGTGTGATTTTTACGATATATGTTGGGGATAAAGGAGATAAACATGGCTAAAAACACAATTTATTCGGTGATCTTTGGACTGTCGCTCATCTTTTTGTTGAACACTATTCCCGCCTCTGCCTCGCAGGTATTCAAAGCCGCCTGTACAAAGCCCGATTGCGGGTTCACCACGGAATTATGTATGGGTCCGTCAAATACGTCCGATTATATTATCGGTTACTGCACCGGCTGCGGGAAAGTCGTTTACCTGGAGTATCTCAGGGAAGGCCATCTGCCTGTTCCGCGGTTAAAGGGGAGGGAGAAACCCCCTAAACCTGTAGCGCAATCCTGGGATCCCGGTACAGGCAAGGCAGTTTCGTTGTATAAATGCCCTTCCTGCAAGAAGCCCTTCAAATCGGTGGATTCAGCGAATGATTTCAAGTATTGCCCGAAATGCGGCAGCCAGGTTAAGGTAGAAAGCACCGGGAAATTTATTGATTGAACCGGTAGGAATAAGGTAATATGCCCATATTGATCGACGGTTGGAACATGGTCCGCCAGGAAGGCTCAGGGATAGATCATGACGACGCCCTGGCCGGCGCCATGCACCTGATCGCTATCCTGGAGAAGTTCCAGGAGACCCACGCCGACCCCATCACCCTTGTATTCGACAGCAAGAATGAATATCTCGATATACCGAACAGGAGCACGGCGAAACTGCATATCGTCGCGGCCCGGAACGCCGATAGCTGGATCAAGCGCCACATCGACAGCATCCCGCAGCGCCAGCGCCGCAACCTGCGCGTCGTCTCCTCCGACCGCTCGCTGTATTTTTATGCGAAGGATGCGCGCGCGACGCCGATGAAATGTGAGGAGTTTTGGAGTAAGATATGAAGGAAGAGTTAGGCATCCAGCCGCTTGACGGGGTCATGGCGCGGCTAGGTTTTTCAAACGCAGATCTTGTTAAAATTTCCACGGAGCAGTTGTCACATAAGATGGTGCAAAAGGAACGCAAGGGGAGGCGATTAACCCCTAATATCCAGCATAAGATCCTGAATGCACTTCGCGCGCTAAAGCCGGAAGATAATTTTGCTATTAAAGATATTTTTAATTATTAAGGATGCGAAGGCAACACCGATGAAATGCGTGGCCCGTCAGAAATTAGATTTCTGATGGGGTGAGGAGTTTTAGGGGGAAGTTGTAAAAATAGTTGAAAGAAAATATCTTTGGTTATCGTCTAGTATAAAAAGAGGCGTTGACACGCAAAAATCGTTATGGTATATCCTAAATGTGAAGTTAAAGAATTGGGTTTGGGTGGCGTGCTTCGAAGGGGGAACTGCCACGTTATAATAATTAAAACCTGCGCCCACAAGGCGGAGGTTTTTTCTTTATAAACTAAGTCAAAGACCAATAAGGAGATTACTAAAATGGTAGAGGATTGCTTACCAAAATCAGAAGCAATAAAATCTCTCGTTTATACTGCGGTTGAGTCATACGCCGAAGGTTTTAAAGGACGACATGAAGGAGAAAAGGATGATCCTATCGGCACTATAAACATGAAGATACATAATGTATTTATAGTTGCACTAGGGCCAGAAATACAATTTTATACATCGTTAGTAAGGTCACTAGATAGTTCCTTAGGAAATATGCTGGAAAAACTAGCGATCAATATAACAAATTTTTCCTATGAAGTAGAAAAACGGGTAGAAGGTCCTTTAGGCGTTGAACAGACACGAGGCATTGCCGAATTGTTAGAAAAATATAAAAGAAGAGAGATAAGTCCGCCAACTGTAGAGGACTATCAATTTTTAAGAACAAAGCCAAAAGATCAATCCCTGAAAACAAAAAGACATGAAAGTGATTATTATTTGATTGATCGGGATACGAGAGAGCATTTTTTAATAGAACTTAAAATAGGCGGGGACCTAGATAATAAAAAAGCCCGTTCCGAAAAGGAGGCGCTTTTAGAACAATTTGCTATTTTATCAAATACTTTACCATCCGACACGAAAGTTAAAATTTATTTTGCAACTGCCTATAATAAAGATGGCGAAGGTAACCCATGGCGACAAGAGCGTGTTAAGCAATTTTTTGCAGATGATGAGTTGCTAATTGGAAAGGAATTTTGGAACTTCGTTTGTAAATCAAGTGACGGTTATGACATTATTTTGGGTGCATATAAAGAAAAAGCTCATCTAATAAAAGAAGCAATAGGCTCTATAAAGAAAATTTACCTAGGACAATAACGATGCAAACATTAATAAAATGGCCTGGCGGCAAAACAGGCGAATTTTCACATATTGAAAATTTAATTCCAAAGTATGATAGATACATTGAACCATTTTATGGCGGCGGGGCAGTGTTTTTCAATTTGCAGCCCCAAAAAGCAATAATAAATGATGCCTGCGGAGAATTAATGGATTTTTACAGGGCTATTAAGGGCGAATCGGACAGAGAAAGGTTCAGAAAAGAAGTATATGAGTATGTAGATAATTGGGAAAAAATTCCTAAGTATGTAAATTTATTTGAAAATAAGTTTTGTGATCTTTATTTGAATTATAAACAAAATAAGATTAGCGAAAAAGAATTAAAGGAAAAAGTAAATAATGTAGTATTAAAAGAAGTAAAAGAATTTAATGGTCTATTTAGTAATAAATTTTGCCTAGATGATAAAAATTTATTGAGGCAAATAAAAGGTAATATATTTTCTAAAATTAGAAGAATTATTAAAATTGAGGCAGATAGGGGGAAAATACCTGTAGAAGATTTACACAAAAACATAGAAACAGCCTTCAGAAGTGGTTTTTATATGCACTTTAGAGATGTAATGAATTATTTGGGAGCCAGGCATCATTTTAGCGAAGCTAAAAAGATAGCTAATTATTATTTTGTCAGAGAATTTTGCTACGGATCAATGTTCAGGTACAATTCCGCAGGCTATTTTAATATACCGTATGGAGGTATCGCTTATAATTCAAAAGATTTTAGGGGAAAGGTTGATTATATATTTAGCGAACCAGTGAGAAAATTATTTGTAAATGCAGTAATAAAAAATAAAGATTTTGAAGAACTCTTTAATTCCTTTAAATTCAATAAAGATGATTTTATTTTTCTAGATCCTCCATACGATACAGACTTTAGCGATTACGAAAAAAAGATATTTGATAAAAATGACCAGCAAAGATTAGCGAACTGTTTATTTAAAACAAAAGCAAAATATATTTTAATTATCAAAAAGACACCTTTTATTTATAGTCTATATAATAACAAAAAAGGAATTAAAATATCCAGATTTGAAAAGAAATATTTATATAATGTAAAAGGCAGAAACAAGAGAGAAACCGAGCACCTAATAGTGTCTAATTATTAAAAATGGTTATTATTAATAACAAAATTATTGGGGATAAGGGGGAAATAGAAGTAATTAAGCTAGTGCATTGTCCAAATTGCAATAAAAACCTAATGTTGCTACCAAACAGTTTTCCTCTGTATGATATACAGTGTACGGCATGTCAATTCAGAGCGCAGGTCAAATTTAATAATACGAAACCCAAAAATATTATTAGAGGCGCTGGTTGGGATATTATGGCAAAGGTTATAAAATCTGGATATTTAGTGCCTCCTTTAATTGTTAATTTCAAATGGAAAGAAGGGCATGTCAAAAAACAACAGATAAGGTTTTATCCGTTTATCCGGAAAAATAATTTAAAGAAATATACTGCTAATATAAAAAGCATAGGAAGATCATATAAAATGTTTAATTATAATTTATCAAATTTAAAATATGATGTTTTATTTTCAAAATGAAAACAAATTATATTATTGATGGTGACTGTCTTGATATTTTAAAAACTTTTCCCGATAGTACGTTCGATTTAATATTCGCTGACCCGCCTTACTATTTGCAATTGCCAAACAACAAAAGACTCAAGCGTTACGACGGCTCGGAAATAATTCCTGTATATGATGAGTGGGATAAATTTAAAAACTATGAGGAATTTGACAATTTTACCTTACACTGGTTATCTGAATGCCAAAGGGTATTAAAACCTACGGGTACTATTTGGGTTATTGGAATGTATCATAGTATATTCAGAGTTGGAAAGATTATGCAAGACCTTGGGCTGTGGTTCCTAAATGATGTAATCTGGGTAAAAATGGGAGCTTTGCCTAATTTAAATGGTAGGCGCTTTACTAATAATCATGAGACTTTAATTTGGGCCGTGAAAAACAAAGATTGCAAGGGCTATACTTTTAATTATGAAGTATTAAAAGAAGTAAATGGCGGAAAGCAAATGAAAGATACCGATTGGGTATTTTCTCTTTGTACTGGCAATGAAAGATTGCGCGATGAGAATGGGATAAAACTTCATAATACGCAAAAGCCCATAAAACTTATTAAAAGAATTCTATTAACGGCAAGTAGTAAAGGAGATTTAATCTTAGATCCGTTTCTGGGCAGTGGTACTTCGGCTGTTGCTGCGGAAGAGTTAGGCAGGAGATGGATCGGAATTGAAAATAACAAAAGGTACGTGGAATTAGCTGGAACCAGAATAGCCATATTTCGCAATCAAAATATTAATAAAATTGCAGCAGGAGATGAGTATTGATAGAAATATAAAGGAGAGTATTTATGTTAAATGAAGAAAGAGTAACCGAAAAAGAGTTAATATTACCCGCCTTATTTTTAATCAGTCTAAGAAATGGCATTACCACCTCTGATTTAATAAGTGAGCTTGAAAATTTGCTTCAGCCCTCCGGAGAAGATACTAAAATACTAGAAGGAAGAAAAGATACTAAATTTTCACAGAAAGTCAGAAACCTAGTTTCTCACAGAACGTTAACTCAACTGGGATATGCAACTTATGAGCGCGTTCCTGGAAACGGGCTACATGAAATTACAAAAGAAGGGCAGGAGTATCTAGAAGAAAATATTGATTTAATTGAATATCTTTTGAGTAATAATTTTAAATATGAAGATATAAAACAAAGTTTTGATAATGCTGAAACAGCTATTGAAAAAGGTAAAAAAATTGTTACCTTCGATGAAAATCTAATGATTACTGAAGGTGCGCGAAGGAACAAGAATGTTGCATTATATGAGCGGTCTAGAAAATTGAGAGATATAGCTATTACTCATTATTCTAAAGAAGGACGAATTAATTGTTCCGCTTGTAACTTTGATTTTTACGATTTCTATGGGGAAATCGGAAGGGGTTATATAGAAATTCATCATTTAAAGCCAGTTTTCCAATATGGAGATGAAGATAAGGATAAGTTTATCGGTCGAGCGCTGGAAAACTTGATGCCGACGTGTTCTAATTGTCACAGAATAATTCATCGCAATAGACAATTTCCCTTGGACGTGAGTGAACTGGTTGAGCATATTAATAGAAATGGTATATTTAAGAGATGAAATTTGAATGGTAATAATAGGGGACCCGTCAAAAAGGGACAGGTTGCAGAGTGTCCCAAGGTGGCATGTCCCAGAATGGAATAGAGATAGGAGTATGAAAATATAGCCTGATGATGAATGAGTGTTCGAGGGCAAAAAGGCTATTGTCGTTGCTTTTGGGATATGGGCGGGAAAGTATAAAAATGGATATATTCATATCCGCATGAATGCAGAGATAACTATTATATGAAGAAAATTCTGATTAATAATAAAGAGTATGTTATTGATGTTACGCGAGGTACATACGAAGGATTGCCAGCTAAGAGACGTAAGCAATATCGGGAAGATCTAAAAGATAAGTTAAAAAAACAATTTAACGACAAAATCAACGATGTTGTGAAGAGACTCTTAACAATACAAGATTTATCGGTTATAAAAAAATTACCTTGCCACGACTTAGTTTATGAAACAAGGATGTTGTATATTGAAGGATATTATTATGCCACCATTGCGTTGTGCGGAATGGTGGGCGAAAATATCGCACGGATGATTCTTAATGATTCAGAAATTACGATAAATAGGTCGAGGATAATCAAGGGGAAAACCATATTCGGCAGATTAGACTTTGTTGTCATTAATAAGATTCTTATAAATGTTGGCTTGATTCAACAAGATTCATATAAGAAATTGGAGAAAATCAGAAAATTGCGCAATAAATATGTTCACGGTAACAAACTTTTTAATCCTATAACTGTTAAGAGAGATGCAGGGATTTTATTGAATTTTATCGTCACTATATTAAGGTCAGAATTTAAACCATAATAGAGGAGTAAGATGAAAAATATAACCGTAAGAGCGTATAAGACTAATCAAGGTACATTGCCGTTTTATTTTTTTCTAATACCTTCAAATGATCTATCATCTATTTCGTACGTTATCAGAAGAAGTGAAGATCAAAAAAAGGGAATTCAGCGAATCGCTTCACCGGAACGCATATCTGAAATCGCATCGTTTATTGACGATTCTAAGGATGTTGTTTTTCCGAATAATTTAGTAATAAATTTTGATAAAGAAGTCATCTTTCGTCCTGACAGTGACAAGCCCGAAGAAGGGGAGTTGATTATTCCAAGGGAAAAGCATACGGCTCAAATAATAGATGGGCAGCATCGGCTTTTCGGGTTACAGGTAGCTAAAAAAAATATCCCGATAATTGTTGTTGCGTTTTCTGGATTAGATTTAATACAAAGGGCAAAAATATTTCTGACTATAAATTCTAAGCAAAAAGGAATCAATACTTCTTTAATATATGATCTCTTTGGTATTACCCGGACCGGCAAGAACGTAGAATTATTAGCTGTTGATATTGCGAAGGCTCTTAATGTAGATGAGGATTCGCCGTTTAAGGCCATGATTAAATTGACAGATGCCAGAAAGAAAGAAAAAGAATCTTTATCTTTAGCAGCATTTGTTACTGCGTTGAAGAAAATGTTGCAAAATAAAGACATTCCTTTTTCTAATTTGGATTCCCAGCAACAGATTGTTGTGTTAAAGAATTACTTTCGGGCAATTAAAGAGCTCTTTCAAACACAATGGGGTGCCCGCGGACATATTTTGACAAAAACGCTCGGTTTCAATGCGCTAATGAAAACTTTTCCCAAAGTTCATTTGAGGTCTATTATGAAACAGGATTTGCTTTGCGACAGGGTTAATCAAGAAATCCGGTGCTGGAAAGATTTTGATTTCTCTGGAAGTGTATGGGAAGGAATTTCTGGAGAAGCAGGGGCTACAAAGGTGGCGAGCATCCTTGAGGGAAAGTTGAGTAAATTGGGTTAAAAGATATCATAATAAAAATAGGGAGCGCTTCTGGTTTTTGAAATTATATTTTATTTGTTACCTATTGCTGATAGGAGTGCGTTATGCTAAGCGAATCTAGAGATTATTATAAATTTGACCTGACATTCAAAGGCGATTTGGTTGAGAATAGTGTCGATGCTTTCGACCTTGCTAATACCATCCTCGCTATTAGCCAAGCGTTAAATCAGATTTCCTCTATTAAGTACGAATCTATTAGCGGAAAAGTAAAAATTAATGTTAACGCATTTTCGAAAGGTTCCTTTGTAAGCGAAATTCTAATATACGTTGAACAAGGTAAGGATTTTATCGCGCCGTTATTTCCAATGTTGGGTACTGGATATAAAATTGGTAAAGAAATTCTTTCCAGTCTCAAGGTTTATCTTGAAGTGCGACAAATGCTTAAAGGGAATCCCCCAAGCAAAGTCGAACACAATAATGACGGCGTCACTATATATGGCAACAATAATCATATTTCCGTAACACACGGGGATTTCAGGATCGTTCAGGATAAAGCTATATCAAAAAGTTTAGACAAAGCGGTTCAGCCATTATTAAAAGATGATTCAGAGATTAAGCAAGTTTTAATAACAGAAGCAGGTAAGGAAATCGCATCTGTTAGTAGAGAGAATGCAAAATACTTATTGGAAGATGAAAGTTTTCAGACGATCGATAACTTTAAAATAAAAGGTTTTGTGACCAAAATTGATACCAAAACGTGTAACGGATATTTAAATTTAGGCGATATTAAAACAGGGAGAAGAATTTCCTTCTCATTCCCTCCCAATTTGCCAAAAGAAAAATTACATATCCTTGTTGGATCGCTCGAATCAAAAATCAGGATATACCTTCACGGGCAAGCTATAATGGATTACGAAGGGAATCCCAGATCTGTTGAGGTTGCAAATATTCATCAAGATGAAGATTTATTTAAATAAAACGGAATGACCCCGGTTTATTAAATCAGGGAAAAATCGAATAGTGAGGAGTTCCTATGAAAATATCTGAAATTAAGATTCATGGTATTAAGTCATTTAAAGAAATTGCCATTAAAGTATCTGATTATACTGTTTTTGTGGGCGAAAATAATTCAGGCAAAAGTAACATTTTATTTGCATTGCTCTGGTTCTTCGGTAAAGAAAAAATCTCTAATAAAGATTTAAACTCCGGCATAATTGATGACCCATATATAGAAGTCGAATTTAAACTGCTCAAAGACGAGGAATTCACTCATCCGAAGGAGTACTTGGTTAATGGGATATTTAAAGTGCGTGCAGTATTATCTCGTAGCAAAATAAGCGATAAGCCTTTAGCTTGTGAGTATTACGGTTATACAGGTGATTCTGATAGCGACATGAAGGACACGAAGTTGCTTGGCTGGAAGACGGTAGCCAAGCCTAGTTTTGGTGATCTCATCTACATACCTTCAGTTAGGCCTCTGAGTGAAGAGTTGAAATTTACAGCAAATTCAGCTTTAAATCAGTTGGTTACTAAGAATATTATCGCCCGGATAAAACTTGAAGAAGAAAAAAATAATCATTATGGTCGCGTTGTTAAATCGATTAACGAATTGTCCGAATTTATAAGTCAAGGTGAGGGTAGTGCGATTCAGAAATTGAAAGATGATATTGCTAAGATGATGCTATATTACGATAGGGTTCAGATAGGTTTTGACCTCGTTCCTCCCGATGCAGAAGAGCTCATAAAATCATGCTTTAGGCCTCATACGAGTGTTGAGGGCCTAAGCGATAAATTGCCATTATCATCTCAAGGCGACGGATTCCAGCGTTCAATGATGTTTTCTCTTATTGCTAATCTTGCAGAGCTAAACAAAACAGATCAGAAGATGGGGAAGAAAACAGCTAAGAATGACTGCACTTTTTACATAATAGAAGAACCCGAATTGTTTTTGCATCCAAACCATCAGACTTACTTTAGGAATAAATTAGAAGAGATATCTAATTCATCAGAATCGCAAGTTATTCTTACATCCCACTCGCCTTATTTTCTTAATCATGTAGCAAGCTATTCTCAAATTAAAAGAGTCTATATGGAAAATGTTATTTCAGGTGTAGCTCAAATAACCGATTCCGAAGTTAACGACATATGCAATAAAAATGGTCAACTGATGGCTGAAGCCAAGAATGAATGCAGAACTACAAAGCTCAGCGAAAGCGATGTGGTTAAAGAAGCAGAAAGAATTGCTAAATTGGATCACCTTAGATATTTATTGTGGATAGATCCAACGAGAGCAAACGCCTTTTTATCAAAAAAAGTTATTTTGGTTGAAGGTCCTACCGAAAAGGCACTTTTCGCGTTCCTATTTAATAATCCCAAGGGTGCTTTTTACGATGAAAGCAAAACGGCCCAAATTACTATTGTGGATACCGTTGGCAAATATCATTACTATAAATTTTCGAATCTTTTAAATAAATTTGGAGTTAAAGTCTGGTGCATCTATGATGGAGATAAGGATGGATGCAAGCATGGAATTTCGCATAAATTGCTAAATAAAAATATTGAGAGTTTGAAAACCAATGGGATAATTCAGAATTGTTTAAGATTGGATCCTAATCTTGAAGAATTCTTGGGGATTGCAAAAGATGATAATTCTCCAGACATAGAGTTTTATGTTCGACTGGAAGAGAATATAGACAGTTGCATTGATAGTGAAAATTGTAAAAAAATCGTCGATTTCGTTAAATCCATTATTGATTTTTAATATCCAAAAATATAAGCTCGCGTGTTTTTGTTTGCGCCGGCATAGCGCGAAGGAGGTGATGAAGGTCAAACAATGATGCCGGGCAAGCGGTAAAGATAAACAGGCAGGGGACCCCACGGGGGGTTACCCCGATCCCCAGTAATCTGAAAGATTACGGGGATTAATCCCGGAAATTCTTCGAATTTCTCGGGACAAGCGCGGTCAAATCTCGCGGAGATTTGCCCTGTCCGGCCCTGCGGGTAAAATTTGCCTACGGCAAATTTTAGTGAGGGGAGAGAAGCAGATGGGTAAGTATGTCATTTTTGGAGTGTGTTTCTTGGCAGCATCGGTAGGCTCAGCGGTGATATTGACGAACGGGATGGTGAAGTTCAAGAAGGCCTCGGCAGAGGTGATAAACGTCACCGGCTCCGCCGAGAAGAGGATAACGTCGGATTACGCGGTCTGGACGGCCGAGTTCTCGGCGCGGGACCCGCAGATGAAGGCCGCGTTCGCCAGGTTAAAAGAGGACACGGCCAAGGTCAGGGCCTACCTCGCGTCCAAAGGGATAACCGGGGGCGAGACGATCGTTTCGCAGGTGGAGACGGCGGTCATCTACAAGAAGAACGAGAAGGGCATCGCCACCAACGAGATCGAGGCCTATAACCTCAGCCAGGGGATAGAAGTGCGCTCGGCCGACGTCGCCAAGATAACCGCCGTGTCGCGCGAATCGACGGGCTTGATCGAGCAGGATATACGGTTCGTTTCGCACCCGCCGCAGTATTTTTACACCAAGCTGGCGGAGCTGAAGCTCGAGATGCTCGGCATGGCATCTGCGGATGCCAAGAAACGGGCCGAACAGATAGCGTCAGCGGCCGGCAACAGGGTCGGCAGGATACGCTCGGCCGATATGGGCGTCTTCCAGATAACGCCGGTCAATTCGACCGAGGTCTCGGACTGGGGCAGCAACGATACCTCATCGCTCGAGAAGAAGGTCTTCGCGGTCGTGCATGCGGATTTTGCGATAACGGAATAGTTGAAAGTTTTCTCCCTCCTTTAGCGTCTATTGGGCTAGAGGAGGGAGTTATTTATGGGAAAACCGGTCCAGGCAGCTCAGATAATAATATCAAAAATCCGCGGTTTAATGATATACTAACACTATTAAAGGCGCATCCGAATATCAAAACCGCATGTTTCAACGGAAAGAAAGCTGAAGGCATGTTCCATAAAGCATTCCGCGCCGCACTTTGCAGATGCCTGATTATATTATTTTGCAGCGCGATGCTGGCGGGCTGCGCATCGCTTCCGGTCAAGAATACCCCGTCGTATTCCCTCGATGATATCTACAAGCGCCTGAATTACAAGACGCAGGGTGACTACAGGATAGTCGACATCTTTTATGCGACAAGCCGGGAAGGCAACAAGCCCAAACTTGCCAAAGAGACCGCATATGGCACCTTAAATATTAAGATAGACCCGAGGGTCAGGATAGGGACGATGCTGCCGGACCAGCTCAAGAGCAAGGGTATCCTGGAGCTTCAGGATACGAACAAACTGGGACCCGATGCTTTCATAGAGCGGCTCTCCGCGGCCATAAAGGCGTCCCCGCATAAGTCCCTGCTCGTGCTCGTATTCGGCTATAAGGACGGTTTTGAGGCCACGGCGATGAAGGCCGCGTATTTCGCGTACCTGCTTGATGTCGATACTCCGGTGTTGTTGTTCGACTGGCCCGGCGACCAGCCGGTCAGCATCGGCGGTTATATGAAGGCGCAGTCGCTTGCCTCGGCCTCGGGGCCGTACCTTGCGGAAGTCCTCACGAAGGTCGTGCGCGAAGCCAAGCCGGAGAAGATATGGATAGAGGCGTCGAGCCTCGGCTGCCAGGTCGCCTGCGACGCGTTTGGAGAGCTCTATAAATATCCCGACTTTTCCGATATCGATACAGAGATAGACCACGTGATACTTGCGGCTCCCGATGTCGGCAGTGACGAGTTCAGGGGGAAGTTCAAGGACGAGCTGATGGCTTTGTCGAATAAACTCACCGTCTATGTATCCTCCGACGATAACGCGCTGCTGATGAGCGGTTTCATAAACGGCGAGAAGAAGCTCGGCCGCGTTAAACTGCGCGTTAAGGACCCGGAACAGCTCGAGGAGGCGAGGGCGCTGTTGTATTTGAAATCGCTCGCGCCGGAGCGGCTGACGGTCATAGATGTCACGCCGATCAATAATGCGAGCTTCAAGCACGGCTATTACCTCGAGTGCCCGGGCTATTACGATGATTTTTACATGCGGATATTCGGCACCGAGCCTCGGATAAACAGGCATCTCTACCTGCTCAAGACCGCCGAAGGCGCGGATTACTGGGTAATGCAGGACCCTAAGGAATAACAGGGGAATTCTTCGGAAGCCACCCGCAGGATATTGTGATATAATTGACACTATGGACAAAGACTTAGTAGTTGTATTCAGCTCCCAAAACCGCGCCGATATCATGACCGCAAAATCCCTGCTTACCAGCGCCGATATAGAATATTACGTACAGGGCGAAGATGTCCAGGACATCATCGCATGGGGCAATATCGGGGGAATAAACCCCGTGACCGGCCCCGTAAAAATACTGGTCAATGCGGAAGACGCACCCGATGCTAAGGAGATCCTGAAAGGAGAAACATGAAAAAGTTCGCCGGCCTTGTCCTGTCGCTGGTAGCGGCACAATTGATGTTGACCGCGCCTTCCTATTGTAAAGACGAAGCGGTCGCGCCCGTCATCAGATCGATCACCGCCTCATCCGATTATAACAACAACCGCGTAGAAAAGGCCGCCGACGGCAAGCCGCTCACGCGCTGGGAGTCCGAATGGAAAGATAAGCAGTGGCTCCAGGTGGAATTCGAAAATCCCGTCAAGCTGTACGGTATCGGGATAAAGTGGGAGACTGCCGCCGCGTTCCGCTATGCGGTGATGGGCTCGAATGACGGGGACCTGTGGGCAACCCTCGCGATGGTCGAGGACGGCAACGAGGGCGAGGAGATGAAGATCAATTTCCAGAAGCCCGCGGAATATAAATACGTTAAAATAGACTGCTTCGACAGGGCCACGGCGTGGGGATTCTCGATATGGGAGGTGGAGTTCAAGATGGACAAGCCGTACAAGAACCTCCCGAAGAGGGCGTCGATACCCAAGGGCAAGGCGTTCTTTTCGGTGATGCAGAAGGACGGGAAATACTGGCTCGCTGATCCAAGCGGCAAACCGTTCATCTCGAAGGCCGTGAATGTGGTCCTGAGCAACGACGGCGCCGTGTTGCAGAATTCCGAATATTACGATGTCTCCAAGAATTACAAGGACAACCAGGACTGGGCGAAGAGCACGGTCAAGCGGCTGAGAAAATGGAAGTTCAACACGATCGGCTGCTGGTCCGACCCGGCGACGTTCTATTACGATATGCCGTTCACGGTGATAATGGGCATACCCTCGACGACCGACCACCGGCTTGTCGACGTGTTCGACCCGATGTTCAGGGAGAACGCCGATGCGGCCACGGCGGGCAAATGTAAACGTTTCAGGGACGCGAAGTACCTTCTCGGGTATTTCATCGATAACGAGCTCCCCTGGTACGGTGATGTCGGCTGGTCAACGGGCCACGCTCCGCTGCTCCTCGATGAATATTCGCGCCTGCCGGACAACGCGCCCGGAAGGCTGAAACTTGCCGAGTTCCTGAAGGAAAAGTATAACCTCACGATAGATGAGTTCATGAAGATCCGCGGCGCGCAGGCGAAGGATGTGCGCGAGGCGTTTGCCGGGATCGTCGCCGATGAATATTTCTCGGTCATAACGTCGTGCATAAGGAAGTACGACCCGAATCACCTGATTCTCGGCGTGCGCTTTGCGTGCAACGCGCCTGACGGCGTGGCGATAGCGTGCGGCAAGTATTGCGACGTGGTATCGGTCAACTATTACTGCAAGAATATGAAAGTCGACAGGCAGCTCTTCGATAATTACTATTTCCTTACGAAGAAGCCGGTGATGATAACCGAGTTCTCGTACCGCGCGATGGAGAACCGCAGCGGCGACAGGAACAATAAGGGCGCCGACGTGACCGTCAAGACGCAGGCTGACAGGGCCGAGGGATTCGACAAGTACGTGACGCAGATGATGGAGTTCCCGTACATGGTCGGTTACCACTGGTTCCAGTACTTCGACCAGTCGCCGCAGGGCCGCAGCTTCGACGGCGAGAACAGCAATTACGGCATTGTCGACATCAAGGACAACGAATACGAACTCTTGACCGCCGGGATGAAGAAACTGAACCCGAAGGCGGATACGATACACAGGAAGTCAACGCTCGGGTATCCCGAGGCGGCCGTCAAGACGGGTGGTTACGCGAAGGTCAATAACAAGGATGTCAAGCGCGAGAGCTCGCCTTTCTGCGTTATCAGCGCCGTAAATACCGGGCGGTTGGGCGTCTGGAAAGACGGTTCCTCCTCGGCGAAGCTGGTCTTCGTCAGGGACCGGGCGGAAGACGGCGCGGCGCGCCTTAAAGTCGCGGTCGAGACCGGAAGCGGTTGGGGCTGCGGTTTCGGAGTCCCGTGCGACGTGAAGACGAAGAACGACGACGGTTCGTTCGACCTGCAGGGATATAAGGGCATAAGGATAAAGATGTCCGCCACCGAAGGGCTGCCGTTCTCGGTATTCCTGAACGAGTCCGGCGCCGACGAGATGGGCAAGCCGGAATATAAGGGGATCAACGGAGCCGACGGTGAGAGCTTCACGTCCGAACCGAACAGCGGCTCAGGCAATATAGAGGTGTTTGAATATCCGTTCGACCAGTTCACGGCCCGTTCCGTCTACGGCAACCAGAGCGGAAACAGGACGTTGGACCTTCAGTCCGTGCGCAATATCGACCTGTATTTTCCCGGTAACTCGGGAGACGGAACCTGCGATATCTATGAGGTCACGCTGTATTAAATGAGCGAAGAAGCCCGCATATCCGCTTTCAGGCGGATAAGGGATATCCCGTACGCGATCGTCGCCGAGATGCGCGACCCCGCGGTAAAATATCCTCCGGAGCTGAGGGCGCTTACGAAGAGGATACCGCCGGGCAATCACCTCGCCATAAAGGCGTTTATCGGGGGCAAATGGGTGCTTGTCGACGCGACATGGGACCTGCCGTTGAAGAAGGCCGGTTTCCCGGTGAACGAGGACTGGGACGAAATAAGCGATACGAAGAAAGCCGTGACGCCGGTAAATGAAGTATTGCATGATACGATAGAAGAGCGCGTGAAATATGATGTCGTGCTGCGCTCCCGTAAAACCGAAGAGCAGAAAGCCTTATATGCCGAGTTTGTGGAGAAGTTTAATAAATGGCTGGAGGTGATACGTGCGTAGACCTGTCCCCTTTTTATTTTTATTGGTTATTTTCGGAGGATTTATGGCAAAGTCCGCGGCCGCGGCCGTAAAGATGCCTATATATGACGCGAGGGAAGGCGTGGTAAAGGAGGTCCTGAAGGTCGAGAGGACCAATGCCGAATGGAAGAACGTGCTTACTCCCGAGCAGTACATGGTGACGCGGCAGAGGGGCACGGAGAAACCTTCCGGCACCGCCTGCGAATTGCCTAAGGATGAGGGGCTTTATGAATGCGTCTGCTGTGGCACGGACCTTTTCGGCACGGCGGCGAAATATGAATCCGGGACGGGCTGGCCGAGCTTCTATAAGCCGGCGGCGCCCATCAACATAAACCTGGAAGAGGACATTGATTTCGGGATGGAGCGCGTGGAGGTCACCTGCGCCCGCTGCGGCGCGCATTTAGGCCACGTTTTTGATGACGGGCCTATGCCGACCGGGAAGCGTTATTGTATCAACGGCGTCGCGCTTAAATTCGTCAAGGGCCCATATAAGCCCGCGCAGCTCGCCATATTCGCGGCGGGCAATTTCCGGGAAGCGGAGGGGACTTTCCGGGCGCTCAAGGGCGTCATATGGACAAGGGCAGGATATATCGCCCGCCTGGAAGCGATACAGGTATTGTTCGACCCGTCCGTGATCACTTACGGCCGGCTGCTCGACGTCTTCTGGAAGATGCCCAAACCGGCCGCCGTCTTCTACCGCAATATGGAGCAGGATAAGCTTGCCAAGGAATCCAGGGACCGCCTCGAGAAGTCGGGGAAATTAAAAGGGAAGATAGCGGTGAAGATCACGAAGGCGGGGGTCTTCTGCCCGGCCGAAGAGTACCATTAGCATTGCCTGCCTAAGTACGGCTTGCCTCCACAGCGCAAGATATTTGTGGTATAATATCCCCCAAAATCAAAGGAGCCCTGAAATGGACAAGGAAAGAGTCATTCTGCCGTTAAACGACATCCCGAAAGCCTGGTATAACATAATGCCCGACCTGCCGGAGCAGCTGCCGCCTTCGTTGAACCCGCAGACGGGAAAGCTCCTCGGGCCCGCGGACTTGGCGCCCATATTCCCGATGTCGTTGATAGAGCAGGAGATGAGCAGCCAGCGCTGGATAGATATTCCCGACGAAGTCCTCGATGTATATAAGATATATAGGCCGACGCCGCTCAAGAGGGCGGTCCGCCTGGAGAAGGCGCTCAAGACGAATTGCAGGATATATTATAAGGACGAGAGCGTATCGCCGGCCGGAAGCCATAAATTAAATACCGCTATCGCGCAGGCATATTACAATAAGAAAGAAGGCGTCAAGCGCATCTCGACCGAGACCGGGGCGGGGCAGTGGGGTTCCGCGCTTTCCTTCGCGTGCAATACCCTCGGCCTCAAGTGCACGGTCTATATGGTCAAGGCAAGTTATTACCAGAAACCGTACCGCAAATCTTTGATGCACGTCTGGGGCGCCGAAGTCTTCCCGTCGCCTACGAACAGGACGAATTCAGGCCGCGCGGCGCTGGCGGAGGACCCGGAGACGCCGGGCAGCCTTGGCATGGCGATCTCCGAAGCGGTCGAAGACGCCGCCACGCACGATGACACCAAATATTCCCTCGGAAGCGTTTTGAACCACGTGCTGACGCACCAGTCGGTCATCGGCCTCGAGACGAAGAAGCAGCTCGAGATTATCGGCGAAAAGCCCGATACGCTGATCGCCTGCGTCGGAGGCGGCAGCAACTTCGCGGGATTCGCTTTCCCGTTCGTGCCGGAGAAGCTGAAGGGGCAGAGCATGAGGATAATCGCTGTAGAGCCGACCGCCTGCCCGTCGCTCACGAAGGGCGAGTACCTTTACGATTATGGCGACACAGGGAAGCTTACGCCGCTCATGAAGATGTATACGCTCGGCCACAGTTTCATTCCCGCGGGCATACATGCGGGCGGGCTCAGGTATCACGGGGTCGCGCCGCAGGTATCGCTGCTGGCAAGGAAGAAGGTCATAGAGGCGAAGGCGTTTTCGCAGAACCCCGTATTCGAGGCGGCGATAATGTGGGCGAGGACCGAAGGGTTCCTGCCGGCGCCGGAGACATCGCACGCGATACGCTGCGCGATAGACGAGGCGAAGAAGAACGACAAGAAGGTCATCGTATTCAATTACAGCGGCCACGGCCATTTCGACCTCTCCGCATACGACGCTTACCTTGAAGGGAAGCTCGAGGATTACGAACATCCCGAAGAGAAGATTAAAGAGGCGATAAAGAAGATACCTGAAATAGGGAACGCATGAGGGTGTCCCCTCGGAGGATGGCTCCGTGATTTACAAGTTCATAGATGATAACGGGACGTTTACCGTAAAGGACCCGCAGAGGTTCAGCCTGTATTTTCCGCTGACCGACAGGGAAGGGCGGATATTGAGTTCGATAAGCCCCAACCTCGGCGGGGATATAAAGCGCGACAACGACCGTTTCCTGACGCCGCCCGCGAGCATAGAGGACATCCGCAACAACCTCTTTTGCCGCCGGGATTTCTTCATCAAGGCCGGCGGACACGTGGTCCGGTTATCATACCCGCACGACGACGTGCTCGAAGCCGGCCTGCTCTACCACAAAGTGACCAAGAGGGCGGCGGGGCTGAAGATGGAGATACTGAGCTTCGTCCCGTTCGACATGCCCGTAGAGGTCATGCAGGTGCGCGTCACCAATGACAGCGGCAAAGACATCGATATCACCCCGACCTCGTTCATCCCGTTATTCGGCCGCAGCGAGAAGAACATCCGCGACCACAGGCACGTCAGCTCGCTCCTGAACCGCGTCGAGCTCGACAGGCACGGCATATTCCTGAAGCCCACGATGATTTTTGACGAAAAGGGCCATATGGAGAACAGGACGCAGTATTTCGTCCTCGGCTACGAGGGCGGCGGCAAGGCGCCCGTCGGCCAGTTCCCGACGCTCGGGAACTTCTACGGCGAGGGGGACATGATATCCCCCGACGCGATATATAAACTCGTCGTGCCGTCCTCGAGGAAGGTCCCTGATTTCGACGGCAAGGAAGCCTGCGGCGCGTTCAGGTTTACGCGCAGGAAGCTAAGGAAGGGCGCTTCGCTGGAATATTGCCTGGTCATGGGCATCGAGGAGAAGAAGAGCGCCGCGCTGAAATATTTTCGAAGGCTCAATTCCCCCGCGAAGGTGGCGAAGAGCCTTTCCGCGACTAAAAAATACTGGCGCGATTACCTGTCGACGCCCCCGCTCAAATTTAAGGACGGCGATTATAACAACTGGTTGCTCTGGGTAAAGCTACAGCCAACCCTTCGCAAGCTGTTCGGCTGCTCGTTCCTGCCGCATTTCGATTACGGAAAGGGCGGGCGCGGCTGGCGCGATATCTGGCAGGATGCCCTTACGTTGTTATTAACGGAGCCGAATAAGGCGAAAGATTTCATATTCCACAGTTTCAACGGCGTACGGCTAGACGGCTCGAACGCTACGATAATCGCGAAGGACGGCAGGTTCATCGCCGACCGCAACAGGATAAGCCGCGTTTGGATGGACCACGGGATATGGCCGTACCTAACCACGCGCCTATACGTCCGGAAGACCGGCGATTCGGGCTTCATGCTTAAGGAGGCCGAGTATTTCCGCGATCACCAGCTTAAGCGCGCGAAGGAGATAGACAAGGCCTTCACCCAGGCCGATTTTATACAGCGCGACAGTTCCGGGAAGATATATAAGGGAAGCGTGCTCGAGCACCTGCTTATCCAGAACCTCGTGCAGTTCTTCAATGTCGGCGAGCATAACGTGATACGCCTCGAGAACGCCGACTGGAACGACGGGCTCGACATGGCGTCGGACAGGGGCGAGAGCGTGACGTTCAGCTTCATGTACGCGCATAACCTCTGGGACATATGCTCGGTCCTTAAGAAGATGAACGAGAAGCATGAGAAGGTAAAGGTGTTAGTGGAACTCCTTCCGCTGCTCGACAGCATGAGCACGGCGGTAGATTACGGCGATCACAGGCAGAAACAGAAACGGCTCGATGAATACATGGAGTCGGTGAAGGAGATAAGCGGGCAGAAGGTAGAGATCGATATAGCCGACCTGATTAAAGACCTCCAAAAAAAGGCGGACCATATGTTCGCTTGGCTCAGTGAAAAGGAATGGCTCCCGTCCGCGGGTTTCTTCAACGGATATTACGATAACAGGGGCCGTCGCGTCGAAGGACGGACTAAGGGCGGGGTAAGGATGAAGCTCCAGTCGCAGGTATTCGCGATAATGAGCGGCGGGGCCACGGACGAGCAGGTCATTAAGACATGGGCGTCGATAAAGAGGTACCTGAAGGACCGGAGGCTCGGGGGTTTCCGCCTCGGCACCGATTTCAAGTCGCTCTATATGGAGCTGGGCCGCGCGTTCGGGTTCGCCTACGGCGACAAGGAGAACGGCGCGTTCTTCAACCATATGGTCGTGATGCTCGCGAACGCCCTTTACAGGAGGGGTTTTAAAAAAGAGGGCAAAGAGGTCCTCGATTCGATATACAAGATGGCGACGAGCGACAGGGCGCAGGTCTACCCGATGATACCGGAATATTTCAATAACGAGGGCCGCGGGCTTTACTTTTACCTTACGGGCTCCGCGAGCTGGTATATCTATACGCTTATCGAGGAAGTGCTGTGAAGAAGGAATATGTAATATTCGCCTGCATCCTTGCCGTGCTGCTGATACTGGGCGTCGCCGGTAAGTCGATAATACTCGGGGCCGCGCTGGACCGGCTGAAGGGTTTTTTCCCCGGATACGAGGTGAAGGTCGGGAATGCCGAGATAAAGAGCGTCGACCTGGTCTCGTTCGGCAATATCAGTATCGCCAAAGGCGACACCAATATATACAGGGTAAAAGAGCTGGATATACGGTTCACCCCGTTCACGTTCTTTAACAGGACGATACCGAAGGTATCCATGGACAGCTGCAGCATTTACATAAAATCCCCGAAAAGCAAATTAAAGGAACTCGTGCGGTTCCCGGAAGCGAAGGCGGGCGCGTTATTCATTGTGGACTCGCTCGAGATAAACGACCTGGTGCTGGATATACGCACAGCGGACGTCGATTTCGACGCGATCATCCGCGCGGACGCGTCCATAAAGAAGGACATATCGTACAGCGCCGTCATGAAGTTGAACAGCGTCAACCTCGGCCTCCTGGCGAAGAGCCTGGGAGCTTCTGAAAAAGTGGATATCAGCGGTTCCATGAGCGGTGAAATATCCATGAGCGGAAAGGACATGAGGATCGACGCGATAAAGGGCGAATTCGCCTCCGGCGAGCTCGGGGGCACCATAATCATAAAGGATGAGGAGTTCATTAATACGCTGGCGAAGCAGTCGAACCAGCCGGTCGAGATGATAAGGGACAGTTTCAAGCTCTATAAGTATACCAAGGGGACGCTATCGGTCTCGAAGGAAAAGGACGCCATATTGCTGCACCTTATGCTGGACGGGCCGAAGGGCAAGAGGGATATGACCATAGCGTTACACGGATCTTAAAGGAGGACGGCATGAAGAACAGGATTTTGGCGGCGACAGCGGTATTTTTGGTGTTTTTAGGGGTGGGTTGCGCGTCGGTGCAGGTCAAGGCGCCGAAGGACCCGATAAAGGTCGACATAACGATGCGCCTGGATGTCTACCAGCACGTCGAGAAGGACATCAATACTATCGAGGATATCGTCTCAGGAAAGAGCGCCCCGAAATCGAAGGACGGCTCGAAACTGGATCTCTTTTTCACGGATGCTTACGCCGAGGAAGCCATCCCGGCGGATGTCGAGGCGGCGGCGATAGGCCGCAGGGACAGGAAAGCTGAGCTTGTGATGCACGAACAGGAAGGCCATATAGGCGAGAACAGGATGGGCATGGTCGAGGCGAGGTCACCGAAGGCGCCAGGCCAGCTGGTCAACGCCGAGAACGCCGACAGGATGGTCATTTATAAGTCGATATCGCAGAAGAACGGCGCCGCGCTGGAGAACGTCGAGAAGCTTTACGCAAAGCGCTTGCAGGAAGACGCTCCCGCGGGGACGCCGATAGAGGTAATGGACGCGGCGGGCGGCTACAGCTGGAAGATAAAATAATTGAAGATAGCGGTAAAGGTCAAGGCCGGCTCCAGCAGGGAGAAGGTCGAAAGGATCGACGGCGCGAATTACGCGGTATGGGTCAGGGCCAAGCCGACCGACGGCAGGGCGAACGAAGCGGTCATAAAAGCCCTCTCGAAGCATTTCGATACCGCGAAATCTAACATAACGCTGGTGACGGGCCACGCCTCAAAACAGAAGATATTCTCAATTGCTATTTAAACTCGTAATATTCGATATAGACGGCACGATAGTCGACGCCTACGGAGCGATAGAGAAGAGCATCAACTATACGCTCAAGAAGCTCGGGTATCCGAAGGTGAAGATGTCCGTCGTGAAGCGGATGATCGGCCACGGCGACAGGAACTTTGTCGATTGTTTCGTGGAAAAGAAGGACTCGGACGAAGGCCTGAGGCTTTACCGCGAGCACCACGAGAAGGCCCTCCTCAGGCATTCAAAAGTCATACCGGGCGCGAGGCAGCTGCTGCGGGGCCTCAAGAGGAAGGGCTATAAGCTCGCGATAGCGAGCAACAGGCCGCCCCGTTACAGCATGATACTTCTCAAGCACCTCGACCTGCTCAAATATTTCGACGCTATCGAATGCGCCAGGGACAAGAGCGAGAACAAGCCGAAACCCTTTTTGATCCCCAGGATCCTTAAGAGGCTGAAGGTTGGGAAGGACGAGGCGCTTTATGTCGGTGACATGACCGTCGATGTGCATGCGGGGCATAACGCCGGGGTAAAGGTAGTGGCGGTCCTCGGCGGGTCCTCCTCACATTCCGAATTGAGGAAGGCGGGCCCTTGCGGAATAACCCGTAAGATCTCCGGCCTGCTTCATGTGGCAAAAAAATGCCGAACAAGAACATACTGATAGTCGAAGACGACAGGAACATCTCCAAGCTCATCAAGTTCAACCTTGAGAAGGAGGGCTGCGACGCTTTTGCCGTCCCGAACGGCGAGGATGCCCTCGAACACCTGGAGAGGTTTTCAGCGGACCTCGTGATACTCGATATAATGCTCCCGAAGATGGGCGGTTTCGAAGTCTGCCGCCTTATCAGGCAGGATCCCAAACTTAAAAACATCCCGATAATAATGCTTACCGCTAAGGGCGAGGAAGTCGACAGGGTCGTCGGCCTCGAGCTGGGCGCGGATGATTATATGGTAAAGCCGTTCAGCCCCCGCGAACTCGTATTAAGGGTAAAGGCTATCCTGCGGCGCGGAGGGGCGCCGGCCGCCGTAAAGGAAGTATTAAAGGCGGGGGGAATTGTCGTGGATTCGGCCGCGCATAAAGTGACGGCGGGAAAGAAGGATATAGAGCTCACTCCCATGGAATTCAAGCTGCTTAAGGCATTAATGGAACGCAGCGGGCGCGTCCAATCACGGGAGCAGCTTCTTACCGACGTCTGGGATATCGCCGCGGACGTTGACACCCGGACTATCGACACCCACATCAAAAGGCTGCGCGAGAAGCTGGGAAAGCCCGGCGACGCGATAAGTACGGTCAGGGGGCTGGGCTATAAGTTCAGGGAAGACGATGAGGATTAAACTCCACTGGAAGCTGACGATAATATTCTGCCTTTTCGGGGTGGTATCGCTCGCGGCATCCTATATGTACCTGAACCCCGGGCTCAAAGCATTCATGGAGAGGGATATCGAGGATAACCTCAGGAGAGAGCTTATCTTGAGCCGTGAGCTCCTGGAGCCGGGGCCCGGAGGCAAGCTCGATCTCAGGGATGCCGACGGCCTCGCGGACAGGATGGGTTCCTCATCCGGGTTGAGGGTAACGATAATTGCCCTGGACGGGACGGTACTCGGGGATTCCGATATCGAAAGCAGGGGCCTTCCCGGGACCGAGAACCATCTCGACAGGCCGGAGGTACGGCAGGCGCTGAAGGCGGGTTTCGGCCACAGCCGGAGGTTCAGCTATACCCTGAAGAAATACATGATGTACAGTGCTGTGGTCATCGGCAAGAAGGCCCCCGCCGCCATATTGCGTTTTACAATGCCGGTCTCTTCCATAGTAGAATTTGAAGCGAAGATGCAGAAGATACTTATAGCGGCGTTGGCCGTTGTGTTCCTGATCTCACTCGTGCTCAGCATCGCCGTCTCATCGGCCGTGACGCGGCCGATATCGCAGATATCCTCTACTGCTAGGGCGATCGCGGCGGGCAACCTTTCCGCAAGGGCGCTGGTATCTTCCGGTGATGAGATAGGGGACCTTGCCGGGACCCTGAATTACATGACCGGCGAGATAAAGAGCAAGATGGACAGGATAGCTTCCGGTGAGGCGAAGCTCGAGGCAGTCCTCTCCAGCATGGTCGAAGGCGTCATAGTGACCGACGAGAAAGGGACTATATTGATAGCGAACCCGTCGGCGAGGAAGATGTTTTTCATAGATACCGAGCCCGAAGGCAGGACGCCCCCGGAGGTCATACGCAATTCATCGGCGCAGGAGATCTTTGACAGGATACTCCGGAAGGGCCAGAGGGCGGCCGTGGAAGAGATACAGCTCAACAAGCCCGAGGAGAGGTCCGTGAGGGTCAGCGCTGTTGCCGTGATGAAGAAAGGGGTGTTGGCGGGCGCGCTGCTCGTCTTTCATGATATTACCGAACTCCGGCGCCTCGAAAGGGTAAGGCAGGATTTTGTCGCGAACGTATCGCATGAACTTCGCACACCGTTATCTAGCATAAAAGGATATTCCGAAACGCTCATGGAAGGCGGCGTAAGCGACCCGAAGCAGCAGAAGGAATTCCTCGATATAATATACCGCGAGAGCGACCGTCTTGCGAAACTGATCGACGACCTGCTCGACCTGTCGAGGATAGAATCGGGCAAGATGGCGATGGTATTCATGCCTATAGATCTCCTGCCGGCCGTTAAACGCGCCTGCGCGATACTCGAAAAGCAGGCGGCCTCAAAATCGCTTAAGGTAAGCCTTGATATCCCCGCCGGCCTGCCGCGCATCCAGGCCGATGAGGGCAGCCTTTCGCAGGTCATGCTTAACCTGCTGGATAATGCGGTCAAATATACGCCCGAGAACGGGAATATAGCGATATCGGCCGTTCCTGACGGGAATTTTATCCGTATCGACGTCTCGGATACGGGCGCCGGCATCCCCGAAGCGGATATCCCTAAGATATTCGAGAGATTTTACAGGGTCGATAAGGCCCGCTCGCGCGAGATGGGCGGCACGGGCCTTGGCCTCTCGATAGTCAAACATATAGTCCAGGCCCACGGCGGACAAGTGTCGGTGAGATCCGTAACGGGCCGCGGCTCAACATTCAGCTTTACCATTCCCAAAGCATAAAAACCACGGTTTAGCCCTTCACTTTTGTTCGCCAAATGTTCACAATCCCTCCCTTTTTCCGCCACATTCAAAATATATACTTCTCCTGAAAACAAAAAAGGAGGAGATGCATGGTGAAGCGGGTACTGGCCTGTGTAATACTGGCGGCGGGTATAATCGGTTCTTGTGCTGACGGGTTTGCCGGCGAAGTCGATATCCTCGTCCAAAAACTCGTGGACAAGGGGATACTCACACCGGGAGACGCGCAGCAGATATTGACCGAGACGAAAGAGGAAGCGAAAAAGCAGCTCGCGAAGGGCGAAGCGGGGACAGCGCCTAAATGGGTGCAGGACATCAAGCTTAAGGGAGATTTCAGGTTAAGGTACCAGCATGACAGGGCCAAGCAGGCGGCCTCGACGGACAGCCAGCGCGACAGGGCGAGGATAAGGCTCAGGGTCGGCGCTGAGACCCGCCTCATAGACGAATTTAAGGTAGGCTTCGGTATCGCGACGGGCACGACGAGCGACCCTCGTTCCACGAACATGACCCTCGGGGATTCGTTCTCGTTCAAGGACATAATCCTGGATTACGCGTACGGCCAGTATGAACCCGACCTGTCGAAATATATGCAGCCGCTATCGCTCTCGTTAATAGGCGGCAAATTCCCGAACCCGATATGGGAGCCGGTAGACATGCTCTGGGATACGGATATAAGGCCCGAGGGCGTGATGGCCAACCTCGGTTACAAGGTTGATAATAACCTCGACTTCTTCATGAACAACGGATTCTTTGTCCTGGACGAAAGCTCTTCGGACAAAGGCGACCCGATAATGTTCGTGGTCCAGCCGGGCGTGAACTGGAAGGTAACCGATAACATCGAGTTCAAGGGAGCGGTAGACAACTACTTCTTCAACGGTGTCAAGGACCATGCCGCGCTCGATTATTCGGCGGGCACGAACACGGTAGCGAGGCTGCCCGACCAGAACAGCCGGACAGGCGCAGCCGTCTACTGGTACAACTATAACTCGATAGCCCCGAAGATGGAGATCGGGTTCATAGACCCGTTCAAGTTCGCGGGATTCGATACCGGGATACCCTACCTGTCGTTCTTCGGCGAATACGTGAATAACTGGGACCGCGGCTCGCAGGACAACGGATGGGCCCTCGGAAGCAGGATAGGCCACAAAAAGGTCGGCGATAAGGGGCAGTGGCAGCTGGCCTATAACTACAGGTTCCTCGAGAGGGACGCGTGGCTCGATATATTCCCGGATTCCGATTTCTACAGCGGGAAGACCAACGCTAAAGGCGATAACGTGATATTCCAGTACGGGTTAACAAAGAACTCCCTCATTAACCTCGAATACTATAATACGAGAGGCATGACCAGGCTCACAAATAACCCGGGATCATCGCGCCTGCCGGCGCAGGTCATCCAGGCCGACTGGATAGTGAAATTCTAAAAGAAAGGGGACGTATAACATGGAAAAACTCAGGCTTTTGCGGGCGGCGGTATCTGCCGCTGCCTGTCTGCTGGTCGCCGCGGGAACGGTATCCGCGGCGGAAAAAGTGGTCCTGGAAGGGTCCACAACGGTCCTGCCGATAGCGCAGAAGACCGCCGAGGTATTCATGGATAAGAACAGCGATATCGATATCTCCGTAAGGGGAGGAGGCTCGGGAGTCGGGATCGCGTCGCTTCTAGACGGCTCCTGCGACATCGCCGACTCTTCGCGGGCGATGAAAGATACAGAATACGAGAAGGCGGCCGCGAAGAAGAAGGACCCGAAGCCGTGCGTGGTCGCGATGGACGGCATAGCGATAGTGGTCAATAATTCAAACAATATAGCCGCATTGACCAAAAAGCAGGTCAAGGACATATATACGGGAGCGATATCCGACTGGTCCGCGGTCGGAGGCCCCGCCGGAAAGATAGTGGTAGTATCGCGCGACAGTTCGAGCGGCACGTATGAGGCCTTCGGCGAGCTGGTCCTTAAGGGCGCGAAGGTCAGGCCTGACGCGCTTATGCAGGCCTCGAACCAGGCGATAGCTTCGATAGTCGCCAAGACGCCGAGCGGGATAGGTTACGTCGGGCTCGGTTATATAACGGATTCCGTCAAGGCCCTCGAAATAGACGGCGTAATGCCGGACAAAGGGACCGTGCTTTCCGGAAAATATCCGGTATCGAGGCCGCTCTTCATGTATACGAACGGCAGCCCTAAAGGCGCCGTGAAGAAATACATCGATTTTGTGACTGGCCCCGAAGGGCAGAGGATAGTCGATGAAGAAGGTTTTGTGGCGTTAAAATAAAACTATGGCGCGTATAAAAGAGAAGGCCTACGAGTGGGTATTCACTGCGCTGGCCTTCTCGTCGCTCATTTTTCTGGTCGGGATAGTCATAGTCCTCTTTAAGGAGGGCTTCCCGATATTCAAGGCCGTCAAGGCCGGTGATTTCCTGTTTGGCCGGTTCTGGTATCCGACTTATGAGCCGCCGGAATTCGGGATATTTCCCCTGATACTCGCGAGTTTCTGGGTGACATTGGGCGCGTTGTTGGTATGTGTCCCGCTGGGCGTCGGCAGCGCGCTATACCTGAATGAGATGGCAAGTTTCAAACAGAGGTCCGTGCTTAAGCCGATGGTCGAGATACTCGCGAGCATCCCGTCGGTCGTCTACGGGTTCTTCGGTATGATGATAGTCGCGCCGCTCCTGCAGGGCCTTTTGCATATACCGACGGGCTTATGCGCGTTCTCCGCGAGCCTTGTTCTGGGGATAATGGCGACGCCTACCGTATGCAGTATCGCCGAGGACGCGCTGAGCTATGTGCCGAAAAGTTTCAGGGAAGCCTCTTTTGCCGTAGGCGCTAACAGGTGGCAGACCCTTACGAAAGTGGTGATACCTGCGGCGGGCTCGGGGATATCAACGGCCATAATACTCGGAATGAGCAGGGCGGTCGGCGAGACTATGACGGTGCTGATGGTGGCCGGAGGGTCTGCGGTCATACCTAAGAGTATCTTTGCCCCGGTAAGGCCGATGACATCCGCTATAGCCGCCGAGATGGGGGAGGCGCCGATGGGCAGCATGCATTACCACTCGCTCTTCGCGATAGCGCTTATACTGTTCCTCATAACATTCGCCTTCAACATCGTAGCCGAGATCATAAGCCGCAGGTTCAGGATAAAACTGGGGCATAGCGGATGAAAACGAAAGATATATCGCAAAAGATAGGGTTCGCGGCGCTCTTCATGTGCATGCTCGTGACCCTTTTTTTCCTAGGGGCGATAATATATTTTATCGCGGCGAGGGGCATAAAGGTAATATCCTGGGAGTTCCTGACACAGGTGCCGAAGGCCGGGATGACGCAGGGAGGAGTGGCCCCGGCCATAGTGGGGACACTATATATAACTCTAGGGGCGATAGCCGTATCATTGCCTCTCGGGCTGGCATGCGCGATATACCTTTGCGAGTATTCCCCCAAGGGGATATTTGTGAACATAATACGGATGAGCATAAACAACCTTGCCGGCGTGCCGTCCGTCGTCTTCGGGTTGTTCGGGCTGGCGGTATTCGTGAAATTTTTCAAGTTCGGCGTTTCGATCCTTTCCGGGAGCCTCACATTGGGGATACTCGCGCTTCCGGTCGTGATATCCGCTACACAGGAGGCCCTGACAGCTGTGCCGCTATCGCTCAGGGAGGCATCGCTGGCGCTCGGCGCTACGAAGTGGGAGACGATAAAGAAGATAGTTCTGCCGACCGCGCTGCCGGGGATACTGACAGGCATAATATTGAGCATAGGAAGGGTCGCCGGAGAGACTGCGCCGATATTGTTTACGGCCGCGACCTTTTATACGAGAAGATACCCGGATTCGGTCTTTTCCGAGGTCATGGCGCTGCCGTACCATATCTACGCGCTGATGACCGAAGGCGCGCATCCAAAGGAACAGACCGCGATCGCGTACGGCTGCGCGCTGTTACTGCTCGTGCTGGTGCTTGCGATCTCGGGAGCCGCGATATTTATACGACAAAGGCAAAGGATACGGAATGCATAACAATATAAAGATGAAAGCGGAGAATGTGGACTTCTTCTACGGCCCGCGGCAGGCGCTCAAGGACATAAACCTCGATATCTGCGAGAAGCGCGTTACCGCGATAATAGGGCCTTCGGGATGCGGAAAATCCACGTTCATAAGGCTGCTGAACCGCATGAACGAGCTGATACCTAACACGAGCCTTAAGGGCAGGATACTGCTTGACGGCGAGGATATCTTTGGGCAGCAGGTCGACGCGGTCGGGATAAGGAGGCGCGTCGGCATGGTATTCCAGAAACCGAACCCTTTCCCGAAGAGCATATTCGAGAATGTCAGCTACGGGCTTCACGTAAACGGCGTCAAGGACAAGAAACTGATAGAAAAGAAAGTGATGTCTTCCCTCGAGAAGGCCGCGTTGTGGGACGATATAAAGGACAGGCTGCACGAAAGCGCGCTCAAATTGTCCGGCGGCCAGCAGCAGCGGTTATGCATCGCGAGGTGCCTGGCCGTAGAGCCGGAGGTCCTGCTCTTCGATGAGCCCTGCGCCAGCCTTGACCCGATATCGACCGGCAAGATCGAGGAACTGATAATGGAGCTGAAAAAGTATTATACTATAGTCATAGTCACGCATAATATGCAGCAGGCCGCGCGCATCTCGGACCATACGGCGTTCTTCCTGCTCGGCGAGCTCATAGAGATGGGCAAGACCCAGGATATATTCACCGCGCCGAAGGACAAGAGGACGGAGGACTACATTACAGGGAGGTTTGGCTGATGGAAAGGCATTTTGACGAAGAGCTTAAAAACTTAAATTCCGAGATATTGAGGATGGGAAGCCTCACTGAGGAGGCGATAGTCGATTCGGTAAAGGCACTGAAGGAGCAGAGCAGGGAGATGGCCGCAAACGTGATAAATTCCGACAGGAAGATAGACAGCCTGGAGCTCGAGATCGAAGAGAAGTGCCTTACTCTTATGGCCCTGCATCAGCCGGCGGCCATCGACCTTAGGTTTTTGACGACGGCGATGAAGCTTAATAATGAACTTGAAAGGATTGCCGACCTTGCCGTGGATATCGCGCAGAGGGTCCTCGAGATCGTGGACAAGCCGCTGCTTAAGCCGCTGGTCGATATCCCCAAGTTATGCGTGATAGCGCAGACGATGGTGAAGGAATCGATAGACGCTTTCGTGAACAGGGACATAGCGCTCGCGAAAAAAGTGGTCCTTTCCGACGCCGAGGCTGATAAATTGAGGAATTTCGTGCAGGATGAGCTGGTCAGCGAATACATATCAAAAGACGCGAGCACCGCGACAAGGGCCGTCCCGTTACTTCTCATAGCCCGCCACCTCGAGCGCATCTGCGACCACGCCACCAATATCGCAGAAGACGTGATATATATGGTCGAGGCGAAGGTCGTAAAGCACCATCCCGAAGAGTTATAATATCGATATCGCTTTCTCGAAGAAGCGGAGTGTCCCATAATGACACGTCCCCTTTTTTATGTTGACAAATCTCTACCATAATGGTAGAAATGGTAGAGATTAGACGGAGAGCGTGAATGAAGATATCCACAAGGGGAAGATACGGGGTAAGATTGATGCTGGAGCTCGCGGCGCATTACGGCAGGGGGACTGCGACGCTGAAGCAGATATCGAAGAACCAGTGCATATCGGAGAAGTACCTGTGGCATCTCGTGCCGCCGCTCAAAACGGCCGGGTTGTTGTCATCGGGAAGGGGTGCGCGCGGGGGTTATTCGCTCGCCAGGGCGCCTTCGAAGATAACGCTCAAGGATATCGTAACGGCAGTCGAAGGGCCGCTATTCCCTACGATATGCGCCGGGGACCCGTCGTCATGCAAGAGGTCGCCGTTATGCGCGCCGAGGGATATATGGGAAGAGATAGGCAGGAAGGTCGGGCAGATACTTTCCTCGGTAACGCTCGAAGACCTCATGCAGAGGCAGAATAACAAGACGAAAAAAACTACCGGTATGTATTATATTTAGGAGGATCCGATGGGCAGGATATTCGACGACATCATCGAGACTATAGGCAACACGCCGCTGGTCAGGATAAACAGGATGTCGAGGGGGAGCGGCGCGGCGATACTCGCCAAGCTGGAGTCTTTTAACCCGCTCTCGAGCATCAAGGACAGGGTGGGCGCGGCGATGATAGAGGCCGCCGAAGAGAAAGGGCTGATCGACGAAGGCAGCGTGATAATCGAACCTACGAGCGGCAACACCGGCGTCGCGCTGGCGTTCGTGTGCGCCTCGAAGGGCTACCGGCTTATACTCACGATGCCTGAGACTATGAGCGTCGAGAGGAGGCAGCTTCTGAAGATACTCGGCGCGGAGATAGTCCTGACCGAAGGCGCGAAAGGCATGAAGGGCGCGATAGATAAGTCTAAGGAGCTGGCGAAACAGACGCCGAAGAGCTATATACCGGACCAGTTCGCGAACCCCGAGAATCCCGGGATACACAGGAGGACGACCGCGGAAGAGATATGGAAGGACACCGGCGGGAAAGTGGATATCCTGGTCGCGGGCGTCGGCACCGGCGGTACTCTTACCGGTGTCGGGGAAGTCCTGAAGAAGCGAAACCCTGGAGTAAGGATCATTGCGGTCGAGCCGAAGGACAGCCCGGTGTTGTCGGGCGGGAAACCCGGGGCCCACAGGCTGCAGGGGATAGGCGCGGGTTTCGTTCCCGAGGTATTGAATACGAAGATAATTGATGAGATAATACAAGTCGCTTCGGAGGACGCCGGCGCCGTATCGCGCCGCCTCGCTAAGGAGGAAGGCATCCTCGCCGGCATTTCCTGCGGCGCGGCGATGTGGGCGGCCCTCGAGGTCGCGAAACGCCCGGAGTCCGCGGGGAAGACGATAGTCGTCATCCTTCCCGACACGGGAGAACGCTATCTTTCCACATGGTTATTCCAGGAGTGAGCAGATGAAACGTAAAGTATACCTTGACCATAACGCCACGACTCCGCTGCATCCGGAGGTCAAGAAGTCTATGACCGACGCGATGGAAGCGTTCGGCAACCCGTCGAGCATGCACAGCTTCGGCAGGCAGGCGCACCGCCTTATCGATGACGCGAGGGAGAAGATCTCGTCGTTCATAGGCGGCAGGCCCGAGGATATCGTCTTTGTCGGAAGCGGTTCCGAGGCGAACAATACCGTTTTCAACCTCCTCTCCTGCACGGCGAAACGCTGCGAAGCCCCCCACACGAAAAGGCGCCAGGTCATAACCTCGCAGATAGAGCACCCGTGCATCCTTGAAGCCGCGGGCTGCCTGGGCGAGAGGGGCATAGAGGTGATCTATCTTCCCGTAGACAAATACGGCAAGATAGACATCGCGAAATACGAGGAATTCATATCCGAAAAGACCGCCCTAGTCTCGGTCATGATGGCGAACAACGAGATAGGGACGATACAGGATATAAAGAAGATAGGGAGCATCGCCCATAAGCACGGGGCGATGTTGCACACGGACGCGATACAGGCGGTCGGCAAGATCCCCGTTGACGTCAAGGACCTTGCCGTCGATTATCTCTCATTATCGGCGCATAAGATATACGGGCCGAAGGGCGTCGGCGCGCTTTATGTGTCGCCGGGGGTCCCGTTCTGCCCGTTCATACGCGGCGGCCACCAGGAGAGGGGCCGGCGCGCCGGGACGGAGAATACAGTCGGTATCGCAGGTTTCGGGAAGGCCATCGAGATGCGCGCGAAAGAGATGGACGGCGAGAGCAAGAAATTGCTTTCACTTAAGTCGCGCCTTAAGGCCGGCATCGAAAAGAACATAAAGGACATTAAATTCAACGGCCACCCGTCCGATTGCCTTCCGGGCACCCTGAACGTATCGTTCGACGCTGCCGAGGGCGAGGCGATACTGTTGTATCTCGACCTCGAGGGCGTCGCGGTTTCCACCGGCTCTGCCTGCGCTTCCGGCTCGCTCGACCCGTCGCATGTTCTTATAGCGACAGGCCTCCTCGCGGAGCAGGCCCACGGCTCGATAAGGATAAGCATCGGCCGCGACAACACGGAAGAGGAGATGGACTATACGGCGGAAAAGCTTGCGGTTGTCATAGATAAGATAAGGAATATGTCTACCGTCGGAAGAGGTGCCCATGGAAAAAAAGCCTGAGTGGGCCTATTCCGATAAGGTAAAGGACCATTTTGAGAACCCGCGCAATGTGCTCTATGACGAAGGGGCGTATAATGCGGACGGCAGGGGCATCGTCGGCAACATCAAATGCGGCGACGAGATGATAGTCGCGATAAAGGTCGATAAGGCCAAGGGCATCATCACCGATTGCAGGTGGAAGACCTACGGATGCGCGAGCGCGATCGCAAGCACGTCTATGTTATCCGAGATGGCGAAAGGCAAGACCCTCGAAGAGGCCTATAAGATAACCGCCAAGGATATCGTTGATGAGCTGGGCGGCCTGCCCGGCCATAAGGTCCATTGCTCCGTCCTCGGGCATGACGGATTGCGCGCCGCGATAGACGATTATTACAGGCGGAACGGCATAAACAGGACACCTTAGGAGGATAAAAATGGGAAAGATCCCCGCCGAGATCGTGAAGTTCCTGCACGCACAGCATTTTACGGTCGTCTCCACGATAGGCGAAGACGGCCTGCCGCATAATTCCTGCAAGGGCATCGTCAACATCGATGATGACGGCACCGTTTACCTCCTGGACCTCTATAAGGGGCAGACGCACGATAACCTCGAGAAGAACCCCGCGATGAGCGTTAGCGTGGTGGACGAGCACCGTTTCAGGGGATACTGCCTCAAGGGCACCGCGAAGCTGATCACCGAAGACCTGTTGAAGCCCCGCATAATAAAGGCGTGGGAGGACAAGATAACGGCCAGGATAACCCACAGGCTCATCAAGAACCTGAAAGGCGAACACGGGCACGACAGCCATCCCGAAGCCCGGCTTCCGAAGCCGAAGTACCTGATAGCCATGCAGGTCAGGGAGATAGTCGACCTGACGCCGCCCCCGCTCAGATAGATGGACAAATCCCCCTAAAGACGTTAAAATAGCCGTTGATGACAGACCATATTATCCTGTGGCTTAAGGGCCTTCCCAGGGACTACATAGTATTGATAACCGCGGCGCTTCCCGTCTCGGAATTGAGGGGGGCGATACCGCTCGCCCTGTCCTTCGGTATGACTATGCAGAAAGCATTCCTGCTGTCGGTCGCAGGCAATTTTATTCCCGTCATCCCGGTCCTGTTCCTGCTTGAGCCCGTTTCGAATTGGCTCGGGAGGTTCAGGATATTTGCCCGGTTTTTCGACTGGTTGTTTACGCGGACACGCAAGAAAGCGGACACGATACAGAAATATGAGATGCTCGGGCTCGCGATATTTGTCGCGATTCCGCTCCCGATGACCGGCGCATGGTCCGGCGCGATAGCGGCGTCCCTTTTGAAGATAAAATTCAGGTATGCTGTGACGGGAATAATACTCGGGATACTCATGGCGGGCCTGGTAGTCTCGGCCCTTTGCGCTTTGGGGATCACGGGCTGGCAGGCTGTGACAAATTAACGCGGAAAGGCGATCCGGATGAGTCTTATAATCCTGGTTATCTCTTCAGGGGCCCTGCTCTTAATGGGCTATATTTTTTACGGCAGGTTCCTTAGCAAGCTCCTGCAGTTGAATCCGGACGCGAAGACGCCGGCCGTAGTGCAGAGGGATGACGTCGACTACGTCCCGACAAATAAGTTCTACCTGCTCGGCCAGCACTTCTCGGCCATAGCGGCGGCGGGGCCGATCGTCGGGCCGATACTCGCCGGGATGTGGTTCGGCTGGGTCCCGACGGTCATATGGATAATCGTCGGGGGCATATTCATCGGCGGCGTCCACGACCTGTTCACGCTCGTCGCGTCGATACGCCACCACGGGCGCTCCATAGCCGAGGTAATCAAGGAATACAAGAGCAAGAAGGCGTTCATGATATTCCTGGTATTCCTCTGGATATCCATCATCTACATCATAACCGCGTTCACCGATATGACCGCCGGCACGTTCGCCGACCCCGCAAGGGGGGCCGGGGTGGCGTCGTCTTCCATGATGTACCTGCTTCTCGCGCTCATAATGGGCATATTGATAAGGCTTTTCAAGCCGCCGCTCGCTGCGGTTACGCTGATATTCATGCCCCTGGTCCTGGTCTGCATCTGGCTCGGGCCGAAGTTCCCGTTGCATATGCCGCTGCTCTTCGGCCTGGACCTGCGCACGACATGGGATATACTGCTGCTCGCATATTGTTTCATCGCGGCGGTCATACCGGTCTGGCTGCTGCTGCAGCCGCGCGGATACCTCGGAGGTTTCTTCCTGACGTTGACCGCGGGCGCGAGCCTCCTCGGAATAATCGTGGGGCATTTCACGCAGAAACTTGTGATAATCTATCCCGCTTTCGTCGGATGGGTAAACCCGGGCGGCCTGCCGCTCTTCCCGCTGCTTTTCACGACCGTCGCTTGCGGCGCATGTTCGGGTTTCCACGCGCTCGTCTCATCGGGCACCACGTCTAAACAGGTGGCCAGGGAGACGGACGCTAAGGCCATAGGGTACGGCGGCATGCTTTTGGAAAGCGTTGTCGCGATCACGGCCCTCGGGACGCTGCTGCTCCTCACTAGGACGCAGGCGCAGGGGCTCGGAAGCCCGGACCAGATATACGCGAACGGCATAGCAACGTTTTTGAACAGCCTCGGGATAGACAGGGAGTTCGCGCTGACCTTTGCGCTGCTCGCGTTCGCGACCTTCGTTTACGACACGCTCGACGTGGCCACGAGGCTCGGGCGCTACATATTCCAGGAACTCACTAATATCCGCGGAAGGGTAAGCCTGTTCGTGTCGGCCTTCGCGACATTGCTTCTGCCGGCGTTTTTTGTCACGAGCAAGATGACCGACGCGCAGGGCAGGATCATCCCGGCCTGGTCCCTCTTCTGGACGGTCTTCGGCTCTAGCAACCAGCTGTTGGCCGCGATGGTGCTGCTCGGGCTCAGCGTGTGGCTCTTCAGGCGCAGGAAGAATTACGCGGTCACCCTGATGCCGGCGATATTCATGACGTTCGTCTCGTTGACGTCGCTGGCGCTGGTGACAAAACCCTGGATAGCCAAGCATATCGCCGATAAAAGGTTCTGGCCGGAACCTCTCGTGATCACCTGTTTGATACTTTTCGTTCTGTCGTTACTGCTGATCATAGAGGACATAACTATATTCTCGAAAGGTAATAAGGATGAACACGAAAAGACCGGCTCCTGATTTCCATGAGATAGCCGTAGTCGGCGGCGGGCCCGCGGGCATCATGGCCGCCATACGCGCGGCACAGCTTAATAGGGACGTGGTCCTGCTGGAAAGGAACAGCTCCATCGGCCGCAAGATAATGATAACAGGGAAGGGCAGGTGCAACCTGACGAATTCCGCCGATATGGACGAGTTCATGTCGAAATTCGGAAAGAACGGGCAGTTCCTCAGGTCGGCGTTCTACGCGTTCTTCAACGAGGACCTCATGGATTTTTTCAGGAAGAACGGGCTGGGCGTGAAGGTCGAACGCCAGGGGAGGGTCTTCCCGTCGGATGACAGGTCCGCGTCCGTAGTGAAGGTGCTCGAAAAGTCGCTGAAAGAGAACAATGTCCCGGTCGTGCTCGATGCGCGCGTGATGAGCATACTTAACGACTCCGGGATGTTCAGCCTCAAACTTGATAGCGGCGCGGAAGTGCTTGCGAAGAAGGTCATACTCGCCACGGGCGGCGCGTCCTACAAGGCGACCGGTTCCTCGGGAGACGGTTTCCATCTCGCGAAATTATTGGGGCATAAGTTCAATCCGCTCAGGCCGGGGCTTGTCCCGCTCAAGACGAGGGAGAAATTCGCCGCGGAGATGATGGGACTTACCCTTAAGAACATAAAAGTGGCGTTCGAGAGCGAAGGCAAGAAGATAGTATCCGAGGTCGGCGAACTGTTGTTTACGCACTTCGGGGTTTCCGGCCCGATCGTGCTTGACCTGAGCGCGCAGGTGGTAGCGCTTCTCGACGGCAAAAAGCCCGTTTATATCTCCATCGACCTGAAGCCCGGCCTGACCGCGGAGCAGGTCGATAACAGGATACTGCGCGATATCGGGGAGCACGGCAGCATAAGCATAAAGACACTGTTGAAGGAGATGCTGCCGGTCAAGATGGTCCCGGTCTTCGCAAAGCTCCTGAAGCTCGATACGGCAAAGAGGATAAACCAGCTTACCGCGGCCGAAAGGCGCGGGATAGCCGGCCTGATGAAATCATTCGTTCTGACGATAACCGAACCGCTGCCGCTTGAGGAAGCGATGGTGACCTGCGGCGGCATACCGGTAAAGGACATAGACCCGAGGACGATGGGTTCGCGGATAGTGCCCGGATTATATTTCGCGGGGGAGATAATAGACGCGTCGGCGGCAAGCGGCGGGTATAACCTGCAGCAGGCTTTCTCGACCGGATACCTGGCCGGGGAGAGCGCCGCAAATGCGTAAGATAATACTGGCTTCGCAGTCGAAGCAGAGGCAGAGGCTCCTGAACCAGATAGGGTTGGAATTCGTGACCGCGAAGTCCGGCGCCAGGGAAGGGATGAGGCTCAACGGCAGCTGCGCGAAGCTCGTGATGTCGAACGCGCTGAAGAAGGCCGAGGATGTCGCGAAGAGGTACCGCTCGGGCGTCGTCATCGCGGCGGATACGGTAGTCCTCTCCGGAAGGAAGATAATCGGGAAGCCGAAGGACCTCGCCGATGCCTTCAGGACGCTGAAACTGATCTCCCAAAAACCGCAATGGGTGTATACCGGGATGGCGGTAATAGATATCGACAATAAGAAGGTCCTTACGGACTACGAGAAGACGAAGATATACATGTACCGCCTTAGCGACAGGCAGATAAGGAATTATTTCAGGAAGGTCTCACCTATGGACAAGGCGGGCAGTTTCGACATACAGGGCCTCGGCAGCATATTCATAAACAGGATAGAGGGGTGCTTCAATAATGTCATCGGTTTGCCGTTGGCGAAGCTCGCTAAGATGCTCAGGAGGATAGGCATAGACCTGTTTTCATAAGATATGGACGACGCGAAGAAGGCATACGGCGGATATTATAAGGGGCTCGATACCGCGATAGGCGGCGACGGGAGGTTCCGTTGGGTCAGCGAATTCCTGCTGAAGGATATCGCGGGCAAAGCGGTGCTCGACGTCGGCTGCGGCGAGGGTTCGCTGCTGCGCATGCTCAAGGAGAAGGGCAACAGCGTATACGGCATAGACGCGTCGGAGAGCGGGAAGAAGTCCTGCGAGGAAAAGGGCGTCGAATGCGCGGTCGTGGACACCAGCTCCGAGAAGTTCCCGCTGAAAGACGACAGTTTCGATGTCGTGCTCTGCCTCGAGACGCTCGAGCACCTCGAAAACCCGCACCACTGCGTCTGGGAGATGAAGAGGGTACTGAAGGAGGGCGGGCTGTTCATCGCGAGCATCCCCGGCCCGAAGGTCTGCCACCCCTATATCTATCCCGGATTGTTCGGGATCAAAAATTTCAGGGAATTCCTGTGGGCTAACGGTTTCAAGATACTGAAGGTGAAGGGATGGGGCCAGTCCCCGGCATTCATCAAGATGAATAAGTGGCTGCAGAAACAGGACAGCGATATCGCGCGCAATACCGCCGAGGTCCTGCATTATATCGGCAGGAAGAGGAACATGCTGATGAGGAAACACGCTGGGACCCCGCTGAACTTCAGCCATTGCGTCAATTTCGTATGTGTCAACAGGAAGCAGGATAAGACGCTTGCGCAGCGCATCGCCGAAGAAACCCATCCCGGTAGCACTAGCAGGGACGGTTCTTGAGCTAAAGCCAGAACCGTCCCTTTTTTTGTCTTTACAACCATAAATAATTATGGTATATAGTCAGACATGGAAGAATTGACCTTAAAGCAGGCTAGCATACTGGATTTTATAAGGGAGAGGAAGTTCCGGGCGGGCATCACGCCTACCCTCGAAGAGATAAGGGGGCATTTCCGCCTGAAGGCGATAGGGACCGTCCAGGACCACCTTCATGCGATAGAGGCGAAGGGATATATAAAGCGCTCGAGGAAATCCCGTTCCATAGAGATAGCGGGCCTCGAGGCCCGCGGCATAGTCGATGTTCCGGTAGTAGGGCGGATAGCCGCGGGAAAACCGCTGCTGGCTGCCGAGAACCTCGAAGACCGGGTCTGCGTAGACAGGGCATGGGTAAGGACGGATGGCCCGGGACAGGTGTTCGCGCTGAAGGTCAAAGGCGATAGCATGTCCGGCGCCGGCATAAACGACGGCGATATCGCTATAATAAAAAAGCAGCCTTCCGCGGAAAACGGAGAGATAGCCGCGGTAATGATAGACGGCGAGGCGACCCTGAAGAGGTTCCGCAAAGAAGATGGCCGCATAACGCTAAAGCCGGAGAATCCCGCCTTCAAACCGCTCTACATCGAAAAGTCACGCCAGGCGTCGATATTGGGGAAACTAATAGGAATATACCGCAAATATTAGGTGGCCGCATGTTCAATCCTAACGCGCGATGGGACAGGAAGCTGCCCCGCAACGATAATCCCGATGAAAGGATCCCCGTTGAGGCGTCCTTCAGCAACGGTTCGGTCTCGCCGCGCAGTTTCCGCTATGCCGGTTCGGTCCATGAGATAAAAGAAATAACGTTCCGCTGGAGGGAGCGCGCCGGGGCGGAGCAATTCTATTATTTCAACGTGACGGACGGCGTCGATTTATATAAAATATATTTCGGAGACAAGAGCCTCATCTGGAGGATATCGAGGGTTGAATAGGACGATAATGCATATAGACATGGACGCGTTCTTCGCCTCGATAGAGCAGGCTTCGGACCCGCGCCTTCGCGGCAAGCCCGTAATGGTCGGGGGCAGGGCGGACAAACAGAGGACCGTCGTATGCGCGGCCTCGTACGAGGCTAAGCGCCTTGGCATAGATTCCGCGATGAGCTGCGCCGAGGCATTCAGGATATGCCCGCAGGCGGAGTTC
>Ga0265297_10002211_pt1 | contig 40905 bp, 54 predicted proteins | sample Munlanlwell13791_FD_192502 | JGI IMG/M metagenome (GOLD analysis project Ga0265297, IMG submission 192502) | Leachate microbial communities from a municipal landfill in Southern Ontario, Canada - Leachate well 137-91 | ecosystem: Engineered > Solid waste > Landfill > Unclassified | place... | reverse complement strand
CAGCGTTCAATATTATTCTAAGTGATTCCACTTGTTCATTAAATTCATCTTCATTGTGTACTGACCATTTGTCTAAATCGTCTATTGAGTTTTCTAGTGTTGATATTATGAGCTTTAAATATTCTTAATCGTACATATTATTTCTCCTTTGGTTTCATTACTAACTCTCGTGTTTTAGCTGAAGCACCAATGTAGGTAAGTTCGTTTATCCACAAATCAGCATCTTTCTTTTCCTTTTCAGACATTTTTTTATAATCAATTATGTTTCTGATGTTTTCTTTTTGTGCTTCGGTTGCTAACTTTCCATCCTCAACTAGGGGAGTCGCTTGTGCTATTGGCTGTATTTCTTTTTCCATTTCCTCCGGGGCATAGACTCCGTTTATATTGAATGCTTTTCTAAGCGCCATTGACTCGGCAACTTTTTTAATCATGGTATTTGGTTTTGATACCCATAAATTTTTCCCGGTATTATATTCTGTAAAATCTGCCTCTTGATACACTGGCACTTGAAAATCCTTATTATACGCCTTAGCCCACGCTGTTTTGCCCATTTTAATTTCTTTCCCATATGGGTTTTTATCTCCAACTTCATAAATTCCGCTTTCCAACCCTGCAAACTTTCCTGACCTATGGGCTATGGTTAAAAATCCATCTCTCATTACTTGTATGGACATATCCCTTGTTCCGTTACTATTTCTATACGTCACAACTGCAATCTCATTTAACAAGGGATTTAATCCTAACGCCTGGCAAGTATAAAGAAATATGTTTGCCTGAGTATCGTTGAGGTCTTTGGCTGCGGATTTTAATATTACAGCTTTCTCTTCTGGAGAGAAAAAGGTCACTGCTTTTGGTTGCGCTTTTTTCCTGTCTTTAATTGTTACTTTCTTGTCGCTCATATTAAAAGAATAAAGCTATAAATATAGATGTTGCAAAAAATAGTACATAAGAGATATCTTGTGCTGGAGTGTTTCCTGTGTCCTGATCTTTTAAAAAGATTCTGTGTAATTTCATCTTAATTACCAATATAGCATACTAACGTCTGTTTGTCAAGTACCAAAATTAAGGCTGAATTGGGGATATTCCTTGTCTTACTTTCCTCATATACTCTTTTCTTTGTTCCAATGTCATAGAGGATAATCCGCGTTTTTCTAAAGATTTTCTGGCTGCTTTTCTGAAGATCCTGTTTCCATACTTTTTCCTAACTGCTTCGTTTCCTTTTTTACCCATTTGAGAACTATTCATTTTAATACTATATCATAGTACCGCTTGTTTGTCAATAAAAAACCGCCAACCTCTTTATGTAGTTGGCGGTTGAGCAATCTACCCGACTGCCCTTATCAAATGAAATTATTAGCTTATCAGGCCTGGGCATCGATTTCTAAGAAATTCTATTGATAAATTAGAACACTCCACCGAAACCCAATGAGCTTTGTTTCTTGCCTAATTTAGTAATACACCTTTTGTGATTAAAAATCAAGCGTTTACAAAAAATTGACACAATATTACCTACCCCCTTAAACCCCCAGGTTATCGAGGGAACGGAGAATTTATTATATCGTTGGAAAGTTACACTTTCCTATTAACGATGAGTCGATAAATGTTATTCTTCGCAAACCTATTGTTATAGGAGAACATCGGGTCGATCCTCTAGCTAAACAGGTTGAATTTTAAATTCAATTCCTGCTTTCAAAAGTTGAGCCTTTGATAATTCATCGGCGATAGAATTTTCTTCTCTTGGAATCCAAAATCCTTTTATTTTGGTAAAATTTTTAAGAAGTATTTTTGCTTTTTTAGCAAGCGGAACATAAAATCCTTTTTTTATTCTCCATCTGCCAAACATTTGCAAGATAACCAACTTGGAATCTCCATAAACGCTTATTTTTTCACCAGTAAGCTTTTCGGAGATAAAATATTCAAGCAATGAGATAAAACCGGAATATTCAGCAACATTATTAGACGTTTCTTTTTCCCTGCCTCGTACGGGATAAAATATTTGGGAAATATCTTTAACCCTCTTATCGTTAACAAAAATTACAGCACCAAAAGATGCCGTTCCACCTGGATTTATTGGCTCACAACATCCATCAAAATAAGCTGTTATATACTTCATAATTAGCACTCTATTGCATAGATTGACAAAGTGTGGTATAATAAAGTCATTAAACGGGACGGGAGCGTATCTCTTTACAATTGAAAGAGTTTTACTTCCGAGAGAATGTTTCTCGTTTAGTGATTTTTACATAACTAAAAAACCTTCAATGAACACGGAGGTTTTTTAGTCTTCAACCATCTTTTGTCAAAAATTCTTCTACTCGTTTTTGTGTTTCTTTGAATATTTTTCCATATTCAGAAATTGCCCAGCCTAAAAGCTTTGGGGGAAAGAAGTGTTTGCTTGTGGTTTTTATAATTTTATTTTTAGTCATAAAAAAACCAGTTCTTAGTTCTAACAAGGCGTTGATAAAACAACCTTTGACAAGAATCCTTGTCAGAACCAAAAACTGGTTTTTGTTTTATCTTTCTTTTGTAATCCCCGCTTGTCAGAGGGATGCGGTGCTCCGCAATTTATCGTAGTTTACACCCGAAGGACGCTTACATTTAAAGAGATTAAGTCTCTAAAAATAGATTATAACTTTTATGATAAAAAGTCAAGTCCTATTTTTTTCCGCCTTTTTTGCCACCCTTTTTGCAACCCATATTGCCACCTCCTTAAAAAATAGATAATAATAATCCGAAAACAGCAACCTTCCAATTATCCATAGCAATTCCAAACAATGTAACTATTAAACTGATTACTTTTAGTGCGTCAATTATAGTCATATAGTATTTGTGGTATGGCGAGTAAAATACTTATTCAATTTATCAAAATTTCTATATTTTAATTTTCTGTTTTCAGCGGAGGCGTTCCGGAATTTCCCTCAGTGCAAGTAGTAGTAATTTTTAGATTTCTTAATGCGTCATTCTCATCTTTACATTCTTTAATTTTCCCTTTTGTTTCTTCCGTTATCTGATGCTTGTGTGCGCCAATGTATTGCCTAAAACCGAATAGCCCCGTCACAGATAAGACTATGAAAAATATAATATTCTCCATGTCGCTTTGAGCCGCTTTTGCATCGGATCTACTAATAAAACCTAAGGCAATTAAGCCCTCTACCATAAAGAATGCAATCAATCCGTAGATGGGATTCTTCATTATGCTGTTTTTTTACCTCCGAGCGTAGAAAAGAAATTTTTCATCATTTCAAAAATGTCTTTTTCCCATACTGATTTAGCTTGTGTTTCCGCCACTTCTTCAGCCGGTGGGTTCTGTAGCGCTGTATCTTGGCTAGTGCTTGATGTCATCCTAGCTTCAGTTATCTTCTGGTTGACCATCTCTATTACCATTTTATATGATCCCTCTTTAGCCTTGAGACTTTCATCCAGTCCTAATGATTTCCAGATCTCATCATAGTTTGTGCTTTTTATAACCAATGCTTGAAAAACGCTCGGCTTTAACATGTGTGAAACAAGTGCTTCTTCCTCTACAACTGGTGTTAGCAGTTGGTTTGCTCCTTTGACAATTCGGTCAATATCTAAAGTTCCCGGACAAGCGGTTGCAGAGATTTCACAATGTTTTTTCACATGATCCCTATCACAAGGAATTCCATAATATTTGCAGATATCAGCAACCAATTTTATTGATGATTCATATAGGGAATCAGGTCTTACATCGTTAGGTTTTGCAAAATCTTCATGCTCTATCCCAATGCTTTTCTGATTTACAGAATATACTCCTGCATGATAGGCAGTCATATTTTCAGGAACCCATAGTGTTATCTTGCCATCATAGGAAATTCCATAATGTGCAGAGCTATTTGCAGTTTTAAAATGGGCTGTAGATCCATCGGTTGTTCCAACCATTGTGTGAATTACAATAGTATCTAACGTCTCCCTGCTATTGTCGCAGTTCCCGCTCTGACCACTCCAAATCCTGCAGATATTTTGTGTTTCGTGAGGTAATAAAGTTGAGTCTCTCATATTAAGCTGGCGGATAGGCTTGCATACGCTTTATGAGCGCTTTTTCAATAGCAGTCCCACCCTTTAACGGCATTGATCCGTTCATCGCTGCGCTTGCTCCGCCAAAAGGATTATCTTGAGTTGGCATTGTTGGAGATCCTGTATTTATCTGAGTTGCCATAGGATTTGATTGAATTGGGGATGAAGCAGACGGATTAGGACTTGTGCCCGCAGTGCTTCCACCTAGCCCTCCTGCCCTCCTGGTGGCCTCTGCTTGCAATGTTTGGCGGATTCCCGACATATTGTCCATAAATTTATAGTAGTATTATTTAAGGGGGTTGTCAAGATGAATAAAAATCAAGAGTGGTATTCTAATGTTTTTCTGCATTCCAACCATTGGCACGAAACAAGAAATAAGGTGTATAAAAATCATCCTCATTGTCAAATCTGTGGCAGAACATACGATTTAATTCCGCATCACATAAGCTACAAAAGACTTGGGACAAAAGACGAATATAAAGATATAAGAATGGTTTGTAGAAAACATCACAAAATGTGCCATAGGCTGATTTGGATTATCCTTTTACCCAGAACAACTTTTTGGCTGACATGGAGATATTACGATGTTAAGATTAACCATATGCTAATAGGATTACTTAAGTCATACAGAATAGGAAGACAAAGCAAAGTATGGTAATTATTGATAATATGTTCTCCAACCCTCATTATTCATTATGTTTTGGACGTAATTAGGATCTGATGCGTATCCAACTTCCTTAATTTTAGAAAGCATTTTTATTGGATTTTTTCTCTCTGAATAAGCCTTAGAATATCTGGTATCAAACTTTCCGGAACCAATATTTTCTAATTCATATTTTCCACTAATTAGTTTTGCGTACGCCTCTATTCCCTCTTGAGGAGTTGTATATACAAATGAGTCTTGAGGATTTTGGTCATACGCTCCAAGATTAAAGAAATTATTCTTCTGTGCTCCAGGACTGGATAATCCACCCTCTTGAATAAATTGCCCAGCAATAACTGGCAAAGGAATATCGTATTTTTTTGCAATAGGAGTAATCTGCGTATCTATAAAGGATTTTACATCTTGCGGAAGATTTGATGGAGAAGGAGTTTTGGTCGGTTCCAATAGCTTATCTCCGAACTTGGAATATAGCATTTTTATTGCATCATCACTTAATTTTACTTGCGGTTTTTCAGTTCTTATTCTTTGAATGAATGCAGTTGTAGGATCTACCTTAACCGCAGGAGTATTGTTTTTCATTTCTAATTCTGGCGTGGATACTTCAGATGCTTCCATTACTGCTGGTTCTCCTCCTTGCATTTTGAGACTTTCTTTTGCCTCCTGCTCTAGCATCTGATCTTTTTTAATTTGATATGAAGATGGACCCAATGGACTATCTATTATGGAGGTTTCAGGAATTGGAGAAATTATTTTAGGTTTTTTAACTCCTATTGAAATTAAGAAATCATCAACGATACTCATTATTTATTTTTTATTATGTCTGATTTTTTAAATAATGGCAGGTCTTTTGTAGTTTTCCAAGAATCATAATTAGCTTTTACTTGTTCTATTGTATATCCCTGAGGTGGAATGTCGGAGGCAACTACATTCTGCGTCCACTTCTTTCTAAATTCTGGATCAAGCGTTGACCAGTATTTCGCAGCATTAGTATCTGAAAATCCTGCTACTTTTTCGCTTGGAGTCAATTTTATTATGGGTGTTAATGGTTCTTTATTTTCCAATATAATTCTATTCTTGTTTTCAGTACCAATACTTGTTGCCGATGTCATGTCTGGTTCATTCGCAACTAGGGGTTTTTGTGTAGTTTTTGGAATCATAGTAGCTGAAGATCCAACAGCCGATTCGCCACTTGCTAAGGTTAATTCTGGAGTAGCAGGACTTTCCATTTTTCCCTGCAACGCTCTGGCTGATGATACCCGTGCTGGGGTTGTGACGGTATTATAGGCATTTCTTAATATTGAAATTAAATTGCCCGAGTACTTACTCTTAAGAGCTTCTCTTGATAATACAGGAAATGTTTCAAAGGCATTGTGCTGATCGCTTAATAGTTCTTTTATAACCCCTTGTTTATCTGCTTCGGCTATTATATCTTTAATCCCATTGGCTGCAGACCATTTTATAGAGTTAAGATCGTCTGTTGGGTTTCCTACCGGTTGACCATTTTCAAACCACTTCCCTAGATTAGAAGTAAGGTACTTTCTGGCATCATTCATTTTGCTAAAATCTGTAGCATCAATTGGAGTTTGTCCGACTATCCCAATCTTTGAATCTGTCGCAAGCTGTTTTCTCAAAATCAGGTCTACTTGCTTAATAAGTTCTGGATTAGCTTGAGCTGCGGTTGTATTTTTAATTTTAGTTAATATTTGATTTACTATTTCATCCATTGGTTGTTGACCTACTACCTTATCCATCGCTAATACTTGGTCATCAATTAGTTTTCCATTTTTAGGTATGGATAATTCTCTTTCCCTAGCCATTCCCCTAATAGTATTAGAAGTAGTCTTCTGAAGTGCCGTTTTCATTGCTTCTTCTGATTTGACTACACTTCCCAGATCTGTTACCCCCAGAGAAGTAGCCGATCTACCAGCCAATTCTCCTTTTAAACCGATACCCTCAGCAGTCTTTATAGCACTACTTCCATCCGCTAATAGTGCTCCTGTTTTCCCAACATCCTCTGCAACATCAGCAGTCTTAGTAACTTTTCCTATTGCTCCAACTTTGCCTAATTTTAATAGTGGAACTAACCACACTGCAGTATCTACAGGATTATTATATGCGTGCTTTAACGCATCTAAAATGTTAGCACTTCCATTTTTATATCCAATTGTTGCCTCAATTTCTTTTAATAGAGACATCCCGATTTCTGGCAAAGTTTCCTCTGGAGATTGTGCCACTCTTACGGCAATTTCAGGAAGAGAGATAAGCCCCTGAACCATGTCTTTAATGTCATTTACTGCATTTCCGTACAGATTTAAGTTCAATTTTTCATCTTTACTCTCTGTTTCTGTTTTTTGAGCTGTCGGCTCATTAACCTTACCTGTTGAAATGTAAGAGATTGCATTGTTCATCTTATTGCGGATAGTCTCTTCTGGATCGGTTATTTCTCCAGTTGCAGCGGGGACTTCTCCAGTTAATCTTTCTATTACGTTTTGTTGCCGTTGAGGTTTTATATTCACAAGTGATCCAGAGAGGATTCCTAATTCTGCCGGAGACAAAACTTTTCCTCCTTCTCCAAAACCAACAGCAGAGCTCATTCTAGAGGCAACATATTGAAGTGCATCCTTATATTCTTTTTCAGAGGCATATTTATCTTTGTTATTTAAAACATCCAGAACAGCTTGCGCATTTGAGCTAATTAACTCTTTTGCTTTTTTTGCGTCTTGTTCTTTGGCTGTTTCCTTAGCCTTCTTTTCTATGGAACCAGTATCTTTTTGATAGGCATATTCTCGGTTATAATCATCAGTAATTTGTTTGATTGCGGTAGTGTCTCCAGCCGCCTTAGCCTTGCTTAATGCTTGGGCATGTTCTTCTATGGTATGCCCAGTTATGGATTTTGGTTGAGTCGACTCTTCTTCAATTGCATCTTCAACAGGCATTCCTGTATTTCCTGGAATAGTTGAAATGGGAGGAGTATTGGACTTAAGGTTCACAGAAGATGAGGATAAGCCATAACTAGAGAGTTCCGTATCCAGAACTTCTTTTATTTCTCCCGTTATTTTATTTCTTATTTTAGCCATTATACAATCTCCCAATCGCTAGTATAATAATTGTTTGTTGTTCCTGTTCCGCCTGCACTTGTAGATCCCAGATCTGCTATTACTTCTCCTGTGTTTTTATTTACCAACTTTTTGTGTCCTCCGACTTCAACAATCTCAGTTGTGGGGGCTTTTAATTCACTTAGTTTAACATTATTTTCATATTCTTTTTGAGTTTGTAGCATCGCAAAAGCATTCTGCGCTTCCTGATCTGAGACCTCTTCTCCACGCTTAATTTTAGCCAGAGTAATATTTACTTCATTATCAAGATCTGTTAGGAAAGCATTTAAGGCTCTATCTCCTTGCGAGGATACCAACTCCAGCTTAGTCTTATAAACGTCAACCATTTTGTCCACTCCCTGCCCATACAGATCAGTTAAAGTTAACGCTTGGGCCTTAGCCTCAGATAGTGCAGATGAAATGCGTCCAAGACTCTGAGATTGCCAACTTAGATTTTCTATAATTGGTTTTTGTTTCTCAGTAACTATTCCCTGACGCTGTGCTTCAGTAACTAAGGAATTTTTGGTCGTTGCATTGACATTTGGCTCTATATTTCTAAGAGTATCTTCAAGAGAATAAATTTGACCTTGTAGTGTGGATGATGTTTTTTGAAGCTGAGGAATTCCCTGCTCCTCAGATATTTTGGTGTAAAAATCAAGAGGAGTTGTAGTTCCCGAAATATACTTTAAATAGTCATTAAAAGCTGAATTCTCAGCCTCATTTACTCCAGTCGCAAAAGCAGTTGTTTTGCCTGAAATACTCTTTAGTAAATCGTCATATGACTGGGTACTTTCTCCATTACTACTTCCTCCATATGTTTTTGCAAACCAATTGTCATCCCAGACACCAGAATCTGGGTTTATTGCGTATGCTTTACCTGTTGCCGGATTTATATCGCTTGCTGTCATAATTTTAGTTCAATATATTTAGATAGTATCACTTTCTAAGCAAATGTGCTAGATTCCCACTCGTCTTCCAAAGTATTCCATAAATATAGCTTCTTTTCATCTTCAGCCCAATACGCCTGAATTTCAGTTGAGCCGTCAGATGGTCTGTCAGCAATTAGGCCTCTAAATATTATAATTCCGTCAATTGCCTGTTGCTTAACTTCTTTTGGAGCAATATCTTGACTATAGACTTGCTTTTCCTCCAAATGCTCAAATTTTTTATCTATCTTTTTTAAAAGCTTCTTTAATGCCTCATCCATATTAGTATGCCGTCTCTGTTTTTTTTGGATCAACTTCAAGACCTAATTCCAATAAAGCAGGGGACGTAGTTGTCGTTGTGTATAGATCGCAGGCTATTTGTGCTTCCTTAGAATTTCCTAAGTTAATTTGCAATCTAGCCTTATTCTCTCCAGCTGTAGAAACAATTGCGCTTTCAGTCCAATTACTAGTGCGATCAAGTTTATATTTTACCCTGATTGATTCTCCTGTTTTTAATGGTTCAAAATCTGCTCTGACACATAATGCCTTTTTTTCCTTAGAGACTCGTCCATAATCCCTGATTGGTTGCTCTACAGTTCCTGAGGAAAAAGGATTAGCGGTTAAATCTACAACATCCATTCCATATGACACATTGTCCTTAAATCCTATTAACAATTTTCTATCTATTGCATACAAAAATCCTATCTTTACATTAGTAGTTGCCCTAGATCCTGTTGATATTGGATAATCATAGGAAAGAGCAGACTCCCCTGATCCCCTAGAAGCTTCCCATGTATAAACTCCGCGTTCAACAACTGAGGAATTACTAGTCCCGGCAATTCCCCACCCAAGACAAGCTCCCCACATTGTAATTGCTTTACGCATTGTTTCAATGTATTCATATTCCTCAATCTTAGGAATCCTTTTGACTACTTCAGCCCGATTTCCGCCTGTGTATTCCAACAAGTCTCCATGATATCCAGCAAATATAAATAGCGTTCCTCTGGTTGAAAATAGTGCATTTATTCCGCCCTCTGGGATTACGATATAGTCATTATAAGTTGTAGAGCTTCCGTCCCAAAGAAAAATTATTCCCTCATCTGTATCATAGATATTTGTTCCTTTAGTACATCCTATTGCAATATAATTTTTCCATTTAGCAAAACATCTGACTCGCCATCCCGAAGGAAGAGTTAATTTATGCGGTTCATACCCGCCAGCTGCATCATATTTTGCAACATATCTTTCATTTCCAACAACAAGAAAATTCAACATTTGTTCTATTGGATGAAATTCATCTTCAATTAAGAATTGATAATAAGTATGGAAATCAGCAGTTTCTAAATCATTATTAGATGTTGACACAATAGCTGGTGCGCCAGTTGTGGTAGTTGCCGTCAAATGAAAATGATATGATGCTCCAACAACAGGTCTCCATACCGAGCTAAATGTAAATTCAAAGTCTCCTGTATGTAAATTAGCATGAGTAATAGTTGCCGTTGCAACAACCCTGTTTAGAGCATCATGCACCGTTATTGTCCAATCAGAATCATCGCCGATATCTGAAATGTTAACCTCTATTGATTTTTGCGGATCTTTAGATGGTACAAAAGTTTGTCTTCCTGTTGCTGTTTCTGAGATTGCAACTGCCAATGCGGTTGTATTTCCAGAAGTATCTAGACTTTGATCAATATCTACTCTTGTGGTTGGAGAAGAAAATGGAACATCAGTAGCAAAAACTGGGCTTCCACTTGCTGTCAAATGATTTGCATTGGCAGTTGCATCATCATAAGTATTATTCAATTGATAATAAGCGACAAGCCCAATGGTATTTACTGCTATCTGGGTTTCCTTATTTGCCCTCATTTGGTCAGCAGTTCTAACCGAATTATAAATCCTAACCTCGTCGATTTTTCCATCATAGAAGTTTCGTGCTGTAGTATTAAAATCACACCCTATTGCAGGAGTTGAGGCATTATTATTCAACGATGTTACTGTTCCTACGGATGAACCCAATGATATTCCATCTTGAAAAAATTCCGCAGTAGAAGCGGAAGCATCCCACGATACACCTACATGATACTTTGTTCCAATAGATATGGTAGCTGATTTAGCAAGATATTCTTCTGCTGTTCCGTTACTAGATAATCCTAAACGCAATTGGTAAGTTGTATTTGTTACCAGACTATTATCCTGAGTTACATCTAATGTCGGAGAAGTAGTCCCTGTGTAGGAAGTATAGTAATCAAGGTGGATACGACCAATAGAACCATCTCCTCCAGCGTTAGCAGTGCCTCCTCCTGCTAAACTTCCGCTTCCTTTGGGAGCGGTAACTAATGCCGATCCCAATGTTGCTACTTGTGCCTTTATTAAAATTGAACCTCCCGCTCCTCCTCCGCCACCGCTAGGTGCCGATGTATCTCCGCCATCATTTCCACCAGATATAATAGATCCAGTTATGGTAATAGTCATTCCGGTAATAAATATTGCCCCTCCTCCATTTCCGCCAGTGGGACCTTCACTTGCATATGATGCCGCAGAACCTCCTCCTCCACCAAAAACGAAAGTTGTTAAATCCGCGGTTCCAGCCATATTCCCTCCAAATCCGCCTATGCCTCCACCCGCCCCCTTGCATTCCCCGTTTTCTCCAGAATTAGAATTTCCTCCACCCGCACCGGATCCATATTCGGATTTACTTGTACCAGATGTACGTAATCCTCCTCCTCCTCCATTCCCATTAGGTGTAGTTTGTGCAACAGCAACCCCCGCGGTTCCTTCCCCAGCTTGACCTTGATTAGGCATTGTTGTATCCGTATTTGTTCCCCCCCTAAATCCCTTTCCTGTTGCCGTTATTGTTCCCGTTATAGTTATTGTCCCATTGGCAAGAAAGGCTAAAATTCCCCCAGTTGTTCCATTCCATGCTTTTGCAGTCCACGTTTTGGTCGAGCTAACTGCAACGTTTGTAAATTGTTTTAATACAATTACCTGAGCACCAGTACCATAGGTGGCGTTTAATGTTTTATCTAAAGTTATAGTTCCTGCGGTATAAGAAACTATCTTGTTCCTTTGCCATGTTCCAGCACCTGTTCCCTGAGATTGATGAATTAGTATAATTTGATTTGCTGCAAAACCAACATTTGTTGCCGACAGAGATGTGGTATCTATAGTTCCAGTACATGCAGAATCTATAAGAGCTGGCGTTCCTGCAGAGTCATAAGTTTGGTCTGTATTTATGGTTACAGCTCCATCTGATCCGTCACCAAAATACCCAGACAAAGCATAGATTTCAAATTTATAACTCCTGATATTTCCGTTTAAATCCCATTTGCTAAATAGAACCATTGAATTTCCAGATGTAGGCAAAGATTCTGGTTTAATAGTACATTCTATGGCTAGGTCACTTGTAATGGATAAGGAAGCCGTATCGGCGCGGAATGCATATTGTGAAGATCCCGATTCTAAATCAAGCCAATGCGTATTAAGAGGGACTCCACCCTCAGCTCCTAAGAAATCATCTACAAATAAGGGATTTCCTCCGATTTGTCCATAACGACCTAATTTAGTATCAGAACTATAATATAAAAAATCATCCTCTGTGTAATACTTCATTCCATTACCATGAGAATTTGCAACGCTCCTTATCAGAGTATGCGATCCTGCAGATGTGCGTTTATAAATATTTCCCGTATCTCCATAGTAAAAAAGGTCTGTTCCAACCCTATCACCATCAACAGGTAAATCGGTTACGATATTTCCGGATTCTTTAGTTGTTTTAGAAAGCAGAGTTAATCTATGCGGATTTGTCCTATGGTTTACGCTTCTCCCGAATAAATACTGATTTTGCTGTGCTCCCTTATCGTAGTCCGATATTCCTCCTGACCATTCATTATAAGCATCTATTTTCGTGGGTTGCATAGGTTATGCTCCTGACAAATCAGGATAATCATTTGGATTTTTTTGTCTTTGTTGAGCTTTTCTCCTTTGAGACGGAATAACAGCTGACGAATAAAGATTGCTAAAATTTGTTTTTGCCCATACAATACCCTCATCCCACAAGCTTTTATATTGTTTCGCCATAGTTGCATCACGTCTTGGTCCCAAGAAATGTTGCCATAGAGCAAAATAAACAGGAATATCATGGGTTCCCTCAGGAATTCTCGATATTTCTCCTATCTTAAACGTTGACGTTCCGGCAGTAATTGAAGTTCCCTGATAAGGATGTAAGAGAGTAATGTGAGTTGCATCAGTATATGCAGATATTTTGTACCATTTCCCATCATCAGTCTTTAACCATCTACCAACCATACTAGCAGTAAAAGTAGAGCCACTGGCAACAATAGCAACTCCTCCGTTTGCCAAAGTCGTAATAGTACCAGTTGTGTAATCATCTGCTGATAAATCTTTAGAGATGGCTGTATAAATCATTGTCATTATATTTCCTGCGGTTGCTGCAAGTGGGAATATTTCAAAATTACCTGTGGAATGTCTTACAAAAACATTTCTAAGTTGGTCTGACACTACGGCATTTGGTCTAATCATGTATTGTTTCCACGCATCCTCTGAATATTCCCGATCAGCATAATATCTTTGAGAGGAAACGGTAACATATAGTTCTTCCAGGTCTTTAAAATCTTCCGGTAGGGGATAGGCATTAGTTGAAGTTAAAGTAGAGTATGTACGTTCAGCCTGAAGTTGAGGCATACCCATTTCAGACTCAAGTTTTTTATTTCCCAAATTTATATTTTTCTTTCCCAATACAAGATTTGTCGCATCACTATCTTGCGCTAATGATTGAAAATGTTGATATTGATCTTGCCAACTCCACATAGTAAAAAAATCCAAACCGCCACGAAGCGATTCGGACATTATTGTCTCTACTCTTAGAATAGGCTATTTTTTTATAAATTTCAACTATTAGTTTGCCAGTGGGTTTTGAGGAGCTCCTGAGGGACTTGAGTCGTCTTTATTAACCTTTGTCCGTCCGTATTTTACTAGCATCGCTTCATTTTTTAAATCTATCAGAGTAATACTTGAAAGGAGGGCTGATGGACCATGCAATATAGTTGGAATTGGCTCAACATCATACTTTTTTATAAGTAGATCTAATTCTTCTTGGAATTTTTTTAAACGTACCTGAAAATCATCCATTTAAAGCCTCCTTGATAACCTTATTTCTACCTTTTTTCATATCTTCATAGCTCATTGGCTTAAGTGGTCCTGAGCCTTTGATGCTTCCCGCTCCTTGATTTTGTCCTCCTATTTTAGCAGCTGCTTTACGTCTTTCCTCTGCCTCCGCTTTTTCTTTTTTTTCAGCTTCATCTTTTTGTATTTTTTCTGCGACCTTGATGGGATCATATCCTCCGCCAAATTCTTTCGGAGTCTGAGACCATAATTGATAAGCATCTTTAAAGTTCGTCTTACCATGCTGCAATGCTAGTTTTACAACTTGGTCATGGATTGATCGTCCCTCTTTAGTTTCCAGTGAGGGAATTTTATTTTCTTTACTTACATCTCCCCATTCCCTAGCCAGTCTTTTGCCATTTTCTTCAGTTTCTTTTTCTTTAGCTTTTTGTCGCTGTTCCACTATATCCGCTGCAGCTTCAGCCGCAGTTTTTATTCCCTCATTCCAATTCTTAGGTTTCCAAGTATCTTCAACATATTTCTTTTCCTCAGGGGTTTTAGCAGCATCTATGGCAGCCTGCTTGTCTTTTGCGTCCTGATCTTCTTTTTTCTTTTTCTCATCAAGTTGCTTTGTTACAAAGGCTTTCGCATCTTCCTCCGATTTAAAAGTATATGGAGTCTCAGGGGTTGCCGGAATTTCAGGAGTTGCGGGAGCTTCTGGAGTGACTGGTGTTTCAGAAACGCTTAAAACGCTTGAGTAGGCCTCTTTATCCTCATCCGTCAATTTATCTACGTTTTGATTAAGAAAAGTCTTATCATCTTCTGATAATTGACTGACGGTTTTTAATCTGACTTCATCTAAATTAGGCATATGGATCGTATTTTATTTCTTTCTTTAGGGTTTCAATATCCATTGCCTCTAGTTTTGCTTTTGTTGTTGGATCTTCAGTATTCATCATCAAGACATTTTTTGCGTAATCCATCAAATCTTCTCTTGAGGGATTTAGAGGTCTATTCGCAGTTGGGGCAACTGGAGTTTCATCTGCATTTATAACTTGCTCTCCGAGACTTCTTTCCTCATTGCTGGAGCGCATTGTGTTTAATATTTGATTTGTTTCCTCGTCCGGATGGGCGGGTGGTTCTGTGGGAATTGTTGGTGCAATTCCGGAAGGAGCATCTTGTTGAACCTCAACATTATCTGTCTTAACCTGATCCGGAGTAATACCCACAACCTTTGGCTTTATCGGCTCTCCTGTAGTTGGATCAAATTTCCACTCAGGATTTTCTGGTTTTGTTGGTTGCTCAACGATTGGCAATTGTCTCGGAACTGGTTGGATATCTGCCTGTTGCTGAGCTTGCTTAGCTAAATCAATTTCGCTGGGAATAATTGGAGTAGCGCTTCTCGCCTCATTTAGCACAATTTTTGCTCTCCATGCCGCTCTGGCATTCGGATCATTTTTAGAAACACCCTGTTGCCTGCACATCCTATCTATTAAGTGTTCTATGTTAATTTCTCCAATCATCTTTACTAAATGCACTGCTTTTCCAGGAGGAATTATTTTATGCAATTCGGAATTATAATATACCTCAAATGGAGAAGAACTTGGGTTGAAAACCGTTAGTATGTCAAAAAGGTCTGTTCTTTGTGTAGGTGTAGTCATATGGACATCTTTGTCTCTATCTATTATATTAACCACTTTTATTATAGTTTGTCAATAGTCAATTATTCAGAATACCATCCCTTACCAACAAGTCCTAAAATATGGGTAAAATATCTTTTATACATTGGAGCAATTTTATCCAGAGAATAATTCATTCCCCATTCCCTGCAATCTTGAGGTTTTATTTTGTCTATATTTTTTACTGCTTCAAGGAACTCCTTAAAATTTCTGCATCTAAATCCTGTTATTCCCTGTTTAACGGTTTCAGGAAATGCACCAAAATCAGTTGTAATAACAGGAGTTCCGGAAAGATTTGCCTCAATAGTTACATATCCAAATGGCTCCATGTACAAAGTTGGGACAAATAATGCTTTAGCGCCAGCCATCAATCTTTTCCTATCTTCTTTTCCTGCAAATCCGATATACTCAACATTCGGAAGTTTGAGAAATTTATCAAATGCTTTAGCGTCATATGGGTTTGCTGATTTATCATATCCAAACCCAGCGACAATCAATCTTTTACCTAATTTTTCGCAGACCTGTTGCGCAATAAATATTCCTTTTTTACTAATTACTCTTCCTAAATAAAGAAAATAATCTTCTTTAATTTCTGAATACTGAAAATCATCAGAATTAAAAAATCCAGGAATTACACAATCATAAAAGTTTCCGTCACCCCGATTTCTGTTTCCGGGAAACTCATTGTTTGATGGATGATCCTCTCTGCCATAAGTCCACGCCCTTTGGAATTCGCTCTCAAAAATCCTAAATCTGGCAAATGAACTCCTATGTCCTATTCCTATTTCTATGGTTTCGGGGATATTAACAGAATTAGCTATTTCCTGATGAAAAGTTCCATGACAAAGAAGCAAAAAATCACCAACTCTTTTCCTTTTATTTATTTCACGGATAGTATTTTCATTGAAAACTTTATGCGAATAATCTCCATAATCCTCTTTGTAGATTTTAGTTTTGTCCCACTTTCCATAAGTTTTTTCCAATATTTCTTTTGTAGATACCTGCACAAATTCATCACACTCAACCTCAGAACCCTCTACGCCGTAGAATATAATGTAATGGCCCAACTTTTTAAGAATTTTTGCCATGTTAACAACCTTAGTTCCAAAAGCATTCCCTATTCCGTCATCCTTAAGCGTGTTTGGGGCGTTAAATGTACCTAATAGGTGACATCTTATCGGCTCCTCCTCGTAGATAAATGGTTGATTTTTAGTAAGAATTCTGTTGCCAGACATTCTGTCTGTTGTAACCAGATTAAATCCATATTCATCAATTAACCAATCAGCGACTTTATTATCCCAACTTTCCAAAATTAAAGTGATAGGTTTTGTAGTATTTAGAATAGTTTGCATTCCCTGAAGTGCTTTCATTTCAGCCCCTTCAATATCCATTTTTATCATGTCAGGAATGGGGAGATTTAGCTCATCATATTTTATAATTTTAACTATTTCTTTTTCTTCCCCCCCATTGTGGTAATTCTTTTCCAGACTATTTTCCCCTGGGGTTTTTCCTTTATAAAGATATGCTGTCCCATGAAAATTAGAGAGTGCTTCTTCCCCGACAACAACATCATTGCAACTATTCGCTTTTATATTTTCTAAGAGAAATTTTCTGTTTTCGGCTGACGGCTCAAAAGCAATTACTTTTGCTCCCAATTGTGATGCTAAGATAGTGAAGTATCCGACTTGCGCTCCGATATCTAAGAATGTCTGTCCTTTTTTAAGATTATTTACAACGTATTCCGTAGTCCGTTTTTCCCATACGCCTAGATTATCAAGGTCTTGTTTTACGAAGTCAAATTGCTTCGGGAATTCTAGTTGCATAAATTGAGTATATCACACATTTAAGTGAGTTGGAAATGGACCGATGGGATCATCAATGTATACATAAAAAATACAATCCCATCCAGCATCATAACGCCATTGATCTGTATAATAAATATAATTTCCACTATGCTCTAAATCAAGAAAGTCTGCCCCAACTGCAACATAATCTGTTCCTGTTCCTCCATTGTAGGACAGAAGTGCAACATATTTTGTTGCATTCGTAAGAGATATTTTATTGGCTTCTTCAAAAATAAAGCTATTAAGAGAAAACTCGGTTGTTAGGGTTGATGGCGGTATGGCAATTGAAGTAGCCAAAGCATCATCTCCAGTCGCAATACTTGAAGTCCCAAAAGTTCCTGCATGTGCCCAAATTTGAGCATACATACTACCATCTGGATTCCCTACCTTTTTGAGATAAAATTTAGCACTATTCAATATGCCCTTAACTGCTGTAAAAGATTGTCCTGCACCAACCAAGTCAACATCAAGGGGATCAAAAGTGCTAAGATGACTTTCATTATAACTATCTACTATACGCATAATTAGGTATTTGTATTCAGACTTTTAACATTTGCAATAGGGTTAGTGTTAATAGTTTTAATATTAGCAGTTGCATTGGTATTGTAAGTTTTGAGATTGACTGGACCTGAAATAAATGCTTCAAAAGGCCAGTATGTTACTAAATTAGCTTCATTGCCAACCAATTCTACATTATAATTATTAGCAATTTCAGTAGGAGTTCTAATATCATTCCAGATCCTTATATCATCTAACTTAAAATCTCCATATTGAATATAGGATGCACCATTCCTAGCTCTCCCAAGATGTAAAGGTTCTGTTGAATTATTTATAGAGGCACAGTTACCCGAAACCGCCATTGTTCCGTTTCCTACGCTTGATCCGTTTATAAAAATTTCAAAAGTAGTTGCCGATGCCTGAGAAATGTCGCATGTTACAGCCACATGATACCAAGTATCTAAATCTGGAGCCCAATTATAACGGACTAAATCTCTAGTCGTATCATTTCCTGTTTCGTTTATTTCCGCAACTAACCTAGTTACGTCTAAGGCATTTTTTTCAAAATCAACACGGAACGCCTTGTTATTATTAGAAACATCAAAATCAGTTTTACTTACAATAGCATAACTTTGACCAGTTGCAGGAAGAGAATTAAATTTAATCCAGAATTCTATTGTAAAATCCCCACTTAAAGATAATGAAGCTGAATCAGCAGCAGATAAATATTGTGAAGAAGCATTATCTATATCAACAGCCTTAGAACTTTCAGCAAAAGGAAGATTAGTTGTTACTTCAGTAGCTCCGCTATTGGTTAAATCATTATTATTAGCTGTAATGTCTAAAAGATTAAGAGCCATAAATTAAGCTATTGTACTCTGTTGGTCTGGGCTTGGATTAAAGTAAATTATATTAGCTGTAACAGCGAACCCCACAACTTTTATGATTGCATCCGCACCAGTAGGAATTGTTGCCTGAATCTGACCTGGAGTTTCCCCTGCATAAAGAGTCGCCCCAGGAGTCCAATCCCAAGTCTCGTCTCTAACAAAACTTCCTGGCAAGGCAACATTCATAGCTTCAGTATCATTTTTAGACTCCAAAGATATTGCTAATAATCCAGCACAGGTCGCTACAGCATCTGCATCTACCAATATCCATTTTGAAGAGCCTCCCATCATAACCAAATCCATTTGGGTTATTGTTGCTCCAGATTGAAAATCATTAGTAGATGGACCTACTGATGTATGGTCATCGTTTGGTAATCCATCATAATCAAGATTTCCTGTTACAGCAGATAACGCTGGGCCTGATGGTCCACTGGGACCGCTAGGACCTGAGGGACCTGAAGGACCACTGACGGTAGAGTCAGCCCCTGATGGTCCACTTGGACCTGAGGGGCCAGATACAGTAGAGTCCGCCCCACTTGGACCTGATGGTCCACTCGGACCAGAGACTGTTGAATCTGCCCCTGAAGGTCCTGAAGGTCCCGATGGTCCAGAGGGACCGCTAACTGTCGAATCTGTCCCGCTAGGACCGCTCGGACCTGAAGGTCCACTCACGGTTGAGTCTGCTCCCGAAGGTCCACTTGGTCCTGAAGGGCCTGATGGACCACTTACTGTACTATCGGCTCCACTCGGACCCGAAGGTCCTGAGGGTCCGGAAGGACCACTCACGGTGCTATCCTCTCCAGAAGGTCCACTCGGGCCGCTCGGACCTGAAGGACCTGAAGGGCCTGAAACTGTTGAGTCTGCTCCTGAGGGTCCACTTGGACCCGAGGGTCCAGAAACCGTACTATCCGCACCACTCGGCCCTGAAGGACCGCTCGGGCCACTCGGCCCTGAAGGTCCACTCGGGCCCGAAGGCCCTTTTTCAACTAATAATTCCCATTTACCAGCAGCTAATTCAGTAGCAAATGTATCTGAAGTATGTTCCTCTACACACACATATCCGGAACCATCATTTTCAACGCAGTCGTTAACATAATATAGGGTTGAAGTAACCCAAGCGCCATGCCATGGATATTGGGTTCCACTCGGGCCTGAGGGTCCACTCGGGCCTGAGGGGCCACTAATGGTAGAATCGGCTCCCGAAGGTCCACTTGGTCCTGAAGGGCCTGATGGACCACTGGGTCCTGAGATAGTAGAATCTGCCCCTGAAGGTCCTGAAGGTCCGCTCGGACCGCTAGGACCTGAGATTGTGCTATCCGCACCGCTCGGTCCACTCGGACCTGAAGGTCCTGAAGGACCACTCACCGTACTATCAGCTCCTGAAGGTCCTGAAGGACCACTGACAGTGCTATCAGCCCCTGAGGGTCCAGAAGGTCCACTCGGGCCGCTAGGACCTGAAGGACCTGAAACGGTAGAGTCAGCTCCTGATGGCCCGCTTGGACCTAAAGGACCAGATGGGCCACTCGGACCTGAAACCGTTGAGTCTGCTCCCGAGGGTCCAGAAGGTCCGCTCGGGCCGCTCGGACCTGAAGGTCCACTCACGGTTGAGTCTGCACCACTTGGACCTGATGGTCCAGAGGGTCCGGAAGGACCAGTAGGACCAGAAGGACTACCTGTAATATCAACCAAAACCCTTTTAGTTACAGGATCAACAACAATAGGAGTAGGGGTACGACTCGAATCGTTTGTCTCCCCCAATAACGTCCTTTTCCAATTTTCATCAAATTTTGCGTTAGGCATAATTACGTTGCTTGTATCATTAAACCGCTATCATACACTGACAATGTGGTCGGAGTAGAATTTACGTCGTTTGTTTCAGCCATAATAGTTGGATTTCCATTATTATCCATTTTTGCTTTTTGTTGTCCGCTGGCATTCCCTCCATCAGAACTATTATAGATACACCTAAGAAACCCTGTTACGGGATCTATCGTTATAGGAACAGGCGTTACTCCATCAACTGAAGACACTCCCATTCCAACCACTATTCCATTATCATCTAATTTTCCACTACTCATAATGTTGATTGTATTCTAATCTTTGACCTTTTTAAAGATTGCTCTCTGTCTTCAATCCATATCTCTCTATTATTCAACTCTTTTTCTTTAATAATTTGATTTTTCTCAATATTTTCCACTACCTTTTCCCGTACCTTTACATCTGATAATCTTTTATCTGCCTCTTTTCCCACCTCCTCTTTCTGTTCGGTTTTAGCAATAATTTCTTTGTCTAACTGACCTAACTCAATTTTCTTTACTCTTATGTCGCTTCCTATATCCTCTAACAATTTTTGATTATTAGCAAGCGTTGTGTTTGAAGTAGCGACAATTCCTTCAACCTCCTTCTTGCTCTTTTCAATTATTTGGGATTCTATTTCATTGTCTTCAGCCTTTTTATTTATAATTACCAATTGCTCCTTATTCTCAGCCTCTTTTTTAGTAGCCTCAACTCCCCTTTTTTCAACTGATAATTCCCGATCTTTTACCGAAACTTCTCTTTTTCTAGCCTCCTCATGTATTGCTTTCACTACACCTTCGGCATCTCTAATTTCAATAGTTGCTTTTTCCATTGCTTGCTCACGTTTTCCATTTATATCTCCTAAGGATTTCTCAGCCAAATGATTTAATCCTTGCAATCTTTTTCCTTCTTCGGTTAAAGAATCTATTTCGTCCTGTTTACGCTTTATCTGAATATCGTATTGCTTAAAAGCTTCAACCTTGCTTTTTTGCAGATTTTCTATGTCGTTACTGAGGCGTGTCTTTTCTTTTTCAGCCAACTTATTTTCCGCTTGAAGTGTTAAGTTTTTTGTTAATTCGGTAGAATCCATACATAAAATTTATGTTGTTGTTGCTTTTACTTCTCCATCATCTGAAATAGGTGACCATAGAGCATAAAAATCAATCTGCCCAGCGGTTGTGCTTGCCCCTCCTGAAATAGTTAAGATTATATCCTGACCATTCAGTAGGTAGGTTGGCAAATTATCCGCCGCAGCCTGTTCTTCTCCTATTATGTAATATGCTGCAGGAGTTCCCTCGTTCATCCATACATGTCCCGCATCTAAATTAGTATCAGTTTCCTGAGGCATAAATATAGCTGTTGCCCCTGCTATTCCAACTTCTATTGTTGCCCCCCCGGCTAAATTTACATTGACTTCTCCTAAAAGAACTACCTTAACAACTCCGGTAACTTCAAAAAGTGCTCCCCCATCGAGTGCTCCGCCATCGTTGCCCCATGCGTCAGTTGTTCCTCCCAATAAAGTAATTGACCTTTTTGTCCTAAAAGGAAGATCTCCTCTATAAATAGGTTTGTTGTTTGCGTCTAAGTCTAGTGATGCCGAAAAATCGCTCATATTTGAAAAAAGCGCCCATATCGGCGCTTGTATGGGTATCCTTACCCTAATTATAAATTGTTAATTATGCCATTGTCTGAGACTCTCCTGCTGCTGCACCAGTAGGCTGTGTCATTGCACCCATAGCCTCTAACATCGTAAAGTCGTCTGCCCAAGCTGCTGAACCATAGAGCCAGCTGTCCCAGAGAAGAATTGATCCGCCAATATCGTTAGATGTATTCATGGCAATAGTGGCTTCTGTTCCTCCTGCGTTTGTACCTGCTCCGATGAAAGCACAGCGGTTAAACATTACATATCTATCAATGCAGTTTCCGCCGGTTATAATGGCATGCAATACACCTGCGTTATCAGCATGATGGATAAATCTGCATCCTCTAAATTCGTTTCTTGCAGAACCCGAAGCCATTGCTAAGTTAGCGTTAGCTGCTGATCTGTTTGTTGTATCATTTCCGATTGTGCAGTCAACAAATAAGTTATCAGATGCACCTGTTAATACCAAATCTCTGGCATTAGCACTATCCCCGGCTGTTGCATTGACTACTCCGTTGAAGTGAACTCCCTCAAAGTAATTATAATCTCCAGTAACTTGAACTCCGCCATAGCTATCTGCAACTCCTTGATTGAAGACTATATTTTTGAAGATACATCCATTCTCCGAAAGAACAAATTGTGCAGTTGTAGTAGCGGCTGCCAAAGTGAAGTTCATTCCAGCTCTCGGACTATTGGTTGTAGGGGCAGCGTTTCCAATAAGATGTGTAAATCTTTTAGCCCAAGTAATGGCTGCTACTTCCGTTGTTCTTCCAGTTCCGCCGGTTGGAGCAATAATAACAACATCATTTTGAGCGCTGACACAGCTGGCATAGGCTTTAGTTACCGTTGCAAAAGCTTTGTCAGGAGATGAACCTGAATTTGCAGTATCACTTCCTCCATTAGCATCAACATAAAAAACCTTCCCCCAATAAGGAAGACCAAGCATTCCCGCTATATTTTCCGGTTTTAATCTTGCTCCGTTGGCTAATTGTGCTTCTAACATAATTAAATTCTCCCTGATCCCTTACATGGTTCACACATTATTTGGGCCATGTTTCCCATTGTTTTCTTATCCGCTAATCCTGTACCATCACAATTCTTGCAAATCTCATTAGTCTTAATTTCAGGCTGTGAAACCTCTTCTTTTTCTTCCACTTTTTCCTCTTTTACTTCTTGGGTTTCACTCATAGTTTTTTTTCTTCTGAAAAATCGTGGGCGGTTCATTTTAGTCAATGGTGAGTCTGATCGGGTTAAACTCGCCAGATACGCCTACGACTACATCAGCGACTCCAATTACTGGCTCTCCAGAGGCTCCAAGTGCATCAGATCTATCAGTTACTGCTCCGCCGTTTACTGCACAAAGATCTGCTCCCAAAGTTGCAGCTGTACCGATAAGAGCTGACACTACTCCTCTGGTCTTGAACCAGCCATAATATGTTGCTGTCATGTCAATAAGCGGAATTCCGGCTGCTCTGATAGTAATAGCTGTAATAACAACTGATTTATACCATGCATTGTGAACCAGCGTAAATTCAGAGCTGGTTGTTATAGAAGAGACAAATGGTCTTTCAATTTTAACTTTCAATGTTGCGCTTGCATCTGCTGCCGGATGAGACGCTATTCTATATGTCTCTCCCTCTGGAGAAACATCATTTGCAACTAAGTATCCAAATGCGTATTCATTAGCAACCGCTGCTGTTGCACCCAAAGTAAGAGTAACTTCATTAGCTCTCCCATCAGCCGTTACTGCTGCATAAGCTGCGCAATTGTGATGATTGGTTTTTTGAGTTGGAGCGCCTTGTAGATATCCGGCTGTTATATTAGCAGCTCCGACTAAAGCATATCTATACAAATCTCCGTATTGATCCATTCCAAGAGTTCCTACCGCTTCTTCTTGGTATGCGTTTTGTGTGTATATTTCTCCTGAAAATAATTGTTTTGCTCCGTTCATAGTTATACTCCTGTTATTCCTACTAACTCACCTTGTCGTCTTGGTTGCAATGGAATGAATTCTCCAAGTAAATATAGAATTGCTAATTCTCCGAATTCAGCATAGGCATCTTTCCATCCTGACCATTGGAACCCAATGTCATCTGTTGGTCTATCATTTGCTGTGCCCTCAATAGCTTGTGGGATAGTAATATTCTTTAGATCCTCAGAGCGGGCACCATAGAATTTAAGATAATTCTCGTTAAGTCCGAAGATTGCTCCTGATGGGCAATTTTCATCATAAACTATTGGGATTGATCTATATAATATAGAATCAAACCCATATCCGCCATTCAATTCTGCAGCCTTAACAGCTCCTTTGGATTGTCTCGTAACCTGAGGATATCCTGTTGCAGTATAGTTAGCCTGAACCGTTCCTGTAATAATCAACTTTTCAAGATAGTTCCAAACCGTTTCTCCGCAGACATAAGCAGTTGGTTTGTTCTTCATTCCCGATCCGGATCTTAAATCCATTGAGAATGTAGCCAAGTCATCTAGAGAAATAGCTCCGCCGATATTTGTATATTTTCCGTTAAGCGTAGTGTATGTTGATCTTGAAAGACCTCCTATTGTTGCAATAATAGTAGAGTCAACATTGGTTGCACCAAGTCCTAGAAAATCTTGAGATGCATTACCTGTTCCGTCTGCATAGAGCATGTCGGAAATATTCTCAAGTGCCGATTCAAAGCAGTTATGCAATTCTGCTGAAACGAGATTAACTATTCTTTCCTCGCCTTTATTGGCAACTTTATCCAAGCCCGGAATAGACACTGAGTGTCTGTATGCTTTAAGATTGAAAGACATTTGAGTTCTTGTTTGCGTAGTGCCAACCGTTGCTGAGGAAAGCCCAGAGAATGATCCGCCGTTGTTGTTTTTTGCAATTGTTGTGGGGACTTTAAGGGTTTCTCCACCCCACTCTTCGCCGTTGCCTAAAAATCTATATGGGATGAAAGATGTGTCACCGAAGAAATTGTCCATCTCTATCGGGAGAATTCGGTCTTGTGTTATTGATGTAACTCTTGCTGTAAAATTCATGTTTTGTTAATAAAAAATCCGAAAAAGTTTTTTAACTCTTTCGGACATTATTGTCTCTATAGATAATGTATAACAAATAAATAATGCTTGTCAAGTACCAAAATAGCCTCAAAAAAACAAAGACAGGGATTTTTAGTCCCTGTCTATTACCCCTTAATCAGTTGCCAATCTATTTTACCTTACCAGAGATTGTTGCTGGTTTTTCTACTGAAATTGTCGGTACTACTTCTACTATTTCTGTTGATGTGACATATTTTATTTCCGGTTCTTTTTTTACTTCCGCAAAAATAAGAATACCAATCGCAACTGATATTGTTATAAGTATCAAAATGATTAAATCCAATACTCTCATTATTTTGTCACCTCCTCTTTTTTATACCGCATCGCTAAAGTTATTATCCCAAGAGGACCAAACAATTTTAAGATATTCTCATAAACAGAATCATCTATGTAACCTAAGGCTTTAAGGCCACCAGAGATGAAGATTATTCCCATTATAATATAAGTTCTATATCCCTCAAGAGATTTTGCGGTTACAATATTTTTAAGGCTCATTTTTATTCACCTCCTTGCTGTTGAATTTGTGTTGTCATTGGATTAACAGGAGTAGCAGACTCAGGTATCTGAGATGGAGTCCCGGAATTATCCTGAGGCGCTGGAACTCCCGGTTTTTCCTCGCCCATTCCCATTGCTGATTTTCCCGCCTGAAGAACAGCTTTTAGATGAGCCACATGCAATTGCTGAATTTCAGGCGGCAATTTTTGGAATTGAGGGCTTTGGACAAACGCTTGATAAGTTGCTAAATATTGTTTTGTAACATTGGGATCTACCTGAGCTTGTTGCCCATGAGATATCATCTGGATATCCTGCAAGGCTTTTGGATCTTGAGCCTGTTGGTCAGGACTATATTGCAATATCTCAGTCATGTATTGATCCGGGAATAGTCTATACATTAAGTTTTGTTTTGCCCACTCTTTAGGATTTGGAATATTCATTCCTTTAGCAATTGATAGAGGATCTAGGACTGGCAACATTTTGAGAGTTTCCGCTTTCTTTTCAGTCGGATCTTCCGGCAATACCGATCCACTCTTAACCCTAAGCTCAACACCATCTTCAATTTGGTCTCTTCCATAACTAAAGAAATTCGTCATACCATCTTCACTTGAATACTTAAATAATTGAGGAGTATCTAGGAAAACTTTAAAACATTGCGTCATTCCTTTGTATAATCTGTCAGCCCCGTCTTCAATTGCGGTTGCCAATACATTTATCCTAGCGCTATCTCCTCTTTGACTCATCACATCCTGCCCAAGAGTTTTACTTCCAGTAGTTTCTCCTCTGACAGCTCCATGTGTAGCAAAGAGATTATCTATTGAATTTCTGGCATCAGTCTGGAATTGAGGAATATAGTCTGCGAGGGTATTGTAAGGCAATCTGGTTGCAGCCTTATTAACGTCTCCAGTAGCCATAACTTTTTCTCCTGGATCTCCCAATAACTTAGCTACATCTGCTTCCTTAACCATCCCAGAATTCCATATGGTTCCGGTATTGGCTTGCTCTGCGTTTTCAGCAATTTGTCTACCGATTTTATTGACTATTTTTTGCTGTGGAATAGCCTGATCCATAAGAGATGTGTCGTCAATAACATATTTCCCTAAGTTCATAAAATTGAATAAAACATATGGCTTAGACGGCTTTGACAGGAAATTTGCCTGACGGGTTCTTCCCTGTTCGTCCTGATAGGTTTCGCTAAAATTCCAGAATGGAGATTTAGTTGAAGAAAGAATAACGTTTTTAAATTTGTTTACTATTGCTTCAATTCTTTTTCCCTTTTTATAGGTTGTAAAATGAATTTCCAGATAAGCCACATTATTCGTTAAGTTTCCCGCCTTTTTACCTGATGCAGTCATAATCTGGTCTTTTTTATCCGGGAAGTCTTGGCATAGATTTTCAAGTGGAGTGGATCTATACTCTGCAATTAACGGAACATCATCAATGTATTGAGCTCCGGCATCCAGCACTACTCTTTGCGGTCTGATAGTATCAATCGCTAAATCTCCGAATCTAGTTCCATCCTCCTGAAGATTTCCAATTGAATTATCCCACCTATATTTCATTACTGCTAGTCTGTATCCCATCAAAAGATGACGTGCCACCATTTGAAACTTTCCTTTAAGATAAAGATCTTCGTATTTACAAAGCAACGCTTTCTGTAATTGTTGTGCCAATTCATATGATGCTTCAGTATCGTAGGCTTGCATTACCAAAGGTTGTGCTGGTTTTGAGGTAACTAAAGATACCAGAGTTTCCACTGCGACAAATAACCTATTGTCCTTGTATTCTATTTGGAAGTTATACAAATCATCTTGAGTATAGTAATTATTTAAGTAAAAAGATTCAACATTCTTTCTTGTTTCATCTAACTTTAAGTTTCCATTCCAATAGGATTCAGCCTGAGCAACTCTGTTTCCAATTGCAGTAGCTATTTCATTATCCGACATTCCAAGACTTAATACGTTTAAGTCAGGCGCTAAATTGCCTTCCTGCAACTCGGAATTAAAAACTTGATTTGGAACATCATTTATTCCCATACTACACAAACAAATAAATTATATTACAATTTCTGCAAAGTATTTCAGACAATTTCTGCGGGCACGCATCATCAGGCTTTATTTTTGCCTCCACCATCGCTACCGGATCATTGGTAATTGTCGTAATTCTATGACCGCACTCCCAGCATTTAAAGGGTTTTTCGGTTGCAAGAACATGACTAGATAAGGAGACCGTGAAGTATCTTCGTGTCTTCTGTTTTGTAGGATTATTATTTAAGGTAAAGTTATCCACTACTATAGTATTATACGAAATTTGTCAAATTATCAAGTGGCTATCTTGTTGTCCAATTTTTTCCCTTAGGTCTGTTGAGTCCTTCTTTAAGTTTTTCAAGGCTAAAACCATCAATTATGCTATTGTCAGGATTTATGTAAATTGATTTTTCTTGTGATTTCTGTTTTGCTGTCGGAGTTACAATTACAGATCCGCGCGTTAATGTTTGTTGCATTGCAACTTTAAAATATGATGTGGCGTGAGCAAAATGATCCGGCTTTCCTTCTATTGTTTTCCATACTCCATGTTTTATTCCCTTTGAGGTTTCCTCAATTATACGGTAGATATTAAGCCAGTGTTTTATGTATTCTTGATTCTCTAAATCCGTCAACGTTAGATTAAAGAGAATGTCCTGACTATTTATATCCGCAACAACAGCATCTATCAATTTTGTCCTGTCAGATTTTACAATTCCCGCATCGTCTCCCTCTCCGAAGCGTATCGTCCCCATTTGCTTTGTATCATCAGAGTAAAAATGGGCAAATACTTTTCCGGGATATTTATTTACTAACTTCATTACAGGAGTTGGATATGGATTTGAATCAATTACCATGTAAGCATCGTATTGATTTCTCAAGTTTTCAATTTCTTGCCACGATTCCGTTGATCCGACTTGAAAGATGCCATATCTATTGCCAACAACAAAATGCTTAATAATACCGTTATCAACGCCGATTGCAACATCTGTTCTTGGATTATAGTCTGGCTGTATGCATTTGGTCAACGCCTCCCTAGTCATTTGAATATCTTTAGAAGTGTAGGGAAGCCCTAATGTAAAATTATAAAAGATACTTTGATCTCCCAAAGAATCCTCTATTATTTTACTCGCTGGTATCCAGGGAGCCATAAGTTGGGATATCCAATATCCGGAAATGCTACGGCCTAAATAAGCCTTAACCCATTGACCGCGCGTTCTATCATCATCAGATAGCGGTCTTTTGCACCTCATGCAGATATAGCATTTTTCTTTGAAGTTTATGTTATCAGGAAATGTCAATACCTGATAATGATTACACCGAGAGCATTTGATAAACCACCTTTTCATATCTGATTTTTTATACAACTCATCAACACCAAATCCTTCAATGGAAGGATTAGAAAAGCGCCAATCCCATCCTAAATCTGGTCTATCCAGCAAAGCTGCATCCAAACGTGTCTTGTAGGTTGAAATAGCTTTTTGATTTGAGCGGTCCAGTTCATCTGCTATTAAAATGTGAGCTGATATGGCAATTCCGGACGACTCATCCCACGATGACCTAAAATATACAAATCTCTGGTCTCTACCAATTCCCACAGACTTTAGCCCAAGATTGTCAGTCTTTCCCATCATGTCTTTCAACGGCTTATTGGAGTTAATTAGCGGATCGACTTTCGGTAAAACAAAATCTTTAACAATAGATTTTGATGGTAATAAATAAATAGTATTGGCCTTTTTATATTTTGCTAAATGAAGCGCCTTTATAATTGCAGCCGTTGAGAAACCAACTTGAGAACATTTTTTAGCAACTATTTCTCTGGATTGATCTTGATAAAAGTCAATTAAGAATTTGTGGCGCTTAAAGGATATAGACTTACCATTCTCGTTAACTATGTGATTGTAGTAGACAAAAGCGGAAGCGTCTATTGTCTGACCTATTGATAAATCAAGCATATGCGGAAACGTTGGTTACGCCATCTCGTAAAAGAGCAAACCTCGTAATAACTTTAATAGCCTAATTAACTGCAACCGCATATAATTAAATCTTAACACATTATAATTAAAATATCCTTCCCATATCCCAGCCTCCTTATTAGAGGCTGAGTATGGAAGCTAACGATATAGAACCCAAGCATTAGCATTTCCATCCACGATTTGATAAACATCAGATGTTACTCCGCCTCCGCAGTCGTCAACCTGCTGAATGCCAAAAGTAATATCCATTGATCCGAGACCGCCAATCTCATAATAGCCAGTGTTAGCAACCTGCACAGCATATTGCCAATCATTGGAACTATTTTGTTTATAGTAGATGTTGGCCTTATTTCCAGCTGTAGGCCACCATTTGACTATAGCCATATTGCCTTTTCTATAAACGTGCGGATTAACCACTCTTTCATCTACACTCTTTGCCCCGCAAATCGGAGGTTCAGTTGAAGAACCTGCAAATGTAGGCGGATTACCGCAATTGCCAATACATACCTCAGGTATGCTTGTTGGTTCAGGTGTAATTGTAGGATCTGGCGTAACAGTTGGTTCTACTGTTGGCTCAAATGTTGGAGTTGGGGTTTCAATTGGACATTTACCACTTTTCCAATCTCCCCTGCATGCTATTTTTAATTCTTCCTTACAATTATCCCCATACATCTTATGGCACCAAACGTATGGTTTTGGAGTGGGAGTTGCAGTAGGAATAACTGGACACTTGCCACTCTTCCAATCTCCAACACACTTTTTAAACTGCTTTTCCTGACATACTCCATTACCAAGAATGTGATGGCACCACGAGTAATAAGTTGCATTTGCCTTAGGCGCAAACATAAACCATGCAACTATTGCCACTAATCCGGCGCATACTGATAAAACTAAAAATTCTTTTTTCCTCATATTTATCACCTCCTTTCACACCTTTTCTATCTCCTCTAAAACCTCATAAAGCAATTTTAACTTTTCTTTGTCCTGTTGGAAATCATATTTTCTAACAAGTCTTTCAAACGCTTCAATTTTAACTTTGACTATTTTTACTATTCTTTGTTTGAGGGAAGACAATCCTTTTGATTGAAAGAGAGCCACTTTCAACCACTCTTTGAACCAACCAATAGGAATTGCTTGGTCATCTCTGCCCTCGTCTGTTTTATAGTTAATCCAGTGTCCTTCTGAATTTTTAACTATTTCATCAATTCTTCCATTATCATCAACTTCGTAATTATGTTCTCCAACACTACTGCAACCCATCGCATCGCAATTATGTTCTATCTCTGTTTTCTCTGGTTGGGGGGGGAGAGGCAAAGATGGTTTCATTTGTCCACAGATTTCACATAATTCATATTTATCTTCATTTATGCTGTATTCGTGTCGGTGTTTGTTAAGAGTTGGTTTCTTTTCCCTCGGCTCTTGCACAGACGCAATAGGTTCATGACATTGACACCAACAGGGTCTTATATTAGCCCTTGTAGTGCTTCCTTCAAATACACAAGTTCCATTGATACAATCTCTAGGACAATACTCTGAATTATGTTTTATTGGTCTTTCCCTCGGCTCTTGCAGGGGCTTTTCTGATTTACAATGGGAACTCTCAGGCTGTCCACAATAATAACAAGGTTTGCCTGGAAAGTTATCGCTTCCAATAAATTTGTAGTTCTTACACTCTTTTAGTTCCTTTGTTTTCATACTTTGTTATTTTGTTAACTTTTCTATTGCTTTGTTAGTGTCCACTAGGGATTAAAATTTACGATATAATCTTTCCACATAATCACCACCTAATTTATATTGAATAACTGAATTTGCAATCCAAATAATAAGGATTGCCCAACTTTGCCATTTATCTACTCCGATTAAAGATACAACGAAATATGATATTACGAAGTTTAATAAAATACCTATAATCTCAATTATTTTTGACATATTCCTTTATTCTCCCTCACTGTGCTTTGTTAGTGTCCACTAGGGATTATAAAATACCTTTTTCATAATCTTTCAAAATCTGTGGTTCATTGGGTTTAATTATTGGCAACCCATCGCTTGCAACATTTCCTGTATGATATTTATTCCTATTATTTATAAATTCTCCGTTTCTTTGACTTTCAATTGACTTGCTAACTGTTTCCATTACTTGATTTCTTTTTTGGTCAACCTTTTTAATTCCCTCATCAAAACATTTCTCGTGAAAATTAAAGCCTCTATATTCATAAACATCATCATAATCCACTACTCCATCCTCCCAAATATGAGGCTTTATTTCTTCTTTACAATTTTGACAAATTATTTTTGACATATTCCTTTATTCTCCCTGTCCTAAAGCTATAGCCATAATTAAGATAATGGGAATTGCTAAAATAAGAACCCACCTCAACCAGACGGGCAACATATCCCAATCTCCCAATTTTTCGTATAAATCTCTATTGTCTGGTTTTTCAAAATGGTCTTTCATCTTCTATTTCCCTCTCTCTGGGGAAGATAACAAATCAGGGTTTTCGTGAGCATTACCAATAACTTTCAAAGTTGAAGAATAAATCTCATTTCCAAATGACCAATAATCAATCTTAAATCTTGTATCTGGTTCACTCCAATGGACTATACCTGTCATTATTTTTTTACTTCCAAAACTACTGATATCTCTAAATTCCACTATATCCCCCTCGTATATCTCTTTTCCGTTTTTATCAAGTAAGCCAGTAAATTGCATTAAGACATCGTGTTCATCTTCTGATTGCATTTCAGCCGTCAGTTCCCTTAACCTATCAGGATAAATCATGTCTTTTGTTTTTTTGTTCCAATTTCTAAATTTTATAATTCTCATATTCTCTTTACCCCTCTCTTGGCAACCTCTTATTTAAGAGATGCTAAACTACTACTTTCTATTTTTACATTCTTTAGAATTTCCTCTATAACATTTTCTTTCTTAACCAAAAATAAACTTAAATATAAAATATCCTCCCCAAACAAGAACTGTAACTATTACTGCTGATAAAAGTATTATTTCAAAATCTTTCATATACTAAGGACTAACTCTTTTTCTTAGCTTTCTTTTTATTTATTGCTTTGCAATTTATCTGTTCTCCGCAATTTGAACACCTTGCTTGTCTACTCATAATTCTTCCCTCCTTTTCCATATTGGGGACTTATTGATCCACTAGGGCTACATAAACTACCAGGACCCATAGCCGAAAGACGTCTTCTCAATATTTCTTTTTGTTTTTTGGTTAATTTAAGCAACTTCGTAGGATGAGAGCACCCAAACAATAATTTGCCTAAAAATAAACCGCCTATCAATTCCAACATATTTACTTAATTTCTTTCATAGATTATAGTACAATACTTACCGGAGCATCTTCAGCAATATAGCTATCTTTGGCTTCTAAAGCGTCTATCTCTTCCTCTGTCTCTGGAACAAAGTTTTCTGGATGAACCTTTTTTTCTAATTCTATGTCGTAATTTAAGTTATCCATGATTAGATTTAATCATACCATCGCTTGTTTGTCAATAGGCAAAACAGGTTATTAAATCAACCTATTCATTTTCAAGAAATTTCTTAAAAGCGCTTTGAAAATCAATGGTGTCTGCTTCATTTACTTGAATATTATTCTGGGTGTTATTTTGAATTTGCACTTGAGCTTTCGGGTAGTAAAAATCCAACATTGATCCCATGATTTCATACCATCTTGGATCTTCGGACTGAAGCGTTTTTGCCAAACCTATGTCTATCATTTTACCTACTCCGAATCCTTTAATTTCCGCATAAGCTGAAGCTAGTCCCTTGAGCTTCCTAAAGTTCTGCGCACCTATTTCTGCAGCTGATACCCTATCTTTACAATTGTATGATCTCATGGCCGATTCAGTTCTATTTCCAAACGTTTCCTTGTTGTCCTTACTCAAAAAAAGCTGTATCCATTTTGAAAGTTTCGGATACTTCTCATACCTATCTATAATTTCTTTTATTTCTTTTTCCTCCGTGGATAATTCTTTCTCTTCTGGCACTGCAGGAGTTTGATTGCTAGATTTTTGATTGTGGTCTGAAGTAGTTTCTGGGACTAATTTTATCGGCGATTCTTCGCTCATAAATATACCTCTCTTTCAATGCTAATTCTCTCATCCGGTCCCATTCTATATCTGATAACTTTTCAAGGCTTCTGATGCGCTTCATATATCTATCCAATTCTCTTTTTTCTTTAGACAATAGATAGATAAATATTCTTATTTTCTCACTGACTCTGTGTAATATTTTATTTCCCACGTTTCTTTCCGGATAAGCCCACCTCTGATAATTTTAGCATTTTTTGATTAAGATCGTTTTCATCAATGCAACGGATTATTATTTCGTATTTCATTTTCTTTTGCGATTGTGGCATGATCAGGTATTCTAGGCTTTCAGGTTTTAGGTCAACTTCTAATTTTGCTAAGTCTAGTTCTGACTCAAATTGTTTTGCCAACGTTTTTAAGTTGATTTCCATGTATTGTCCAAATTGCTGGTTATCTATGATTGCCATCTCAAAAGCTTCTGCGTCACTTGATGGGATTCTCGGTTCTATCCATATCTCCTGAGTTCCTAAGATTTTGTATGCTTTGAGCCTTTGGTTTCCTCCTATCAATTGCCCCTCTTTGTCTGGCCGGGCATCCACCAGCAAAGGTTTAAGAGCCGGGTATTTAGTTAAAAAGTTAATTAAGTCTTCAAGCTTATCCTCTGAGATATCGCGTGGATTTTGCGGATCGGCTTTAAGGCTGGCAATATTAGCATAAGTCTTAACAACCCTTATTCCATTTATCAATTCTTCTTTGGTTGTAGTTTCTATCATTTTTCTACCTCTCTTTCATTTATATGTTCGCAGGTAATTACTACTATTTTATCAGGTTTTTTGCTGTTAAATTCAAATGCCGGATGCTGACCACAAGTTTTACAAGCGGGGTATCCTGAGACATATCTTTCAAATTTTTGATCTCCAACGACTACCCCATATTGTATGTCTTCTTTTCCATGCGTGAATATGTGTTGTACGCTCATACTTGAGTTTTTATTTTTATTTCTTCCCTTTTTGCTACAACCGCTTGGTTGATTAGCTCAAGACAATTAGAACAATCTTTGTCTTCAGATTCCAGAGTAATTCTTCTGTTTTCATCCAGATAGACTACTCCGTTTCCGTTTACGCTTGCTTCATACTTTTTTCCGCAAGTTGGACAAATATACACTAGTGCCATGTGTTTATCGTATCTCTATTTTAAGTAATTGTAAAGCCCTGCACTCCAGCTCCTCCAACTGGTTTTTTTAGTACAATCGTATTCCCACATCTTGGGCATACTTTCATACTCGTTATGGAGCCGTCTTTTTCCGTTACCTTGTGGATTACAAAAGCTACCGATTCAATCAGCTTTTTGTCTCTGTCTGTGGGATGGTCTATATTTTCTAATTTTAGCTTATGTAGCCAACACCAAGTTGCGTCTTGCCTATCAACATTCTCACCGCCGGGATTGATAATCATATTTTGGCCGTGAGCTTGTTTTTTCAATTTTCTCCTTTGCGATCTATTCATTTTTTCTTTACTTGATTTTCTAAATAAGTAATGATTTTATCGTACATCAAAAAAGCCATCATGGTACCTATGAATGATCCAATAAGCACTATTGTAAAGAGTAAGAGTCCGTACATTAAATTTTCAGCTATCATAATTTCTTCAACTCCTCCTTGCTAAAATATTGTTCAACATCTTCCTTATTATTCGCTCTTATAAATGATTCGTTTGGTTTTCCGTCTGGTGTCCAGGGTTGCTGTATGTCCGCCTCATGTCTTGATCTTTGCTCCTGGATTCTCGCAGCCATTGTCGGCGTTGAAAAAAAAGGAGCTTCTTTTATTTTAACATCTTTTTTTCTGCAAGCCATGCAGTGTGTCGGTCCATAAATCGGGTGAATAATTGCCGGATTTTTTTTGCAACGTGGACATAGGATTTCACTCATTTTTCATTTTTATTCTGCTTATAATCTTTTTAGGATCAGACCTTATTTCCTCAAGCTTCTTTCTTTCTTCGTTTCTAATATCTTGAGGAGATGGTCTTATTATTACACCGGATTGAGCATTAGGAATATCTGGAGTAGCAGCTTTTATGAATTCTATCTTTTCAATGTCTATGATCTTGCCAAATTCCGCAACAACAAAATGGCGGTAATTAGTAATACCATGATTTTCTATTTCCTTAACTATAACTTTATAATCTTCTTCACTTATAATAATTGTGTTTCCGCTTGCGAAGTAGACGATGTATCTCATATTGTTTTAAGGTATGTTGATATAGTAATTTTAGCTTCAATTTTAGCCAATTTCAAAATATGTGGATAACTTAAGCCATCTGCATATTTGTCGTTGGCTCAGGTTTTCTTTTTATTGGTATGGCACAATCAGTAGTCAATATGGACGTGGCAACCTTAACGGCATTTTCCAACGCTAATCTTATTACTTTTACGGGATCTATAACTCCTGACTTCATTAAATCCTCTACCTTTTCCGTGTTGATATTGTAGCCATAGTTCCCTCCTTTTTGGGAGATCTGTTCCAGTATTTTACTCTGATCTTTCTCGTCTTCACCCGCATTATCAAGGATCTTCTTAATGGGCTCCTGGAGGATTTCCTTTAACAATCTCTCTCCATCGTTGGTTGGCTCAATTGATGCTGATGCATGCAGAAATGCTATGGCTCCTCCCGGAATTATCCCCTCATCAACAGCAGCTTGAGTTGCGGGTATTGCATCTTTTACTCTTTCAAGTTTTTCGTTTGTTTCTAACTCCGCCGTAGATCCTACCTTGACAACTGCTATTCCGGTAGTTAGTCTTGCCAATCTTTCTTGGAGCTTTTCCTTATCATAGATTGAATCTGCCTCTGCCTTTTTAGTTTTAAGTTCTTCTATTCTAGCCAAAATCCTATCATTTCTCTCCTTGATGGATTTTATGTCAGCTTCCTTTTTAAAATCTTTAACATCATACCTAACGATATTTGTTGTCCCTCTGGTAGCAATTACTTTTTTAGTAGTGCCAATCCAATTTTTATCAAATGATTGCCTGAATTGTTCTTTTGGCATTCCAATTTCATCGGTGACAACCGTTGCTCCGGTAATGATAGCAATGTCCTCAAGACCATCTACCCTTGTGTCAGCGTAGCCTGGAGGGGCTATAACAAGAGCTTGAATATTCCCTCTCATCTTATTAACTATCAAGGTTGAGATGGCATCTCCTGAAACTTCTCCTATAATAACTAAGTTCTTTGAGCCGGTTCCAATCACTACCTCTAGTAATGGAACAATCTCATCTACCAGAGTCACTTTTCTTCCCAATACCAATACTGAAGCATCCTCAATAACTGCTTCCATCCTGTCGGGATTAGTTACAAAGTGAGGGAAACTTCCCCAACCCCTATCCAATTCCATTCCCTCAGTGTATTCGGTTTCAATCTTCTGTCTTTTATTTAGTTCCCATGTAACCAACCCTCCGGCTCCAACCTTGCTGACTGCCTCTGTGACTGCATTTGCAATTTCTTCATCATCAGAAGAAACCAGGGCAACGTGCTTAATTTGTTCTTTAGTTTTTACTTCTTGCGCTGTTGATTTTATTCTTTTAAGTATTTCCGGAAGAGCCTTCAAAATTTGCTTTCTAAGCAACATTGCATTAACCCCGCTATCAATAAGCTTCATTCCTTTTTCTACAATATGATAGGCAAGAATTGTAGTAGCAGTTGTTCCGTCTCCTGTTGCAGACACCTGATTTTGAGATGCTTCTCTAATAAGATCTATTCCAAGCTGAACGAACTCATCCTCTACCTCCACCTCTTTGGCAACGGTAACTCCGTCATGGATTACCTTAGGAACTCCCCATTGACGGCCAAAAACTACGTTTCTTCCAGCTGGAGAATAGGTAGTACCGACACTTTTCTCCATTTGACGGCATCCCTCAAGTAATGCTTCCCTTGCTTCTTTTCCAAATTTTAAAAGTTTCATATTTTTTTCTTCCTTACAAACCCACAATTTCTACATTCATATTCGCGATGGACTACTTTTGTTCTCCATCTATTATGTCCGCATTTTTCACATTTAACAGGCCATAATTTTTCATCATTCACTATTTTTCCTCCAAAACGGCACAAACATCATCGTATTCTATAAAATCAAATTTTTCATTCAGTTCAGCTATGTATAAATCATTGCTGACATACTTCTTGAATACTATTTTCATGCCGACTTTCAGATTTATTTTTGGATCTTTTTCTAGTGGCTTACCAAATGAGTAGACCTCTCCAATTCTTGATTCGTTCTTTTCTCCTTTGGGGACTTCGATTCCTGATAGTGTTTTTTCAGTGTATTTTTTAAGGACTATTTTTCCGTCCGGTGCAGTTAATCTCATATACTTATATAATCAGATTTCAATATAATTGTCAAGAAGTAAATTTACTTCAGGACTTTACGGCTGTTTTTCCCTGTTGGCAATTACGTTATTAACAAATTGCTTCATTTCTTCAGCGGGCCAGACTTCAATTTCGCCATGACATGGATTACAGATAAGGATTACTTTCTTTAGGTCTTCTTTTGTCAATTTTCTGCGTTTTGCTTCATGTGCAAATCCTAATGCGTTATTTCTCCAGCATGGCTTTAGCCGAGCCTCACAAGTAGTTATCCCGGCCATTGCAAATTCTTTTTTTCTTTGCTCTACATTATCAAGACTTTCTCTGGTTCTTTTCCCGATCTTATTAAGAGGCCTAGAGATCTTCTTAGCTTTATAGGTCTTCGGAATAGGATTGAATTCCTGGCTTAAATCAGGGGTAGTTTTGAAATCACTTATTTGCATCTTTTATACCATCCATTTCTCAATGCCTGATATTGTTGATAATCAGAATATGAATAGGCAGATCTCTCTAAATATAGAGCACAAAGCCTCTCCTCTTCCCTCTCCATAGTAGCTTTTATTTTTGGAATATAGACAAAAATTAGCAAAAGTAAAACGACAATGATTAGAATATAATATTTTTTCATCTATTTTTATAATCTGCTTGAATTTTAAATAACTCTATTCTGCACTTATTGCAGGGTAATTTGGGAATATCAGTTGCGTTTCCACATCTTTTGCAAACTGGCAACTGATCTTTGATCTCTTTCTCAATATGCTTACAATGCTTCTTGTCATTGAATATAAACGCAGGACAATCACAGCGCCATTCCCCATTGTCTAAGTGCCTTACTGTATATTCAATTTTAGGATTAGTGAATGATTTTACTTTATAGATTTTCACACGCGAACCTCGTATCTAAAACCACAGCCGGTCTTGTTTGGACACACCATAAATTTTGATAAAATTAAAGAATTAGGATTACTCCCAGGCTCAGTCTTAGTTTCGGGAATCAATGTATTTCCGCAAGTTGGACATTTTGGTTTACCTTTTCTCTTATTTTTAATTGCCATTGTACTAACTAAGTCATCTTCAGTAGCATAATCAAAATCAAAGCTTTGCTCAAAAATTGGTTTTTCTCCACCATATACTTGCTGTATTGTTACCAACTCTTCACTATGGGCAACCACCCTATTTCTAAAAGTCTGTACTCTTTCAGGAATTGCCATCTCTCCGTTTAAAAATTGCGCCCCCCGGTGAGTTAAAAGCCAATATCCTGTCTTTCCTGTTTTGGCTATCAGCGCATGGAACCTTAATTTTTGAAAATTATTATATTCATTTTTAGTTAGGTTTATTTCGCTTTGCAGATGGATACTATTGCTATTTTTATTATGGACTGCCAATCTGAATTTTACGAGTGCAGTAGCTAGACCTGGCGTTATAGAGTGCCAGTGTTTTTTCATTGAGGCTCCACAATGATCGCAGAATTCTACCATATTACCTAAACCAATATTCGTAGATGGATTTCCAGAACTCCCAGAAGTGTCTCCGAGCTACCATTGCGACAATTAAATTGTTCATACGCAAAACGGGCAATTATTATAATAACACCATCTTGATCTGCCTGTCCATCCTTTTTCTTTTTTCAAAGCCATTTCTTTTCCTACTTCTTCACGGATATTCTCAATAACATGAATTCCTTTATGCAGAAAATCCCATCCGTCTTTTTTATCAGCTTCTGTTATGGTTTGGTTGTAGACTTTAATGGTGTCTGCATTCCATAACTTAATATCCTTAGGGGCGTTAACAAACCAGATTTTTTTATACTTATCCCAACCAATAGCATAAATCTTCCACTGCACCAGTCTGGCAAACTCTCCCGCACTCCAGACCTTACCGAACTTAAATTCTGCTAATTCCAATCTCTTGGGACTAGCCCCATCTAAAAATCCGGTAAGATAATATTTATCATCAATATCAAATCTGACCCTCATCCTTTCGTCCCATTTTTTCTCCTCTACTAATTCAAATGTCGGTAGTCCCTTTTCAGTTAACATGGGATGCAATTTTTTTCCGGAAACATGCAACTGAGTAATATCGTGAGCGTTTTTTCCGTCAGTCATTGCTGAAGTTTCAAATGTAGTAAGCCCGGACATCTTATTGATATAGGTATGGGGAGCATTTATTAAGGCATTAAGTGTACTATATGATAGTGAAATTTTATGATTCATTTTTTGGCTTAGCTTCTACGTCTCCCAAAACTGAAGTCTTGTTAATTTGCAGATCTTTAATTTTTATTCCTTTAAAATAAAGTGTCTTAATCATTCCGGTATCAATTCTTTCCTGGACCACCTTTTTAATTGCCCCCAATTCCAAAGCTACATCTTTAGAAGTAGTATAGGTTGTCCTTATTGATATTGTCTTTTTTCCGACAACTTTACCACTGGTCTTTTCAGTCTCTACCCTAATAACTGCTTCGTTTTTAATTACCGACAATTCAGCTGAATATTCCTCCAGAATAGCCTCTACCATCTCCCATCTGGACACCAACTCTTCCCATGTCATTTCCGTCAATTGTTTTTCTGTTTTTTTCATACTTTTTTCTTAACAGCGTTCAATATTATTCTAAGTGATTCCACTTGTTCATTAAATTCATCTTCATTGTGTACTGACCATTTGTCTAAATCGTCTATTGAGTTTTCTAGTGTTGATATTATGAGCTTTAAATATTCTTGATCGTACATATTATTTCTCCTTT
>Ga0265297_10002210_pt1 | contig 40906 bp, 36 predicted proteins | sample Munlanlwell13791_FD_192502 | JGI IMG/M metagenome (GOLD analysis project Ga0265297, IMG submission 192502) | Leachate microbial communities from a municipal landfill in Southern Ontario, Canada - Leachate well 137-91 | ecosystem: Engineered > Solid waste > Landfill > Unclassified | place... | reverse complement strand
GCTGAAAAGTTCAATACCGGGCCGCGCATAATCCTTGGTAACTCAAACCGGCCGGTGGGTAATATCCTGCTGGAAATGACAGGAGGCACCGAAGGTTCAAAAGATGTATTTGGCAAGTTATATAAAGCAGGGGTGAGGACCCTGGTTTCCATGCATTTAAGTGAAGAGCATCTTAAGAAGGTTAGGGACGCTAATCTCAATGTGGTTATCGCAGGGCACATCTCCAGCGATACCCTGGGATTAAATTTATTATTGGATAACATAGAAAAATCCGCGAAACACAAATTTCAAGTAGTTGCCTGCTCTGGTTTTACCAGGATTAGAAGAGGTTGAAATGCCCGCGCTTATACCCGAGAATCTATTAGAAGATATACTTGGCAGGGTCGATATTGTTGAAATTATCTCCGGCTATATCCCGCTTAAAAAGGCCGGGCGTAATTTTAAGGCCAACTGCCCGTTCCATCATGAGAAGACCCCGTCTTTTACGGTCTCTCCGGAGCGCCAGATTTACCATTGTTTCGGCTGCGGTGAAGCAGGAAATGCCTTTAGGTTTTTGATGCGGCATGAGAGGATGGAGTTTCCGGAGGCCGTTGAGATGCTGGCGAAAAAAACCGGAGTGCTCCTGCCTGAGCAAAATAATCCGGAGATAGCCAGGCAGTCCAGCTTAACCAGCCAGCTTTATAAAATTAATGAATTGGCGGCGAATTTTTATGAAAATAACCTCAACGCTTCAGGCGCGGCAGCCTGGCGGGATTACCTTTTGAACCGGGGAATCAAACCTCAAACGATCAAGGAATTTCATTTGGGGCTGGCTTCTTCCGGGTGGGATAGCCTGATTAATTATTTAAGGTCAAAAGGGATCAGCCTTTCTTTGATGGAAAAGGCAGGTTTGATTCTCCCCAAGGAAGGGGGAGGTTATTACGATCGTTTCCGCAGCCGTATTATTTTTCCGATTTTTGATATCCGCGGCAGGGTAATTGGTTTTGGCGCCAGGGTAATGGATAAAACCCTGCCCAAGTATATTAATTCCCCGGAGACCCCGGTTTATATTAAAGGCAAAAACCTTTTTGGCTTGAATCTTTCCAAGGATTATATAAGAGAGAATGATTTTGCGGTTATCGTGGAAGGTTACCTGGATTTTATGATCCCATATCAGGAGGGGGTAAATAATATTGTCGCCTCACAGGGGACCGCGCTTACTTTAGAACAAATCAGGCTGTTCAAGCGTTACACCCATAACGCGGTAATGATCTATGATGGCGATACCGCCGGTGAAATAGCCACTTTAAGAAGCCTGGATATGCTTATTGAAGAAGGGGTGAATGTTAAGGTTGTGCCGTTGCCGAAAGAAATGGACCCTGATACCCTGGTGCGCAAGGAGGGGATCAATACATTAAAGGTTAAAATCCAGAACGCTAAAACCCTATTTGATTATAAGCTGGAGGTTTTAAAATGCCGTCATAATATGAAAGAGGCGCATGGCAAAAGCAAGATTGCCGCTGAGATGCTTTCCACGATCAACAAATTTGATAACGCTATCCTCAGGGGTGAGTATGTGAAGAGGCTTTCCGAGGAGATCAGGATACCGGAACATTATATACTTGAAGAGTTGAATAAGTTAAAACCTAATCTAAGCGCCTCTTCAGCCGCAGGCCCGTGTGTTAAAAAATCCGTCTCGGGGATTAATCCCGCGGAAAAACTCCTGATCAAGTTTATGCTTGAGGAAAGGGAGTTGATTGAGAAGATTATGCAGGAGCTTACTCCCGCTGATTTTGCCGATATGCGTACCGCTAAAGTTGTCGCCGTATTGCATGATTTGTTCATCCAGGGCAAGAATATTGAACCCAGTATCCTGATGAATTATTTCAGCGAAGAAGACGCCGGCCAGCTGGTTTGTGAATCTATGTTTATGCCGGAGCTTTTGGGGCAGGACAGGGAAAAGGCGGTTAATGATTGTATCGCGCGGGTCAAAGTGCAAAGATTGAAATCTCAAAGAGAGCGCCTGCACATACAGATAAAAAGCGCCCAATCCCTGGGTGATGAACAGAAATTAAACAGTCTTATTAAGGAATTTCATAATTTAATAAAGAAAGGCGACTAAGCATGAAGAAAAGAGAACAGCCTACTAAAGATATGGAGAAGCTGATTGCCCTGGGCAAACGCAAGGGGTTTCTTACCTATGATGAAGTAAATGACCTGCTGCCTGAGGACCTTTCAAGTACCGTGGCGATCGACCATCTTTTTGAATTACTGGGTAATGAGGATATACAGGTGGTTGAAGGGGAGGCGGATGCGGGTTTATCGGTAAACAGGGCACAGCAGGATAAACAAACCCTGGCTCAGGCCCGGGATGAATTGCTCAGTGAACAGTTGAAAAGTGAAGAACGTTTTATGCCTTTGGACGACCCGGTAAAAATGTATTTGAAACAGATGGGTTCTATCTCGCTTTTGAGCCGCGAAAATGAAATCGAATTGGCTAAGAAAATCGAGGAAGCCGAAGATAAGTTCAAACGCGTGGTCCTGGTTACCAAGTTTGCCAGGAATGAGGTTTTGTCCGTTGCTAATGATATCCTGGAAGATAAAATCAACATGGAAGAGGTGGTTAAGGAAGATATCAAAATAAAGAAAAACAGCGTTATCGGCAGGTTTAAACGGTTTTTAGCCAAGGCCAAGCATTCGCGCAGCGAAAACAATATTATTAACCTGATCTTGCAGCTTAATTTTACCACTTCCGTAATTGAGGCGGCGGTGCGTAAATTAAACGCCTTGCTTCGCGAGTTGGAGCATATAAAGCGTTCAGGTAAAGCTGACAGGGAGCGTAAGTCCCAGATACTTAAAGAGATCGCCGAGCCCTACAGCAAGATTAAGGAACAGATGAAACTGATAAAATCGGCTCATCTCAAGTTTAGCCGCACAAAAAAGAAATTAGTGGAGGCCAACCTGCGGCTGGTGGTAAGTATAGCCAAAAAGTACACTAATCGCGGCCTGTCTTTTCTTGATTTAATCCAGGAGGGCAACATCGGGCTTATGCGCGCTGTGGAGAAATTTGAATATAAGCGCGGCTATAAGTTTTCAACTTACGCTACCTGGTGGATCCGCCAGGCGATCACCCGTTCGATTGCCGATCAGGCGCGCACGATCAGGATACCCGTGCACATGACGGAAACAATAAATAAGATAATCCGTTTCTCAAGGGTGTTTGTGCAGAAGAATGGCCGTGAACCCACACCTGAAGAGATCGCGCATAAAATGCGTTTTCCGCAAGGCAAAATAAAATCCATATTAAAGATCGCGCAGGAGCCGATATCTTTGCAGATGCCTATAGGCGATGAAGGGGATACGCATTTCGGTGATTTTATCCAGGATAAGAAGGCGGTTTCTCCGGCGAATGAAACTGTGCGTTCAATGTTAAAAGATGAGATGAACTCCGCGTTAAGCACATTAACGGAAAGGGAAAAGAAGATCCTGATTTTGCGTTTCGGGATTAACGATGGTTCTTCGCGCACTTTAGAAGAGGTGGGCAATGTCTTTAAAGTTACCCGCGAGAGGGTCAGGCAAATTGAGGCCAAGGCCTTAAAGAAACTTCGTCATCCTTCTCGTTCGCGCAGATTACGCACTTTTATGGATATGACTTTAGCACACCAAAGGGAGTATTGATTCTTTTAAGCCGGAATCAATGCCGCAGGCAGCGTATTTTTTAGTCCACAAAATATGAAAAACCAAAAACAGGAAGAGCAGGTTAAATCGAGCCGGGATGAGCTGGTTAAGCTTAAAGATCCCAAGAATAACACTGATTTGGCATTTATGAAGCTGCGTAATATAGAGCTTCAGCAGAAGGCCATTTTGAATAATATCCCCGATATAGCCTGGCTTAAGGATAGCGATGGAAAGTATATTGTAGTCAACGACTCTTTTGCCAGGGCCTGCGGCTTTAAGGCCGACGAGGTTGTAGGTAAGAATGATTTTGACCTCTGGCCGAGGGATTTAGCGGAGAATTACCGTTCTGATGACCGCGAGGTAATGAGCAGTAAAAAACGTAAATGTATTGAAGAGAGATTGGTGAATAAGGAGGACGGTGAACTTTGGATAGAAACTGTTAAAACTCCGGTTTTTGACGACCACGGAAAAGTTATTGGCACAACCGGTATATCCAGGAATATCTCGCTGCGCAAGAAAGAAGAAGAAAAACAAAGGGATATCCGTTCTGAGCTTGAGATCCGGGTTAAAGTCAGGACAGCGGAGCTAACCAGCCTTAATGAGAATCTGCGCAGGGAGATAAAAGAACGCTTAAAAATTGAAGAGGAGCTGTGTAATGCGGGAAGTTTCCTGCATAGCGTATTTTCCAGTATCCAGGACGGTATAAGTGTCCTGGATGTGGATATGAATGTCATACGCGCTAATCCTACTAAGGAAAAATGGCACGCGCACAACATGCCTATAGTAGGAAAAAAGTGTTATGCAGCTTTTCATGGCAGAAACGAGCCCTGCGAGAATTGTCCGGTTAAAGAGACGATTAAGACATTAAAGCCTGCTTATAATATTTCTCCCATGCATGACAAAGACGGTAATATTGTGGGCTATTTTGATCTTTACAGCTTCCCCATGTTTGATGAGAAAACAAAGAAGCTGATCGGAGTAATCGAGTATGTGCGTGATATAACTCAGCGTAAGAATGCTGAAGAGGCCTTGCGTATAAGCGAAGAAAGGTTTCGTACCATAGCCGATTTTACCTATGACTGGGAATATTGGCAGGGCACGGATAATAAAATTATTTATATCTCTCCTTCCTGCGAACGTATTACGGGATATACGCAAAATGATTTTTTGAATGACCCTGGCTTGATTGAGAAAATCGTATATAAGGATGATATTGAAAATCTCCGCAAGAAGGTAAAAGAGGCAGTGCAGAATAGCGCAAAATTAGAAATGGATTTTCGTATTGTTAACCGCAGCGGCCAGTTCCGCTGGGTGAGCCATGTGTGCGTGCCTATTTATAATAAAGAAGGTAAATTGCTTGGGCGCAGGGCCAGTAACCGCGATGTTACCGTAAATAAGGAAAATGAGTTTGAATTACAAAATTACCGCGAGAAACTGGAACTTTTAGTTGAGAACCGCACAAAAGAGCTGGAATTTGAAGCTAAATCAAAAGAATCCGCGGAGATGCAGGCTAAAAGGCTACGTCAACAGATTGAATTTATCCTGGGAGCAACCAAAACCGGGCTGGATATTATTGATAAGGACTACTGCATCCGCTACATTGACCCGGAGTGGGCAAAGGTGTACGGGCCATGGGAGGGCAAGCATTGTTATGATTATTTCATGGACCGCAAGGCTCCCTGTTCCGATTGCGCCATTGATAGGGCCCTTAAGACAAAAAAGACTGTAGTCAGCCAGGAGGTATTGCCTAAAGAAGGCAACCGGCCGATTTCAGTAACCACTATACCCTTTCAGGACGAGAACGGCGAATGGTTAGTCGCTGAAGTAAACATTGATATAAGCGAAAGAAAAAAGATAGAGGATGGCCTGCGGCGCTACCGTGAACATTTAGAGGAGATTGTGGAAGAGCGCACCGCGGATCTCCTGCAGGAAGTTTCCTTGCACAAAAAAACTGAATTAGAGAAAGGCAGGCTTCACCAGGAGCTGCTTAAATCCTATGATAAATTAAAGGGTATCTCGCTGGTTGATTCGCAAACCGGGCTTTATAACCGCCGCTATTTACAGGATGTGGTGGAGGTGGAGTTTCACAGGGCCCGCAGGTTTGCTCACAGCTTAGCAATCATTATGCTGGATGTCGACTATTTTAAATCCATTAATGACGTTTATGGGATTGCTTTTGGCGACCTGGTCTTAAAGCAATTGTCCAAGCAGCTCAAGCGTATGGTGCGCCGTTATGATACCCTTATCCGCTATTCCGGAGAGGAGTTTTTGATTATTTCTCCGAGGCTGAATAGGGATTTAGCTTTTAGCATGGAGCAGAGGCTGCTGGAATCATTGAATTTTATTAATTTTGGCAATAAAAAGCATAGTGTCAGGCTGAAGTTAAGCCTGGCCGCGGTTTCTTTTCCGGATGACAGGGCAAAGACCGGGATGGATTTAGTTAATCTGGCCAACACAGTGCTTAATAAGGCTAAAGAGCAGGGAGGTAACCGGGCCTATTCTACCCTGGATTTAAATAATCTGTCTAAAAAAAGCAAGGCGCCTAAAGCAGTAGGCGTGAGAACCTTAAAGAAGGCGATTGATAAACTTACCAGGAAATCGAAACAGGGCCTGACAGAATCAATTTTCGCGTTTGCTAAAACCATTGAATTAAAGGACCATTATACCGGAGAACATGTTGAAAACACCGTGCATTACGCGACAGAAATTGCCAAATGCTTAAACCTTCCTCATGAAGATGTGGAGTTGATTAAACAGGCGGCCATGCTGCATGATTTAGGAAAAATCGGCATAAGCGAGAATATACTGCTTAAGAAAGGCAAACTTAATAAGAAAGAGTTTGATGAGATTAAAAAGCATCCGCAGATTGGGGCCGATATTATACGCCCTATCCAGTTTTTGCATGCCTTAATCCCGTTTATTTTTTATCATCATGAGAGATGGGATGGCAGAGGATATCCCAGCGGGATAAAGGGGGAGGATATCCCCATTGGGGCAAGGATTATCGCTATTGCCGATGTATACCAAGCCTTAATTAGCGACCGGCCGTACCACAAGGCCTTTACTAAGACCAAGGCTATAGAAATGATCAAAAAGGCCTCCGGAACCCAGTTTGACCCCCGCATCGTAAATAACTTCCTTACTGTTGTTAAGAAAGAAAAATAATCCCTTTTTAACTTGCTAAAACCCGCTAAAAATAGTAATATATAGTATTATTTTTAGGGCCCATAGCTCAGTCGGTTAGAGCAGTTGACTCATAATCAATTGGTCCGGGGTTCGAGTCCCTGTGGGCCCAGTATAAGTGTTTTATGGGCGATTGGCTCAGTTGGTTAGAGCGCTACATTCACATTGTAGATGTCAGAGGTTCGAGTCCTCTATCGCCCAAATTTATTATCAGGTTTTGTATTCTATCCGGGATAAGTTTGAAGAGGAGATAAGTTGGCCACAGTAGATTTGAAATCGCAGATTATCGGCTTAGTAAAGCTGCAAGAATTAGACAGCGAGATCTACGCTTTAAAAAACGAAAAAGAAGCCAAGCCTTTGGAGATTAAGGTTATTGAGGAATCTTTTGAGGCGAAAAAGCAGAGTTTAGCGTCTTTAGAAAAGGAGTCTTTGGAATTACAGAAACAGCGCAAGGAGAAGGAACTTGAGCTTGCGACTAACGCCGAAGCGGTAAAAAAACTGCAAAGCCAGCTCTATTCTTTGAAGACCAATAAAGAGTTTCAGACTATGCTGCAGCAGATCGCCGATGCCAAGGCCGATGGCTCGCTGATCGAAGAGAAGATCCTTATATCTTTTGAGGATTCGGATAAAATAAAAGCCAAGATTGATCAGGAGAACCTTAAACTTAAAGCGGAGGAGAAGGTTTTTCTGGAAGAGAAGCAAAAGGTAGAGTTGCGCATAAAAGAAATAGATCAGCGCCTGGGCCAGTTACAGTCGCAACGAAAACAGGTTACTCCGGGAATTGATCCCAAAATGCTGGGTGAATATGAAAGAATACTTTCCAGCCGCGATGGCCTGGCGATAGTTACGGTTGTAGATAATTCCTGCGGGGGCTGCCATATGTTAGTTCCTCCCCAGGTAATTAATTTGATCAAGATGTATGAACATATTGTTACCTGTGAAGTGTGCAATCGAATTTTTTACATTGCGGAATGAGTTGTTTAGAGATTTATATCGATGGTGCATCAAAAGGCAACCCCGGCCATAGCGGTGTTGGTATTGTAATTTACCGTAATGGGCAGGTGCTTAAGCGCATTTCAAGCTATATCGGTAAGGCTACGAATAACATAGCCGAATATACCGCGTTAATATACGCGCTTGAAGAAGCCTTGTTATTAAAGGCCAGCAGCCTAAAGATTAATACAGACAGCCAGCTCCTGGCCAGGCAGATAAACAGGGTTTATAAAGTTAAGCACGAAGGATTGATCGGCCTATATGAACGGGCAGTGCATCTTTTGAGCGGTTTTGAAAAGGTCCTGGTAAACCATATCCCGCGGGAAAAAAATACCTGCGCGGATAAATTGGCAACCGGGGCGATCAAGGAAGTGTTAATGAGCAGGCAGAATGTGGCTGCCCTATGTAAATAGGGAGGAAAGTCCGGGCTCCAGAGGATAACGCAACGGGTAACCCCCGTCCTTGTTGAATAAACATGCGGATTAGAGCCACAGAGACGAGTAGCGGCCGAAAGGCTTAGCGAGGTGAAACGCGGCAATCTCTGCGTGGAGCAATGTAGAATAGGAGATGAGCGCTGATCCGGCGCGTTTCCCGTTTTAAGCGGGAGAGAATCTCGGGTAAGCTGCTAAAGTTAGCCTGGTAACAGGCTGATTGAGAGGAATAGCCACTAATCGATGCGCAAACTCGCATCAAGACAGAACCCGGCTTATTCTGCCTGCTTTAAATTTGGAAAGTATGATGGTTCTTTGTTTTTGAAAATAATTGAAGGCACCCCGCGCTAATTGGTATTGCGCGGGTGTTGTGTTTGTACACAAATTTTACTGGATAAAGAATTAAGGAGGACCCTGATTCGCTGTGCTCATCAGGATTTTACTGGATAAAGAATTAAGGAGGAATTATGTCAGGACATTCAAAATGGAAGACGAACAAAGGCAAAAAAGGCATAGCTGATGCCAAGAGGGGGGCAACCTTTACAAAGATCATTAAAGAGCTTGTAGTGGTAGCCCGGGATGGAGGCGGTAACCCGGATAGTAATCCGCGTTTGCGCGCGATAATGCAAAAGGCCAAGGAAGCGAATATGCCTTCGGATAATGTAAAGATGGCGATTAAGCGAGGTACCGGAGAGCTTCCCGGGGTAGTTTATGAGGCGGTGATGTATGAGGCTTATGGCCCGGGAGGTGTGGCGATTTTGGTTGATTCTCTTACCGATAACAAGAATCGTACAACTGCTGAGCTGCGCAATATTATGTCAAAACGGGCCGGAAATATGGCCGGTGCCGGTTCAGTAAGCTGGATGTTTACGCAAAAAGGCTATATTTCAGTTGCTAAAGATAAAGTCAAGGAAGATGAGCTTATGAATATTGTCCTGGATGCCGGGGCTGAAGATATGAAACACGAAGATGATCTCTATGAAATCTTTACCTCAGTTCAGGATTTAGAAAAGGTAAAACAGGCGCTTCAGGACAAGGGGATTAAATGGGAGGATGCTGAATTAACCATGATTCCTTCTTCTACGGTTAAGGTCACGGGAAATGAGGCCAAGCAAGTCCTGGGCTTAATAGAATCCCTGGAAGAGCATGATGATGTGCAGCAGGTTTACGCTAATTTTGACATACCGGATGATATTTTAAATGAGGTTGCTTCTGAAGAATGATCATCTTAGGGGTTGATCCCGCCTTAGCTATTACCGGCTATGGCGTGATTCAGGCCGAAGGAAATCGTTTGGTTTTGCTTGAAGCGGGAATAATTCAAACCCGGGCAAAAGAGGATACCTCAAAGCGGTTGGGTAAAATATACCGCGGGATGATCAAATTAATCAGCGATTCGCATCCGGATTGCCTGGTGGTTGAGAAAATATATTCGCATTACCGGCATCCTACGACAGCTTATATTTTAGGCCAGGCAAGAGGGGTGATCTGCCTGGCGGCGGCAAGCACAGGTATATCTTTTTTTGAATATGGTGCTACGCGCGTAAAGAAGGCGATAGTAGGAAAGGGGCTGGCTTCTAAAGCCCAGGTGCAGAGAATGGTCGCCAATACCTTAGGGGTAACTTCCTTGCCGCCTTATATGGATGTTACTGACGCATTAGCGCTGGCTATAGCGCATAGTTATATTATAAAGTCAAAGATATGATTTCTAGGATTACGGGCAAGATTTCGGAAAAGGGGGCAAATTATCTAGTCCTGGATTTAGGGGGGATAGGCTACGATATTTTTATTCCTGCCTGCGTTATGCAGCGTGTTGATGAATCCTCCGGAGCCGACGGCAAGATTACCTTATTGACTTATCATTATTATCAGGTTGAGCAAGCTAAAAGCATACCGATACTGATAGGGTTTTTGAGCCAGGTGGAAAAGGATTTTTTTGAAGTATTTATTACTGTCTCAGGTATTGGCCCGCGCGCCGCGCTAAAGGCCTTGAATAAACCCATCTCATTGATTGCCAGGGCAATTGATGAGGGGGATTTAGTTTTTCTTAAATCTCTTCCCGGTATAGGCGAGCAGAGGGCCAAAGAAATTATAGCTAAGTTGCAAAACAAGGTAGGTAAATTCGGCTTAATGCAGGACCGCGCTATGCAGGTAAAATCCGCGGCCAAAGGCATATCCGAAGAGGCTTTGGATGTCCTTTTGCAATTAGAATACAAAAGAGCGGAGGCCTTAGGTATGATCAAAAAAGTCCTGGAGTCAAACGCGCAGGTTAATACCACGGAAGAATTATTAAACCTGGTGTACAAGCAAAGGCGGTTAAAATAAAAGATGGAAGAGAATAATTTAAAGTCGGCCATAGAGGCTTTAATTTTCGCATCGGATAAACCGGCAACTATCGAGCAGATAAAGAAGGTCCTGGGTGTTTCGGATGTTTCTCTTGTGCGTAAAAGCATTGGCGAGTTAAAAACCGAATATGAGGCACAAAACCGGGGGCTGCGCATAATTGAAATTGCCGGAGGTTTTCAGATGATCGCCTGCATTGCCTTTTCCCCATTTTTAAAGAAACTTTTTAAATACCGTTACAGCGATAAGCTGTCTAAGCCTGCTCTTGAGAGTTTGGCGATTATCGCCTATAAACAACCCTTAACCAGGTCCGAGATAGAATCTTTAAGGAATGTAAATGTTGACGGGGTTATGAAAAGCCTGATGGATAAGGATTTGATCCGTATCTGCGGAAGAAAAAAAGTTCCCGGCAGGCCATTTGTTTATGGGACAACCCGGCAGTTTTTAGAACATTTCGGTTTAAACTCTTTGGATGAGCTTCCTAAAATGGATGAATTTAGCGCCATGGCAAAAGAAGTCGAAGATAAGGTTGATATAGAACCGATATCCGAAACGGAATCCGCTGAGCTAAATCCCGAGGTTACTCAAGGCGGAATGCTTAAACAGGATGGGGGTTCTGTCCAGGGAGGTATTAATTTGGAGGCTAAAAATGAGTCTGAGCAAAATGCGCAATAAAATTGATATACTTGACCGTAAGCTAATTAGTTTGCTGAATTTGCGGGCTGAAATAACCAGGCAGATCGGTAAGGAAAAAATTAATACCGGTAAAAATATCTATTCTCCTGAAAGAGAGATGCAGGTTTTACGCAAAATTTACGGATTAAATAAAGGGCCTTTAAAAAAAGGCGCGCTTGAAGCAATATACCGCGAGATTATGTCAGCAAGCCTTGCTTTGGAAAAACTTTTGAAGATAGCCTATATGGGGCCGCAGGCCTCCTTTAGTAATCTGGCAGCCTTAAAGAGGTTTGGTTCACAGATGAGTTATGTTGCCTGCGGAAGTATACCTGAAGTGTTCCTGGAGGTAGAAAGAGGTGCTGCGGATTATGGAGTTGTGCCTGTGGAAAATTCTATTGAAGGCGCAGTAACGCACACCCTGGATATGCTGGTAGACTCGGATTTAAAGATTTGTGCGCAGGTGATTTTAAATGTATCGCATAATTTGCTGGCTAATTGCCCGAAGAATAAAATCCGCAGGATTTATTCCAATCCGCAGGTTTTTGGCCAATGCCGCATCTGGCTGCAAAAAAACCTGCCTAATGCCGAGCTAATAGATGTATCCAGTACTACCCGGGCGGCTGAACTGGCAAAGAAAGAGGAAAATAGCGCGGCTATCGCTTCTCTTTTGGCTTCCAAGGTATATGGCCTGAGGGTGTTGGCCTGCGGTATCCAGGATTCTTTAAAGAATATAACGCGTTTTTTGGTGGTGGGAAAGAATGTAGCAGCCCGTACCGGGCATGATAAGACATCATTGCTTTTTTCAATTAAAGACCATGTAGGCGCCTTGTATGAAATGCTTCTGCCTTTTCGTAAATATGGGGTAAATCTTACCAAGATTGAATCCCGCCCCTCAAAAAAGAAGGCCTGGGAGTATTATTTCTTTGTTGATATTTCAGGCCACCAGGATGATTATAAGATCAAAAAGGCGTTGAATGAGTTAGAGCGCAGGTGCACATATTTAAAAATATTAGGTTCTTATCCTATAGGGGAGTAATAATAAAGTGAAAGAATTGGTACGCAGCAGTGTTTTAAACGTAAAGCCGTATGTCGCCGGCAAGCCGATTGAAGAAACCAAGAGGCAATTGGGTTTAAAAGAGGTAATCAAGCTGGCTTCTAATGAAAATCCCTTTGGCCCTTCGCCGAAAGCAATCAGCGCGATGAAGAAATGTTTATACGGGGTTAATCGTTACCCGGATGCGCAGGGTTTTTATCTTAAAAAACGTCTGGCCAAACATTTTTCTCTTGAGGCGGAAAATTTTATTCTTGGTAACGGCTCGGATGAGCTTATTGACGTAGTGATCAAGACTTTTGTGGAGCCGGATGAGAATATTGTTACTTCCGATACCACCTACTTGGAGTATGAGATTATAGCGCAGGTGAATGACCGCAAGGTTAAGAAGGCGCCATTACGTTATTTTAAGTACGATTTAGGCGCGATACTTAAGCTGGTGGATAAGAAAACCAAACTGGTTTTTATCGCTAATCCCAATAATCCAACCGGAACATATGTAACTAAATATGAGGTTGCGGATTTTCTGGATGCCCTGTCTGAATCGGTGATAGTTGTTTTTGATGAGGCATATGATAACTTTGTCGATGTAGACGACTATCCGGATTCCTTAAGTTATTTAAGAAGGAAGAAGAAGGTAATTATTCTTAAGACTTTTTCTAAGAGTTACGGTTTAGCGGGATTACGCTTAGGCTATGCCGTTGCTGAGAGCGGGCTTATTTCTTATATGGAGAGGGTCAGGCAGCCTTTTAACGTAAATAATCTGGCACAGGCGGCAGGATTAGCTGCTTTAGATGACAAGGAGTTTCTTAAGAAGACGCGCCGCCTGGTATTAGAGGGGAAAGATTTTATTTATAAGGAGCTTTCCAGGATGGGCTTGGGTTTTCTGCCTTCAGTGGCGAATTTTATCCTGATTGATACAGGTAAAGACAGCCTGGAAGTTTTTAAGGCGATGCTTAAATTCGGGGTGATCGTCCGCGACATGAAGCAGTATGGCCTGAAAGATTTTATTCGCGTAACCATCGGCACCCAGAAAGAAAATCAAAGGTTTATCCGGGTTCTAAGAAAAGTACTAACACCCCGCGCTTAGCGGATTTGCGCGGGTGTGCCCTTTCTGGGCTAGGAGAAACTCTAATGATTATTGTTTTAAAGCCAGAGGCAACCGAGGCACAGGTAAATCATATTATTGAGAAGGTAAAGGTTTTAGGTCTGACTCCCCATGTTTCCAAAGGCTCAGAGAGGACGATTATCGGGGTGATTGGGCCGGAAGATGTATTACGCGTTACGCCTCTTGAGGTTTTTCCGGGAGTAGAAAAAGTTATTCCGGTGCTTTCTCCTTACCGATTGGTTTCCCGTGAATTCAAGAAAGAGGATACGGTAATCGATCTTGGTAAGGGGGTTAAGATAGGGGGCAAGGCTTTAGTGGTTATGGCCGGGCCATGCTCAATTGAAAATATTGACCGATTGTTTGAAATTGGCAGGGAGGTAAAGAAAGCCGGCGCAACAGTACTGCGCGGCGGAGCTTTTAAACCAAGGACATCCCCTTATAGTTTCCAGGGGCTGGGTAAAGAAGGTCTGCAGATGCTCAGGGAGGTAGGAAATGAATTAGGGTTGGTTACGGTCACTGAGGTAATGGATGCGCGCGATGTGGACCTGGTGGCAGATTATGCGGATATTTTACAGATTGGTTGCCGTAATATGCAGAATTTTAACCTGCTAAAAGAGGTGGGTGCCACTAAGAAGCCGGTGCTTTTAAAGCGCGGGATGGCATCCACTGTTAAAGATATGCTTATGTCCGCTGAGTATATATTAAGCGGCGGAAACTTCTCGGTTATTCTTTGCGAGAGGGGTATACGCACTTTTGAGGATTCCACGCGCAATACTTTAGATGTAAGCGCCATTCCGGTTACCAAGCAGTTATCGCATTTGCCGATTATTATTGACCCGTCTCACGCCGCTGGTAAATGGGGCCTGGTCCCGGCTCTGGCTAAGGCAGGGGTTGCCGCAGGTTGTGACGGCCTGATTATAGAAGTGCATAATCATCCTGAAGAAGCTGTTTCTGACGGCGAGCAATCACTTATCCCGGAAAAATTCTTTAGCCTGATGAGTGAGCTTAAGGGGATAGCCGGATCTGTTGGGAGAGAGATTCTATGAAGCTGTTTAATAAAGTAGTGATCATAGGTACAGGTTTAATCGGAGGCTCCTTAGGGCTGGCTTTAAAGGAGAAACATTTAGTTTCCCGGATTACCGGTTTAAGCCGGCACAGGAGAAATGCCGGATTAGCCAAAAAAGCCGGAGCTATTGATTACGCGGCGGTTTCTTTAGAGGTGGTAAAAGACGCTGACCTTATTATATTGGCGACCCCGGTTGAGGCGATTATTGAGATTGCCCTTAAGATCGCAAAGAAAATAAAGCGGGATTGCGTAGTTATTGATGTGGGCAGTACTAAAGAGGCAATTGTTTCCAGGCTCAGCCGTGTTATTCCTAATTTTATCGGCTGCCATCCCTTGTCGGGCTCAGAAAGAAGAGGGGTTGTTAATCTTGAATCCGGTATCTTTAAAAACTCTCTTTGTATTATTACCCCTACCGCTAAAACCAATAAGAAGATTTTGAGTAAAGTTAGCCTTCTTTGGCGCAGGTTAGGCAGCAGGGTGGTTATTCTTTCTCCTGAAGTGCATGACCGGATTTTGGCGTTTACCAGCCACCTGCCGCACGCGGTCGCCTTTTCCTTGATAGGTTGTATTCCGGCTAAATTATTAAGTTTAAGTTCCGCGGGCTTAAGAGATTCTACGCGGATTTCCGCTTCAGATGCCAACCTTTGGGGTGAAGTATTTTTAAGTAACCGTAAGAATCTGTTATCGTGCCTATCAGCCTTCCAAACAAAGCTTGCCGTTTTAAAGCTTGCCATAGAAAGAAAAAACAAGAAACTTTTAATAAATATTCTTGCAGCCGCTAAGAAAAAAAGAGAGAAACTGGGATGATTGTTGCTATTGATGGTCCAGCTGGTGCGGGAAAAAGTACGGTAGCAAAAATCCTGGCTAAAAGATTAGGTTTTCTTTATATAGACACCGGCGCAATGTACAGGGCATTGACTTTAAAGGCGCTGGAAAATAATATAGATATCAGCGATGAGCAAAGAATTAATCAGCTGGCTTTAAATACCAGCATAGATTTGCTTAACAATCCTAACGGGCCGTTAAAAGTAATTCTTGACGGCAGGGACGTATCTCTAGATATACGCAAGCCGCAGATTACGCAAGTAGTTTCCGATGTCTCCAAGATTAAAGAAGTGCGCCAGGTATTAGTTAAATTACAAAGGGAGCTCGGACAGAGAGGCGATTGTGTCCTGGAGGGCAGGGATATCGGGACGGTTGTCTTTCCGGACGCCCAGAAGAAATTCTTTATTGACGCTTCCGCCCAGGTACGGGTGAACCGCCGCTTTAAGGAATTAAAAGGGTTAAATCAAGATGTCGCGGAGAATGATGTTGCCAAAGACCTCTCTAACCGGGATAAGATTGATTCTACCCGCGAGATTTCTCCTTTGCGTAAGGCGGATGACGCGATTTATATCGATACTACCAATCTCTCCATAGAAGAAGTTGTAGAAAAGATGCTGGAGTTCTGTAAAGTAAATGGATAAATCACTGCTTAGGAATTTCTCTATTATCGCCCATATCGACCATGGCAAATCTACTTTGGCTGACCGGATATTGGAACTGACCGGAGCGGTTGACCTGCGCCATAAAGGGGATCAACTGCTTGATGATATGGAGCTGGAGAAGGAGCGCGGGATTACTATTAAGGCCTCTATGGTCAGGTTAAATTATTTTTCTAAAAAATTCAACAAGGAGTATATCCTTAATCTGATTGATACCCCGGGCCATGTGGATTTTACTTATGAGGTCTCCAAGTCTTTAGCCGCTTGCGAAGGAGCGATACTGGTGGTTGATGCCGGACAGGGGATTGAGGCGCAAACCGTAGGCAACTATTACCTGGCTTTAGAAAATAACCTGCATGTTATTCCGGTAATTAATAAAATTGATTTGATTTCCGCAGATGTAGCGCGGGTCAAGTCGCAGGTAGAAACTGTTCTGGGTTTCAAGGAAGAAGAAATTATCCTGGCTTCGGCAAAAGAAGGTAAAGGGGTTATTGAGATTTTAGACAGGATTATTGAAACAATTCCAGCGCCCGGAGGAGAAATTGCAGAACCGCTTAAGGCTTTAATTTTTGACTGCCGTTTTGATGCATTTAAGGGGGTAGTGGTTTTTGTTAAAGTTATAGACGGTCAAATTTCCCCCAAGACTCAATTAAAAATGTTCCATGCTGGAAAGATCTATAAAATTGAAGAGCTTGGTGTTTTTAAGGATTTGAAATATTCCGCTGTGGATTCTTTGACCTGCGGTGAAGTCGGCTATTTTACCGCTAACATGCGGGATCCCCGGGAGGTAATTATCGGAGACACGATAACTGACCCTAAAAATCCCTGCTCTGAAGCCTTGCCGGGCTATCGCAAGGTCAAGCCTTTGGTTTTTTGCGGTATTTATCCGGTTAATCCGGCAGATTTTCCGGAATTACGCGATGCTATGGATAAGTTAAAACTTTCGGATGCCTCTTTTGTGTTTGAGCCGGAGAATTCCCAGTCTTTCGGGACAGGTTTTCGTTGCGGCTTCTTAGGGCTTTTACACATGGAGATTGTCCAGGAGCGGCTTGAGCGCGAATATAATCTAAACCTTATCCTTACCGTACCGAATGTAGTTTATCGTATAAAAACCAAGGATGGCCAGCTTATTGATGTCGATACTCCGGTTAAACTCTGTGCCTCGCAGGATATCGCGGAGGCTCAAGAACCTTACGCCAGCCTTTTGATGATTGTCCCGGTTGATTCCATAGAGGCGGTATGTGATTTTACCAAATCCCGCAGGGGTGTATTTGTTTCAAATGAATATTTGAGCGAAGACCGCGTAAAGGTTATCTTCCAGATCCCTCTTTCCGAGATAATTGTTGATTTTTATGACCGTATTAAATCGATTACCCGCGGTTATGGCTCTATGGATTACGAGTTTAAAGAGTATCTACCGACAAAATTGGTAAAGCTGGATATATTGTTAAATGGCCAGGTCTGTGATGCATTTTCATCCCTGATGTTTAAGGAAAAGGCTACTTCACGCGCCCATCTCTTAGTAGGCAAATTAAAAGAGTTGATTCCCAGGCAGCTGTTTGAGGTTGTTATCCAGGCAGCTATAGGCAGCCAGATTTTAGCTTCTGAAAAGGTCCGGCCCGTGGGAAAACACGCTACAAGTAAATGTTCCGGAGGAGATATTACCCGTAAACGCAAACTTTGGGATATACAAAAAAAAGGGAAGAGGCGGCTTAAGCAATTTGGCAAGGTTGAGATTCCGCAAGAGGCATTTCTGGAGGTATTAAAAATATGAGTTTTAAAAATAAATCTGTATTACGTGATTGGGTAGAATCTATTATCATAGCATTCCTTTTGGCTATGGTTATCCGTACTTTTGTGGTCCAGGCCTTTAAGATCCCTACCGGGTCAATGCGCATGACTTTGCAGGAGGGGGATCTGATATTGGTAAATAAGTTTATTTATGGGGTTAAGCTGCCCTTCACTAATTTTTATTTTCCAGCGCTGAGGGAACCGAAAAGAGGGGATGTGATGGTGTTTGTTTATCCGGAGGATAAAAAGAAGGATTTTATTAAGCGTTTAGTCGGCCTCCCCGGTGAAACCGTAGAGATCAAGGGAGGTTCAATATACATTAATGATAAGCCGGCGGATGACCCGATTTTTAAGCAGATTTATTATTATAACCGCGGGGATTTTTCCGCAGAAGGCCAGAAGATCATGGTGCCAAAAGACAGCTATTTTGTTTTAGGGGATAACTCTGTTTCTTCCAAGGACAGCCGTTACTGGGGGTTTGTGCCTAAAGAGAACTTGCTTGGCCAGGCCCTGGTTATTTATTGGCCGCTGCATCGTATAAGGAAAATTAAATAAACTATTTTTTTAAAAACTATTAATAACAAGGCGAGATAAAATGAATATAGCCAATAAAATTTCAACATTTCGTATTTTAAGTGTCCCATTCTTTATCGCCTGCCTTGTATATTATACTCCTGAAAGGCAATTTTTGAGAAACCTGGCTCTAACTATATTTATTTTAGGGGTGATTTCCGATGGCTTAGATGGGTTTATCGCTAGAAAGGCCAAGCTGCAGTCAAAGGCGGGATTAATTTTGGACCCTTTGGGAGATAAACTCTTATTGATGAGCGCTTTTATATTCTTGTCGCCGATAAGCAAGCTGGCGTTAAAGTTTCCGCTTTGGGTGAGTTTTATCGTAATATCGCGGGATGTGATCATCATTTTAGGGGCAGTGGTTATATATATGGTCAAACAGTCTTTAGATGTGCATCCAACGAAATGGGGTAAACTTACCACTACATTTCAAATGCTTTCAGTGGTTTGCGTGTTGCTGCAGTTCAAGCAGGCTGCCTTTATCTGGTGTATTGCGGTAATCTTTACCATTGTATCAGGGATAGATTACGTAAAGAGGGGGTTTAAAATCTTATATGCTCTGGATAACCGTCGCGTTAATAACTAGCTATCTATTAGGGTCAATACCTACAGCCTATCTTTTTGGCAGGCTGCTTAAAGGCGTTGATATCCGCAAAGTCGGTTCAGGAAATATCGGAGCGACTAATGCCATGCGTGCCCTGGGTAAGGGGGCAGGAATCACGGTTTTATTGCTGGATATCCTGAAGGGTTTTATAGTAGTTGTTTTTCTGGGAGATTATTTTTGTAGCAAGCCTATTTTATGGCAGGAACAGAACTTACGTATTATCATGGGCTTATGTTCCATCTGTGGACATAATTGGACTGTCTTTCTCAGGTTTAAAGGTGGTAAAGGTATCGCGACTAGCTTTGGTGTATTGCTTGGACTGGCGTTAAAATTACCCGGGTTAGGTATGGTAATAGGCGTGTTGGTATTAACCTGGTTAATTGTTTTTACCATCTGGCGAATGGTTTCTTTAGCTTCTATCGTGGCCGGTCTTGCCCTGCCGGTTTCTATTCTCTTCTTTAAACAATCCGCTGTTTTGGTTGTTGTCAGCCTGATACTTTGTGTCTTTGTGCTCCTGCGCCACAAAGCCAACCTTCTAAGGTTATTTCAGGGCAAGGAGCCGCGCCTGTATTTCAGAAAACCCAAGAATTAGTTTTCCCGTCGATAATTAAAGCAAGCGCTTTCTTTTTAAGGCTATTTCCTATTGAAATTGCCTTTTTTTAATTGCATAATTTACGTGGATATAAATAAATATCCCCACTAGCCAGAAGGGGAGCTGGGTTGCCAATCGGCAATCCAGCTGGATTTAGGAGAAATATGAGAGATTTACTTTATAAAAATTTAACCTCTGCCGATAGAAGCCGCAGGGTGGTCGCCAGCTCGGAGATAACGGACAAAGAGGGCGTACACAGCGTGGTGCGCAGGCATTTCGCCTGCATGATACGGCAGGTTGAGAAGGCCGACGCGGTAAAACCCGCTCCCTATCTTTATGTTTTAAAGGAGAGAAATACCCGGGAGAAACGCGAGCATTTCTTCTGCAAAATTAAAGGGAGTTTGCTCGCGGTCAACAAGGGAAAGTTTTTTCTTGTTGTCTTCGTGCATACTTTAAGTATCCAGCTTAGCGCTAATGAGAAGATAGGCGAACAGATAGGGTAATTTACCGCTAAATACGGCTGCCAAACCAGGTATTAAAATAACCTGGTTTTTTTATTGACATATTTTTAGTTTTATATATAATATTTACAACTATGCAGAAACAAACATTTATATATAAAACTATGGCGCTAATTTCTTTAGCGCTTATTTTTTTAAGCGCAACCCCCGCCTTTAGCCAAAGCCTGGAATTAGATTATCTTTGTGAGCTGGGCAAGACTTTTTATATTCAAGGCAAGGTTGATGAAGCCCTTTCTGAATTTACCAAGGTGCTTTTGATCGACCCGAATAATCAGCAGGCCAAAGATTATATTAATAAAATATTTAACGGTGAATTTCGTTATAAAGATGACTCGCTAACAGCTAAACCCGCAATAACTAAATCCGCACCTTTAGCGAAACCCGCTATATCCACGCAGGCACCTATAGCGGAGAAACCGCAAAAAGCACCATTAGCTGCGCAAGCGGAAAAGCCCGCGTTATCAAAAGAAGAAGCCATGGACCAGGCGCTTAATAATTTGAAGAGCGCAGAGCCCACTTGGATCCCCGCTTATGATGCCTCTAAGAAAACTGATGATAAGGAAATAAAAGAAAAAGGTAGGAGGGGTATAAAAGCCGGCCCATTAAGAGTAAGCGGTGCAATGCAGCTTAGTTTCGGGGTTACTCCGGATGATTTTATCTGGAAGCGGGCCAACTTTGATCTTAATGAGAAGTTTTTCAGCTGGCGCATGACTTCGAACGCTGTTTTTAACCGCAGGTTTAATACTTATGACCCCGCTATCTATGATTCCCTCAGTGTTAATTTAGATACTGAAAATGAGCAGGGCTTTAATTTTCACAGCAATGTTACCGTAGACCCCTGGAGTTTTACAGGAAAAAGCAGTAAGCTTACGGTTAATGATGGAGCTGATACCACTGACATCCAGTTGTATTCATGGGCAAATACGGGATATGTGCTTAATCATACTTTTTACAGCCTTACTAACGGTGCCGCGCTTAATATCCCGGAATTAAAATTGAACAACGGCAAGACTACCGCTACGACTATTTCGGGTTTTGCCATTCCGGAGATGAAATTAAATACGCGATTCCAGCCTTTGCGTGAATTATGGCTGGATTATACCAATGATACAGTTAAATTGCGCGCCTTTCCTATGGCCTACCAGGATCAGGCTTATTCTTCCGATGATCCTTTAAACATAAGCAATCATGGCATATGGTGGAAGGATAGCAAGTGGCTGCGCATGTATACTCCCGGCCAGGTTCATTCCGGTACAGCTCCAGCCAGTTTTACAAAAGGTTACTGGGATGATTCACTTTCGTTCATCACTAAAGATAGTACAGGCAAGTATCTGACTGCCTTGCGTGGTTTTTCTTTTAATTTTCAACCGCAGGAGAACACCTCCTTCGATACTACGGTAGCTACCCCTAAGCATCTCTGGCAGGATTATGGCGTAGTGGATAACCTGATTACTGCCAGCCGGCTTAAGCATCATTTTTCAGATAACTTTATGCTCGGAGGCACCTTTACCTCCCGTTTAGGGTATAAAACTGACCCGCAAAAACTTGATAGCCAGAACTTTGTCGGTGGCCTGGATTTAGGTTATGAGATTGTTGACGGTTTAAAGGCCCAAGCCGAAATCCTTACCTCTAAATCAAATTACGATATGACCAATTCCACTTATGAGACGGATTCTCGCGGCAATGCGTATTATTTTTCTTTTATTACGCGTTATCCACAGCAAAGCATTATGGATTTAAAGTATGGTTACGACGAAATAGCGCTGGATAAAGGGGAAACCTTCCTGGTTAAAAGTAAGTTTTATGCCAGCCGTATGGATAAAGGTTTTGATTCCGCCCTTTCTGATTTTCATAATACCCGGCAGGATGTTTTCTGGTCCAGGCACATACATTTCCGCAGGCCTTTGGATTATTACGGCAAGGGATTAAACGGGTCTAATACTAATTGGGATGAGCTTAATTCCTCGCGCATTGGAGACGGCATCGACGCGGGCAGGAGCACCATAGGTTTCCGTATCGAAACCTTTCTGGAAGACAGGTTCTATAACCTTTTTGACATGCGCAATGTGCATAACGTTAATGGTAAATTTATAGAAAATGTAGTGCGCGATGAGGCGACATTAAAGATAACTGATAAATTGACCGCTAAGGCCCTGGGTATTTATCAGAAGATGCCCAATACGGTAGGCGGGATAGATCCGTATATTTATAGCGGCTCAACGGGAGATTTCCTTACAAATGATGCTGTTCCTGATGGCGAGGATGCTTCTATCAAAACCGGATCCCTTGGGTTAAATTATGAGTTCTTTGATTGGTTAAGTTTGAATGGCATATATGAGCGTACTAATGACTATACATTAGCTTACGGTAATTTTCCTCAGAATGTTTTGAGGGATGATTCATCTTTATTCGGGCGCTTTTATGAGAATGGCAATTATTATAGCTCGGTTGCCCCGTTCCTTTACGGCCAGGGTATTTTCCCTCAAGCCCCCTATGATTTTTATAATGTTTTTAAAACCGGATTAAGAATTACCCCGATGAAAAATATGGAGATTTATCTTGATTATACGCGCAATGAATACGAGACCGCTTCTTTGATTAACGACAATATGAATCATATGGGGATGGAAATCGCCTATATGCCCACCGAAAAATTAGGCATGTCATTTAAATATATTTATTCCCGCTGCAAAGACCTTATTCAACTGCCCAGCACTGATTTTGCGCTTACGGATAATGTTGTGGGCCACCACAATTTCTTCAGTGAATTCAGGTATATGCCGTCAAAAGACGATGAATTTAACTTTCAGTATGGAGTGGGAGATACCAGCTCTATGGGCAATATCGCTTCTTTGGACCCATATGGCGGCGGCATGCTTACTTTAGATACCCAGCATATTATCCGCGCTTATTACCGCCGCAAGTTTTAGGGACGGTTCTCAAGCTGATCTTAAAGTGTCCCTTTTTAAAGGGACACTTTTATTTTTAGTGGAGATCCGTCCCTGGTTTATTCTAAATAAATATCGATTTTGTTAATTTGGCGAGACCTTATTTTTTCCGCGTAGGGGTATGGTATGGTCGCGGAATCCATTTCTATGGGGTTTTCGTCTTCAAGCAGTATGATTTTAGATACCTTTGCGCTGTTTTTGCCGAAGGTATCTTTTCTTTTTGCGTTGTGATAGGTCAACTGTATTGAGCTTAAGAAGTTAAAAGAATACTCTCCTTTATGGTTGAATAACCAGCCTGGCAAATATGGTTTAAATGTTAAGTTAAGTTGTTTGTTGTTATCCAGGTAAAATGGGTTAGTTCCGGTGTTCATAATCAGCCAAATCTGCAGGAATTCCGCGGTTGAGCCTGATAACCTGGCTACATAGCCGTTTCCGTGCAGGTGTTTATCCGGGAAAACGCTGCTTACCAGAAAAGATGAGTTCTCTAAAATACTGCGGCCATATCTTTGCGGGTCTTGAAAAGGAATAAGTACGTTCCTGAATTCCGAATAAAATTCCTTAATCAGTCCGGTTTTAAGCAGCTCTAGCAGGTATTTATACTCCATATGCAGCCAGATGGATTCATTTTCCAGCCATCCGGGGGTAAATATCCTGCATCTGCCGATTTCTTCCGGCATGCTATTCAGCGAGGCGGTTACTTTATACATCTTCAATTTCTTGTCGAAAAGCGCGCTTTTTCTGGTTGCTTCATAAATACCCAAAGCCTGATTAGTATTCTTAGATAACCTCAACGCATGCATCTGGCCCTCTAAGAATAACGGGGCGGGTGTTTGCTTAAATTTCCTGGGTTTTATGTAATGATCTTTGATCGTGTCAAATTCAACAACTTCATTAATAAAATATGAATCATAGGTGCCCTTGGCCGAATCGAAGGCTTTAGCCAGGCCTGCTTCAACTTTTTCCAGCGCGGCATTTACAAAAAAGAGCAATTCTTTATTTTGCGCAAATACCAAATTACCGGAGAAACCCATACGGCTGTTATAGCGGTAAGCTTCTTTTAATGCATTGCTTTTCTCCCAGTAGGAGAAACTTTCCTCATTTAGAATAAGAGAAAGCTGATTAATAAAATCAGCGATCTCTTCGGCAAGCTCAATTTCATTTACTTCGGAGATCTCTATGGCTGATTTAATCATCTTAAGCAGGCGCTTAAGCTCAAAAGTTTCGCAGGTCGATGAACCAAAGAGGGCAGGCAGGCCGTTAAGCGAATCAAACCAGTTAGGTTTACCGGCCTCCATTTCAATTCCCGTCCCGCAGGGGTCAAGGGAGGCCAGTTTATTAGCCGCCAGGCACAGGAGCTTGGCAATGAGGGTAGTGTAATAAATTTCACCCACACCATGCTGCGTTCTTAAGGCATGCGGGTTAGCGGCGCGTTTACGCAACATCTCTTTTTTTGCGCTATCAAGCACAAGGCAGTGCAACTGCCGGGGCTTGCCGTTATAGAGCACATATCTTTCGCTGCGCGGCCTGACCAATTCAGCGTTGTCATAAAAAGAGAAAACCTTTTTCTCAAAAAACAATTGATTGAATTTTTCCGGATAAATTCCCAGGTAGCTATCGATTAAATCTAAGTTATAGGTCCAATGGTCCGTCCAGAATCCCTCGGCGTGCTCTGCCTCTTGAGTTTTTATGGAAGAGGAGAGGATTATCTCCAGGAAACTATCAAAGCCAGGTTTAAGGTTGATTTTGTTTTCTTCAATAAAAAAAATCAGCTCACCGGGGGTAAAGGGTTTTTTAAGGTAAATGCTGAGTTTTTCAATATCATTTTTAGCGGCAATTGCCTCCAGTAGTTTGCATAAATCAGTATTTTCTTTAAGCAGGAAGCTGTCGGGTTTTATTACCAGCGGGTTAAATCCGTCAGCCTGGAGTAGATTCATGAAAAAGACCACATTTTCATCTTTTACCTCAGGGTTAAACCAGCAATCATTGCGCCGGTTCTGGTTGATATCCCGGTAATTACCATTGCCCTGGGAAAGATAGGTTGGCTGCAGTTGAAATTTATTGTAGTCTCTTTCCAGGTCCCCGTGTTTACGCGAATAAAGATAGAAAACCAGTCCGGATTTAAAAACTTCCGGGTAGCCCCCGCGCATGATGTTGTCCAAATAAGTTTGTCCGGAGTATAAATTGAATTCTTTGGAACTGCTGTTGGTTAAAATACCATTCTTCAGCCCGCGGATAAGCTCAAAGTTCTCAACCGACTTTTTCTCGATATAGCCAAATCTGGAGATTTTAGGCACTAAGCTATTCAGGGTTTTAACATTGCGCGCCTGGCCGATAACGGAGTAAAATGTTTTTTGTTCCCTGGGTTTTAATTCCATATCCAGCAGAAGCAGGGCACTGGGAGTTTTACTTTTTGTCATCTGTTTTGATGGGTATGAAAATTTTGGGCTGGTTAAGAATTGCGCGGGGTAGGAGAAATCTGTTACCGCGCCAAAAACAGCTTCCGGGTCAACAATCGGCCGGATAAGCTCTGCTTTATCAGCTTTAAAATGAAAACCTAAATAGAAATTACCTCCGTCAATATGTATTACTTCGGGACGGTCAGCGGGATCAACCTCTAACTTGTAAAAAGGGATGTCATTATCCAGGTTATCAATATTCATCCAGGCCTCGATAGTGCGGCCGAGTTTCTTTAAAAAGAAATTATGCGTACCGAAAGGAACAACTTGGGCTAGTCCGTCAATAATCTGTATGGATTTATGTTTATTTCCTGTATTCTCAACGCTTACAACGCGGCTTAAGCCGGCATAAGCATCGTTAGGGATATTAAAATACTCTACCCGGGTCCTGATACCCAAAGTTTTATTTTCTTCTTCTATGATAAGCTGGCCTGAGTCTATGCGCATAGAGCTGGTTATCTGGTATTTCAGATTAACATAGCCGTTATGGAAGGGCTCATAGTAAAGCGGAAGCTTGGCGCCTTTAATTTTAATAAAGGTGCGGAATCCCTGGGCAGTGACAAACTGCCAGGATTTATTCGCCGGAAAAAACTCTAGGATCGCCTGGTCTTTATCTTTGATTCCGAAGCTGGAGATGCATTGTCCGCGGTTGACATAAAAAACCCACATCGGGATACCGTATTTTCCCGCAATCCCCGGGAAGAAATTCGCGAAAGGCTTGGCGTAGTTATAGTTTTCAATAACGAATTGGCCTTGTTGGTTTAAGTGATATTTGGGTTTTAATTTAGAGGCTTTTTTATTCATTTTGGGTAAAAGTTAATTAGTAGTATTTTACAGGTTTTATTCGCTTTGTCAACTTAAAAGGGTTATCCTTGTTCACTTATCCCCTTATCAAATTAGTTTGCGCTCGCGGGGATCAATTCACACATTGACTTATGTCGCTTTGCTCTATAAGTCAAGTGTTCACCATCCCCTTATCAAATTAGTTTGCGCTCGCGGGGATCAATTCACACATTGACTTATGTCGCTTTGCTCCATAAGTCAAGTGTTCATTGACTTTTAAGCTAAAGGATGTTAATATATTTATTTAATACGAGGAGAATATGGCTATAGATAAAGAGACGGTTGAATATGTCGCGCATTTAGCGCGTATCGAACTGAAGCCTGAAGAGCTGGATAAGCTATCCCGGCAATTGCATGATATTTTGGGTTTTATCGATAAGTTGAGCGCCCTGGATGTAGGGCAGGTTAAGCCTACCAGCCATATCCTGCCTATAAGCAATGTTTTACGGGAGGATAAACCGCATATTTGCTTGACTCCGGACAAGGCCCTGGAGAATGCCCCAAGCAAAAACGGGAACTTCTTCAGCGTCCCGAAAATAATAGAATAATTATGGAATTAAATCAGCTTACTGCCCACGACTTACTGGATAAACTTAAGAGCAATCAGGCTACCCCTGAAGGCATACTGGATTCTCTCTACGCGCGCATACAGAAGGTTGAGCTTAAGGTTAAGGCATATGCCAGGTTTAACCCCGCGGATAAACCCGGCGTAAGCCCGCGGGCCGATGGTTTGCTATCCGGGCTGCCTATAACCATTAAAGATAATATCTGTACCGAAGGATTAAATACGGAATGTTGTTCAAAGATTCTTAATAATTTTCGGCCGCCGTATGACGCGACAGTGATTAGTAAGTTAAAAACAGCCGGCAGCAGTATTTTCCCTTTGAAAGCGAATATGGATGAATTTGCCTTTGGTTCATCCACAGAAAACTCATATTTTGGCACAACGCATAACCCTTGGAATTTAGAATCTGTTCCCGGCGGCTCTTCAGGAGGTTCAGCCGCAGCAGTTGCCAGTGATGAGGCGATTTGGGCCCTTGGTTCGGATACGGGAGGCTCAATACGCCAGCCTGCTTCTTTTTGCGGCGTAGTCGGATTAAAACCTACTTATGGCCGTGTTTCGCGTTTTGGGTTAATTGCCTTTGCTTCCAGCCTTGATCAGATCGGCCCGATTACCAAAGATGTAGAAGATGCGGCAATATTAACCCGGATTATTTCCGGTTATGATCCTAATGATTCAACCTCAGTGAATCAAGATGTACCGGATTACACTAATAGCCTGGGCAAGGATATAAAAGGCCTGAAAATCGGCATACCTAAAGAATATTTTATCGCAGGCATGGATACGCAGGTTAAGGCTGTTATTGAAGAGGCAGTTAATAAGCTTAAATCACTTGGGGCAGTTTCAAGCCAGGTAACCTTGCCGCATACGCAATATGCGGTCCCGGTTTATTACATTATCGCTACTGCTGAAGCCAGCTCGAATTTAGCCAGGTTTGACGGGGTGCAATACGGTTACCGGGCTAAATCAAATAATCTTATTGATATGTATAAGAAGACCCGCGCGCAAGGTTTTGGTGAGGAGGCCAAGCGCAGGATAATTTTAGGAACCTTTGCCTTGTCGCATGGGTATTATGACGCTTATTATTTACGTGCCTTGAAGGTGCGTACTCTTATAAAAAATGATTTTGATGCGGTGTTTAAGGATTTTGATTGTATAGTCGCTCCTACTTCGCCTACCCCGGCTTTTAAAATAGGCGAGAGGGCGGCAGACCCCTTAAAAATGTATCTTTCGGATATATATACTATATCGGTGAATCTAGCCGGGATTCCGGCGATTTCCATACCTTGCGGTTTTACTAAAGAAGGCCTGCCGGTAGGCCTGCAGATTATGGCTAAACCATTTAATGAAGAAATGCTTTTCAGGCTGGCCCACGCCTTTGAACAGAATACAGAGTGGCATAAGCTTAAACCACGGCTATGAAATATCAGACGGTTATCGGCCTAGAGGTGCATTTACAGTTAAGTACTAAAACCAAGGCATTTTGCGGCTGCGCTATTGATTTCGGCAAAACGCCTAATTCCGGGGTATGTCCGGTCTGTCTTGGATTTCCCGGCACGCTTCCGGTTTACAATAAAGCAGCGCTGAAATCCGCGATTAAGCTGGCTTTAGCCTTTTCCTGCCAGATCCAGGAGCATACCAAGTTTGACCGTAAAAACTATTTTTATCCGGATTTGCCGAAAAATTACCAGATTTCGCAGTTTGATTTACCATTATCCCGAAACGGTTACCTGGATATAATCAGCGAAGGGAAAACAAAACGCATCGGGATTACCCGTGTGCATTTGGAGGAGGACGCGGGTAAACTTATCCATGAAACAAACTCAAGCCTGGTAGATTTTAACCGCACGGGGGTCCCATTGCTTGAAATTGTCAGCGAACCGGATTTAAATAGCCCCCAGGAGGCTTTTGATTATCTAACCAGCTTAAAAAATATTATTGAATATTTAGATGTCTCTGATTGCGATATGGAGAAGGGTTCTTTGCGTTGCGACGCTAATATCTCCTTGCGGCCTGAAGACGTTAAAGAGTTGGGAGTTAAGACGGAGTTAAAGAATATGAACTCTTTTAAAGGTGTAAAAGACGCACTGGTTTTTGAAGTTGACCGCCAGGCTGAATTGCTTGATGCCGGACAAACCATGAACCAGGAAACTCGGCTTTGGGACGCTGAGAATGGCGTAACTGTTTCCATGCGCAGCAAAGAGGGGGCCAAGGACTACAGGTATTTTCCTGATCCGGATTTGACGCTTTTTGTCATTGACCAAGCCATGGTTTCTAATATCAAGGCGGAGTTACCGGAACTGCCCCAGGAAAAAATGCAGCGTTTTATGCGGGATTACGGCTTATCTGAATATGACGCTAAGATTTTAGTCAGCTCTAAGAAAGACGCGCAATTTGCCGAAGATTGCATTCAGCAGTATCCTGAAAAGGATAAAAAGATTATGGTTAACTGGCTGATCGGGCCTTTATTGTCCGAGGCCAACTGCCGGAAATTAAATTTGCATGAATTGAATGTGCATAAGGATGAGCTGATCAGATTGATTGCTTTTGTGGAGAACCAGTCAATTTCGCATCTCTCCGCCAAGCTTGTTTTAACCCAGATGATTGATTCTCAAAAACCAGCTGCCTTGATAATCAAGGAAAATAACATGTTGCAGATATCCGATACTTATGCTCTTGAGCAGATTATTTCCGGCGTTATCCAGGAGAATGAAAAATCCGTGAGTAGTTTCAAGGCGGGAAAAACAAACGCGCTGATGTTCTTAGTGGGTCAGGTTATGAAAAAAAGCGCGGGTAAAGCTAACCCCAAGGTAGTTGGAGAATTGATAAAGCGGAGGTTGACTGATGCGTAAGAATGTATTGATCGGTTTTTTATCGGCGGTACTTTTATTTGCCGTAGTTAGCGGGGCGTTTTCCGCTAATAAAAAGAGAAATCATGACGCCTTGTACCGGCAGGTAGAGCTGTTTTCCGATACCCTGGCGATTATTCATAATGAGTATGTCGAAGATACAAAACCCAAAGACTTGATCTATGGGTCATTAAAAGGCATGCTTGCATCTCTTGATCCGCACAGCCAGTTTATGGATCCGGAAACTTATAATGAGTTAAAGGTGGATACAGAAGGAAGATTCGGGGGGCTGGGTATAGAGATTACCATTAAGGACGGCTTGCTGACGGTAATTACGCCTATCGAGGATACCCCCGCCTGGAAAGCAGGGATAAAGGCAAATGACCATATCGTAAAAATCAATGATGAATTGACACGCGAAATGGCCCTTACTGATGCCGTCAAAAAGATGCGCGGTAAGCCGGGTGAAGAGGTCCATCTTACCATACTGAGAAATTCCGAAAAGAAACTCTTGGATTTTAAAATTATCAGGGCGATCATAAAAATCAAAGATATCAAACAGGTGCGTATTTTGGATGATGGCATTGGTTATATACGTTTAGCTGAATTTCGCGAGAATACCTTGAAGGAGTTTAATAATGCCTTGAGTAATTTGTCCAGGCAAAAAATGAATGCCTTGATTCTGGATTTGCGCAATAACCCGGGAGGCCTGTTGGATGTTGCCGTAAAGGTAGCGGGAAGGTTCGTTCCATCTGACAAAATGATCGCTTATACCAAGGGCAGAAGGCAGGATCAGAATCTTGAGTTTTTTTCCGACAGTAAGAATGTAATCCTGGAGCTGCCGCTGGTAGTGCTGATTAATGAAGGCTCCGCTTCGGGGAGCGAAATCGTAGCCGGTGTTTTACAGGATTATAAACGCGCCATAGTTATCGGGAATAAATCTTTTGGCAAGGGCTCAGTGCAAACGGTTATTCCCCTGGGTGACGGCTCGGCATTACGGCTGACTACCAGCCATTATTTTACCCCTTCCGGAAAGATAATCCACGGCAAGGGGGTTACTCCTGATATCCTGGTAGAGGCAAAAAAAGAAGATAGTGACAGCAAGCCGGATGAGGTAAAAATCAGTAAACCTGATGAAATATTTAAAGCAGTCGAGTTGAAAGATAAAAAGATTAAACTTCCGGAAGATGCCTTTGATTATAAAAACGACCCGCAGATAATGCGGGCGGTAAATACTTTAAAAGCCATAGAACTTTATAAGCAAGCCAAGAAATGAATAAGAAGCTGATCGTTGCCATTGCGCTGGTTTTGTCACTGTCGGCATTTATCGCCGTTATCTTGACCTCGGTTGATAAGAAGCTAATGCGCAAGGCCATTGCCATAAAAGGCAAAATCGCTATTGTAATAGATGATTGGGGGTATAATTTAAATAATCTTGAAATCGCCCAAGGCATAAAACAACCCTTAACTTGCGCGATTTTGCCGAACCTGAGAAATTCCCGGTTGGTTGCGCAAAAATTGAATAATTCAGGATTTGAGATAATATTGCATTTACCCATGGAGCCCAAAGAAAAATACCGGCTGGAAAAAAATACTATTACTGCATCTATGGATGCCGTAGAGATTCGCGGTATTCTCGGTCAGGATTTAGCCTCAGTTTCATTCGCCAAAGGCATATCCAACCATATGGGTTCGCGTATAACCGAAGACACCAGGGTTAGCGCCTTGATTATGTCTGAGGCGAAAAAACGCAAATTATATTTTTTAGATAGCTATGTAACCGCTAAATCCGTTTGCGCGTTATTAGCCAAGAAAATGAAAATACGATTTGCCAGAAGGGACGTATTTTTAGATAACCAGGATGACCCGGTTTATATAAAGGGGCAGATAATTAAATTAAGGGATTTAGCTAAAAAAAACGGACAGGCTGTAGGTATCGGCCATGACCGCAGGAATACGCTTATTGCGTTAAAAGAAACTATCCCGCAATTAGTCAAGGCGGGGTACAAATTGGTTTTTGTTTCGGAGTTAACCAAATGATTGTCTTGGGAATAGAAACATCTTGCGATGAAACAGGGGTTGCAATCGTTAAAGACGGCAAGGCGGTTTTGTCTAATTTGGTTGTATCAAGCCTGAAGATACACAGTAAATATGGAGGGGTAATTCCGGAGATTGCTTCACGCCTGCAGTTGGAAAGCATAGCCGGATTATACTGCGCGGCAATTAAAACGGCTAAGATTAAAGCGGAGGAAATTGATTTAATCGCGGTTACTACAGGCCCTGGCTTGCCGGGTTCGCTCTTAGTCGGGGTGTCTTTTGCTAAGGCTTTGGCATTGAGTTTAGGCAAGCCAATACTGGGGGTTAACCATGTGCATAGCCATATTTACGCCAATATGCTCTGCCACCGTAATATAAAATTCCCCTGCGTGGCATTAGTGGTTTCCGGAGGCCACACCAGCCTTTTTTATATTAAGGATTTTTCCCGTTTTCAGGTTTTGGGCCAGACGCAGGATGATGCCTGCGGTGAGGCTTTTGATAAAGTGGCCAAGATTATGGGGCTGGGTTATCCCGGAGGCCCATTAATTGAAAAGCTAGCCAGGGGCGGAAATAATCATAAAATTAAATTTGCCTGTTCCGGCACCAGCGGCGAACTGGATTTCAGTTTCAGCGGGATAAAAACCGCGGTTTTGTATTACTTAAAAGATAGCAAACCGAAGGCCAATGGATTGGCTTGCAAAAAAGATTTGGCTGCCTCTTTTCAGGAGAGCGCGGTAAACGTGCTGATAAAGAAATCCTTGCTGGCGGCTAAACTTAAGAATGCCAAACAGCTTTTAATCGGAGGGGGGGTAGCCGCCAACAGCTGTTTACGCCAAAAATTCATCGCCGCATCCGGGAAGGCGAATATTAATTGTTTTTTTCCTGATACCGGTTTATGTATGGACAACGCCGCGATGGTGGCGGGCCTTGCCTATTTTCTTTATAAACAGGGCGCAAGAGACAACCTTTATTTAAATACGCAGCTTAATAACTAAAGGAGGAGCTTAATGCCTACTGATCTGCAAATGATTACACGCTTATTATTGACTTTGGTTTTAAGCGGCTTAATCGGCCTTGAGCGTCAGGTGCATCGCAGGGATGCCGGCCTGCGTACGCATATCTTAGTGGCCCTGGGTTCCTGTCTTATCATGTTGACATCCCTATATGTTTTTGATATATATAAAGATAAGGTTTCATTAGACCCGTCGCGTATTGCCGCCGGTGTAATTACGGGAATCGGATTCCTGGGGGCTGGCACAATTATCCGCGCACCCAATGGGGTAAGGGGATTAACTACCGCCGCCAGTTTGTGGGTAGCTGCCGGGATTGGTCTGGCAGTAGGTTGTGGATTTAACAGGATGGCGGTCTACACCACGGTGTTAGTTTTGATTGTATTATATTTATTACGCTACATAGAAGACCGTCTTATAAATGTAGCCTCTCAAGATAAATGCGGGCGGAATACTTGAGCAGTCATCTGGCTGCCAAAGTTTAACCTTAAGCTAAAAAGCAAGGAGGGCAAAGATGGCATTTAAAAAGAAGTTGGAAGAAAAAACTTTAGATGTTGATGCCGCAATGCAGGGAAGTTTGAGCTTTAAGGATCCGGTAAATCTGCGTATTAATGGAAAATTTGAAGGCACACTTGATACCCGTGGAAATCTTACTATAGGTTCTACTGCGGTAATTAGCGCGGATATTATCGGGGATAATATAATTGTAGGTGGCCGGGTTAAGGGGAAGATTACTGCCAGGGAGAGGCTCACCCTGCTTCCGCAGGCAATCGTAGAAGGGCACATTTATCCTGCCAGGCTTAATGTAGCTGAAGGCGCGGTCATGGAGGGGCAGTGTTCAATGCTGCATGATTTTCTTAACCCTGAGCAACTGGCAAAATATCTGGAAGTAGAATTAAATTCAATAATGGAATGGGCCAATTCAGGCAAGGTGCCGGCAAATAAAGAGGGCAACGACTGGAAGTTTGAGCGCAAGGCGATTGATAGCTGGGTTGCCGCGGGTAAAATAGGAAAATAGGCTAAAAATGGCTGAAGAAAAACTGCTTACCGTCAGGGATGTGTCGGTTATTTTGGGTGTATTCGAAAAGGATGTCCTGGATCTGGCGGAAAAGGGTATAATCCCGGCTTATAAAATAGGCGGGCTTTACTTAAGATTTAAGAAGGACCAGGTAGAGCAGTATAAAAAAGCCCATCATAGTATGCATCCGGGCAGCCAGGAGAAAGATGAGAAGGCGTTACAGGATAGGTTCTACGATTTCTTTTATTTTAATGATTTTTATATCATTGCTGCGCTTTTAATAATCCTTCTTGGTTTTTTTGTTTACCGGGGTTTATAGATACATGCCAGTAAAAAAAGGGTTCTGTGACCTGGGATTTGCCAAGCTTGACACAGACAGGAGAAAACGTAAAGGGTTTGCGGAAGTAATTTATTGTCCGGGTAAGAATAAGGAACATTTAGAGAAGATAGCTAAAAAGATAATTAAGCTAAAAGAAGACCTGCTCTTAACCAAGTTAGATAACGCCACCTTTTCTTTTTTAAAAAAGTCTATCCCTGTTTTAAAATATAATCCCCTGGCGAAAATCGGGTATTTTTCAGCTAAGCCCAGGAAGCATTATAAGGGCCGTGTTTTAGTGATTTCCGCCGGTACCAGCGATATCCCGGTAGCTGAAGAAGCGGCACAAACCCTGGAGTTAATGGGTAACCGGGTCGATAAGCTGTATGATGTGGGCGTTGCCGGAGTCCACCGCCTGATAAGTAATACCGGGAAATTAAAAAAGGCCAAGGTAATAATAGTTGTAGCGGGTATGGAGGGGGCCCTAGCCAGCCTGGTCAGCGGCCTGGCCAAATCTCCGGTTATTGCCGTTCCGACAAGCTGTGGGTACGGTTCCAGTTTTTCCGGATTAGCCGCGCTCTTGTCTATGCTAAACGGTTGTTCCCCCGGAGTCACAGTAGTTAATATTGACAATGGTTTTGGCGCGGGTTACTTCGCCAGTTTAATTAATGGGAGATAAGCATGGCGCTTTCTGGTTTGGATATTTATAAATTACTTCCTAAGACAAATTGCCGCAAGTGCGGCCTGGCGACCTGCCTGGCTTTTGCGATGCAGTTGGCTAAGAAAACCCTGACAATTGAAAAATGCCCTTTTATCTCACCGGAGGCAAGGGCAGCCTTAGAGGAGCAGGCATTGCCTCCAATTAAGCTTGTTACTGTAGGCGCTGATGATTCAAGTTTTGAGATTGGAAACGAAACAGTAATGTTCCGGCATGAGGAAAAATTCCGCAATCCCCCTGGTTTGGGTTTTATTATCGATGATAACCTGTCCGATGCTGAGATAAAAAAACGGATTGAGAAAATCAATCAATTGAAGTTTGAACGTGTAGGCCAGTTGTTGGCGGTAAACCTGGTTGCCATAAAACAAAACACGGACGCCAAAAGATTCCTGGAAATAACCGAATTAGTCTTAAAGAATACCTCTCTGCCGCTTATGTTGATGAGCGCTGATCCAGTTGGCTTAAAAACAGCGGCGATTTGCGCTAAATCGCGTAAACCTTTGCTTTACTGCGCGACAAAAGATAATGTTAACCAAATCGCGGCTATTGCCAAAGAGTATCAGCTGCCATTAGTCGCAGCGGATCAGGATATGGATGGCCTGGCGCAATTAACCAAGGAGCTTAATTCATTGGGGGTGCGCGACCTGATTCTGGATACAGGCGTAAAATCCGTTACCGATAAAATATGGGATTTGACTCAACTCCGCCGGCAGGCGCTTAAGAAATCAAACCGGCTTTTAGGCTACCCGGCTCTGGCTATTGTAAACAAGGCCAATCCTTATGAAGAGGCTATGGAGGCAGCAGCCCTTATCGCTAAATACGCCGGGATTGTTCTAATCAAAGGGGTTGATTCCTGGGAGGTATTATCCATTTTAACTTTAAGACAAAATATTTACACGGATCCGCAAAAACCTTTGCAGATTGAGCCTAAGCTTTATCCCGTGGGCAGCGCCACTGAAAAATCGCCGGTTTTGATAACCACTAATTTTTCTTTGAGTTATTATACTGTCCTGGGTGAAGTAGAGGCCAGCAAGATACCTTCTTATATTTTAAGCGTGGATACTGAAGGTATGTCTGTGCTTACTGCCTGGGCAGCGGAAAAGTTTAACGCCGAATCCATCACTAAATCATTGGATAAATGCGGGGTTAAGGATGTAGTGGGGCATAAGAATTTAATTATTCCGGGTTATGTAGCGGTATTAAGCGGTGACCTTGAAGAACAATCCGGGTTTAAAGTGATTGTCGGCCCCAAGGAAGCAGCAGGTATCCCCGCGTTTTTAAAGAACCTAAACTAACTAATGCAAAAATTTAAAGTTACCTTCCTGCCGGATAATAAGTCAATTCTTGCCGAGAAGGATAAAACCATTCTATCTGCGGCCATCTCCGCCGGAGTATATATTAATTCGGTTTGCGGGGGGGACGGAGTTTGCGGAAGATGCAAGGTTGTTCTTAAAAAAGGGCAGGTGAGTACCCAGCCCAACGGAATAATTACGGCGGAGGAAAGAAAAAATAATATATACCTTGCCTGCCTTACAAATATCCATAGTGACCTGGAGGTTGAAATCCCTGAGAGTTCGCGGCTTAATTTTGATAATCTTACTCCTTTAGAATTAGGGGAGCGCTTAGGCAGCCTTTATTCAAAGGTAGAAGATATCCAGCCGGTAAAAACAAAATTCAAAGAGGAGCTTTTTAAACATTCACCCTTTGCCACAAAATTATACCTGGAATTATCCGCCCCGACACTTAACGACAGCGTAAGCGATTTGGAAAGGTTATACCGGAAGCTGCGCGCCTTCGACGATTTTCCCGTAATACAAACGGGGTTATTTAATATCCGCCAGTTAGGGGAATTATTGCGTGATTCTGACTGGTCGGTCACGGTTACCTTGGGCAAGCGCAATGATACGGTGGAGATTGTCTTGGTTGAATCCGGGGATACGACGGATAAGAATTTTGGCCTTTGTTTTGATATCGGGACTACTACGATATCCGGCCAGTTGGTAGATTTAAACTCAAAAAAAATAATGGGGACAAAAGCGACCTATAATCAGCAGGCTACTTTTGGCAACGATGTGATTACGCGCATAGTTTATGCCGGGCAGAGCGACGGGTTGGAAAAATTGCACGAGGCGGTTTGCAACACGATGAATCAGATTATCCGTGATCTGGCTTTGGAGAATAAAGTTGATTTAAATGATGTTAATTGCGTTGTTTGTTCAGGCAATACCACAATGATCCATTTGCTTTTGAGTGTTGATCCGGCGCATATCCGTAAAGAGCCTTATGTGCCTACGGCAAATTTCTTGCCTGTCCTGCGCGCGGCAGAGGCGGGAATCAATATTAATCCACGGGGGCTGCTTTCATGCGTGCCGGGAGTTTCCAGCTATGTCGGAGGAGATACCACTGCCGGAGTCCTCTCCAGCGGAATATATCAAAAAGATGAGCTTTGCATATTGATTGATATCGGTACAAATGGAGAGATTGTTTTAGGCAATAAGGATTTTCTGGTTGCCTGCGCAGCTTCTGCCGGGCCGGCTTTTGAAGGCAGCGGGGTAACCAGCGGAATGCGCGCCAGCAACGGGGCAATTCAGAAGATAAGCATAAATAAAACTGATTTTAAGGTTAAATACTCCACTATCGGAGATAAAAAACCGCGGGGGATATGCGGTTCAGGTTATATTGATTTGCTCAGCTCAATGTTAGAATCCGGTATAATTGATAAAGCCGGTAAAATTAAATCCGCAGGCAGGCGTATACGCCAAACAGATACCGGTAAAGAGTTTGTGGTTTGCTTCAAGGATGAGACGGATGGCCCATCGGATATCGTAATTAATGAGGCGGACATTGAAAACCTTAAGCGTTCAAAGGCCGCGATTTATTCGGCTACCTCTATTTTAGTTAAACATCTTTGTTTGCAGTTTTCCGGGATCTCTAAAATATTCATTGCCGGCGGATTCGGCACTTACTTGGATATTGAGAAGGCGATTAAGATTGGGTTATTGCCGGATCTTGAGCGTTCTAAATTTGTTTTTATCGGTAACTCCGCATTGGCAGGCGCCAGGGAGATCCTTTTATCAAATCAGGCCATGGTTATGGCCAATACCCTTGCCTCCAAGATTACCTATTTTGAATTGTCCGTTGATCCGGGGTATATGGATGAATATAGCCAGGCCTTATTTTTCCCGCATACGGATTTAGCTAAATTTCCTACGGTGAGATTTTAGATGGGCTGCATTATCGCGATGGCCGGCAAAGGCGGAACAGGCAAGACTACAATCGCCTCCTTAATTATCCGTAGTATCAAAGAGAGAAAAATCGGCTCGCTTTTGGCTATCGACGCCGACCCAAATAGCAATCTCGGAGAGGCCTTGGGCTTAAAGCCGGGCCGTAACATAGGGTCAATTTTAGACGATATAACCCTAAATCCCGGCTCAGTTCCTGCCGGGATGACCAAGGAGCGTTTTATAGATTATCAGATACAATCAGTTATTCAGGAAGAGCAAGGTTTTGATCTTTTAAGCATGGGCAAACCTGAAGGCCCGGGATGCTATTGTTATGTGAACAATGTTTTAAGAGGTGTTATGGCCAAATTAATAAAGGATTATGATTATATAGTTATTGATAATGAGGCGGGATTAGAGCATTTATCCCGGCGCACCAGCCGCCTTGCCGATATACTCATAGTAGTGTCGGATGCATCCATGGTAGGATTGAGATCAGCCCAAAGAATCAACGAACTGGCAGTGCAGCTGAAATTTGAAGTCAAGAAAAGGTATATTTTAATAAATCGTTTTAATCAGCAGATAAAAAAAGAGATGGTTAAGGAAACCGGACTGGAGTATCTTGGCAGTTTACCGGAGGATGCCTTAATCAAAGAGCTGAGTTTAAGCGGAGGTTCAATTTTTAGCCTGAAAAAAGGTGCGCCGATATTGGCGGCGCTCAATTGCCTGGGGGATAAAATATGGAAACACAATTAGCGCTCGAAAAATGGGCAGGAGCAATTTCTGCTATAACTATCGGGGCAACCAAAGATGAGGGTGGCTCCCGCATTAATACGGTAAAAATCGGGGGGCAAAGCAGCCTGCCGCTGCTATTTAAAGAAGGCAGCATTCCTAACCCGCCGGCGATTGCCTTTGAAGTCTGGGATATCCCGCCGCAGGATTGGCCTGAAGAATTAACCTTGCCTTATGGCGGTGTTTTAAATGACCCGTTTGCCTGGGCGGATAAGTGTGTAAATGAATTTAAGGCGCAATTGCTTTGCGTGAGGATGCAGGGGGCGCACCCGGATTTTGGCAACAAAGGGCCTGATCAGTCGGCAAAATTTATCTCTGCGCTTCTAAAAAAAGTAAAAGTGCCGTTAATAATCGTAGGAAGCGGGGATGACACAAAAGATAATCTGATCCTGCCTGCCTGCTCTGAGGCGGCCAAAGGAGAACGCTGCCTGATCGGCAGCGCGGTTCAGGATAATTATAAAACTTATGTTGCCAGCGCTTTGGCCGATGGCCATCATATTATTGCGGAAAGCCCCATAGATATTAATATTGCCAAACAATTAAATATATTAATTTCCGATATGGGCTTAAGCCTTGAGCGGATTGTAATCAATCCGACTATCGGGGCATTAGGTTACGGGCTTGAATATGCCTATTCTATTATGGAAAGATCGAGGTTAGCCGCTTTCTCAGGGGACAAAACATTAGCCTCTCCATTCATTTGTTTTGTCGGCCAGGAAACCTGGAGGACAAAAGAGGCTAAGGCCAGCCTTGAGCAGGGTATTATCTGGGAGATCGTCACAGCCTCCAGTTTTATACAATCAGGGGCTGACCTTTTGGTTATGCGCCATCCAGCCGCGGCTGAGAAGGTGTCCAATTTTATAAATGCCATTTTTAAAAAATAGCACAAGCGCATTAGAGGAATGAATTATGTTTATTATCGGTGAGTTAATTAACGGTATGTACTCCAATATAAGCGCGGCAATCAAGGAGCGTAATAAAAAAGAGATACAAAAATGCGCCTTAGACCAGGTGGCCTGCGGAGCGGATGCCCTGGATGTAAATTGCGGTCCGGCTTCAAAGCAGCCATTGGTTGATATGCCCTGGCTGGTTGAGTCGATCCAGGAGGTGACCGATAAACCGCTTTGTTTGGATTCAAGCAGGCCTGCGGTTATCGAGGAGGGGTTAAGGGCGGCCAGGAACAAAACGATTATTAACTCTACTACAGCTGATGTGGAAAAACTGGATGCGCTCATACCGCTGGCCAAGAAGTACAAATCTAAATTGATCGGTATTGCCATCAGCGCGAAAGGTGTTCCGCAAAACAAAGATCAACGCCTGGAGTTGGCGGCAACTATTGTGGATAATTGCCAGGGGCAAGGCTTTTCAATTGAGGATTTATATTTAGACCCAATAGTTTTACCGGTTAATGTGGCTCAGGCGCAAATGAAGGATATCTTAGAGTCTATCTCTGAATTTAAGATTATCTCTGAGCCCGGAGCTAAGACTATCCTGGGGTTAAGTAATGTTTCTCAAGGCGCCCATCTGCGCAGCCTGATTAATCGTACTTTTCTGACTATGGCAGTTGCATATGGGCTGGATTCTGCTATACTTGATCCTAAAGATAAAGAGCTTATTGATACATTGATTACCGCAGAGCTTATTTTAAATAAGAATATTTACTGTGATTCCTATTTAGAGGCTTATAGAAAAAAGTAGAGCAGGCGGCTCTCCTCGCAAACTTACAGTTTCGGGAGGACTGCGCCGCTAAAAATAAATGTGCGGCGGCTTGATACTTAAAACAGGCCGCGTAATAAGAATTGATAATTAAGCTTAACTTTTGGCGGAGTAGCTCAGCCTGATAGAGCACGCGGCTCATACCCGCTTGGTCGGTGGTTTAAATCCACTCTCCGCCATTTTAAGTCTGAGAGGCAGTCCTGCGAAGCGAAAGCGCAGCAGGGCCACTCTCCGCCATTTTAAGTCTGAGAGGCAGTCCTGCGAAGCGAAAGCGCAGCAGGGCCACTCTCCGCCATTTTAAGTCTGAGAGGCAGTCCTGCGAAGCGAAAGCGCAGCAGGGCCACTCTCCGC
>Ga0265297_10002209_pt1 | contig 40936 bp, 32 predicted proteins | sample Munlanlwell13791_FD_192502 | JGI IMG/M metagenome (GOLD analysis project Ga0265297, IMG submission 192502) | Leachate microbial communities from a municipal landfill in Southern Ontario, Canada - Leachate well 137-91 | ecosystem: Engineered > Solid waste > Landfill > Unclassified | place... | reverse complement strand
GGTCCTTGTGAAAATAGTCTCCTTGATTCCTATGGTTGCTGTCAGGTCCTGCAACTCACAGTTGCCGTTCCTTTCGCATATAAGGCAATCTTTAGGATGGTTGGCAAGTATTAATTCAAGATTGATTTTTCTTGCCTGGTCTACAAGCGGAGAGTGTGTCCTGATCTCCATTCCCTCTGCAACATTACTTATGCAAGACCTTACCAGGGCTTTTGCACCCTTAACCTCGACAACACATATAGCGCAGGAGGCATCGTGGGAGACATCCTTCATGTAGCAAAGTGATGGTATTTGTATTCCTATCCCGCGGCAAGCCTCCAGAATTGTTGTGCCGGCCGGAACCTGATATCCCATGCCGTCTACAGTTATGTTTACATTATTTTTTTCCATGATTATTCCTCCTCTGTTTTGACGGTAGTGCGGACATCGCAGCGCAGACACCTTGCTGCCTCTGCATAGGCTTGTGCCGGTGTGTAACCGAGACTTATCTCGTTGAAGTTGCCGATTCTCTCCTCAAGCGGACGTTTTACTGAGTAATGTCTGTTTCCTCCCTCAGGCTTAAGCGGAACATCGTCACTGTATTCAAACTCCCTGAACAGCCTGTGGAAACGTCTTTTATCCATCAATTTATAATCAATGATCTCAGCAGCCTTCTTCGCAAGACCCATTGCCTCGGCAGCTGTAGCAGGACCTGTAGTTGCATCCCCGATAGCGTAGAACTTCGGCAGTGATGTCTCTTGAGAGAAATGATCAACAAAAATGTTACCGTTACTCAATGTTCTTATTCCATGCTCTTTGGCAAAACCAGCCTCTACCTCTTCTCCGATGGCCATAATTACGGTGTCGCAGTTGATTGTGAAGCTTTCACCTGTAGGAACAGGTTTACGTCTGTTGGAAAGATCAATCTCCCCGCAAGCCATCTTCATAAGATTTATACCCCTTACCTTATCGTTTGCATCGGCTAGAATCTCATCAGGATTGCACAGGAAGAGGAAGTTAACGCCTTCATTCTCGGCCTCCTTGATCTCGTCCTTGTTCGCAGGCATGTCTGATTTTAATCTTCTGTACACGACAGTCACTTCGGTTCCGAATCTCTGGGCTGTCCGTGCCGCATCTATTGCCACGTTACCGGCACCCACTATAACGACATGATCTCCTAGCTCCGGTGTTTTGCCGAGGGCAACATCTTTAAGAAAGTCCATGCCTGATATTACTCCGTTCAGCTTATTGCCAGGTATCTGAAGCTCTGTGTCCTTATTTGCACCGACAGCAATAATAACTGCATGATTGTCATGCTCAAGCTGTTCCATGGAAATCTCTTTTCCCACGGTAGTGTTGAAAACAAATCTTACTCCAAGCTCTTTGATGAACTCAATCTCGCGCTGCAGCACCTCCAGCGGAAGCCTGTACTTAGGAATTCCCCATCTCAGGATACCCCCGGCCTCGCTCTCGGAATCATATACAGTCACATCATGTCCGAGTCTGGCCAGATAATAGGCAGCAGTAAGCCCTGCGGGGCCTCCGCCGATTATTGCTATCTTTTTGTATGTAGGAGGCATCTTCTCGTTGATAAGCCTGTCATATATCTTCCTTGTCTTTCCTTCGGCATATATAGTGTCAGAGATATAACGGTGAATTTCACCTTGTGATACCGGAGCGTCAATACCCTCACGACGGCATTTCATCTGGCAGTGGAAGTGACAGATACGTCCGATGGTGGATGGAAGCGGATTGTCTCTCAATGTTGATTCAAATGCGTCTTCCAGCTTATCCTCTTTGAGAAGTTGGAGATACTGAGGTATATTCATGTGCATAGGGCAACTGTTCTCGCAAAGAGCAGTAAATAAATCCTGGCAGATTCCGGGTTCACACTTCTTCTCAATCATGTGGTGATCATACTCATCCTTGAAGTATCTAAGGGTTGTGAGCACCGGATTTGGAGCCGTCTGACCAAGACCGCAGAGGGCCGTAGCCTTTATTACCTTGCCCAGCTCTTCCAGTGTGCCGATGTCCTGTGCTACCGCAGTCCCATTTGTAAACTTCTTAAGTATCTCAAGAGTTTGTGCAAGACCCTCACGGCAAGGAGTACATTTTCCGCACGATTCCGAGTTCGAAAATTCGGTAAAATAACGGGCCACATCAACCATACAGTTGTCCTGGTCCATAACAACCATGCCGCCAGAACCCATTATCGCCCCTAACGCATTAAGTGATTCATAATCCACGGGTGTCTTAAGGTAATCTATAGGGATGCATCCTCCTGAAGGGCCTCCTGTCTGTACGGCCTTTACTCTTTTCTGGCTTCCTGTGCCCTCTCCGATTCTGAATACTATAGTCTCCAGTGTTGAGCCTAAAGGAAGCTCGACAAGACCGGTGTTCTTAACCTTGCCAACAAGCGAGAAAACCTTGGTCCCTGAACTTTTTTCAGTACCTGTTCCTGTAAACCATGCGCCTCCCTTTGACATTACAACCGGTATATTGCACCATGTTTCAACATTGTTTATGTTGGTCGGGAATCCGAAAACGCCTTTTACAGCAGGATAAGGAGGTCTAGGAATAGGCCTTCCGGCCCTGCCTTCGATACTGCGTATAAGCGCGGTCTCCTCACCACAGACAAAAGCTCCGGCCCCCTCTACTATATCAATCTCAAAATTAAATCCGGTTCCCATAATATTATGTCCCAGAAGTCCGAGAGCTTTAGCCTGGTCGATTGCACCTTTCAGCCGCTTGACTGCAAGAGGATACTCGGCCCTGATATATACCACTCCTTTTGATGCCCCCATTGCGTAAGCACCTATGGTCATGCCCTCGAGGAGCATGAACGGGTCGCTCTCTATCTCATTCCTGTTCATGAAAGCTCCGGGGTCACCCTCATCGGCATTGCAAATCACATACTTTTGTTCAGAATTGACTTTTGCCATAAGTTCCCACTTCTGGCCGGTCGGGAAACCGGCTCCTCCGCGGCCACGGAGTTTCGAAAGCTTAACTTCGTCAATCACCTCCTGAGGGGATTTGCCTGTAAGTACACTATATAACGGAAAATATCCGCCTACAGCTATGTACTCCTCTATATCGTCCGGAACTATCAGCCCGCAGTTGCGGAGCACAATCTTTTTCTGCCATTTGAAGAAAGGTATCTCGTTCCAGAGAGGATGTTCCTCAAGACCCTTTCCGAATTCATATTTCCCAGTGATAAAATCCCACTCTTCTATCCGGCAGAGAACGTTTCTGAAAGGCATTATCCCCTTCTGTATGCCGGATATTACTGGTATTACATCCACCTCTGATACTCTGTGTAAAATAACAAGAGGTTTGCCCGGAATATAAATATTCACAAGCGGTTCCTCGGCGCAAAATCCGAAGCACCCTGTCTTTTTAAGAATTATGTCAAGTCCTCTCTCTTTGATTATTCTCTCAAAACTGTCATAGAGGACCTCTGCGCCCCTTCCGATACCGCAGGTTCCCATACCGATTGCGATATAAGGCCTGTCAGGAAGAATTTTTGCGGCTGCTTTTTTTCGGATACCATCCAAACTAGCAAAGTCTGATATTTTCATCTTTTTTGTCCTCCCTTAAGTTTTGTAATAACTTCAGTATCTTCTCGGATGTTACATTACTGTAGATAATGCCGTCTACTGCAACAACAGGCGCAAGCGCACACTGTCCGAAACATGCAACGGTTTTGACTGTTATTTGTCTGTCTTCAGTAGTGAAACAGGTTTCACCTGCTTCGAACGCCTCCTTGCAGCCAGGCAGGGCGTCAAGGTCGTCAAGTAGAACCTTAGAGCCTTTTGTGTGACAGGCTGTGCCTCTGCACACAATTATGGTATGCTTGCCCTGAGGTTTCAGGTTGAAAAATGAGTAGAAGGTAGCCACGCTGTAAATCTGAGAAAGCGGCACCTTTGTCCGGGAGGAGAGGTAATCCATACTTTGAGGGTCTAGGAATTTGTACTCATTGGCCTCCTGAATCTCTTCCATGGCGGTGAGCAGCTTTCCCGGCTTTCCCTCATTTCTGGAAATAATCTCATCGATAGTTCTTTTATCGACAAGAATTTCAGCATTAGTGTCCATTGAATTGTGTGTTAGTTTATAATATCTGGTACAGAATATTCTTAAGGAAAGCGGTGCATGAAGGTAATCATACGGCATTATCCCGGCACATCAAACAACACATGCAATATGGTAGTAAATTTAATAAAATAATTACACGATTGCAAAATCACAGGAAAATGTAAAAAAGTTATAGGGTATTTCTTCAGTTAACGGTCTTTAATGTGTAAACGGATTGGAAACTTTATTTCAGAGAAATATGAAAACAAGACTTAATCTTTTCTTCAGGCTAATGTTGGTAGCATTGTCCATTTCTATAATTACACCAGCCTGGGCCCAAGCCGATAAAGATTTTTATGTGGTTAAGGGTATTGTAAAGGACAAAACAACAAACAGGATTCTCGAGTATGCAAATATCTCGGTGACCGGTACAAACATTGGAACCGTCGCTAACAAGGACGGGGAGTTTTCTATTAAGATAAAAAATGATATAAAGGCCGGGTCGATTGAGGTGTCACGCATCGGATACAAAACAGAGGTGATTCCGGTAAATGGCGTCAGAATTGACAAGCTTGTGGTTTATCTTACACCTAAGGAGAATATTCTTGAGGCTATAACAATACTTGGCAAGGACCCTGCAGAGCTTGTCCAGGAGGCAATAAGCAGGATCGGAGACAACTACAGCGGTGAAGATAATCTTCTCTCCGGATTTTACAGGGAGACGATTAAGAAAAGAAGCACATACGTCAATGTTGCTGAGGCTATAGTTGAGATATATAAGACAAAATATAACGAACAGAGACTTGAAGGAGATCAGGTACAGGTGTACAAAGGAAGACGAATAATTTCACCAAAAATGGATGATACTGTGCTTGTGAAACTTCTCGGAGGTCCGAACCTCTCCATATATATTGATGCTGTCAAGAATCCGGATCTGATGCTTACAAACATCAACATGAGTGATTATTACTACAGGATGGAGATGCCGGTCATGATAGACGACAGACCTCACTACGTAGTAAGTTTTGAGCCACAGGTCGTTCTTCCTTATCCTCTCTATTTCGGAAAATACTATATAGACAGGGAGACACTGACATTTTCAAGAGTAGAGTTCAGCCTTAGCATGGATGACAAGAACAAGGCAACACAGATGATACTGAAGAAAAAACCGTTCAGCCTGAGGTTCAAACCGGAGGAGGTTACATTTCTGGTCAATTACAAGAGAATGGGTGACAAGAGTTATCTGAACTATGTCAGAAGTGAACTAAGATTCAAGTGCGACTGGAAGAGACGACTGTTCTCAACAAGTTATGCGATTGTCTCCGAGACAGTCATAACAAAGAGATCGAACAAGCTTCTTCTAAGGGCATCCAGAAAAAATGCTTTCAATGACGCATACTCACTTTCAGATAAGGTTGACAATTTCTATGACGAGAACTTCTGGGAAGACTACAACATTATCGAGCCTGAGCAATCACTTGAAAACGCTGTAAACAAACTGAGAAAGTCAATTAAAAATTAAACGGTTCCTTTTTTGTATATTTGAGTAAGTTTTACTAATTCAAAATGATTCAGGATCTGTTTATCATAAAGAGAATAAAGGAGGGGGATATTGCGACTTTCGAGGCACTCTTCAAGTCGGTCTATACTCCTCTTCTCCTTTACTCGGCAGGAATTACAGGGAGAAGAGATGTTTCGGAGGAGATTGTTCAGGATCTTTTCTACTACATCTGGAAGGAGCGGGACGGTTTACAGATAATGCACTCAATTAAAGGATACCTATACAAATCGGTCAGGAATCGTTCTCTTCAATACCTTGAACATGAAAAAGTAACTGAAAGATTTATATTAAGAAACGAAACAGGAAGATACGATAGTCAGCCGACAGGACAAGATGTGCTGGAGTTCAGGGAATTGGAAGAGATCCTTAAAAAAAGCATGACAAAGATGCCGGAGAGAAGAGTGGAGATATTCAGGATGCATCGTTTCGAGAATAAAAAATATACAGAGATTGCCGAAGCGCTCTCACTCTCGGTAAAAACCATTGAGGCAGAGATTACCAAGGCTCTAAAGACAATACGGAAAGAGATAGAATTACATACGGAAATATTATGAATTCAGTGAAAAACAACAAAATGGCAGACCTTGCATGGGATAAGCTTCATGATCGACTTGAGCGGGACGGTCTGTTGGATGATAATGTTGTGAAAAGGGATGCTACATTATTTACAGGCAAATTTGTTCTCAGCCTGGCAGCCTCTCTGGTGCTGATAGCCTGCGCGACAATTTACATTCTGTCGGATCTCTCCGGATCAAAGAGGGAGATGATGATACTAGGCAATACAGAGAGCACAACCCTGGTAAAGACCCTTGAAGACGGCTCTGTGGTATATCTTGCTTCAGGATCACAGATTACCTATCCTTCAAAGTTTGATAAACACACAAGAGAAGTAGCACTAAAGGGTGATGCTTTTTTTGAGGTTGCCAAGGATAAGAACGCTCCTTTCATAATAGATGCAGGCATAATGGAGATCAGGGTTCTCGGGACATCGTTCAATGTAAGGACAACGGATACCCTGGCTCCTTCACTCTCTGTAAGGACAGGTCTTGTTAAGATAACACTCAAATCAGGCGGGTCAAGCGGTAATGTCGCAGCCGGAGAGACAGCAACTATAAAGGAGAAATCGCTTAAAGTCGCACCTACAATTGATATAACTCAGTTCTCAAGATATTCGGATCAGATACACTTTAAGGATGAGAGGCTTGCAGATGTCATAAATGTTATAAACAGAATGGCAAACAGCGGAGCACAGGGAGTCACACTCTCAGTGGACAAATCACTGGAGGAACGCAGGCTTACCGCAACATTTACAGATACAACACCCGAATCAATTGCACAAATGATTTGTATAGCACTGAACCTTAAATATAAGAGCGGAGAGGATGTTATAACTATATATGAATAAGAGATATATCCTGGCTATCCTGATTTTATGCTGCATCATGCAGTGTTGCCCGCAAATAATGTGGGCACAGGAGCGGACAACACTCGATTCTCTCGGGATGAATGTCCGCTTTGACATGAAAAAGGGTACTGTTTACCAGATGATCAGCAGGATATCGGACCTTACAGGGTATTATTTTATTTATGACAGTGAGCTTGTGGATAATGACCGAAAGGTGAAAATTGTCCCCGGCGATTATCATCTCAGGGATCTTGTCAGGAAGATCACCGCCAATGACAATATAGAACTTAGAATACAGGGAAGCTATCTTTTACTGTATCTCCCATATCTGAAAAACGATACAGGAGATGATACTGAGCCGGTTATCAGCATTGACAGTATGCTTGTTATAAAGGGGAAATTGCTGGATCGAATTACAGGTGAACCGGTTATTTACGGTACAATAAATGTAGAAGGGAGTTCAATGGCTGCCCTCTCAAACCGCAACGGTGAGTTCATGCTGAAGTTCCCGGACTCTCTCTCCGGATCCATGATTCGAATTTCACATATGGGCTACATGAACAGAATTATCGGTGCTTCACTTTTGTCAGGCCACAACATTGATATCTTCATGGACCAGAAGATTGTCCCCCTTCAGGAGATTGTGGTACGCATTATCGACCCGAAAGCAGCACTTCGCGAGATGATAAAACGAAGAGAGGAGAATTATCAGATTAAGCCGGTCTATATGACAACCTTTTTTCGTGAAGGGGTGGAGAACAGGAATGGATTCAACATGACTGAGGCTGTTCTTAGGATATACAAGACCGGCATTCAGGGATCACTTTCCGGCGAGCAGGTTAAGATGTTGAAAATGCGAAGGCTGACATCTTCAGGATATAATGACACTTTGGTAACAAAGCTGAAATCCAGCATAAATTCTTGTCAGATGCTTGATCTGGTAAAAAATCTGCCCGATTTCCTGGATATTCAGTATAACCATTACTATGAATTCACACATACCGATATAACTGTATTGGATAACAGAAGGGTATGGGTATTCTCTTTCGTACAGAGGGAGGAGGTTACAGATCCTCTGTTCACCGGTAAAATCTATGTAGATGCAGAGAATTATGCACTTCTAAGGGCTACCTTTGAAATAAACCCTGCCTATGTTCACAAATCCGCGGAGACATTGGTGCTCAAACAAAGCCGACATATAAGGGCAACTCCGTTAAGTGCAAGATACGAGGTCTCTTATGCTCAATATGGCGGGAAATATTACCTGAATCATGTCAGAGCAGATTTGGATTTGAGAATGAAAAAGAGAGGGAAAATCTTCGGATCAAATGTTCATGTCTGGTTTGAAATGGCAAACTGTGAGACAGATACTGTAAATGTCAGAAGATTCCCGGCTGAGGACAGAGTGTCAACAAGAGACTTCCTTTCGGAGCAATCTTATGTCTATGACGAGAAATTCTGGGGCCAGTTCAATACACTAATCCCGGAGAAATCTCTCGTAGAGATGATAAGAAAATACGATTTCTCTTTCGGAAGATAGGTTATCTGTCACCTAACACGGGTATCTTCCTGCCGATAAGTTTCTGGATGTCCTTAAGCCTGCCTATCTCCTCCTGCGGGTCACAAAATGACATGGCGATACCGCTGTTACCTGCCCGGCCTGTTCTCCCTATTCTGTGTACATAGGTCTCAGGAACCTCCGGAAGATCATAGTTAATAACATGTGAGAGGTGATCTATGTCAATCCCGCGTGCCGCAATGTCTGTGGCAATTAAAACACGTGTCTTGTGACTCTTGAAATTCAGCAGCGCACTTTGCCTTGCGTTCTGAGACTTGTTGCCATGAATGGCAGCAGTCCCTATGCCTGCCTTGCAGAGTGACTTGGCAATCTTGTCCGCACCATGTTTTGTGCGGGAGAAGACCAGGACAGACTCTTTATTTTTGTCTTTGAGCAGGTCAATTAACAGTGCAGTCTTCTCCTTCTTTCCTGCAAAGAGAAGATATTGGTCAATTGTATCAACAGTTGATGATACGGGGGTGACTGCCACTTTTTTAGGGTGTTTCAATATGGAGTTTGCAAGAGAGGCAATCTCAGGGGGCATCGTGGCCGAGAAGAAGAGTGTCTGCTTGTTTGCCGGTAGAAGAGGAAGAATTCTCTTGATATCATGGATAAAACCCATGTCAAGCATTCTGTCAGCCTCGTCAAGAACAAAGAAGTCAATCTTTTTGAGATTAATATATCCTTGGTTTATCAGGTCAAGAAGCCTTCCGGGAGTTGCTATCAATATGTCGACGCCGTTTCTGATGGAATCAGTCTGCGGTCTTTGGCCGACACCTCCGAATATTACGGTGTGTTTAAGTGATGTGTATTTGCCGTATGCTTCAAAACTTTCTCCTATCTGTATCGCAAGTTCCCTCGTGGGGGTAAGCACAAGTGCCTTGATCTCCTTATCTCTGCCCTGTTTTACATTTCTGTAGAGTTTTTGTAAAATAGGGATTGAAAATGCCGCAGTCTTTCCTGTTCCTGTCTGAGCGCAGCCTAGTATGTCAGAATTATTTAGTATAATTGGAATAGCCTGTTCCTGGATTGGTGTCGGGGTAGTATAACCCTCTACGGTGAGAGCCTTTAAAATCGGCTCAATAATGTTCAGTTCGTTAAATGTCATTTATGATTTTGGAAAAATTCAGCCGCATAGAAACAGCGGCCTTTTTGTATAGGTCACAAAGGTACGACAATTAATCCATAATCAACTATTTATTTATCAAACAGTAAAAAATGTTACTTCATCCAGGATGGTTTAGGCTTGTCCATCAGATAGTAGTCAAAGTATTCATCCATTCTTCTTGACCAGTCTTTTTTGACCTCCCATGGACGAATGTTGTGTCCCACACCTTTGTAATTGAACATCCAAACCTCTTTGCCAAGTCGCCTGAGCCCAAGGAAAAGCTCAAGCCCCTGAGAATAAGGGACAGCCTCGTCTGCGTCACAATGTCTTGACAGGAGAGGTGTTGTCACCTGGTCCAGATAAAATGTAGCTGAATTCTTTATATAGTTCTCCTGTTTTTCCCACAAGCTGCCTCCGATACGGCTCTGAGTGCATTCATACATGAACATTCTGGGTGTTCCGGCAGTGCTTCTTATACCGGTATAGGCAGAGGTCATATTGGCAACGGCGGCCTCTGAACAAGCACATCTAAAAATATCCGACTGAGTGATGAGATATGCAACCTGGTATCCTCCCCAACTGTGACCTTCTACTCCGATTCTTTCAGGATCGGCTATGCCTTTTTTTATAAGATATTCAGTCCCGCTGACAACGGCATTTACACAACTTTTTCCCGGCCATCCGATTTCATAATGAATGTCCGGCATGAAGACCACATACCCGCGGCTTACAAACATGATAGGATCTATTGTCGATTCGGTAGGCTCAGGAATGTAGAATTTAAATGCATCCTGGGTCATGGTCTCATAGAAATAGACGATAACAGGGTATCTTTTAGATGAATCATACCCCTCCGGAGTGTAGAGAACACCTCTCTGCTCCACGCCCGCACTGTCCTTCCATGATATCACCTCAGAGGTCCCGATTGCGAAATCCTTAGTCTGCTCGTTAAGGTCGGTAAGTCTCATGAGAAGCCTGAAATTCTTATCAGTAAGCCAGAAATCCGGAGCCTCTTCAAAGCGTTCGCGCTTTATCACATAATTGCTCTTGCCCAGCTTTCTGCTAAACGAAAATTTACATGCGTCCTCGAGCAGTTTGATTGGATCCTTTCCGACACTTACCTTGTAAAAACCGCTATGCATATTTTCAAGACAGGTAGATTCAAGCAGGATATCTTCTTTCAGATTCACACCAATCTTCTTATCACCTTTATCCTCGAGTTTAAGTACTTTGAACCTGATATTGTTTTTCCTGCCGTATCCGTTTGTGATGGCTATGGGTTCTCCAATTCCGGAAGTGGGAAGCGCCCAAACGTCATACTTGTCATAGACAATGAAATACTGGTTGTCATTTGTCAGTCCGCCCTGTCCGTAGCTACCTGCAGGCTGCGGCTCGTCAAATTCCTCATTTATTACAGGGTATGGTAAAAGATCCGATATACATACCCGCTCTCCGCTTTTAATATCGATTATAAACCATGCAGCAGCATCTGGATCGAATATGAAAATATGCGGAGTCCTCGGAGATACAAAGAAACTCCCCTTAAACCTGCGAATAAGTGTTTTTCTCTCGCCGCTCTTTATGTCGGTACATATAATGTCCTTAGGTGTCGGATCTTCCCAGTCAGATGTCATTCTGTATGGAGTCTCATCGAACTCAAATCCATAAGGAGAGTCGTCCTCAATTTGCAGATAGACACCTTTTCCCTTTGAAAGCTGAATAAATTTTCCTGTCTGAGGATAGTAGACACATTTAAGGCTCTTGGCAAACATAGTAGACCCCTTTTTCTGTTTTAGAGGAATAAGTGTGTCGTTCCATCTCCACAATTCGTACTCGAAGGCTGGTTTGGCCTTTTTCTCTTTAGGTTTTGCCAAAGAGTCTGTTATCAACTCAATTTCAAATTTCAGATAACTCCCGTCGGCGGAGAACTCAACGCCTTTCTTTATGTTGAACCTTCTGTCCTGAGGCAACAGACTTCTCTCAATATTAAAATTGATCAGGGACTTAGTCTTTATATCGAGAGCCGAAATTTTAGGATTGCTGAAAAGGGAATCTTTACCGGAATAGAATACCAACCGCTTTCCGCTCTTGTCACACGAGATGCCGTCTATATATAAATCTCCGCTGTAAAGAGAAACTCTCTCAACTCCGTTCTTCCCTTTAAGATTGAGGCCTGTTATTGTAGTAGTCCCGTTTTGACCGGAAACGGCAACCAGCAATTCCGGAGTTGCAAATACTCTGGTTCTGGTGTGTTGCACGGAGTCAATCCTTCCGTCTGTAGTGTTTTTCAGATAGAGGGTGTTGCCTTTAATATAAGTTATATATGGAGATTTCTTGTCTACTACAGCACTCCTGGTTTTTCCCAACGTATCAATTTTTCCGTTAATACCATTAACACAGTATAGGGAATCCTTTACAAAAAATATTGCAGACTTTTGTCCGTCAAACATCTCAATATCTTTACCACCTTTGATCTCCTTTTTTAACCTGAGTTTGTCGATCTTGACAACAAGAATTGTTCCGTCCTTCTTGTTCTTATATGTGGCAATACTCCAGGAAGCATCGTCAGAGATTGTGAGCGATTCACAAGTTCTCCATGTGTCAAATACCGTACTGTCAAGTTGTTTGCCTTGGGCTTGAAGCCTGTTTGCCAGAAATGCGGAAGAGATTAGAATTACTGCGAAAAGCAGCGTTTTAGCGAAAAAGGGGCTTTTTTTCATGTTGAGAAATTTAGTGCAAATATAAGGAAATTTTTAGTGGCACAGATTTTTCTATATTGCTGATATATAGGTATGTAAATAAGATCGGGTTATTGACTGAATTGTGTATGTAGCCAAATGTGAGGAGTATAGAAAAATCTGTGCCACTAAAAGAAAAATAATTAAATTGCAATAAATTAAGAACCAGAAGCATACATTAAAGCAAGAAGGTATGAAACGATTTGCAGTAATTTCTATTTGTATTTTATCCATTATTTCATGCAGTGAAAATAAACCTGGCAAGAGAGTCTTTACCTATGACGAGATAAAGAGCGCAGACAAAACGATTACATTAAGAGAGACAGGACGTGAGTTGAAATTCATCCCGTTAGAGACAACGGCTGAGTCGCAGGTGGGATACATCTCTTGCATTAGCCTGGCCAGGGAGAGGCTTTATATTGTTTCTGCAAATCCGGATAACCTATTCGTGTTTTCACAAGAGGGAAAATTTATAAAGAAGATCTCAAATTGCGGCAGGGGGCCTGGCGAATTTTTCTCAATCAGACAAATCTATATCGACGAAGATAAGGATTTGCTGCTCATGTTTGATTTGTTCAAAATTATGATATTTGATCTGGATGGTAATCATGTTAAGGATATTCCGCATAAACCTTGTTTTAATGACGGTATGTTACTCGGAAACGGTAATATTTTGTTAAATAAACAAGTTGTTCAGGGAACGGAGAAGGTTATGCTTATGGAGATTTCTCAAAAGGGAGATACAGTGGCAACAATTAAAAATAACTTTTTCTTTGAGAGTGAGAATATTATATCATTTCCACTATACAAGTCCTTTAATAAAGCGGGAAAAGATGTGATTTATCATCAGCAATTCCAGGATACGGTCTATACTTATAATCAGCGCACTCATCAACCGGAATACAGATATTCATTCGATTTTGATAGAAAGGAGTCTTTGCAATATGCATTCTCAGACTTAAAGAATAGGGCAAAGGGGCTGGAGTTGATATCAAATTATATTGAAGACAGAAATTACATTTACCTTGATTTGTATATAAACACAGCAAAACACAACATGTATCTAATATCCAAACAAAACGACTCATGTTACAAGGCAGATTTCCGTTATACCGAAGGCCTTAATCTTATATTTTACCCGAAATGGGTAAGCGGTGATGCATTTATAGATTTTGTCGATATTTCTAATATGAATTATACTGAAAAAAATCAGGATAGTACAAGAACGGCTTTTGCCCGGTTCCTTGCCTCCAAGGGGTGTAAAAACACAGAGAGTCTCGATGAGTGCTCGAATCCGGTCATAGTGATTGCGGAATAAGGTTTGTAAGAAAACTATAATCTACTAAATGCATAAACAACAATGAATCTTCAGTCATTATTTCAATCGCAGCAGGCTTTTTTCAGATCACAGCAAACAAAGGATATAGCTTTTAGAAAGGGGGAGCTTCTGAAGCTGAAGGGGCTGCTCAAGGCTAATGAAGAAAAGTTGTATGGGGCTATATATGAGGATTTTGCTAAATCTAAATTTGACACATATACAACGGAACTCAGTATAATGTACTCAGAGATAGACTATTTTCTTAAGAATATCTCAAGATTGAGCAAGCCGGAGAAGATAAAGACCAATATGATCAATTTTCCGGGCAAAAGCAGGATTTATTATGAACCTTTGGGGTGTACGCTGATAATAGGGGCCTGGAATTATCCCTACCAGCTTACACTGTTACCTGTGATAACTGCTGTTGCTGCGGGAAATACATGCATTATCAAGCCGAGTGAGCTCCCGGCAAATACAATGAACATTATGGCTGAGATAATCAACGGTAATTTTCCGCCCGAATTTCTTCATGTTATTCAGGGCGGGGTTGAGGAGACCACGGAGTTGCTGAAATTTCCCTATGACAAGATATTTTTTACCGGAAGCCCCAAAGTCGGCAGAATTGTATATGAGGCAGCGGCGAAGAATCTGACTCCTGTTACTCTGGAGCTTGGAGGAAAGTCCCCGGTCATTGTCACAAAGAGTGCTGACCTCAGGATTGCTGCGAAACGGATTGTCTGGGGAAAGTTTCTCAATGCAGGGCAGACCTGCATTGCACCTGACTACCTGTTGGTGGAGGAGAGTGTTAGAGAGAGGCTGCTGGATCTGATAAAGGAGAGGATTGAGAGTTCCAATTATGTGGACGGCTCTGATAACTATGTGAAAATAATAAACAAAAGTAATTTTGAGAGGATAGTCAGAATGATTGACAGCACAAAAGTCGTTTACGGCGGAGGATTCAATCAGGAGACGCTTTATATCCAACCGACAATAATGGATAAAGTAGGGTGGGATGATACCGTTATGCAGGAGGAGATTTTCGGACCGGTGTTACCGGTCATAGGCTTTACGGATTTCGAAGAGGCGCTTGGTAAAATACTCTCCTTCGAGAAGCCGCTTTCCGCCTATCTTTTCTCAAACGATGAAAAGCAGAAAAGCAGTTTTGTAAGCGAAATATCATTCGGCGGAGGCTGTATTAACGATACAATAATGCATATAGCAAACGACCGGCTCCCGTTCGGAGGCGTTGGAAACTCAGGAATAGGAAACTACCACGGAAAGTTTGGATTTATGGCATTTTCTCACCAGAAAGCGGTTTTCGAGAAACCCAACAAGGGAGAGTTTGATTTAAAATATCCCCCTTATACTGACTCCAAGAAGAGGTGGGTAGATAAATTAGTCTGAGACTATTTCTTATCCGGCAAAGTCTGGCTTTTACCCGGTAATGTCTGAAATACAATCAGCACAACATCCTCTTTACCTTTATTTGCCCCATTGTGCGGTGTGTTCACAACCTCGGCGATGGTGGAATCTTTCTTGAATTCCCTGCTGTAACCGTTTTCAAGCTCAAGTGTAAGCGTCCCCTGCTGAACGTATGCAAAAACGTGATTGTCATGTTTATGCCAGCCGGTAGAGGCGCCTGCCGGGATGATTACCCTGGATATCGAAACGACTGCGTTTCCTGACGGAAAGTTGATATTTTGCCCTGAGTAGGTTGTGTCACTCTGCATCAATGTTTGTTTGACAATCTCTTTATTGTAATGTTGTGCTTTGAGTGAGATGCTTAATAGGATGACAGCAATGGTTAAAATGACTCTCTTCATCTGATTGTGTCTGTTAATTGTGATTTTGAATGCTAAAAGTACCATATAATTTTATATTTTTATCGGGAAAATCCGGCGATTCAACGATTTTTTGCCGTAAAACGACGAAAAAACATTGTCTGGGGCGGTGGGGGAGGATATTTTTGCATCAAATTTAAAAAAAACACGATTATGCATGTAATTGAAAAACCAAGGAGATTTAACCAGGGATGGCTGAACCCCTTACTTGTCGCCTTATGCTTTATAGCTGTCGGAGTTCTGCTGATCGGCAGAAATATGGGTCTGGTAGATTATAGTCTTTACCGTATATTGATATCATGGCAGATGCTTCTGATTGTAATTGGCTTGGGCCAGTTTGTAAAGAGAAATGACACGGCAGGATTTATCCTTGTCGGCATTGGCGCATTTTTCCTTTTACCAAGGATTATCGGCTACTCTCATGACTGGTTCGGCACATACTGGCCTGTTATATTTGTAATTATCGGTGTGGGATTGCTGTTCAACATAGGTAAGAGTGGTAACTGTTGCGGGCCGTACAGGAGAGACAGATCACATAACAGTGGCGGCGGGGTGTCGAGAAACGAGGATGGCTTCGTTACTTCGTCAAACACATTCGGATCAGTACGCCAGATTGTCCTTGACCCTGTATTCAAAGGCGCCAAGCTTTCAAACACATTCGGCGGGACAGTCCTGGATCTCAGACGCACATCCCTTGCAGCACCTGAGACCTACATTGACCTTGACAGCACATTCGGAGGCATCGAGATATATGTGCCATCTTCATGGTTCGTAGAGATCAAGACCAGTAACGTTGCCGGTGGCAGTGATGACAAACGTTTCACCTCAAGGGAGAATATCGATTTTGAGCACAAGCTGATAATCAGGGGAAGCAATACCTTTGGCGGAATAGAGATTAAGAGCTGACATAACGAAAGATAATGAGTCAACATCCTTTAACGGAAACACTGATCAGGAGGGAAGCAGGAGTGGCAATAGCGGTTTTATCAGCATTGCTGCTCTCGTTCCTTCTTTTCTATTATGGTGGTCTCTCATTATGCAGTGCAGCGGCGGCCGGAATGACTTTCGGCCTCATACAGGCCGCCGCCGGGTACATGTACTGGTACATAAACAGCTATATCTCATCAATCCCGGGTAAAGTCGTAATGGCTTGCCTGGTTCTGCTTGTAAGCCTGGCCGGGGCTTTTTTGGCTCTCCTGTTGTGTGGTATAGAGCAACCTAACCATTTTCTGGTACAGATTCCGCTTATGGTTGTCTATGGCATTTTCGGTTGGGTTATTCTGATAATGTGGTACGGTCAGGTTGTGGGGAAATCTCAAATGACAGAGGTGGAGCAGGAGCTCAAGGAGGCTGTCACCCCGTCTCCTGAGGAGGAACAGATTTCAAGAATTTCCGTAAAGGAGGGAACTCAGATACATATCGTGCATGTTGAGGAGCTCCATTATATACAGGCATACGGGGATTATGTGATACTCATTACTGCAAAGGGGCGTTATATAAAAGAGCAGACCATGAAATACTTCGAATCACACCTTCCTGCTACTTTTGTAAGAATACACCGCTCATGCATTGTAAATTCAGAGGTTATCGCAAGGGTTGAGCTCTTCGGAAAGGAGAGCTACAATGTATATCTTAAAGACGGAAGCACTCTTAAGGCAAGCACCACAGGATACAAGTTTCTAAAGGAAAAGCTGTCTCTCTGACAATTTTTTTAACAAATCGTAAGTGCGGACTTGAAATCCTGCAGATAATCCCTATATTTATAGTGTAATATAAAACTATGGGAATTCTGTTTAGCGTAATACCGGTATTAGTCTTTCTCTCTTTTTTGTTCGTTTTGGACAGCTTTAAGCTGGTATTCAAGAGTTTTCTGTTATTATCCATAGTTTGGGGAATATCTGCTGCCCTGTTCTTATACTTTATAAAAGTTTCTAATCCTGTTGCAGCGCCTTTAATTGAGGAGGTGCTAAAATCTGTTTTTGTACTTTATCTTATAAAACGAAACAAGGTGGGATTCACTGTGGATGCTGCCATATATGGATTTGCATCCGGAGCAGGTTTTGCTCTTGTTGAGAATCTGGTATATTTTTATGCAATGCCTGAAGCCTCTATACTTACCTGGATTGTAAGGGGATTCGGTACAGCCGTAATGCATGGAGGGTGTACGGCTATAATTGGAATGCTTGTTATTTTCAGTAAAAGTGTTGAAAAAAGAGGCGGTCTTTATATTGTTTCAGCTTTTGCAGCAGCCTTTCTAATTCATTATGCTTTTAACCATTTCTATATAAATCCGGTTTTGCAGACTTTGGGCATCATTATTATTCTATCAGTCATATTTGTTTTGATTTTCAGATATTCAGAAAAAAAACTTCATAACTGGCTTGAAATGGAGTTCAGTACTGAAATCGACTTGCTCAACATGATAAACAGGGGAGAGATGCTTTCAACGCGTGCCGGACAGTATCTCGGTACGCTTAAGACAAACTTTTCGTCTGAGAGTATATTGGACATGTATTGTTATATAAGGCTTTATCTGGAACTCTCCATAAAAGCCAAAAGGAACCTGATGTTGCGGGAAAATGATTTTCCAGTAATTATCGAGGAAGATATCGATGAAAAGCTGGCTGAGCTTAAGGCTCTCAGGAAGAGCATAGGAAAGGTGGGAGAGCTCACTCTTGCTCCTCTTATGAGTTTAAATTACAGAGATTTGTGGAAACTTAACTTGTTAAAATAAAAAACTATGAAGACTAAGAAGAATTTATTATGGCCGATTGCCGTTTTGATGGCTTTAGTTATTGGGTTTCTTATCGGTATATCTGTGGAATATCCAGTAATGAACAGTGATGATCTGCAAGGTACAATCGGGAAGGTGAAGAGTTACCGTAATGCAAAGGCATCTGAGGCTGATATAAAACTGAAAGATCAGATTTTGTCGGATACAGTTATGGCAAAAAACATTGAGAAGTATATGAATCTTCAGTATGTAAAGGCTGTAAGACTCTCGGAGACAATAAAACAGGCATTGACTGAGATAGAAAAAGACGGAAAATTTAAAGAGAGCAATGCTGTCAGTATATCAGAAGTCGGGAAATACAGGGATTTTCTAGAAACAGCAAAACAGAATTTTCTGTTAACTGTTGCGGCATGTTATACTCCGAAAGATGTTAATCCTGCTCTTCTCAGATATACAATCAACAGATCAAGGGAGGTAATAGCCCAAATTGAGTATGGCAATAAATCGGTAGTGGAGCTTATCGCTTATTTGGAAAGCTATTTAAAAAATGGACAATCCGATGTGAAGAACCTTGCCATTGCTCATGATTTATTGTTAAGGAATCAGATTGGTACTGCAATAGTATTCAGAGACAAACCTTTGATTAAATACTTTGACAAGACACAAATGTTCTGCGTAGATGCCCCGTCAGATGTAAAGACTGATATTGAGGCAAGTGTGAAGAAAGATGTTGAGAGTCTGAAAGGAATAGAGCTTATAGATTCTGAAAAATTAGGCATAGTAATGGATTCTGAAAAGCTGGGATTAATATATCTCGATGCAAATGGCTTGAACTCTTTTTTGAACAGTGTGTCTGATATGGCTGTGAAAGATCTTGAAAATCTCGGTTCATGGGATGCCGAAAAATTGGGAAACTGTTTATGGGATAATGAATCATTGGGTCTTGTTAATGATATGGAGAGCCTGGGGGCTTGTTTTATCTAATCATCAAATCCCTCAATATTTTGAAGAAATTTTCTCTTCTTGTACTGCTGCCTTTCGTTCTGTTTTTGTCCCCCGGAGGATTGCAAGCTCAGACAATACTGCATCACAGGATTGATAACCTTGACCTGATATATTTCGGAAAGAGGTATTCATATCTTGTCCCTCATGTCTCGCAGACATATCGCAATGCTATGAGATTCCACTCTCAATTGTGGAATTACAAGGATACCACGACTTATGTCATACTGAACGATTTTCAGGATATGGGGCACGGAGGTGCGCTGGTACTGCCTTTTAACCAAGTACAGCTTGGAATTGAGCCCTACAGCTTTGCATTCAGCATAATTCCTTCCAGCGAGAGATTTCAATGGCTCTTCAACCATGAGCTTACACATGTCGTTATGGCTGATAATCCAAACCAGCGGGATCTCTTTTTCAGAAGACTGATGATGGGAAAGATCAGAAGATCTGAGGAGATTCCTCTTTCTGCCTTGTGGAGTTACCTTACCACACCGAGGTGGTACTCACCGAGATGGTATCACGAGGGCATTGCTTGTTTCATGGAGACATGGATGTCCGGGGGGCTTGGAAGAGCCATGGGCAATTATGACGAGATGTATTTCCGCAGTATAATAAATGAGAGAGAACCGCTATACTCTCTTGTCGGACTTGAAACCGAAGGTACTACAATAGATTTTCAGGTCGGAGCAAACTCATACCTCTACGGAACACGTTTTGTCTCATATCTTGCCGACCAATACGGAATAGATAGACTCCTGCAATTCTATAAAAGGAGTGATGACAGCAAGGCATTCTATGCAGGACAGTTCAAAAAAGTGTACGGAAAAACAGTCAGAAGTGTATGGGATGAGTGGCGCAAATGGGAAAATGACTTTCAAAAACATAATATTGAGACAATTAAACAGTTTTCTCTTACAGAATTCAGACCGGTTACCTCAAAACCCCTCGGTGGTGTCTCAAGGTTCGCATATAACGACTCAACAGGGAAAATTTATGCGGCTGTAAACCATCCGGGAGCCATATCGCAGGTTGTCGAGATAGACCGTTATTCGGGAAAAATCAGGAAACTGGCAGTTCTGGACTCTCCGGAGCTGTATTACACAACCCACCTTGCATACGATTCTAAAGGGGAGAGGGTTTTTATAACAGAGAGAAATTCCAAGTACAGAAGTCTAGTTGAGATAGATGTTAAAACAGGCAGGAAAAGAACCCTGAAGGAGATGACAAGAACCGGAGAGCTTGTGTTCAACAGGGTTGACAAGAGCATCTGGGGGATAAAACATGACAACGGGTACTCTGTCCTTGTCAGGATTCCCGAGCCGTACAACCAGGTAGTGCCTATGTACACGGCCCCATTCGGAAAGGCTCTTTTTGATCTTGACATTTCCGGAAGCGGAGATAAAATGGTTGCCTCTTTGTCAGGTGTGAGGGGTGAACAGTCTCTGGTAATAATAGATTTGAAAGAGTTGGAAAAGGGTAACCCTATCCTGGACACTCTCTACTCAATGAATGATAACACATTATGTCAGTTTAAATTTGCCGATAACGACAGCTCTGTTATCGGAACATCATATTATACAGGAGTCTCTAATATTTGGCGCATTAACCTGGCAGACAAAAATTTTGAGCTGCTCTCAAACACCGAGACAGGAATGTTTATGCCTGTACAACTCAACAGGGATTCCCTTATTGTTCTCAAATTTCACAGGGACGGCATGGTTCCGGGGATAATACCGACAAAGGTCATTGATGATGCAAATGCAATCTCCTTTCTGGGAAACAGCATCCATGAAAAATATCCTGTTGTCAAGAAATGGTCATTGCCTCCCGCTTCCGGCATTGACGGTGATACAGCCAACGCCGTGGAAGGCACCTATTCTCCACTGAAAGAGATGAGACTTGCAGCTGCATATCCTGATATTGGAGGGTACAAGGAGACAATTGCGGCAGGTTATCGTTTGAACTGGAGAGATCCTATAGCACTAAGTAACCTGGATATTTTTATAGCCGTTTCACCGTGGAGCAATTATGAAACCAAGCAGAAGATACACGCAATGCTTGAGTGGAAGTATTGGAACTGGCAACTTACAGCAAATTATAACAAAACTCACTTTTACGACATTTTCGGACCTACAAGGCGAAGCCGTGCCGGATACTCTTTAGGTTTGGATTATAAAAAGGAGAGCTCTCTTAAAACCCCAGGGAAAAGCTGGTACAGCTTTGGTGTGCATACATACGGAGACCTTGAGGTGTTGCCTCAATATCAGAATGTCGGCACTCAAATACGAAGCATGCAGGCTGCCACACTCTCCTGGGGTATATCAAAGTTCAGGAAGAGCCTCGGGGGTGTGATGGATGAGAAGGGTTACAAATGGGAGATAAGTTCCACTCAATATCTTGCACAAAAGAAATTTTATCCTTCACTTGTATCAAGTCAGGATGTCGGATTCCTGATACCTTTAATCCGTAATTCAAGTTTTTGGATCCGCAATAGTGTAGGGCTCTCATTCGGGAACCGTACATCAGGGCTTTCTCATTTTTATTTCGGCGGATTCAGGAATAACTATGTGGATTGGCAACCATCTGAGCAATACCGGAATGTACTTGCATTTCCGGGAGCGGAGATTGACGAGGTCCCGGCATACAATTATGTAAAGACAATGGGAGAACTGAACCTGCGTCCTGTCCGCCTTAATAATGTCGGAGCCACATGGCTTTACCCTACATTCATAAAATCGTCCCTCTTTACCACGCACCTAATGACAGACTTTGACAAGAGTGATAAAATAAGGCATCTTTTCAATATAGGGGCGCAACTTGATGTCCAGATAGTTGCATTTTCGTATCTTAAAACCACCTGGTCTGTCGGCTATGCGAGAAGATTTGAACAGGGATGTGCCGGAAAAGATCAGATTATGTTATCTTTGAAGTTACTGGGTGATTGATTGAATTTATAAATATATTTGTATAAAATATTATACTGACATGAAACTTACAGCAGAGAAAAACGGTAGTGAAGTACTGTTAAAAATCGAGGGAAGGGTGGATACTACAAATTACGGGGAATTTGAAAACTCGGTTAATGAAGCTATATCAGACGAGATTAAGACGATTCTTATGGATTGCTCTGATTTGAACTACATAAGCAGCTCGGGTTTGAGAGTCTTTCTTGTTATTCAGAAGAAGATGATGGCTTCGGGCGGCAAGTTCAAACTCTTCAGTATGCAGAACTCAATAAAGGAGATTTTTGACATCTCCGGGTTCAGCAAAATATTTGAGATTTTTCCGGACCAGGCTTCTGCCAGAAAATAGAGATACCGATGAAGATTATTGACCTTACTCAGACAATATCATCTGATATGCCTGTCTATCCAGGTACAGGCCAGCCACTTATCCTTCAGGCCACAAGCGTTGAATGGGAGGGCTTTGCAGAAAAACTCATAACCTTTTATTCCCATACGGGAACCCATATCGATGCTCCGTCTCATGTGCTGGCAGGTAAAAAATCCCTTGACAAGTTCGAGGCTGATAAGTTCGTAGGAGACGCCATGGTGGTAGATGTGAGCTGTTGTCCGGGAGGTGTTATAGACGAGGTTTTTATTGCAAAGTATGAGGAGGAACTGACACAAGTCGATTTTCTTCTTTTTTATTCGGGATGGGCATCAAAATGGGGTACGGAGGATTATTTCAAAGGCTTTCCTGTATTGACTCATGAAGCCACAATATGGCTCACTCAACACAGACTTAAAGGTGTGGGGTTTGATTCAATCTCTGCAGATTCGGTCTCAGCACAGGAGTTGACTAATCACAAATTGTTTCTCGGCAGCAATATGATCATAATTGAGAACCTTTGCAACCTTGATAAATTGATGGGTAAAATTTTTACATTCATTTGTCTGCCTCTGAAAATCAAGGATAGTGACGGATCACCTGCAAGGGCTGTGGCTATGGTGAAAAATCATGAAAATTGAGAAGACAAATGCTGCCAGACTTCTTGACAAGGCAGGAATTGAATATGAATTGATCCCTTATGAGGTAGACGAGGAGGATCTTAGTGCCGTACATGTTGCAGAGCAGCTCGGAGAGCCTGTGGAGAAGGTATTCAAGACGCTTGTCCTCAAAGGCGATAAAAGCGGTTATTTCGTTTGTGTGATCCCCGGGGCAGATGAACTTGATCTTAAAATTGCTGCAAAGGTATCAGGTAACAAAAAATGCGACCTGATTCCGATGAAGGATCTCCTTTCTGTCACCGGTTATATCAGAGGAGCCTGTTCCCCGATTGGCATGAAAAAGCATTTTCCGACATACATTCACCACTCATGCAAGAATTTCGATAAGATTTATGTAAGCGCCGGCAAACGAGGGCTGCAGCTTTATCTTGCGCCTGAGGATTTGGTGGCAGTGGCACAGATTTATTTCTTCTGAAGAATCCCGTACGGATTCACCCACCTTCCAAGACACCATCCGGCAGAGATAAGTAGAAGTATCGTGGCTATTATTAGCAAGATATTCATTGCCGGAGGGTAGCTGTGGTCTTTAATCAGAAAGACACGGATGATTGACGACAATCCGAAAACAAGTGTGCCGGATAAAAATGTAACTGACATAACCTTGTCGACTTTCCGGAATGAGTCGTGCCTCTTAAACTCTTTCATATTCTCCCAACTCTTTAAGATCAGCAAGCAGGTTGTTTATATTTTTCCAGTGTTTTGCAGTAGCCCTGAGGCCCATTAAAGCACCGGTCAGGCCTCCGATCATCGCTCCCCATAACATCTCGGTTGTAAGCATCTCCCTTTGCAGATATATGATCAATGCTAAAATCGGTATAAGAAGTGTCATCCCCACAATCACCCGGGCCTGAGTCAGAAATTTGAACCGCGTTGTTCTTTCAATCAGCTCGACCATTGTGCACCTTTCGTTGTCAATTTTGTGCAGAAGGTGAATCTTGTATCCCTGCCAAATGGCAGCAAGGACAAACACAGAGAGGAAAATATACAGGGAGCCGTGTTTGATTGCAATCCCGTCTGTGACAGCTATGCCCATAATATTAAACGCAATGCAGATAAGGGAGAGAATAAGGAAGAAGTATTCAAATCTCTCGAGTTTTTCCTTTGTTGATCTCACGCTCTTCTTTGCGAGGTTTACAATTATTGTTTTATTCAGTACTTCCGATTTTTCCAATTTGTTGGAAATTTCCTGCCAATTGGCCTTTATATCTTCAAGTTCCATTTTTTTACGATTTAATTGTTTGACATGTTCTTCAGCCTCTCTTTGATGCGAAAAAGCCTGACGGCAACATTGGATCTGGAAATGCCTACAATCTGAGAAATCTCGTCGTGCGATTTATCCTCCAGATATAGTAGTACAAGAGCTTTGTCAATTTTATTGAGAGAGTCAATCATCTTGTACAGCTCTTTTACCCTGGCAAAATCCGGTTCTTCGGCAAATGCCTCTATATTAGGCGAGATCGGGAGAGTGGCTGGCATTGATTTACTCTTTCGCAGAAAACTGACACATGTGTTGAGAGCAATCCTGTAAATCCATGTCTGAACCTTACACTCGCCCCGGAAGCGAGGATAAGCCCTCCACAGATTAACAACCACCTCCTGAAAGAGGTCATTGTGACTCTCTGAGTCATCAGAGTATAAAAGGCAGACTTTATAAATGATACCCTTATTACTCTCGACCAACTCAACGAACTCCTTTTGCCTGTCAATATCCATCTTGCTTTTTCTTTTTCTGATATTAGTCGTAAAATCCAGGATAATATTACAAAGATTATATGTTATTTTCGAATTCTATCCTTGTTATTTAAGCCGGTTTTGATTTATTGCTGAGTTATGCAGGGCAGTCCATCCGATGTCGCTTTGAAGTCATAAACCTCAAAGACGCTGATTTTTCTTGACGCCGTTTCTTGCTGGTTTTCAGGGTGCTCCGGAACGCCTCCCTTCGGTCGTTGAACGGTCCTCGCACTTTTTCCTGAAAACCACGCTGCGAAACGGCTAAAAAATCAAGGTCTTTTTCGGCTTTATGACTTCAATTGCTCCTTGAATTTTAAGACATATTTCGACTTGTTGTTAAGATGTGATAGTGTCTCATAAACAATAATCGTCAATTTATTCTTTGATGCCGCTTATAAGTTAATTGAGATATACCTGATCAGGGATATTTTCAGCCGGAGCGAATGCAGTGAGTGAGGATGGACTTCCCTGATCAGGTATATCTCCAATATAAAAAGCGGCTTCCGATAACAAATCCAAATCAGCGCACATAAAACGTTGGTTGTAATTAGTGAAAAGTTAGAAGTGAAAAGTTAAAAGTGAAAAGTTAAAAGTGATGAGTGGCATGATATGTGAAATGGGGTTATGAAAACAAAAATGGCTGTCTGTCATTTTGATAGACGGGCCGTGAATAATAAAATTCAAGTATGAAAACAAGCAGGTTTTGGTTCTTTATGCGGGCAATTTTGCTGATAGCGATTGCCGGCAACAGTACAAGCTCCTCAGGTTTCCCTAATAACAGCCGGACAGACTCTCAGACAGAGTATCTCGAGACATTCTCAAGAGCATACGGATATGTTAAATACTTCCACCCCAGCGATGAGGCCGACAAGATTGACTGGGATAAATTCGCAATTTACGGATCGGAAAAAATCCTCTTATGCAAGAACCAAAAACAGTTTTTAGAAACGCTGAATGACCTTTTCAACCCTATTGCCCCGACCGTAAAATTCTATCAAACAGGAAAGAAAATTAAGTTTGACATCAGCTCTCTCACACCCCCGGACACCACCGGATATAAAAAGACATACTGGCAACATTTGGGTGTGGACAAGGGAATGCAGGCACAAAGAGTTCTCTATAACAGTGTAAGAGTGAACAGGGATAAAATTGTGTCTCAACAGCAGGGAAGCTCAACCTTTGCCACCTTTGCCACATATATAAATGCAAAACAGTATCAGGGGAGAAAGATAAAGATGACGGGCAAGGTGAAGCTTGTAAATGGCTCTGAGGGGACAGGACATCTTTGGGTTAGGGTGGATTTGCCTGATAAAAAGATGGGCTTTTTTGACAATATGGGATACAGACCAATAACAAAAAATGAGTGGTGTGAGTACGAGATAGCCGGTATTGTTGACTCTTCGGCCGCAGGAATAGCTGCCGGCTCTTTTCTGAACGGAGCCGGAGAACTTTTGGTGGATGATTTTCATATATATACCATGGAGGGTGATAAGTGGGCTGAAATTCCTTTGAAATACAACGACTTTGAGGCTGACAGCCTGGCAGAAATAACAAATTCAAAAGTTTGGTGGGGCGGAGGCAAGGGATATCAGTACGCATTACTGCAGGATGATGGTTCAAACGGGACAAAATGTGTCTCTATAAAAAAATCAAAAAAGACTCAAGCTTTCCCGGGAGAAAAAATCTTTGACAAGGAGCCTGCATTCGGAGAGGTGGTTCAAGAGGATATAGGAAGCGGAATCTCCTGCCTGGTTCCTTTAGTATTGTACTGTACAAAAGAGAATACATATCCAGCCGGTAATGCCGTGCAGTTGGAAGATGCTCTCTCAAAGATAAATAAAAATGACTTCACTCTTCCGATGAGGTTAGGTGATGTAATAAACACATGGAATCTTTTTCAGCATTTTTACCCATATTTCGATGTGGTAAATGTAGATTGGAGCGGTGCGTTCAGAAAGGCTGCGGCAAAGTGTTTCACCGACCGGAGCGACTGGGATTTCCTTATCACACTTAGAGAGATGACGGCTAAGTTGAAAGACGGACATATACGGGTATATTCAAAAGCGGCAAAATCATATATGCCACCGATATCATGGGAGTTCATAGAGGGTAAACTTGTGATAACAGGAGTTTACAGTGAAGATATTCCCATAAAGCCGGGAGATGTTGTGGAGAAAATTGACGGACAAGATCCGGAGAGCTATTTTAATGTTGTAAAAAGCAGAATATCCGCAGCAACCAACGGGTGGATGGCATACAGGGCACAATCTGAGTCATTGCTGGGTGATAAGGATAGTAAACTGACAATAGTTGTAGAGAATAAGAGTGTCGATCTGACCAGGAATATGACTCAAAATGATATATATCAAAAGAGTTTTACCGGTCCGGTTGCTGATAAGACAAGACTTATCGGAGATGACATCGTATATGTAAACATCAACAATGCCGACATGAAGGATATAGACACCCTTCTTCCTCAGATAAAAGCAGCCAAAGCTCTGATTTGTGACCTGAGAGGATACCCGCGTAATACTACAAATCTGATAACATACCTCATGAAACAAGAGGAGGATACAAAATGGATGTTGGTTCCGCAGATTATCTATCCTGATCACAAAAACGTAGCAGGTTATCAGGAACACGGATGGAATCTGAAACCTTCAGAAACACATATTGATACAAAGGTAATATTCCTAACCGACGGCAGTGCTATAAGCTATGCTGAGAGCTATATGGGTTATATCGAGGGGTTTAAGTTGGCAACAGTAGTTGGTCAGCCCACTGCCGGGACAAATGGTAATGTCAATCCATTCACTCTTCCGGGGGGGTACAGCATATACTGGACCGGAATGAAGGTGCTAAAGCACGATGGCAGCCAACATCATGGTGTCGGTATTATTCCGGATGTTCTGGTGAATAAAACCATAAAAGGTGTCAAAGAGGGAAGGGATGAATTTCTGGAAAAAGCGATTGAGATAGTTAAGAGTGAATAGTGAAAAGTGAATAGTTAGAAGTGAATAGTTAAAAGTTAAGAGTGAATAGTGGAGGGGGGACTTTGAGGCACTTTATAAATGACTTTTTCAGTTTTTCATGAAAAGAAGATTTGCATGTGTTTAACTGAGTGGTTTTCATAAACAGACATCTACAATTTGTCCTTGGCAGCCGCTTACAAGGTCGTCTAAAAATAACGAATCAGGGCATTCAGCTGGAGCGGGAGTAAGGAGCGATTGAAGGCATAAAGACGAAAAAGACCTTGGTTTTTTAGTGATTTTATGAGTGTTTTTCCGGAAAAGGCGAGAATGTCTGACGACCGAAGGGAGGAGTTTCGCAGCCAGGAAAAACACGAAATCAAATCACGTTAAGAAAAATCAGCGTCTTTGAGGCTTATGGCTTCAAAGCGACTTAGGATGGACAGCCCTGAGACAGTATTTTCCACAGTAACAAAGTGGCTTAAGAGGCAAATTGGAAAATCTGGTGTCATTAAGTGAATAGTTAAAAGTGAATAGCGAAAAATTCATATATTTGCGGAAATATTAAAATTATACCAATGAGAATTAACGGTTAATTAAGGGTTTTATTAAACCTGACAGCAACAAAAGAGTAATAAGGTTTAACTGCCTTGATTCAAGGCCTTTTAATTAATTATCATGAGTATAATTGTAAGTGATATCTCGTATCACTATCAAAATCAAAACGCAATATTTGAACATATCAGCTTTACTGTAGCTGATAACAGCATTGTCTCGCTTATCGGTGACAACGGAACCGGAAAATCCACACTCCTGAAAGTGATAGCAGGTGAGCTGCAACAATCGGACGGAAGTATCATCTGCTCTTCGAGTCACTATTATATTCCACAAAATGTGGGGATTACCGGAAAATCGGTGTCAAAGTTCCTGAATGTGTCGGAAAAATTGGAATCATTACTTGCAATAACGCAAGGAAGCACATTGCAACTACATTATGACACACTTGCAGATGACTGGGATATAGAGGCACGTTGTCAAAGAGCATTTGCCAAATGGGGGTTGTCACACATCGGGCTTACAGATGATTTTGACAATCTAAGTGGAGGTGAGAAAACCAAGATTTTCCTTGCAGGGCTGGATATTCATAACCCGAAGGTGGTGCTGATGGATGAACCTACAAACCATCTTGATTTGACATCAAGGGAGATTCTTTATGACTATATAGACAACGTAAAGGCGTCCGTCATCATTGTCAGCCATGATGTAAGCCTTCTCGGGAGGATAAATACGACAATGGAGCTGACACCCAAGGGGCTGAAAATATACGGCGGGGACTTTTCTTTTTATAGTGATGTGCGGGAAATGGAGAGCAACTCTTTGCAGGAGAAGATTCACAACGAGGAGAAGAGACTCCGTGAGGTAAGAAAAACAGCTCAGGAGACCAGACAGCGACAGGAAAAAAGGGTAGGACGCGGTGAGCGCAACAAGGCTCAGATAATACGCATACTGAGAAAGACCGTGTCGAACAGAGGAGAGAACACGGAGGCAAAATTGAGGGAGAGACATGAGAAAATCGTGCAGCAGAGCCGGGAGAGGCTTACAGATCTGAGGTCTGAGCAGATAAACAAGGCAGAACTGAGAATTGATGTTGAAGATGCAAGGCTGCATAATGGTAAACTATTGATTAACGCTAATAGTGTCAACTATGAGTTCGGTAAAGGACCTTCGCTTTGGAGTCAGCCTCTTTCCTTTGAAATTTTCAGCGGTGAGAGGATTCATATCATGGGTGACAACGGATCGGGTAAGACAACACTGATTAACCTTATAACCGGGCAATTGGAACCTGTTTCGGGGGAGGTGACCCGCGCCCCGTTTTCATATCTCTATCTCGACCAGGAGTACAGAGAGGTAAATGTTGACAATACCATTTTGGAGCTTGCAAATCGTTATAATACGACAAACTTGCCTGAACATGAGGTGAAAACAAGGCTCAACAGAGCTCTGTTTCCTAAGGATGTGTGGGATAAAAGCTGTCTTGTACTAAGCGGAGGTGAAAGGATGCGACTTTATTTGTGTTGCCTGATGATTTCCAACCAGATACCAGATATGCTCATTCTTGATGAGCCCACTAACAACCTGGATCTCTCGAGCCTGCGCATACTTACAGACACTGTCCGGGATTACAGAGGTACTTTACTGGTAGTTTCACACGACAGCTATTTTGTCAGAGAGATAGGAGCAGGGAGGGTGATAGAGTTATGAGTGAAAAGTGAAAAGTGAAGAGTGAAATGTGTATCTTACACGTTAGTATTTATAGTTGTTAATCATGATGAAAAAACTGTTAATCATAATGTTGTTGCTGATGTCTACGGTGGCATCGGGGCAAAAATCACAAATCTGTTTTTCCATAGACGACATGCCGGTCGTTTCTTATGGAATTAATGACTCCAATTATCAAAAAATGATTTTCAACTCTATTATGAGCTCTTTGGTGAAAAACAAAATCCCGGCAATTGGATTTGTAAATGAGAGGAAAATTCGCAAAGAAGCTGACGGCGGCAGATATCAGAAAGAGTTGCTGAAAAATTGGATAAAGAGTGGGCTGGAATTGGGAAATCACACATATTCCCATCCGGATTTTAATAATGTTTCCTGCAAAGAGTACACTTCTGATATTTTAAAAGGTGAGCCGATTCTTAAAGAAATATTGTCTGAGTCAGGTAAGAGCATTAAATATTTCCGGCATCCATTCCTTCATGTTGGGGAGACAAAATCCAAGGCTGACTCTTTGGACGCATTTCTTAAAGAACATGGCTACAAAGTGGCCCCTGTCACAATAGACAATGACGATTACCTCTTTGCCCTCGCGTATAAAAAGGCAAGTGATGTAAAAGATACTATCCTGATGAGTAGGATAGGGTTCGATTACATTGATTATATGGAAAAGAAACTACATTTTTACGAAAGACAATCGGTAGCCTTGTTCGGACGGAAGATTCCTCAGATACTTCTTATCCACGCAAGTCTTTTGAACGCAGTATACCTCGATTCACTTGCCTCGATGTACAAGCGGAATGGATATGAGTTTGCGGACATGGATACGGCATTACGCGATGAAGCATACAATAGCAAAGTAACAAGCTACGGGAAGTGGGGGATATCGTGGATTGACCGCTGGGCTATATCTTCGGGCAAGAAAGGTGACTTCTTCAATGGAGACCCGGTGGCACCTGACTATATTAAATAAGGCCGATATTATTAATTTTGTATCATAAAAAACACCAATCTATAATCAGTAATGAAATTAAAGAGTAATCTAAGTTTGAAGGGGGCGATAATCTCCCTTGTCGCAATTTTTGCCATTTCAGGTACAACTAGTGCCGCTTTTGCGCAGGAGCGCAGTATTTACCGCAATAACTCGCTGCAAGGCAGACATGATGACCGGAATATGAGGCAGGAGTTCAGGGCTACACTCGGAGCATATATTGAATCAGATATAAATATGGAAGAGGCAGTAAGATATGAATTCGGTCCCGATTTCAGACTGGCTGAGTGGAATGACATCAAGCAGATAAGAGATATTGACAGATGGATTGTCTCGACAAAACTGATTCCCGGACGTAAATATTTTGTACAGCGTAACGGACGTTTTATACAGAGCGGAAACCGTGTCTACTTTTTCCTTTTTTCTCCAAACGGTCGCGTCCCGTCAGGATTCCTTGTTCATGACAAGTTTGCCGGTAAATTCTTCCTTGGGTCGTGGTCCGGGGATTATTGCCACATTCTGGCAAGCAAGGGTGAAAGTTACAGAGATGATATGAGAAGAGACGACCCGCCAAGAGGGGATAACGGTTCCGAAGGCCGCGGGGAAAATGACAGAAATCGTCCCGGAGAGTGGGGAGGTATAAGAGTCACAATGGACAGATACAGTGACAGAGTGGATCTGAACGAGCAGATCAGAAGAGATTTTCGCAGCAAATGTGAGATTGCCGATTGGGAAGATCTTAAACGAATAAGGGATATTGACGAGTGGGCTTTTGCCAATAAACTCCAGAGTGGACAGACAGCTTTTATTGCCAGAAACGGCAAACTGAAATACAGCAACACCAGATATTACTTCGTTCACTATGCGCCAAACGGAAAGCTTCCCGCAGGCTTCCTGGTACATGAAAAGATCGGCGGCAAACTTTTCCTCGGCTCCTGGAGCGGAGTTGAAAGGCCTGCCATAGTTAAGGAGGTGCGATGATCTTATGAGGGTTTTACCTTAAAACAAGAATCAGCAATTTGTCCTCAGAAGCCGCTCAAAAGTTAGCGGAGATATACCTGAGTAGGGCAATTTTCAGCCGGAGCGAGCGAAGTGAGTGAGGATGGACTGCCCTGCTCAGGTGTAGCTCCGCAATACAAAAGCGGCCACAGAGAACAAATCCGGAAAAATCAGCGTCTTTGAGGCTTATGGCTTCAATTTAGTGAAAAGTGAAAAGGCTGCAAATTTTGCAGCCTTTTGTTTTTGCCCCCTTGCGGGAGCTCCTTAACAACTCATAATTACTAACCTAAAAATAATTATGAATCTTAAGCCAGTCACCGGCTTAACTTAAAAGTAAAAAAAGTCCGGCAGCAATAGCGGCTCCAACAAGCGGTGCCACAACCGGAACAAAAGAATAGCTCCACTCACTCTCCCCCTTGGCTTTTATAGGGAGTATTGAGTGCATTAGTCTTGGAGCGAAGTCACGTGCAGGATTTATTGCATATCCGGTAGTTCCCCCGAGAGAGAGTCCGATAGCGACAATTACCAGGGCTACAGGCAACGCCCCGACGCTGCCGAGCCCGATCTTGACATCAGGCATTGTGTCGCATGTAAGGCAGGCACCCTGTACGTAAAATATTACAAATACCAGTACAAAAGTTCCAATCAACTCCGAAAGGAAATTATTTGGAATTTTTCTGATAGCAGGTTTTGTGCAAAAACAACTGATAATGGCGTCCTTGTCCTCTGTGGCTGCAAAGTGGTGTCTGTAGAAAGCCCAAACAAGAAATGCACCCAAAAATGCACCGATAAGCTGGGCGACTATGAACATTGCAACTTTTGACCAGGCAAACTGTCCGGCAAGAGCAAGGCCGATTGTAACAGCAGGATTCAGGTGGGCTCCCGATATCGGGCCGGCAATAATGACTCCGGTAAAGACGGCCATTCCCCATCCCATGGTAATAACTATCCATCCGCCGTTATTTCCCTTTGTCCCTTTAAGAACTACGTTGGCAACAACTCCGTTGCCAAGAAGGATAAGCACCATTGTGCCTATTAGTTCAGCTAAAAATTCTCCCATATATTTTGTGTTTTATTTTTCAGGTTCAACCCAGCTCTTTGCCCTTGAAAGAGCCTTACGCCATCCTTTTATAAGCTCTTTGCTCTTACTATCCTCCATTTGCTTCACAAAAGTCCTCTCTATTGCCTTCTGCCCCTTAATCTCTTCCAGATCTTTCCAGAAACCTGTTGCAAGACCTGCCAGATAGGCCGCTCCCAATGCAGTAGTCTCGAAAATCACCGGACGATAAACAGGTATTCCGAGAATATCTGCCTGGAACTGCATCAGCAGATTATTCACCGCAGCCCCGCCGTCAACTCTAAGCTCCTTTATCGGAGAACCGAGATCCTCTTGCATTGCCTCAAGAACGTCATAAGTCTGAAAAGCTATTCCCTCCAATGCCGCACGGGCTATATTAGATGCATTGGAACCTCTTGTGAGGCCGATAATCATTCCCCTGGCATACTGATCCCAGTGCGGTGCGCCGAGGCCTGTAAGAGCCGGAACAAGATAAACGCCGCCATTGTCGGGAACCTTTGCCGCCAGAGCCTCAACCTCGGAAGATGACTTTATGATGCCGAGTTCATCTCGCAACCATTGTACTATTGAGCCGCCGGTGAAGATACTGCCCTCAAGTGCATATACCGTTTCGCCGTTAATCTGCCATCCGATAGTGGTCACCATATTGTTTCCGGAGCTGACAATCTCGCTGCCTGTGTTGCAAAGCATGAAACACCCGGTTCCGTATGTGTTCTTGACAGCTCCTTTTTCAAAGCACATCTGTCCGAATGTTGCTGCCTGCTGGTCGCCTGCAATGCCGGAAATCGGTATTTCCACTCCGAAAAGTTCCTTTGCTGAGTAACCGTAAACTTCCGAAGAGGATTTTACCTCCGGAAGAACGCTCTCCGGAATCCCGAAAAGCTCCAGAAGCTCCTTGTCCCATGTAAGGGTGCGGATGTTGTACATCATTGTACGGCTCGCGTTGCTCACGTCTGTGACATGTACCTTGCCGTTTGTGAGTTTCCATATCAGCCAGGTGTCAATGGTTCCGAAAGCGAGTTTTCCTGCCTTTGCCTTCTCCATGGCGCCTTCAACGTTGTTCAGTATCCATCTGAGTTTGGTTGCCGAAAAATATGAATCAAGTATCAGTCCTGTTCTGTACTTTATGATTTCGGCCCACTTTTCGCCCTTCAATCCGTCGCAATACTCCGATGTTCTTCTGTCTTGCCAGACGATTGCATTGTAGACAGGCTCTCCGGTCTCTCTGTCCCATACGACTGTGGTTTCGCGTTGGTTTGTTATGCCTATGCATGCGACTTTCGCATTGAAACGGCTTGCCTCTTCAATAACTTTGTGTGCTGATCCTGACTGTGATTTCCAGATCTCTTCAGGGTCGTGTTCTACCCATCCTGGTTTCGGATAGGTTTGTCTGAACTCTTTTTGGCTTGATGCGACAATTTCTCCTTTTTTGTTGAAGAGGATTGCGCGTGCGCTTGTAGTTCCCTCGTCCAGTGTAAGTACAAATTGATCTGACATGTTATTTGTTTTGCGGGTGTGTTAGAACAAATTTATCTAAAATTATTTTACGATATACAAAAACGAAAATTATTTTTCTGAATTTGTTTCGATGTGACAATCTACGGCGAGTGAATTGAAACAAAACGAGCATTATAAGTTTCGTTACGAGTGTTTTTCGCATTGAAGTCATAAGCCTCAAAGACGCTGATTTTTCTTAACGCCGTTTCTTGCGGGTTTTCAGGGTGCTCCGGAACGCCTCCCTTCGGTCGTTGAACGGTCCTCGCACTTTTTCCTGAAAACCACGCTGCGAAACGGCTAAAAAATCAAGGTCTTTTTCGGCTTTATGGCTTCAATTGCTCCTAACTCCCGCTCCGGTTGAAATGCCCTGATCCGTTATATCTCCACAATTTTGTTAGCGGCTTCAGATAACAAATAATTGAAGGTCTTTTTCGGTCTTATGGCTTCAATTGCTCCTGACTCCCGCTCCGGCTGAAAATTTCCCAGATTCTGCATAGCTCCATTAACTTGTAAGCGGCTAAGTGGCAAATTGACGATGCCTGTTTATGGTGAAATACAAAAAACCTTGATAAGGTCAATTTTTGATACTATCTTTGATACTATCATATGATACTATCAAGGATTGAAGAGATGAAACCACCTTACAAATTAACCGTCAAGATATTAAAGTTGGTCGCTTTGATTTCAGAGAAAATAGGAGAAATAAATTCTGCCCATTTGCATAAGCCCCCGACAGAATTAAGAAAGAAAAACAGAATTAAGACAATTCACTCATCACTTGAAATTGAAGGAAACACTTTGACAATTGAGCAAGTAACTTCAATAATTGAAAAGAAGAGAGTTCTTGGTCCCAAAAAGGAGATTCAGGAGGTCAAAAATGCAATTGCCGTATATGACTATCTCGACAAATTAAATCCGTTTGAATTTGAATCATTTTGTGAGGCTCATGGAAAGTTGATGAATGGACTTGTTGAATCAGCAGGAAAAATAAGAAATAAATCTGTCGGAATTGTTAAAGGCACAGAAATAGCCCATATTGCTCCACGCGGTGAAATGATCAAACCATTACTGAGTGATTTATTTGACTATTTAAAAAATGACGATGATTTAATTTTAATTAAAAGTTGTGTTTTTCACTATGAGGTCGAATTTATTCATCCATTCATTGACGGAAACGGCAGAATGGGAAGATTATGGCAAACGCTGATTTTAAAAGAGTCATACCCGGTTTTTGAATTTTTACCAATTGAGACATTAATAAAAAAAAGGCAGGGAGAGTATTATGAATCACTCGGGCAGTCTGACAATGCAGGAGAATCAACTGCATTCATTGAATTTATGCTTGAAATAATTCTTGAATCACTTGAGGAATTACTGAATATCCAAAATGTAAATTTGACAAATATTGACAGGATTAATTTATTCAAATCAGTTGTTAAAGGCGACTACTTCACACGAAAAGAGTATTTAAAGAATTTCAGGGAAATTTCGTCAGCAACAGCGAGCCGGGATTTGAGTTACGCTGTAGAGAACGGGGTTATTGATAAATTTGGTGATAAGAATAAAACCAGATATAGATACAAATAAATTAAATTTGTGTAACTAAAACTTTATTTATGAGAAATTTGCTTTGTTGCTTTGTTTGTTGTGTGACTATTCTTGCGGGGTGTAGTAAGGATGATGGTTGTGATTACTCTCAGTTGCTCATTGGTACGTGGATAAACAGTCAGGTTGACGCTAAGCCTGTTTTGACGGATAAGGTGTTTACGATACAGTTCAGGGATGATGGTGTTGAGGTTTATTCGGCAGGGTATGAGCTTGATGCAAGTAATAAGAGGTGGATTGAGAATGATAAATTTACCTATAAGGTGGATGGGAAATCGATAATCATTGAGGGGCAAGGTGCTGTTTCGGGTCAGTTTTACATGGAGTTTGAGATTGTTTCTATTGATGCTGAAAATTTGATTTACAGGGTTCCTGTTTTTAAGATTGATAATGTTGCTTATCCTGATCCGAAGCTTTATTCGATGAAGAGGGTGAGGGTGAATTTGAGGGCGAAATGTTTAGGTACTTGGTACGGGAGGTCTACTTCGCCTGATAATGTTGATGGTTTTCATTATTGGTCCTATTTTCCGGATGGTAGTTTCTCGTATTTTTACAGGGATGATCTTGGTCATTGGGTTTCGAAGGTGGATAATAATGGTGGGTATTTTTTGTACGGGAATTTTCTGGCTTCTAATTATTCGAATGATCTTTTGAGTGGGGCTGTCGGGTTGGCTTATGAGTGCTGGAATGTTGATATTGTGGGGGCGACTATGTTTTGGAGTGGGCTCAGGGCCAATAATGTTACTGCGAGTTTCCGCATGGACAGAGTCTCCGCCCCGCCGCAATTTTAGTGCAATTTTAGTGGCACTGATTTTTCTCTGTGGCCGCTTTATATATTGGAGATATATCGTCTCAGGGCTGTCCATCCTCAGTCGCATTGAAGTCATAAACCTCAAAGACGCTGATTTTTCTTAACGCCGTTTCTTGCGGGTTTTCAGGGTGCTCCGGAACGCCTCCCTTCGGTCGTTGAACGGTCCTCGCACTTTTTCCTGAAAACCACGCTGCGAAATCGGCTAAAAAACCAAGGTCTTTTTCGACTTTATGTCTTCAATCGCTCCTAACTTCTTCTCTGGCCGAAAATTGCCCTTCTCAGGTATATTTCCGCTTGATGTTAAGCGGCCACAGAGAACAAATTGACGATGCCTGTTTATGGTGATGCACTCATAAATTCACTTAAAAAACCAAGGTCTTTTTCAGCTTTATGTCTTCAATTGCTCCTAACTCCCGCTCGGCTGAAATAGTCCTGTTCCGGCATAGCTTCGCTTAATGTTAAGTGGCTACTGAGAAAAAATGGACAGTTCTTATATTTTTGGACAACACCCATAAAATCACTAAAAAACAAAGTCATTTTCAGTCTTATGTCTTCAATTGCCCTTGCGAAAACCTGGGTGAGGTCTATTTTTTTGGTAAAATCTTATACTTTGGATGTCAAATTGTATTGGTATTAGTTTCCAAGCAATTGCGGTAACCCCAATAAACATTGGTGTTTTGAAAATTGTTCCGTAATTCACTCAAAATTATTTGTATAGCCATTAAAAAAATCATATTTTTATAACGTGGCTTTTTACGAATAACAATCCATAAGCCAAAACAAATAACAAAAGAGAACATACTCCGCCATATTAATGGGGTATGTTCAATAATGATTATATAAACAAGTTATAACCAACCGGAAAACAGCGATAAAAGAATAGATTGCCTGCCAGTTATCTGATTATTGCTTTGAGAGAGTATATTTATGGGTTGAGTTCTCTTTTTTGTCTTTAATAATACTACTGCGCCTTTGTCACAGGTTTTGCTCTCCAATCCGGATTTCATTTAACCCTAAGTGTAAATAATTGGTTTGTGCGTTGATTTTTAGGATAATCTGTGATTGAATTAAAAAATAAAGTTTTTATCTTTATGAGGCAAAACCGTGAGCCAAAGGCGAATTGATTTCATACATGAATTACGGCAGGTTATAACATCAGGTATAGTTCAGCCACCGGAGGCAATTGGTTTGCGGGAGAATCGGGTGGCCGAACCATACCCGCGGCCCGTTAGGGCACATGCTAAAAACAGCACACGAAATGACGAACATTGTATTTATTGGAGGTATTCACGGGGTTGGTAAGGGGACACTTTGCGAAAAAGCTTGCAAAGACCTTAATCTACATCATTTGAGTGCTAGTGAAGTTTTGAAATGGGAGGAAATCAGCGAGAAGGAAAATAAATTGGTAAGGGATTTTTCTCTCACTCAAAATAGGCTAATAACCAACCTTCACCAGATTGTAAAGGAAAATGAAAGATATGTTCTTGATGGTCATTATTGTTTATTGAATAAGGATAACGTTCCTGAAAAAATTGATTTTGATACATTTAGAACATTAGACCCCTTTGCATTCATTATTGTTGTTGATGACGTTCAAGAAATTAAAAGACGATTAGAGAGCCGTGACAATAGAAAATATGATATTGAATTGCTTTTAAGATTTCAGAAACTAGAGCTTGAGTACTCAATAGAATTGGCAGAACAACTTAATAAACCCCACTTGACACTTAAATCAGAGGAAACCAATAACTTCAAAACATTTTTATATAATGAGAATTTTACTTGACACTAACATTATAATTCATCGTGAAGCCAGTAGGATTTACAATCAAGATATTGGCTTGCTCTTCAATTGGATAGATAAACTTCATTATGAAAAATGTGTACATCCTTTAACCATTGAAGAAATCGGGTCTTATCAGGATGAGGAAGTTGTTAACACTATGCGTGTTAAAATTGGCAACTATAACCAACTGAAGACAGACTCTCCCGAAACAGAGAAGATATCAATTCTAAGAGAGGCTGATAAGACCCGAAATGACTTTATAGATACAAGTCTACTAAAAGAGGTTCTCAATAATAGAGTAGACTTTTTGATTACCGAGGATAAGGGTATTCATAGGAAAGCAAAATCCTTAGGCATTGCCGACAGAATTTATAAAATTGACGCTTTCATTGAAAAGTGCACCTCTGAAAATCCTGATTTAAAAGATTATAAAGTACTTTCCGTTAAGAAAGATTACTTTGGAAATATCAATTTGAAAGATGATTTTTTTCAATCATTTTTGGAGGATTATGGAGAATTTGAGACTTGGTTCAATAAGAAAGCCGACAATATTTCTTATGTATGTATTACCGATGGTAGTGTAAAAGCTTTCTTATATTTAAAAATTGAAAATGCAGGAAGTGAGAGTTATGCAGATATTAAGCCAGCATTCAGCAAAAAAAAGAGATTGAAAATTGGCACTTTCAAAGTAACTTCAACAGGCTATAAATTGGGTGAACGCTTTTTAAAAATTATTTTTGATAATGCGATTGCCAATATGGTTGATGAAATCTATGTCACAATCTTCGATAAAAGAGAAGAACAAAGAAGATTAATTGCCCTATTGGAAGAATGGGGATTCAAATATTGGGGAGAGAAAGAAACTAAAAATGGACTTGAAAGAGTCTTGGTGAGAGATTTTTCAAAAAGAGTTCTTGATAAGCCTAGAGAGTGTTTTCCTTTCATAAAAAGAAATGCTCGTGTATTTATAAATCCAATTAAGCCCGAATATCATACCGAATTATTTCCAGATTCATATTTAAATAACGAATCTCCATTAAATTATGTAGAAAATGAGCCTCATCGAAATGCCTTAAAAAAGGTTTATATTTCAAGGTCGTATTTTAAAGACTTAAAAAGTGGAGATATTATTTTATTTTATAGAACAGGTGGATATCATGAGAGTGTTATCTCTACAATTGGCGTAGTCGAAAGTGTAATTACTAATATTAAAAGTGAAGAAGAGTTCATTCGCCTTTGTAGAAAACGTAGTATTTTTAATGATGATTCATTAAAAGAATGGTGGAATTATAACCCCTATAACTACCCTCCCAATAAAATATATAGACCTTTTGTTGTTAACTTTCTATATGTAGACTCTTTTCCAAAGCCTAAAGTTAATATGAAAAGACTAATAGAAATGGGTTTAATAAAGTCTATAAATGATGCACCACGTGGGTTTGTTCAAATAGAAAATAGTAAATTTGAGAAATTTTTAAAAGAAGCAAGAGCAAATGAAAATTATATTGTCGATTAAACCAGAGTTTGCAAACAAGATTTTTGAAGGAGATAAGAAATTCGAATTCAGAAGAAGCATCTTTAAAAATAAAAATGTATCAAAAGTCATTGTTTACGCATCATCTCCGATAAGCAAAGTTATTGGAGAATTTGAAATTGGGGAAATTCTTTTTAAAGACCTGAAAACTCTTTGGAAAGAGACCAAAGAGTTTTCAGGAATCACAGAGGACTATTTCTATGAATATTTTGTAGGAAAAGAAAATGGATTTGCCCTTGAAGTAAAAAGAGTTAAAAGATATAAACAGGAACTTAGTATTAAAGAATCATTTGGAAAAGTACCACCACAATCATTTGCATACATTGAAGAAAG
>Ga0265297_10002208_pt1 | contig 40950 bp, 33 predicted proteins | sample Munlanlwell13791_FD_192502 | JGI IMG/M metagenome (GOLD analysis project Ga0265297, IMG submission 192502) | Leachate microbial communities from a municipal landfill in Southern Ontario, Canada - Leachate well 137-91 | ecosystem: Engineered > Solid waste > Landfill > Unclassified | place... | reverse complement strand
GGCATTTTGATGTATGTTGAAGGCATCCGCGACGCCCGCCGCTTTTTGAGCGGCCTTAAAGCCGCGGCGCGGCTAAAACCGGTGATCCTGATCAAGTCCGGCCGTCATGAAGCGGGCTGCAAGGCGGCGATGTCGCATACCGGCGCGATGGTCGGCGGCGACAACGTATTCGATGCGGCGATTGCCAGGGCCGGTGTGGTCAGGGTTTACAGCATCAATGAGCTGTTTTCCGCGGCCCGCGTTTTGGCCAACAATTATGTGGTCAAAAAGGACCGTCTGGCGATCATCACCAACGCCGGCGGTCCCGGCGTGATGAGCACCGACCGCGCCGAGGACGTCGGCGTGCAAATGGCGGAACTGAGCCCTGCCAGCATCGCCGCACTAAACGAGGTGTTGCCGGTACACTGGTCGCATGACAATCCTGTCGATATTCTGGGCGATGCGACCTCCGAACGTTACCAAAAAGCGCTGGAAATTTGCCTTAAAGACAAAAATATCGACGGCATACTGGTAATACTGACGCCCCAGGCGATGACCAATCCGACTCAGGTCGCCGAATGCGTTATCGAAGCCGCGAAAACCAGTAAAAAACCGGTGTTGGCGTCATGGACGGGCGGCTCACGGGTTCAGGAAGGCCGCAATCTTTTCGCCAACAGCAAAGTCGCGCACTTCAGTACGCCGGAAATTGCGGTCGATGCGTTTTCATTCCTGGCCAGCTATAGCCAGAACCAGATCCTGCTGAAACAAATTCCCTCGCCTACCGATGAATTGGCGACACCCGATGTTACGGGCGCGCGCTTGATTATCGAACGGGTGCTTTCGGAAGGCCGCCAGGTTTTAACCGCGCAGGAAGCCAAAGCCATCCTGGCCGCATTCCACATCCCGGTCAACCAGACCATCAAGGTTTCCAGCGCCAAGGATGCGATGATTGCCGCTGAATCGATGCGCTTTCCGGTCGTGTTAAAAATCAATATGGCCGAGTTCAGCCACAAATCCGATATAGGCGGCGTGCGGCTTAATATCAACAGCGTTAAGGAAGTTTCGCAGCACTTCATGGAAATGGAGTCGGCCATTAAGCAAAAATATCCCGAAATCACCGAAGTCGGCATGACGGTTGAACCGATGTTCAAATCCCCCAGCGGGCGCGAGCTGATGATAGGCGTGGTCAGGGACCCTGTATTCGGCCCGGCGATCAGCGTCGGCCTGGGCGGCACGATGGTGGAAATTTTGAAGGACAGCGCCGTCGCGCTGCCGCCGTTGAATGCGTATATGGTTGAGCAGATGATCGCCAAAACCAAGGCGGCCAGATACCTGGAAGCGTTCCGTCAGTTACCCGTCGCCAATAAACAAGCGCTGGTGGACGTGCTGCTGAATGTATCGACTATGGTCAGCGAGCTGCCGGAGATTTTGGAGCTGGACATTAATCCTCTGATTGTCGACGAACACGGCGTAATGGCGGTTGATGCGCGTATTAAAGCCGAAACATCGCACCAACTTTCGCCTTATTCGCATATGGCGATCCACCCTTATCCGCATGAACTGATCCAGCATCATCAATTATCGAACGGCGTCAATGTTACGATCAGGCCGATCCGCCCTGAAGATGCGGGCATGGAAAAAGATTTCGTCCATCGCCTGTCCGAACGCACTAAATATTTCCGTTTTATGCAGGCCTTGCAGGAACTGACGCCGGAAATGGTGGTGCGCTTCACCCAAATCGATTACGACCGTGAAATTGCCTTTGTTGCGGTCACCGAGGACGAAAACATGCCGAACGAATTGGGCGTGGGCCGCTACATGGTCAACCCGGACGGCAATTCGGTGGAATTTGCGCTGGTCGTTGCCGACGACTGCCAATGCATGGGCATCGGCACCAAACTGATGAAAACCTTGTTGCAGACTGCCAAAGCCAAAGGCTTGTCGTTCTTTGAAGGCGAAGTGCTGGCTGTCAACAAACCGATGTTGTCGCTGGTTGCCAAGCTGGGTTTCAGCATTGAAACTATCGCGGGTGACAATGAAGTGGTGCGGGTTGTTAAGGATTTGAGGCAGTGATTTGGCTTTATAGAAATAGAACACGGATGACGCGGATTTTCAAAGCACGGTAGGATCGGTGGAGTGATAACAAAACCCATCATGATTTACTATCATTGAGATGGGTTTCACTGCGTTCTACCCAACGCACTACATTACTGTTTAAATAAATTAATTTTACAAAGAAAGAGGTGTATTTATGGGGAATAGCATAATTCCAGTTTCTGGAACATGGAATTGGGTTTCAGAAAAACAGGATGATGAAAACGAAATAACATTTCCTGTTGCGTGCTGGATAATGAACAATGAAACAGGTTTTGTTTCTGGGCTTATCGCGCTTGATGCAAACTATGGTGGGCACGAAAAAAACATAACCGATTCATCTGTTACAAGACTTGCATCCCCGCCACCCATCCCAGGAAGATATATTAGGATTGGATAGCAGCATTGAGTTGGTGCGCCCAAGCTCAACGCGGTAAGGTGCAACTCCAACCTCGTCCCTAACGTTTTTACGATGCCTGAGCTAAGAGGAGGCATTAGCCAACGCAAGACTTTTTGGCCGGCTGCATTTTATCGCCTCCAGCAACAGCTCGACAATTTGCGGCGCATGTTAAGCGCGACAAACTGAATACTACATTTAAAACCGGTGGGCACGTCATGACCACGATTACTTTTGATACCCTGAAATTCGCCAACACCCTGAAAGCCGCCGGTGTCCCTCCTGCACAGGCCGAAGCTGAAGCCGTTGCACTGTCCGAAGTATTGAAAGTCAATCTCAAAGATTTAGTTACTAAAGAAGATATGCACCGTGACATGCGCGATCTTGAACAACGCCTCATCATAAAACTAGGCGCTCTCATAACGGTAGCTATTAGCATTGTCGCCGCGCTGGTCAAACTGCTGTAACGCTAATACGCCCTACATTAACCTTGCCGTACCCCAGCAAACCGAGCAACAAAACAACCATTAGCCCAATAACCGGGCTGTCGCCCCATCTCGCGTATGGCGTCATGCCGCCCATCGGGTTTATGGTTCCGGTAAGCGCTGTTTCCTGAAACAGCGGAGCTTGACCAACGATTTCACCTTTCGACGAAACAATCCCCGTCATTCCCGTATTGGTCGATCGCAACAAAAAGCGACCTGTTTCGATCGCCCGCATTCTTGCCATTTGCATATGCTGATGCGGCTCTATCGAATCTCCGAACCAGCCGTCATTGGTCACATTAACCAGGAAAGCTGCATCCGGTAATCTCCGAATGCTCAAATCACCGAATACGTCTTCGTAACAGATCAGCGTTATGAACGGGTAGCCGCCCGCTTTCAACAACGGCTGGGTTGCCGCCCCCGGCGTAAAATTTCCCAACCTGATATTGATCAGGTCGAGCACGAATCCCGATAAAGGTTGCAGCGGCAGATATTCCCCGAAAGGCAATAAATGGGTCTTGCGGTACATGCCTTGCTCTTTACCCAAGGTTATTACGGCATTGAAGTTTTTAACCGGGGCGGTTTCCTGCACAGGAACGCTGATGATTAAATCGGTATTGTGCAGCTTGGCGTCGTTAGCCAAAGGCGCTAAAAAAGCGTCTTGAACCTGATCCAGGTAGGCGGGGATGGCGGTTTCCGGCCAGATAATGACATTGGAATCCCAATGCTCTTCGGTCATTCTTTTATATTTCAACAGGGTATTGATTTTATTTTCCGGCCGCCATTTTTGATCCTGCGCTATATTTCCCTGAATCATCGAAACGCGGATCGGCTGACCGATTTCATGCGTCCATGTTTGGTTCCGCAGCAAAGCGCCCGTTCCCCACAAGATTGTAAGCGCCGTTATCAGCAACAGCCTTTTTTTACCCCGACAAATTTCTACGGCGATCGAAGCCGTCAACGCCGCGATAAATCCGGCACCGTAAGCGCCCAATACCGGTATGTATCCGGCCAGCGGCGTTTCCAGCTGAGAATAGGCCAGTTGCAGCCAGGGAAATCCGTTCAGCACCCAATAGCCGCGAAGATATTCAACCAGCATCCAGATAACCGGCGTCAATATGACCTGACCCGGCCCTTTCATTTTTACCGAAAGATAGCCCGCCAACGCCGGAAACAATGCCCAAAAGGCGGCAAACACGGCGGTCAGCAGACTCGATTCCAGCGCGCCGGCTCCGCCAAAATCGTGCATGCTGATGTACACCCAGGATACGCCCGAACCGAACGCGCCCAAGCCGAACAAATAACCGCGCAAGGCGGCGCGTTTGGCCGAACAACCCCGCCAAGCGGCAAACAAAAACGCCATCGCGGCCAAAGCCAGCCAGGAATAATCGAACGGGGCAAAAGATAAGGTGAGTAAAATACCGGCAACCGGGGCGCAAAAATCCCAATACTTACTGTTTGAATAATGCATGTTTTGTTTTTGGATTCGGAATATGAGCGCCTTTGTCAATGGACGCGCATTGAAGTTAACTGTCATAATAAGTGAAGCCCGTTATCGAGACAACAAGGCTCAACGCCGAGGAGCATATTTTGAAAATCGTTAAAGTACCCAAGCCCATGCGCATGGTATGGGGAAGCCTGATAGCCTATTGGCTATCGGGGGTTATTAGCCCGGCTTTTGTTGCGATTGCGGTACTGATTGCGCTGTTTATCCCGGTTTTGATCGTTGATCCTTTTTTCCCCACCCGGCCTGAAGAGTAGGTCGGCGCTTTTTTTCAGTGAACACTCGATTAAAAACCTCGCTGTCAATTTTAATACTGCTGCCGCTCTGTTCGTTTAATGCCGCCGCTCAAAAACTGTATAAATTTCAGGATGCGCAAGGCACCTGGCATTTTACCGACAAGCCGACCGGAACCGAGCTAAAGCTTGAGGTCAGGCAGCTTAAGGCCCCGGCGCCCAAGCAATGGGTCTGGCTATTACGGTCGGGCGACAAGCAGCATCCCCGGTTTTTTATCCGTAACGACTATGCCGGCCCCGTTGAAGTTGAAATCGACTTTACCGAACAAAACAATATACAGGCTAAGCCCGACTTACCCAGGCGCTTTGTAGTTGCGCCGGGAAAATCGGACACGCTTTTTGAAATAAACCCGGTTGATGACCATCAGCCATCGCGGTTTACGCTTCAATACCGCTATGTTATCGGCCGCCCTTTAGCGCATTACCGTTCCAGCGCAAGCTATTTGCCGCCGATAGCGCCCGATACGCCGTTCCAAATTTCCCAGGCTTTCGGCGGAAGTTTCAGCCATGCCGACGAACAGAACAAATATGCCGTAGATATTATCATGCCGATCGGCACCCCGGTTTATGCGGCCAGATCGGGTATCGTGCTCGAAGCCGAGGATGATTTTTCCAAGGGCGGCGCCAATAGGGCCTACGCCTCAGAAGCCAACAACATCAGAATCCTGCACGATGACGGTTCCATGGCGCTTTACGCCCACTTGGAACTGGAGAAAGCCCAGGTTTATCCGGGGATGGCGGTGGCCGCCGGTCAATTGATCGGCTATTCGGGCAACACCGGTTTTACCACCGGCCCGCATCTGCATTTCACCGTTCAGATTAATCGTGATATGAAGCTGGTTTCCGTACCGTTTACCTTTATCAACCAGCAGGGACTCACCGAGGAGCCGACAGTCAATACATGGCTTAAAAGGAGTGCTCCCCAGCAGATGGACAATGCCGTCAAATGAAAAGTCAGTTACCCAACATAGTCACTTACGATGCCGAGTGCGGCCGCGTAACGGTCTCGAGGCGGCGTAACCCGATAGCTTGACCATTGATCTTTAAGCCCTTATAGTGCGGCCGAGAACTTCGATAAAAAATAATGACTTCCCGGCAAATCCGAATATTGTTTTTTATTAGGTAATTCGATGCCGTAAGGCTTTGAATTAAAATCAATAATCAAGCTATTCCCCGAATACGCTTACGAATAACCACAGAAAACCATTAGCCGAAACATCCCGGAAACAGGGAGCGGTTAAAACATAAAGCGAAAAAACGGACAAGGCGGCGGATTTAAGCCGCTACAAACTCAGCGCAAACATTCCTATCGAGGTGAAGAAAATGAACATCCCAGACCGAGACTACATGCTGGAAAGACTAAGAAATGAAAAACCAAAAACAAAATCAAGCGCTCTATACAAAATCATTTTATTTGGAATAGTCGCACTTGTATTGATAGCAAACGGTATAGGACTGACAAAGGAATTAAAAACGCCCGCAGCAAATCCAACCGATTCTGAAGCCATAAAAATAAACAGCATTGTCCAATCAACCGCAAAGATGATCCAATCCATCCAGCAACAAGTAAACCCGGCGCCTAAGTCGCGAGTCTGCAAAATCAAACAAAACGGCGAAGAGGAATGTAAATTCATATAACGGTTTCAGCTTATTCAGGCTTGTCGGGCGCAATAGTGATATTTGCTGTATTGCGCCCTAAAAATTACACCTTCCCGCGTTTTTCCTCCGACAGACCGGCGTTTCAACAAGCTAGCCGAGAGGTAGGAATACATCGGTAATGGCCTCGCATTCCGGCACATCAGGAAAGAACCGGATGCGCTGCAAATACAGCGGAAAATCTCGCGGCGTCTCTCTGCTTTGCGGCAGCCATTCCGAGTACAGATAACTGACCGTCTCGCCGAGCGTATCGTCGGAACCGATATGCCGCAGCACGGCGCATCGGCCACCCGGAATTATCTTGCCCACAACGCCAAATTGGTTATCGCCCACACCTTTATCGGTTGCGGCGCAGATGTCAAATCGATAGTTCTCTGGCGCAACGTCCGCCGGGTTGTCGTAGAGAATATTGAAAGTGGCGCTGATTTTCGGCGGCAGATGATTCTGCTTTCGCCATTCTATAAAACTACGCACAGAATTCCCGACCAATCGCGGATCGCCGCGATGCTCAAAGACGGCGACTTTTGTATCGTTGAAGTTGATGAGCTTGACCTGTTCGGCTGGTTTTGCAGACCTCATGTAATGGTTCCTCAGTTCAGTCAATGGTTGATAGGTTGCGCACCAAAGATTCCACAGCGGCTGTTTTCTGAATTCGGACGGCGATTGCCCGATGCTCTTCCTGAATGCGCGCGAGAACGACTCGGGGCTTTCGTAACCATTGACCAATGCAATGTCGATAACTTGACTGCCGCAGCGAAATGCAAGCTGATAGGAAGCCCGTTTCATCCGGCATAGCTGGACGTATTTGTAGACTCCGATTCCAAAAAATTCAGCAAACTGCCGGTGGAAATGATATTTCGAGAAAGCGGCAACACTGCTGAGTTGCTTTACGCTAAGCTCGTCGTCCAGATTGGCGTCGATGTACTCAAGCACTTTGCGGAATCTGGCGCGATAGCTCTCTGCGGTTGTTGTGTTCAACGAAATATCTCCTCGGCAATCGATAGACTATCGCCCGGAAGCTGACAACGCCTGGCAGAAATTGCTGAATCCGTCATGGCGGCAGCAATAAGCCGGTTCAAGCGGCAGCGGGCATCCCGCGTTTCCGGCAATCATCACCCGAATTCGCCGGAAACGCTACCCTGTATCCGCCTTACAGCTTTATCGTGAGACCGCTTTAAATTCTGATTATTAATGAAAAACAATTTCAGGCTGGCTTTTAATGACCATCACCGCCTCTTGTGCAAACAATGCCTTATATTTTGCGGCGATAGCGGCGACTTTGTCGCGGTTTTCCGGCGTATCATCGCAAACGATTTCCACCACCCGGCTTTTTTCCTGTTCAATCGTGCCGTTTGCACCTTGCCATTGCCCCTTTGCTTCAAACAGCGTTAAGCCTTTGGGAAAACGCGAGCTGATTTCCTGCCGTAAAAATTGATTAAACTCCTGTTCGCTGACTGCGCCACCGGTGGGTTTATTCATGCCGAAATAAAAGCGGTTCAGTTGATTGGCAGGTGCGCAGCCTAGACAGGCTAAGACAGTAAATAGCAATAGATAGTTTTTCATAACAGTTGCGGTGGATTACCTCATAGCCGGACGGGCAAGTAGCCTGTATTAGAGTAGAGCTTACGAAAATCCATGACTTCTCGACTCAGATCATCTTATTTCCTATTCGCAAAGATGGTAGCGCCGAAAGCCGACATTTGTCGATAAAAACAGTGGGGCAAAAAGCGCCACCCTGCCTTTGTTAAATACAAGACATGTGATGTTCTTCGGCAAATTTGCGTAAGGCACGATTGACTGATTCGGAATCCGGGAAAAGCTTATGCAAATCAGGATCAACTAAAACAATATTTGTACCTTCCCGATAACGGCCGGCATATTTTCCACGTACACCCGATTTGATCAGATCTGCTGGATATTCAGGTCTCAATGTATCTTCATTGTTCATATGCATTACGCTCCTGGCGGGTCATTTGTCGCGCTGAAATGATTCGAATGGTCTCTAATCTTTCGGTGAACGATACTACAAGATGATTGCCTTTTAAAGAAACGCCAAAAAGCAAATATCTGTCCTCATCATTCGAGTGGTCTGGATCATGAATACACGAAGAATGTTCGTCAGAAAATACTTCGGTTGCTTCAAGCAAGGAAACACCATGCTTTCTTTGGTTTGTCCGCACTTTTGTTTCATCCCATTCAAAGTCCATTTCTATGTACCTGCCAAGCTATACGAACAACAAACTCCTCAACCTCAGCCTGATCAAACGGCCACCCCAACTCCTGCTTGGTCTCTGGATCATACAAAACTGGAATACGCACAGCATATCGCTCCTGCCACTGTTCCTGCTCGGCAATATCCACAGTCTCAACGCCACCCGGCACACAGGCTTTAACAATAACCTCCGCCTGTTCGCAAAGATGGCAGCCGGAGGTGCCGAGCAGTATCAAGCGCATATCAATGATGCAAATGCGCTGCCAGCCAGCGTTCGGCGACTTCTTCGGCGATGCCTTTACGTCTGGCGTAATCTTGCAGTTGGTCTTTGTCTATCTTGCCGACATTAAAATACTGCGACTCGGGATGGGAGAAATACCAGCCGCTGACCGCCGAGGCCGGGTACATCGCATAACTTTCGGTCAGTTCTATGCTGGTATGTTCGGTCACGTTGAGCAATTCAAACAGCTTGCCTTTCTCGGTATGATCGGGGCACGCAGGATAACCCGGCGCAGGCCGTATGCCTTGATAGGCTTCGTTGATTAACTGATCGGCTTCATGTGTTTCATCTTGGGCATAGCCCCAATACTCTTTCCTAACGACCTGATGCATATATTCCGCAAACGCTTCGGCCAATCTGTCGGCCAAGGCTTTCAGCATGATCGCGCTGTAATCGTCATTGTCCTGCTCAAATTCTTGCAGTTTTTGTTCGATGCCGATGCCGGTCGTGACCGCGAAAGCGCCGATATAGTCGGCTTTGCCGCTGTCAATCGGGGCGATAAAATCGGACAAGCAATAGTTAGGCCTGCCCGGCGCTTTGACGTTTTGCTGACGCAAATGATGCAGGGTTTCCTTTTTCTGGCTGCGGGTGTCGTCGGTGTAGACCACGACATCGTCGCCGTCGCTGTTGGCCGGGAAGAAGCCGACCACGGCGCGGGCGGTCAGCCATTCTTCGCGAAGGATTTTTTTCAGCATGTCCTGAGCGTCGTCGAACAGTTTTCTGGCTTCGACGCCGATGACTTTATCGTCGAGTATTTTGGGATAGCTTCCGGCCATTTCCCAGGTTTGGAAAAACGGCGACCAGTCGATATACCAGACCAGCGTGTCCAACGGGAAATGGTCGATGACCTTGATGCCCAGGAACGACGGCTTGACCGGCTCGTAGTTGCCCCAAGCGAATTTATTGCGCCGGGCTTCTTCCAACGGATGTTGCTTGGTTTTGGCTTCGCGGCCTTTGTGCCGTTCCCGAACTTCCTCGTATTCTTCGCTGATGCTTTTTACGAATTCGTCTTTTAAATCGGCGCTCAGCAAGTTGCTGGCGACGCCGACGCCGCGAGACGCATCGGTCACGTAAACAATCGGGCCGTCGTAATTCGGGGCGATTTTTACCGCGGTATGCGCGCGCGAAGTGGTTGCGCCGCCTATCATCAACGGGATGGTAAAGCCCTGGCGCTGCATTTCTTTGGCGACATGCACCATTTCATCCAGCGACGGGGTGATCAGGCCGCTTAAACCGATGATGTCGACGTTTTCCAAGCGCGCGGTTTGCAAAATATTTTCGGCAGGCACCATCACGCCCATATCGATTACATCGTAGTTGTTGCATTGCAGCACCACCGCGACGATGTTCTTGCCGATGTCATGCACATCGCCTTTGACGGTCGCCATCAGGATTTTGCCGTTGGTTTGCCTATCGCCTGCGGCTTTGTCGGCTTCCATATACGGCATCAAATAAGCCACGGCCTTTTTCATGACCCGTGCCGACTTGACCACTTGCGGCAGGAACATTTTGCCCGCGCCGAACAAGTCGCCGACTACGTTCATGCCGTCCATTAGCGGGCCTTCGATGACGTGCAGCGGTCTTTCGGCTTCCAGTCTCGCCTGTTCGGTATCTTCGTCGATGTAATCGGTGATGCCTTTGACCAGCGCATGTTCCAGACGTTTGCTGACCGGCCAGGTACGCCATTCCAGGTCCTGCTCTTTTCCGGCACTGCTGCCGTCGCCGCGGTATTTCTCGGCGAGCTCCAGCAATTTGTCGGTGCCGCTGCCGTCGTGGGTATTTAATATGACCGCTTCAACCGCATCGCGTAAGTCTTTGGGAATGTCCTCGTAAATCGCCAGCTGGCCGGCATTGACGATACCCATGTCCATGCCCGCCTGTATCGCATGGTATAAAAACACCGCATGGATCGCTTCCCGCACCGGGTTGTTGCCGCGGAATGAAAACGATACGTTGGAAACACCGCCTGAAATCAGCGCATAAGGCAAGGTGCGCTTGATCTCGCGGGTGGCTTCTATGAAATCCACGCCGTAATTGTTGTGTTCGTCGATGCCGGTGGCGACCGCGAAGATGTTGGGGTCGAAAATGATGTCTTCGGGCGGAAAGCCGACTTGTTCGGTCAGAATCTTGTAAGCCCGGTGGCATATCTCGATTTTCCGGGCTTTGGTATCGGCTTGGCCTTCCTCGTCGAAAGCCATCACGATAACCGCCGCGCCGTAGCGGCGCACCAGCTTGGCGTGTTCGATGAACGCCGCTTCGCCTTCTTTCAGCGAGATGGAATTAACCACGCCTTTGCCCTGGATGCATTTAAGGCCCGCTTCCAGAATCTCCCATTTGGACGAATCCAGCATGATCGGCACTTTGGCAATGTCCGGCTCGGACGCGATCAACATCAAAAAGCGCACCATAGCCTCTTTGGAGTCCAGCATACCTTCGTCCATGTTGATGTCGATAATTTGTGCGCCATTTTCGACTTGCTGCTTGGCCACATCCAGCGCCGTTTCAAAATCGCCCTCAATAACCAGACGTTTGAATGCCGCCGAACCGGTCACGTTGGTGCGCTCGCCGACATTGACGAATAGCGAATCCGGGCCGATGTTCAGCGGTTCGAGCCCCGATAACCGGCATTGTTTGGGTATCTCGGGAATTTGTCTGGGGCTGTATTTTTGCACGGCCTCGACTATCGCTTTGATATTGGCAGGCGAGGTTCCGCAACAGCCGCCGATAATATTCAGGTAGCCGTTTTTCGCCCAATCGGCCAACTCTTGGGCCATCGCTTCGGGCGTTTCGTCGTATTCGCCGAACTCGTTGGGCAAGCCTGCGTTAGGGTGAGCGGAAATATAGGTGTCGGCAATGCCCGATAATTCATCGATATGCTGGCGCAATTCGGTTGCGCCCAACGCGCAGTTAAAGCCGAAAGAAATCGGCTGAACATGTTTCAGCGAATTCCAGAAGGCGGCAACGGTTTGCCCTGACAGCGTTCTGCCGGATGCGTCGGTAATCGTGCCGGAAATCATCACCGGCAGTTTGTAGCCAATCCGCTCAAAAACCTGTTCAACCGCAAAAATGGCGGCTTTGGCATTCAGGGTATCGAAAACGGTTTCAATCAGGATAATGTCCGCGCCGCCGTCAATCAGGCCTTTGGTGGCTTCGGTATAGGCTACGACCAAGTCGTCGAATGAAATATTACGAAAACCCGGATCGTTGACATCGGGCGACATGGAAGCCGTGCGGTTGGTAGGGCCTAATACGCCGGCGACAAAACGCGGCTTTTCCGGGGTCTTTTGGGTATATTCATCAGCCGCCTCTCTGGCCACACGCGCCGACGCGACATTGATCTCATACGCCAGCGATTCCATTTTGTAATCGGCCATCGCGATACTGGTCGCGTTGAAGGTATTGGTTTCAACGATGTCTGAGCCGACTTCGAAATAAGCGCTATGAATGGCTTTAATGATGTCCGGCTGGGTTATCGATAACAGATCATTATTTCCCTTAAGATCGACCTCCCATTGAGCAAAACGTTCACCGCGATAATCTTTTTCCTCCAGCTTGTAGCTTTGGATCATCGTACCCATCGCGCCATCGAGAAATAAAATGCGCTGGGATAGTTGCTGTTTTAATAATTCTGTTTTGCTCATAGGAACGGTCCAAGGGTTATTGGTTTTGGATATATTCATTGCTTAAAAAACAATCACGCACTATCATTTTTTTCTATTTTTGCCGGAGATGAACATGTCAAAACCAACGATTACTCAAATCATAAAGAGCGTTCTAGCTGCCGCCATTGGGGTACAAAGTGACGAAAACCGGCAAAAGGACTTCGAACAGGGATCTCTTTCAACGTATATTATTGCGGGGGTGATTTTTACCGTGCTTTTTATTTGCGGTCTTGTTTTTCTTGTTTCTACCGTTTTGGGCGGTTAGAAATCAAAACCGCTGTAACCCGCAACCATAAAAAAAGCCCAAGCACTGCTTGGGCTTTTTTTAACTAACATTACGTCTTACTGACCAGAGGTTTTAAAGCTTTGCTTGATGCTTTGGAACATTTCTTTAACGTCGCCAAATAAATTACCGACAGTAATCGGTTCTTTGGTAATAAACTTTACCCGAATCAGCGCGGCCGCTAAAACGCCGACAACTGACGGCATTAATTCCAAGTAAACCGACAGCAGAACGCCGCCAAATCCCTGAAAACCGCCTTCGTTTTTTCTGTCGCCGACACTGATTAAATCACGTTCGTAATCGCTGCCGCCTTCACCGCTTCTTATAGCCTCTAAAATATAAAGGTTGAGATCGATGAATCCCAGCTGCACAACGAAAAATGTAACAGCACCAATCGCGACCCACATCATTACATTACTTGTTTTTGCTCTCATAGCCGACTGATAAATCCAGAGAGCCACTAAAATCATTACAATGCCACCAATCATATCTGTATCCTTTTTTTAAATTATTTTTTTGTTAGAAAGAAGAAATATGTACACTTTAAAATCATCTCCGAACCCTGTTTTTCAATTACCTTGCAAGATTCGTATTTTTCTCGTCCAGGAGCGGACTGTTTTTTGATTTCGCCATTTTCGATGGAATACTTCAATGCAATCTTCAACGCACTGATTCGTCCTGCGACATCAGTTGCCGATGAAATAAGTGTTCCATCCTCCTTAAATTCCCATTCCTGAGTCACAGCCTTTTTGGGGCTAGTTAACGAGACAGCTTCGTCATGAAGATTCCATTTCCCTAAAATTTCAGAATTATCTTTTAGTTGGACGTCAGCATTTGCCGATAACGTAAAGAAAATTGCGACCAGTGGTAATATTTTAACGCATCTATTCATCATAATTCCTTATCTAAAATGTATCAGCACTCAAAAAACAGATTCTAAACTATACCACATTGGCTATCGAGCAATAAATTTCAAGCGGAAACATTATTTATATCCCATCACTCAAACCGCGCAACAATAAGCCTTGACTTTAACTTTTCCTAAAGTATTATGCTCATTCCGTTTGCTATGTAACTTAGCATTATTTCTAAAAATACAAAATTATAGGTAGGACATCCCATGGGAGCGATCTTAGATATCACCGAAATGTTAAAAGAACCAGCTGGTATGGTCGGCGCGGTTGTAGTTATAGCTGCTGGCTACTTCCTAGTAAAGTGGGTATTTGCTGAGCACCCAGACGACGAAAAATAAGCCGTCAACCGATTTAATCTTAACTTAGGCCGCTCACTTCAGCTCATCATGAGTTGGGGGCGGCCTTTGTTTTGTCTGCACATTTCAATACATTAACCCTACATTTCTTATATAATTTATACATCCTCTCGATTTTCCGAATCATGAAATGTATAAACTTATCTCCGCTAAACTCTTAGAACTTCATTCCAAGCAAGCTCCAGCCACCGGCATAGGCTTATTCCGGATTTTTTACGGCTTGATCACGCTACAGGAAATCATTTTCCTGCTGTACTTTAATCATTTAATTTTCGACCCCGTTCCCTATATAGACGTCGAATTCCCGATGATTCCTTTCTTCTTGTGCCTTTGGGGCGTTATTGCCGCCTTTATTGTGGCCGGCTACCGCTACCGATTTGCAATAACCTGCAATTACATCATTTGGATTATTTTTGTTAATTTCACACCGATGCAACGGGATTTTGACGGCGGCTTTGATTTATTCATGATCGGGACGGGATTTTTTCTGCTTTTTATGCCGGGAGACAGGGCATTTTCACTCGACAATCTTCGATACAAACTGAGTACGCCTTTTACTCATTACAGCAACTACCCGAAACCGACCGTATCAGTTCTTGCCTACTACCTGCCGGTTGCTATCTGTCTCGGCTTCCTCTACTTTGACTCAGCCATACACAAGATGTTTGCCGAACACTGGCGCAACGGCTTGGGCACTTGGTTACCGGCGACACAGCCTTATTATGTTTCAGCCATCGACATGTCTTACTTGCTGAACAATAAACTGTTGCAAAACATCCTTGGCTATACGATTTTAATCTTCCAATTTACCTTTATTTTCTTTTTCGCCAAGCGCCGGCTACGCATCGTCTATTTATTGATCGGCTGCGGGCTTCATCTCGGTATCACCTTGTCCTTCAATATTTATCCTTTTGGCCTTGGGATGCTGAGCTTTTATACCTTACTGGTCCCTTTCAAATGGTGGCGTTGTATTGGCCGGCTGGTTACCGCAAAACAGCCTTCTCTTACCGTATTTTATGATCAGCTGTGTCCTTTGTGTAATCGTACCGTTCTGGTCCTTAATCATTTTGATGTATTCAATTGCATAGACTTCAAAAACGCTCAGGAACATGCCGCACATTACCCGGAACTTGCGTCCATTAATAACGAGACCCTGTTAACCGACTTATACGCACTGGATAGCGCGGGCCGAATTTATTCAGGCGTCGACACCTATAGCCGGATATTCATAAAAATGCGCTATTTATTTCCGATAGGTGTTTTTTTAAGCCTTCCGGGAATCCATCAATTTGCCTTAAAAAAATACCGGTCTATTGCCGATACACGCAAGCGCATCCCCTGTTCATCCGCCTGCCCAGTACCCCAAGCCATAACGGACGCCACCCTCTACCATCAGCTCTTTGAAACCTTTCCAGAGCAAAAGCCGAATGCTTTTTCCAGGAAGCTCACAAAAATATTGATTGCGCTGCTCGTTTTGCAATTAAACAGCTCGATTCATTACGGGCTTATTTACAGACTTAATGCCGACACCCGTCAAAGCCCCTTATCACAAGCCAGCAATGCCGTTTTAATGGTCTCCCAGACCTTTTTAGGCATTACTCCCCATGCGCTTTATCTGCACGACCATTTTGCCGGTTATGACCATATTTTAGCGATGACCTATACCGACTCAAACGGCGCTGAACGTTGGCTGCCTTTTGTCAATGAGCAAGGTCGTCTTCTCGCCCCCAACTGGGGTCGCGTTCATTCGATGTGGGCCAATATTGCCGTTACACCCAACATTGACAATAAACGCTTACATAAACTTATCATGAAAGTCACTGCTTTCTGGGGACAAAAGATTGGATTGAACCTTGATAATGCCGTTTTCAACATAAAGCTAAAAAAAATCAGCGCGCCTTCTTACTGGGTTGAAGACCAATTACACAAAAATTTAACTCCACAGTGGACCACTATCGGAACGGCAAAATGGACCGACGAACAGATCTCTTTTGATTTGCCTGACAATATCAACGAGCTTTAATTGCGTAAATGATTATTGGTTTTTATTATTGCATCATCATTCGAGTCATGATATAAAATACATGTGCTTTAATTTAATGGCGCAAATTAATAAAAATAATTCAAACCCCTTTGGAGGATATTCTTATGAATAAAATTTTGTCTCTTATAGCTATGGCGTTAATGATTGTTGGCTTGTCTGGCTGCCTGGACGATCCAGATAAATCTGCACAAAAAGTTTCTAGCTCTATTCAACTGTAAATAGAGCGCTCGCAGTACCAAAAAGCCCGGCTATATGCCGGGCTTTTTGTTTTTACAGGCTTTAAAGACTTTTATACCCTCCCCCTCATTCTCCGCACTCCCCATGCCTTAACCGCGTAAATTACTAAGGCAGCATCACCTGCCTCAATTCTGACGCAAATTATTTTCTCCAGAATTCCGGCACAAACAGAATCACAATAGAAAATATTTGCACCCGCCCCAGAAGCATTGCGAATGTACAGATACCGGTCTGAATATCGCTCAGACTGGCGTAATTGGTCGCCGGCCCCACTTGATTAAGACCGGGACCGGCATTGTTAAAGCAGGCGATAATCGCCGAAAAAGCGCTTATAAAATCCAACCCGCTCAACAGCAGCATGAATACCAGAATGACGATGCTGATGAAATACAGAAAAATAAATCCGGTCACGGAAGCAACAATTTTGTTATTGACTACGGTATTGCCGATTTTCATCGGTCTAACCGCAAAAGGATGAATAAATTTAAACAGTTCCAGGCGCGCTTGTTTCATCAGGATGATCGTGCGAATCATACGGATACCGCCGCCTGTAGAACCTGAAGAAGCCGAAACGCAACTTAAAAACAACATCCACATCGGCACAAAGATAGGCCATTGATTAAAGTCCTGACTGGAAAATCCGGAATCAGTCGCAATGGTAACCAGATTAAACGTTGCATGACGTAACGCGGTAAAAAAGTCAGGATAGGTGCCGGCATGCCACAGCACCCCAGCCGTCACTACGCAGCTTCCCAGCACCAACGCGAGAAAGCCTCTGGCTTCCCTGTCATCGACATAGGGGGTGAACGAAAGTTTTCTAAGCGCCACAAAATGAGTAGCAAAATTGATCGCCGCCAGCAACTGGAAGATAGTTAATACCATCTCGATAGACAGTGAATTAAAAAAACCTATACTGCTATCATGGGTGGAGAACCCGCCTAAACTCATCGCGGAAAATGCATGGCAGATTGCATCAAACCAATTCATGCCCGCCAAGCGCAAGGCGACAACGCAGGCCAGCGTGATGCCCGCATAGACCAGCCATAAAGCTTTAGCCGTTTGCGCGATACGCGGCGGCAAATCGGATTCCTTTACAGTTCCCGGCGACTCTGCAATATACAACTGCATGCCGCCGACACCCAGAATAGGTAAAATAGCAACCGCAAAGATAATAATGCCCATGCCCGCTATCCAGTTCAGCTCATGTCGCCACAAATTGATCGACATCGGCAACTGGTCAATACCGCTGAATATGGTCGCACCGGTCGTAGTAAGCCCGGAAACCGTCTCGAAATAAGCGTCGATAAAACTCAATTCAGGCTGGTAAATCATCAGCGGCAGAGTGCAAAAAACCGGCGTTACCGACCAGGTAATCGCCACCATCAAAAAACCTGTTTGCCGCGTCACTTTTTTCGGTATCCGTAGCGTCGGAACAAACATCAACGCCCCCATTAACAAGGTAATCATCGTCCCCTGGGAAAAAGCCGTGACGGCGCCGTCATCAGCTATCGCTGAGGTCAGCCAGCAAGTAGCCATCAAACCACTGAACCCTATGGTGACTAAGCCGAAAATATTGATGATTGTAAAGATGACATTCATGAGGTTAGGTTCAAAGCGAAAGGTTCAAGACTAAAGGCAAAAGACCGAGAACAAAGGTTTTTCGCCTTTAGTCCTTAGCCTGCCCTTAACTAAAGAGGCTGGAATTTTTTCTCGATGTTTACAACCAGTTTTTTATCCATCACAAACATCACTACATGATCGCCTTCTTCAAATACCGTGTCGCAATGAATCGCAACAACCTGCTTGTTGCGTATCAACGCCCCCATCACGATGCCTTCAGGAAAGCTGATAGCATCCACCCTACGACCAACAACGGAATTCAGATCCTGACTTTGGTGTGCAATAGCCTCGATAGCCTCGGCTGTGCCGCCGCATAGGGAACTGACCTGCGCCACGTCGCCTCGGCGCACATGCTTTAAAATACTGCCGAGCGTTTCCTGATTAGGTAATACCGCAACATCAATCCCCGTTCCGGGCAATAGCTTGCTGTATGAGACATGATTGAGCAAACAGATAGCCTTCCGCGCGCCCAAACTTTTTGCCAAGGAAGCGGAAACAATGTTGACGCCGTCATTTTCGGTAATTGCACAAAACAAATCGGTACTGTCGATAGACTCATCAATCAACAATGCCTCATCGGCACAATCGCTTAGAAGCACCACCGTGTGATCAAGATCGTTAGCTATCTTGTGAGCACGCTTGGGGTCTTTTTCAATAATTTTCACTTGATGATCGCTTTCCAGCGCCAGCGCCAAACGCTTGCCGACATGGCCGCCGCCTGCGATGATAATTCGCTTTAACGGGGCCTCAAGCTTGTTCAGTTCTTTCAAGACCCCGCGCACTTCTTCGCGAGGCGCCACGAAAAACACCTCATCACCCGTTTCAATAACGGCGTCGCCGCTCACCGCCAACGGAATACCTTGCCGGAAAATCGCCACCACGCGAATTTTACCGCCAACCAAACGCTCTTTCAGGGTTTTAATTTTCTTACCGGTTAAAGAACCGTCCGCCACCACCTTAACTGAAAAAAGGCGCACCAGACCATCGGCAAAATCGGAAATATGCTGAACACCGGGAAACTCAATTAAATTGCGGATAGCCTCCATGACAATTTGTTCCGGGCTGATCACAATATCTACCGGAATACCGTTCGGGCCGAACAATTGGGGATTTTTCAGGTAATCGACCGCGCGTACCCGTGCAATCGTTTTCGGGCGACTGTACAGCGCATTAATGATTACACACGCCAGCATGTTGGTCTCATCACTGTCGGTAACCGCGATAATAATATCAGCAGTCCGGGCGCCGGCTTGTTCGAGCACCCTAGGATGCGCCGCATTACCCGCGACTGTGGCAATATCGAAACGCTCTTTTAATGCGTCGAGCAACTCCGTCCTGAAATCGACGACTACAATATCGTTCTCCTCGCTTGCCAATGCCCCGGCAACCGACGATCCGGTAACGCCGGCCCCAAGAATAAGTATTTTCATTTACGCCCTATGGGTATTAAAAATAAAAGCTGACAAAGGGCGAAAGACAAAAGGTAAAAAAACCTTGTGCCTTTCGCCCTTTGTCCGTTGCCTTTTCGTATCTTTCGCTTACATCTTCGCCAACACAGCGGCCACCGTTTCGCCCATAGCCGCCGGTGTCGGGCAGATGGTGACGCCCAAGTCTTTTAACATGGCCACTTTTTCGGCGGCGCTTTCGCCTGCTGCTGAAATAATCGCGCCGGCGTGGCCCATGCGGCGGCCTTCCGGCGCAGTCAATCCGGCGATATAGGCGACTACCGGCTTGCTCATGTGTTCTTTGGCGAAAATCCCGGCTTCAACTTCTTGCGGGCCGCCGATTTCGCCAATCATGACCACCACCTTAGTTTCAGGGTCGGCTTCAAATTTTTCCAGAATATCGCGGTGCGAGCTACCGTTGATCGGGTCGCCGCCGATACCGACGGAGGTTGAAATGCCGATACCGAGACGTTTCATTTGGTCGGCCGCCTCATACCCTAAAGTGCCTGAACGGCCGACGATGCCGACATTGCCTTTCATGTAGATATGCCCCGGCATAATGCCCAGCATGGCGCGACCCGGACTGATAGTGCCTGCGCAATTGGGGCCGGTCAGGACCATTCTTTGCTCTGCCGGGAAACGGCGCAGAAAGTTTTTAACCGTCATCATGTCCTGGGTTGGAATACCGTCGGTAATCGCGACACAATATTTAATGCCCGCATCGGCCGCTTCCATGATCGAATCGGCGGCAAAAGCGGGTGGGACAAAGATAATACTGGCTTCAGCCCCAACCTCGCGAACGGCTTCTTTTACGGTATTAAAAACCGGCCGGCCTAAATGGGTTTGGCCGCCTTTGCCGGGAGTGATGCCGCCGACGACGTTAGAGCCGTAGTTGATCATGTCTTGGGCGTGAAAACTGCCGATTTTTCCGGTAAAGCCCTGGACAATAATGCGTGTTGTTTCGTCAATTAAAATAGCCATCTTATGCTCCCTGTGCCGCTTCTTTTGCAACCGCTTCATTGCGCGCCTGCACCGCTTTTTCAGCCGCTTCGGCCAAGGTTTCCGCGGTAATGATAGGCAGGCCGCTTTCCGCGATAATCCTGCGGCCTTCTTCAACGTTGGTGCCTGACAATCTGACGATCAGCGGTATTTTCATATCGATTTTCTTGACCGCCTCGACAACGCCCTCGGCAATCCAGTCGCAACGATTGATGCCGGCAAAAATATTAACCAGCATGGCTTTTACACCCTTGTCGGCCAATACCAAACGGAAGGCTTTTTCGGTTCGTTCGGCCGATGCGCCGCCGCCTACGTCGAGGAAGTTGGCAGGCTCGCCGCCGGCCAGCTTAATCATGTCCATTGTCGCCATCGCCAAACCCGCGCCGTTGATCATGCAGCCGATGTCCCCGTCCAGGCCGACGTAGCTTAAACCACGGTCGGCAGCCGCCATTTCACGGGGATCTTCCTGGGTTTTATCGCGTAATTCGGAGATTTTTTGCTGACGGAACAGCGCGTTGTCGTCAAAGCCCATTTTGGCGTCCAAAGCGACCAACTCGTTACTGCGGGTAACCACCAGCGGATTGATTTCAAGCATGTTCGCATCGAGTTCACGCAAAGCGCGGTAACAACCGCGGATGGTTTTAACCGCATGACTCAGCAATTCGGGATCCAGGCCCAAGGCAAAGGCCATTTCACGCGCCTGATAATCTTGCAGGCCTACAGCAGGTTCGATGTAAATTTTAGTAATCGCATCGGGATTGTTTTCGGCCAAATCCTCGATTTCCATGCCGCCTTGAGCGGAACCAACCATGACGATGCGTTCCGAACTGCGGTCAACCAGGAAACAGAAATACATTTCCTTGGCGATGTCGGTTCCGGCTTCAACGTACAGTCTGCCGCACACTTTACCGGCAGGGCCGGTTTGATGAGTGACCAGTCTTTTACCCAGCAACGCTTCGGCCGCCGCCTCAACTTCATCGTGGGTCTTGCAGATTTTAATGCCGCCCGCCTTGCCGCGTGCGCCCGAATGAATCTGCGCTTTTACCGCCCAAATGTGTCCGCCAATATCTCTGGCGCGTTGCACGGCTTCTTCAGGGCTGTAGGCCATACCGCCTTCAGCGATTTTAACGCCGTAACCGCTTAAAATTTCTTTCGCCTGATATTCATGAATATCCACAGCATCTCCTAATTTATGTGTTGCGTAGAACGGGTCAGCGTAGAGCCACCCGGATCTACAAGACTATTATTTTTTTGCTGCGATCGCTTCAGCAGCCCTGACCACGTTATTGGCCATTTTCTCCGATGCGGCATCGATTAAACGGCCATCCAATGCCGCCGCGCCTTTACCTTGCGCTGCCGCTTCTTTCAAGGCGGCCAATATGCGTTTTGCTTTTTCAATTTCAGCCGCAGGCGGGGTGAATATTTCATTGGCTAATTCAACTTGCGACGGATGGATCGCCCATTTGCCTTCGCAACCTAAAGCCGCGGCTCGTCTTGCGGCTAATTTGTAACCTTCGGGATCTTTAATGTCGCCAAAAGGACCGTCAATAGGACGCAAGCCATAGGCGCGGCAGGCGACCGTCATCCGGCTGATCGCAGCATGCCATTGATCACCCGGATAATCAGGATTTAAACCGCCGATGTTGGTGGTTCTGGCGCGGTTGCTTGCAGCGTAATCGGCCACGCCGAAATGCAGAGCTTCAAGACGGCCTGATGCGCCGTTGCGGGCGATATCTTCCACATTAGCCATGCCCAATGCCGTTTCAATCAAGGCTTCAATGCCGATCTTGTTTTTCAGCCCCTGCTGCATTTCCAGCTGGTTCAGCATCGCTTCAACCATATACACATCGGCATAAACACCCACTTTGGGAATCAAAATCGTGTCGACTTTTGCGCCGCACTGTTCGACCAGATCCACAACGTCACGCACCATGTACTGGGTGTCCAGGCCGTTGATGCGCACCGAAACGGTTACGCCGTGGCCTTTCCAGTCCAGGTCGTTAATCGCTTCAATAATGTTTTTTCTGGCTTGCAATTTGTCATCAGGCGCTACGGCGTCCTCAAGATCCAGAAAAATAAAATCAGCGCCACTTCTCATCGCTTTTTCAAACATTTCAGGGCTGGAACCCGGAACGGCTAATTCGCAGCGTTGAACTCGTTGAACTGACGCTGCATATAAGGTGTGGCTCATTGGTACATTCCTAATTTCATTGTTGTAAATCAAGCCGGATTGGCGTAACCCGACATTTTGCGACTACCATCGGCTGTCGAGTAAATCCGACCTATACGGCTTAAGCCGAACGTAAATTAACCGCACATTTTACTTTCAGAGGCCTCAAAGTCAATTTTTAAAGCTTCCGCTCCTGCTCACGCCCCTTACCTACATCCCTGTAGGCACCGCGTATTTTCCGGCTCGAGCCGTAATCTAACCTTGCCGATTTTTAGCGGCTATGTCATTATTGCTGGTTTTTGGACATTGGCTTTTTCAATGTCCAAGCCGTGTTTATCACTCAACTACTACTCAAAGAGGCAATGCAATGGCTGGTCGTAACCACCTTTATATTCCTGGCCCTACCAATGTGCCAAATGAAATCCTGAACGCTATGCATGTCACCATGGAGGACCATCGTTCTCCCGCGTTCCCAAAACTGTTGACACCTCTTTTACAAGATCTGAAAAAAATCTTTAGAACAGAAACCGGGCAAGCGTTTATTTTTCCTGCTACCGGTACCGCAGGCTGGGAAGTTGCGCTGACCAACACCTTAAACCCTGGCGACAAGGTTTTAATCTATCGCTTCGGTCAATTCAGCCATTTATGGGCTGAAATGGCAAAACGCTTAGGCTTCGATGTCGAGATTCATCAGGAAACCTGGGGCAAAGGCATTCCTTTGGATAAGCTGGAAGCCCGTTTAAAAGAAGACACCCAACACGAAATCAAGGCCGTTTTGGCGACGCACAACGAAACCGCTACCGGCGTTACCAGCGATATTGGCGGCGTTCGCAAAGCCATGAACGCGGCAAACCATCCGGCGCTCTTATTCGTTGACGGCGTCAGCTCTATTGCGAGCCTTGACTTCCGCATGGACGAATGGGGCGTAGACGGCGCAATCAGCGGCTCGCAAAAGGGCTTTATGATGCCTGCTGGCGGCGCATTCCTGGCATTCAGCCAAAAAGCGCTAAAAGCCACGGAAACATCAACCTACCCGCGCTGCTTCCTGGACTTGAAAGACCAGGTGAATGCCAACAAAGACGGCTACACGCCTTACACACCGGCGCTGCCTATTTTATACGGCTTGCGCAAAGCGTTAGACATGCTGCTGGAAGAAGGCCTGGAAAATGTTTACGCACGCCATCACCGTTTGGCCGAAGGCGTCCGCAAAGCCGTTGCCGCGTGGGGATTAACAATTTGCGCTCAGCCCGGTTTCGAGTCGGACACAGTGACTGCGATTGTGGTTCCCGCAGACAAGGATGCCAGAGACGTGATCGGCACCGCTTTTAGCCGCTACGACATTTCTTTAGGCGCCGGTTTATCCGAACTTGCCGGCAAAGCTTTCCGTATCGGCCACGTCGGCGATATGAACGACGTTTCGATGCTGGGCTGTATCGCAGGCGTTGAAATGGCGATGTTGGACAACGGCTTTGACATCAAACCGGGTTCCGGTGTTGCTGCGGCGATTGAATACTACCGTTCAACAGCGCAGTAATATCGCAGGGGCGTGTACAACACGCCCCGCACGCCAACTTAAGTAAAAAAATTCACCACGAAGACACGAACGACTGCATGGATGCAGGAGGTAAAGCAATGCAGGAGCAATTGCCGAGGACACGAAGCTTTTATTTCGTTTTCCATCATGGCGTTATTTTTAAACAGAAAGCCTGTATATTTAATCAGTAATTTTCATTCTGTTTTTTCGTGCTCTTCGTGTCTTCGTGGTGATATATCTTAATCCACCACACGCCAATGAGAGGATAACCCATGAGCAAACCCAAAGTCTTTGTTACCCGCAAATGGCCCGCCTCAGTCGAGGCAAAACTCAAAGCCCTTTACGACGTCACCTTAAACGAAGATGACCGGCCTTTAAGCGCGGACGAATTTAGATCCGCACTGCAAAATTACGACGCCGTTTGTCCCACCGTTTGCGATTCATTTCCCGCCGACGTTATCAACGTCGAAAACAAACGCTGCAAAATTCTCGGCAACTTCGGCGTAGGCTACAACCATATCGACATTAACGCCGCCAAGGCGCAGGGCTTGGTTGTGAGCAACACCCCCGGCGTATTGACGCACAGCACCGCCGACATTGCGATGACCTTGTTGTTAATGTCCGCACGCCGCGGCGCGGAAGGCGACCGTCTGGTCCGCGCCAAACAATGGCAAGGCTGGTGCCCAACACACATGCTGAGCAGCGATGTGACCGGCGCCACCTTGGGCTTGATCGGCTTTGGTCGTATCGCCCAAGCCATGGCAAGAAAAGCCCATCACGGCTTCGGCATGAAAATCGTCTATTTCAAACCCAGCCCGGCCGACGAATATGTAACCGACGACCTTAACGCGACCCGCTGCGGCTCGATCGAAGAACTGATGCAAATAGCCGATTATGTTTCGCTGCACTGCCCCGGCGGCGAGGCAACACGGCATTTAATCAATGCCGACATGATCAACCTGATGAAGCCGTCCGCGCATTTAATTAACACCGCCCGAGGCGATGTCGTTGACAGCGCCGCGCTGATCGATGCGCTTAAAAACAAACGGATTGCCGGAGCGGGTCTTGATGTCTATGAAGGAGAGCCTAATGTGCACGAAGGCTTCCTAACCCTGGATAATGTGTCGCTACTGCCGCATTTGGGCAGCGCCACCTTGGGGACGCGTACCGCAATGGGCGAAAAGGTTTTAGCCAATCTGGCCGCCTTCTTTGCCGGGAACCAGCTGCCTGACCGGGTTGTCTGACAGATACTGTGCAAGGTTGAGACTGCCCCGGCCCTGCACAGTGCAAAAATCCGATCCAATTTTATTAGCCGGATCAAGATTTAATTATCCGTTGTCGATTATTCCGCCAAAAATTCCAGTATTTTTCTTATTTCCGTCTGAAAAAAGAAATTAGTATGGTAAACCTCGCCACCGTTAAAATTATGGATGCGACCGGAATCCAGGCTAAAGCAAGCATTGCTTGAAACGCCCAAGGTAGGAACCACTAAGTCATTGGCTTTATCATTAAACAGTCGATCCACCACAGAATCCACTCCCGCTTTAACCACGGTTCGCAAATTTCCTGTGACCTCATAATCAGCCCCGAATCCGTAGTAGCGTTCAGAGTATTCCGGCTTACTATTTAAAACATTAACCAAGTTGCTAACCGGACTTTGATCTTCCAATCCCGGAACATAAGGCAGCCCTGCATCGACTATTGCTGACGCCAGTGTCAACAACATGCCCCCGCTAATCGAGGCCAAACCGTCCGGGAACTGATTAACAAAGTTGGCAAGCCGCTCAATCATTGCCGAGAGGTTCTCCGGGCGGGCTAAGTCGGTTCCGGCATTTGGCGTAGCCACGAAGACAATCCGGTCAATCGTTATGTTAACGTCTGGCGGACGTTGCCGGCCATCGAGCCGTTGGGCGATAAAGTCATCGGGCAGATGAGTCAACGCCCGCGCCACCAGCCCACCGCGGCTATGGCAGATAATGTCAAAAACATAATTGCCCGGATGATCCTTGAAGGCGTCGTAAAACTGCATAACGTTTTCGGCAACGCCAATGCTCATAGTGTGGTGGTTGAAGGCCAAGACCCGTCCATCATACTGTTCATAAAGCTTTTCAGGAATATCGGATTTTAACAGCCCGGCAAATGCACCCGCCGTGCTGCTGCTGGTGCCATGTATAAACAACAAGGCTTTTTTATCGCGAATATCATCCCACTTATCGAAGGGCATAGGAGACTGGCTCATCAATTCAGTAAAGTTTTTCCCACCGTGCAAGCCCTGAAATGCCCTGCAGCGATTTTCCCATTGCTGTATAGCCCAATGCACCGAGCTGCCTGCCTGCTTGTCAAACACCTTGGTGACCAATACCTTAAGTATCTTGCTGCCAATTTTGCCAAACAGTCCGCGCGAATCGGATGCGGGTTTGGCGGGATTTTGATCCTGTCCACTGCGCAAAGTGATCCGGTATTGGTTCTGAACGGCCGCTTCGACCGAACGAGTGCTGGGCAAAGCTTGATTGGGTTCGACGGGTTCAGGATAGTGAAAAGAAATAATCCCGGTTTCATCGGTGTACATCAGGAACTGCCGCTCATCTTGATACCCCGGGACTTGCAACAAAATTTCATTGTTGCCCACAGCATCCTCAAATACGCCGCCGCGTCCGCCTTGTTCAGGTTGAGGCTCGGGCGTTGGCGCTTCAATGACCAGCGTATGCCGGTCTTCCAGATTCGCCTCCCTGATGGCCTCATCCAACCCGGTCTTTTCAGCTGTCAACGCGCGTGTTGTACCGTGCGTGCGCGCACCAACATAACGACAGGAACCGGCCAAGCCGGGGGCAAGCAACGTAATGCCCGCGTCCAGCTCAATCGGGTCTGTGTTTTCTTCTAATTCAAAGTCTTCCATAGCGGTCTCTCTTTATGGTTGAGGATTAAAATTAATTTTAGCCTGCGGGTCGCCATAGAGAACATAAGCCAGGAAAGTAAGGTGATTCTTACTTTCCCATTGCTCCCTAATAGTTTGTAGAATTTCCCCCAGGGTTTTGCCGGACTGCGCGAAAGCCGCCAGATAAAATTGTTCGGTAATTTCTTTTGCATGTTCGTCGCTAATTCTCCAAAGCGGGCAGATGACCGCACTGGCGCCCGCCGCCAGAAAAGCGGCGGGGAGGCCGACAATCAGTCCAAGCTCATTTCCCGCCGCCGCGGCTTGGCAGGCGTTTAAAAAGATTATAGGGTGCTGCTTACCCAGCCCGTTCTGAACGTCCCATCCGTTAATAACCAAAGGCGTAATATTTTCAGGATAATCCTCCATGATCAACTCATTCAGCAAAGAGTTTTTGTTTGAGTTCTGGCCGTGACAAGCAAAATGAACCGCTTGGGCGGTACCATTTTTTAAAAAATCCAAAATGGTTGCTGAATTTAGCGCAATACGCTGGGATCTATAGTGTTCCGTGAGCCAATCAAGCTCATCTCTGACCCAGGGAAGTTTATTGATTTTAGGAGTATTAGCATAGTCCGACCCCGTCACTACAAACTCTTGTACATTGATATTCTGGACAAGACGGGATGATTCACTGGCAATCCAGCGCCCGACGGCGTGACGGATACCCAGAAATTCCGGCGTCACGCCTTCAATGGCTATATGCATAAGTTCCCAAGGCACACACGATTCATCCGAGATAAACAGGATGCTATTGAAATTGGCATTTAAGGCGTGGAAAAGTTCCCGGTAGGCTTCTTTAAAATCTTTGGGCGTACTGTCGTAGATAGCTTTTCCTATGCCTTTGATTTCCGCCTTCTTCAAATCAAAAAGATCAATGCCGGCATAGGGTTCCAACAGCGTTTTAACCCAAGCCTCGGCGCCGTCCGGTATTTCCATGCTTGCCTCGGAGCTTCCGGCAAACTCAAGGTGGGGCGAGAGAAAACTCCAGAGATAGTTATTACCCTGTTTATGCTGAATACGCACTAGCAAATCAGCAGGCTGGGCGCCTTGCTCAATGTTAAGACACTTCTGCCATTCACTTTCCGGCGGCTTGGGAATCTTTTTTACTGGCGCGATAGAATCATCCAGCCGTAAGTCCAGAAATCGCCGCCCTTCACCGCACCAGCGGTTTTCATAATAAAAATTGGCGCGAACCAACAATTTTTCCCGTTCCGGATAATCTCCGTTAGCGTCGAGCGTCAAATCAGGGGCTGTTATTGTAAACTGTGCTGATGTTATCGTACCCTTGGCTTGACTATAGTCGAGGTCTTGCCATTCAGAATGGTCTGCACACAGCAAATGCACGCGCATCTTAAATACAAACTCAGGCGCTTCATTCGGAAGCATGACTATCCCGCTGGTTGTTGCACTGAGAACATCTTCAAGGCTGACTTCCAGGTCAATAGAGTCGCCGGCAACAGGATGCTCATCGGACGCTTTAATGTCGGGATAGGCTTGATGCATTGATTTTGCATCGGCAAAAGCCGCAGCTACAGCATTCAGCCCCTCCTGCTCCTCATAACCAAACAATTTAGAATCTGCCGTATCGGCGGCGTGATAGGTTGGTATTCCACGATAAGATTGAATTGTTTCCGGGATTCCGACATATCCGAACAATCTATTTTCTTGCTTACTCATTTTTTTTTCTTGAACCTGAACAGGATCAAAGACGCCTTGCGGTTTATTACCTTGTAATAAGACTGGAAAATTAGCGGACTTCCACCCGCCCCGGTAAAAATCTTCATTCCAGCTTGAGATTTTTTTATTTACAACAGGCGCCGAGTCAGTTTCATGAAATGGAATCAGCTCCATCAAAGGTAAACTTTGGCTTGCTGAATCATTCTTTTTCCTTAGTTTATCAATTAGATATGAAACTGGAGTCTTCTCAATATCATCAGGTATATTCGGAAACGAACCGGAATTCTTAATCCAGAATAAAAGCTGTTCCGGGCGACACACATAAAACCAGTAAGCACCCGCTTCCTGTTTCGGGCGGCGTAACACAATGTAGGCATATGGCTTCTTAGCCAAAATCTCTATGATTTGCCCCACGGTCATGCTGGTTTCAATGGTGCAAATATTTTTATTTAGTCGAATCTCAGACATTTTTATCCTCTTTCCTTTTGCAAGGCGGAAAAACCTAACGTTGCTTAAAATTGACAGACTCGCTCGCTTTTACCGCACCTTGAGCGTGCATAGCTGGATTGTTGAGCCTGCGAAACCCGACCGCTCCCGTGATTATTCGACAGTCCCTGGCGATGCCACCCAGTCTAGCACACAAACTCCGCTCTTTATCCGGCGCAGACGTTTACTTTGGGTTTTCGTGAATCAACTGGTTTTTCCAAGAAAATCGACCCGATGGATATTTCAAGATAAAGTTATACGATATGAGCTTGAAACAAACCTGAACGGAACGCCGAAAAAGGCTATGCCGTTCCAAGATCACACGTTATTTTGCCGGACGAGGATTTATAAGTAATGGCCCATCATCACCAACACGATCATTCCGCAGGACACCATCACCCTACCCCGAATCACCAAGGACGTACTTTCATCTTCACCATATTGCTGAATCTGGTATTCGTAGCGATTGAGTTCGCCTATGGGGTTATCGCCAACTCAACCGCTCTCATGGCCGATGCGGGGCATAATGCATCCGACGTGCTCTGCCTGCTGTTGGCATGGGGTGCGGTTATTTTAGCGCGCAGGCAGCCGAACCAGCGCTACACCTACGGACTGCGCAGCACCTCCATTCTGGCGGCGCTCGCTAACGCCGCATTACTCTTGGTGGCCTGTGGCGCGATTGCATGGGAAGCCGTTCACCGCTTTTCGCAACCACCGGCGGTAGCCAGTCTAACCATATCGATTGTGGCGGCGGTTGGCATCGTCATCAACGGACTGTCCGCATTGCTGTTGATGAAAGGCGGCAAAAAGGATTTAAACATTCGGGGCGCTTACCTGCATATGGTGGCGGATACCGCGGTGTCGCTCGCAGTGGTGATTGCCGGCTTGGCGATGTTGCATTTCGGCTGGTACTGGCTCGACCCGGCCATCAGTTTAGCGATTGTGGCCGTGATCGTGATAGGCACTTGGGGCTTGTTGCGCGATTCGCTGCGATTGGCCTTGAGCGCCGTGCCTAAAGAGGTTAACGCGCCCGCAATTGACATGTACCTGCGCCAATTGGACGGTGTAACCGACGTCCATGATTTGCATATTTGGGGATTGAGCACCACCGAAACAGCGTTGACGGCTCACTTGGTCATACCTGACGGCCGCCCTGACGATGCATTTATGGACTGCATCGCACAAACACTGAAAGAACGGTATTCCATTCATCACAGCACCCTGCAAGTTGAACAGGGAACAACCAATCACGCATGCTGTTCGCTGGTTGCAACCGAACCTGTACAGCACCGCCATTAAGTCCAATAGATTGAATCACATCAACTAACATTTTTTGAGCGAAATCTGAATGTTAAAGCCTCTTTTCGCATTACCCCGCACCGTCTGGCTGCTTGGACTGGTCAGTTTTTTTCAACGATGCCGCCGGCGATCTGGCCTATCCGCTGGCGCCCCTTTATCTCGCCTCGGTGCTGATGGCCGGACCCAAAGCCTTGGGCCTACAAGCTCGCGACGCGGCTTGAAGAGCCGATCAATCAAGGTTTCTCAACCACTTCATCCCTCAGCACATCAAACGCATCGAAGCCGATATTCAGGCTGAGTTTCAGGTTGATGATGCAGGCTACGGTGGTGCTGGTGAAAATGCAGATCATGATCGCGATTTGGTATTTCACCGCCAGCCACGGTTCGCTGCCGCCCAGAATTTGACCTGTCATCATGCCGGGCAAAGACACCAAGCCCATTGTCGCCATGCCGGCGATGGTCGGATTGATTGCGGCCTTGACCGCATCCCGAAAATACGGGCGCACGGCTTCCCAGCGTGTCGCGCCCAGCATCAGAAAGGTCGCGTATTCGTTTTCGTTCTTGCGCAACGCCGAATAAAAGCGCTCCAACGCGATGACGTTGCCCTGCAAGCAGTTGCCGAGAATCATTCCCGCCAAAGGCACGATATATCGGGCGTCGTAAAAGTGCGTCGGCTGGATCACCAGGATCACCAGATAGGCGGTGGAGAACAGTATGCTGGCTGCAATCGCGGCAAACGTGGCCAGCGCGAAATAACGCGCCTTAAGTCCGGCGCGCCGCAGGATGCTTAAATCGGCGACTATCAGCATCACCAGTATCCATAAGCCGTTGAGCCACGGGTTATTGAGGTCGAACAACATTTTCAGATAAATGCCGACCAGCATTAACTGGATGGTCATGCGCAGGATGCTGACGCCTATGTCCCGGCTCAAACGCAGGCCGATCAGCCAGAGCAGTAACCAGGGCAGCAAGCAGAGGCCGTAGAGCAGCGCCATCTGCGGCAGTTGAATATCCAGTGTTTCCATGACGCCCTTAAGTCAATCGACCCGCTTCAAGTTCAAAAATAATAGTGCAACGCTCCACCCACTCCGGGTCGTGAGTGACCGAAAGCACCGTCAGCTCGGGATCGGAGAATACATCGAACACGGCTTGCTTGCTTTCCGTATCCAGCGCGCTGGTCACCTCGTCGAGCAGGTACAGTTTTTTACCCAATAACAGGCCCCTGGCCAGTGCAATTCGTTGTTTTTCGCCGCCGGAAATACGGCTGCTTTGCCGGCTTAAAATACTGACCGGCAGCTGCAGCCGTTGCAACACCTCGATAAGCCGGGATTCGGTCGGGCGATGATCGCGATGCGCTTTGAATTGAAAAGGCAACAGCAGGGCTTCGCGCACGCTTTCGGCAGCCAGCATCGGTTCTTGCCCAATATAAGCGGTGCAGCTTCGAACGGTTTGGACGGATGCCGGAGTCAGCGGTTGTTGCTGGAAGTAAACCGTGCCTGATTTTATCGGATGAAGTCCGAGCAAGGTTTTCAGTACGCTGCTTTTACCGGAACCGGATTTGCCGCATAACACGGCTTTTTCTCCCGGTAAAAGGGCAAAACTGACGTCGGATAGAATCGTTTTTTCGTGAACGGTAACCGATACGCGGTCGAATCGAATGATAGGGGACATGAAGTGATTGTGTTTGATTGAACGCGCTACGGCGAAGCCACGAACGGCGGTGTGCCTAAAAAGCCCCTGACGGAGCCTTTATTTCAATAAATGCTTAACCGCATCCCTTTCTTCTTTTAATTCGGCCTCGGTAATGCGCATTCTTTTCCAGCTAAACTCGTTAATATCGAGGCCTCTGACAACATTCACCTCGCCGTCAACTACCGTTACCGGGAAAGAGTAAACCAAGCCGGGTTCAATGCCGTAATTGCCGTCCGATAACACCGCCATGCTGACCCAGTCGCCCGGATCGGTGCCCAAAGCCCAGGTTCTCATCTGGCCTATCGCCGCATTGGCAGCCGATGCGGCGCTGGATTGCCCCCTGGCTTTAATGATTTCGGCTCCCCGCTGCTGAACGATAGGAATGAATTCATTGACGTACCAATCGTTATCGACCAGAGACAAGGCGTCCTGCCCCTTGACCTTGGCATGATGGATGTCGGGATACTGCGTAGTCGAATGATTGCCCCAAACAATCATGTTTTTTATATCGGCAGGTAGAACACCGCATTTCTCAGCCAACTGACTTAGCGACCGGTTATGATCCAGCCGTGTCATTGCGGAAAAATTTTCCGGCTTCAGGTCCGGCGCATTACTCAAGGCGATCAGGGCATTGGTGTTGGCCGGGTTGCCGGTCACCAAAACCTTTACCTTTCTGCTTGCAACATCGCTCAAGGCTTTGCCTTGAACGGCAAAAATCTCCGCATTGACTTCCAGTAAATCCTTGCGCTCCATGCCCGGCCCTCTCGGCCGTGCGCCAACCAAAAATACATAGTCGACATTCTTAAAAGCCACTCTAGGATCGTCCGTCACTTCGATACGGTGCAGCAAAGGAAAAGCGCAATCTTTTAATTCCATCACCACGCCTTGCAAGGCGCTCATTGCCGGCGTTATTTCAAGCAAATGCAGTACGATCGGCTGCTCTTTGCCCAATAGCGCACCGGCCGCCAACCGGAACAGCAAAGAATAGCTGATTTGTCCTGCGGCGCCTGTTACGGCAATGTGAACGGGTGATTTCATCTGTTTTTTTCCTTTGGTTTGTATATTTTTTCCTAAGCTTATTCGATAAAGCTACCAGGATAATCGGAAAGCACCGCAACCGCCCCTTCCCGACGACTGCATGGATGCAGGAGGTAGAGCAATGCGGGAGCAATTGCCGACAACGCCTAACAACCACAGCATAAGTCCTTTTTTACGGAATAATAACGAAGATAAGCCTCTACTAGCAAGCATATCAAAAAAACACCGCAAAATTACAAACCCTGCTTAATCAGGAAGCAGGCTAAATAAGGCAGTGTTTCGTTTATCAAGATATAATACGCCGGTTTTAATAATCGCATTCACGCATACCAGACCAACCGATCACGAGTAAGTTAATGAAAAAGCTGCTATTCCAATTCGACACAGACACTCACCCATCAGTTTTCGATACTGTTGTAGCCTATGACGGCGGTGCGGATCATGTGATCGGACACGGAGGACTGACGCCTGACAACATCTCGGCGCTGGTGGAAGGCACGATATTTACCCGTGCGCCCAAAGACAAGAAAAATACCGCCATTTTTGTCGGCGGCAGCGACATGATCGCGGGTCAGGCATTATTTACCGCTGTGCAAAAACACTTTTTTCCCGGCTTTCAGGTTTCGGTCATGCTCGACAGTAACGGCAGCAACACCACCGCAGCAGCAGCCGTTGCAAAACTGGCGTCCAGCGGCGTCCTGGCCGGTAAAAAAGCGGTGGTTCTGGCCGGCACTGGCCCGGTAGGACAACGCGCGGCGGCGATGCTGGCTAAGGAAGGCGCGGAAGTCACATTGACCGGCCGTAAAATGGAGCGCGCCGTTCAAGCCTGCGACAACATGAAAGCACGCTTTGGCGTAAACCTGACCCCTGTCGAAGCTTTCGATAACGATGCGCGGGCCAAAGCCATCGAACACGCGAACATTGTTTTTGCAACCGGCGCGGCCGGCGTAGAGCTGCTCACAGCCGAGCAATGGCAACACAACACCAACATCGAAATGATCGCCGACGCCAATGCGACGCCCCCATTGGGCATCGGCGGTACCGACGTGATGGACAAAGGCAACCTGCGTAGCGGCAAAATCATCTGGGGCGCTATCGGTTTCGGCTCGCTGAAACTGGCCTTACACCGCGCCTGTATTGCAAAGCTGTTTGAAGACAACAAGCAGGTTTTCGACGCCGAAAATATCTTCGCGCTGGCTAAGGAAATGGCTTAAACAGCGCCTGCCGCCACAGAGCCCGACATGAAGCCTTTACCCGATCAAACCGATTTGGTTTTACTTAGACAAGACGCCCTTCGCATTTTTCAGGCGGGCATAGCGGCGGCCGATCCTTATCAGGCGGTTAAACACTGCTTGGCGCCCAAGCTCTTCGACGGTTATTCACAAATCCACCTTATCGCTTTCGGCAAAGCCGCCTGCGCAATGGCGCAAGCGGCGCAGGAAATTATTCCTGCGGAAAAGCTGGCGGACAGAGGCATAGCCGTCACCAATTACGAGAATGTAAGCAGCGTCGACAATGTTGACGTGATCGGCGCAGCGCATCCCTTGCCCGATGCCGCCGGGCTTAAAGCCGCTCAACTCATTGCCGAACGCGTACAGAATGCGCAACAGAATGAACTGGTGCTGGTACTGGTCAGCGGCGGCGGTTCGGCGCTGATCCCCTACCCTGCCGGACGGATTAGCTTGCAGGAAAAGATTGCTGCTACCGATTTACTGCTGGCCTCAGGAGCCGCCATCAACCAGGTCAACTGCGTGCGCAAACATTTGTCGCAACTCAAAGGCGGCGGCCTGGCCCGTATGGCTGCGCCTGCGTCTTTGCATGCGCTTATCTTATCCGACGTGTTGGGCGATGACCTAAGCGCCATTGCCAGCGGCCCCACCGTAGCCGACGGCACCACTTACGCCGATGCGATCGAGGTTCTTAAAGCCAACGGCGTTTGGGATCAGGTTCCGAGCAATGTCCGGCAGCATCTGGAACAGGGCGAACTGGGCCGGATCGCCGAAACACCCAAGCCGGGCGACGCTATTTTCAACAACACCGGACACACTTTGGTCGGCAGCAACACCATCAGCGTCAATGCGATGCTGCAAGCCGCACAGAAGCTGGGCTACGAAACCGAACTGTACAGCGCTCACTTATGCGGCGAAGCCAGAGAGGAAGCCGAAAAGATGGCTACCCACGCCAAAGCGCTTACCATAAACCAACCCATCGCCCTGTTGGCGGGCGGTGAAACCACAGTCACATTGAAAGGCGCGGGACGCGGCGGCCGCAATCAGGAAATGGCCTTGGCTTTTGCGATTGCAGCAGAGCAACAAGGCTTAGCCGGCAACTGGGCGTTCCTCAGCGGCGGCACCGACGGCCGCGACGGCCCCACCGATGCGGCGGGCGGCATCGTTGACCGGGATACGATTAAACGCATGACGCAGGCAGGCGTAAACCCGACCGGGCTACTTGAGAACAACGACTCGTACACCGCTTTAAAAGCGTCCGGCGACCTAGTGAATACCGGCGCGACAGGCACCAATGTCGCCGATCTGCAAATACTGCTGATCCAGCCTGCCCCTTAAACAAAAAAATATTAATCCAGGAGAACACCATGTTTAAAAAATCAATGACTATCAAAGGCTTCGATGATGAATTGTTCCAGGCCCTCGAAGAAGAACGCCAACGCCAGGAAGATCATATCGAACTGATCGCCTCCGAAAACTATTGCAGTCCGCGGGTCATGGAAGCGCAAGGCACCCTGCTAACCAACAAATATGCCGAAGGCTACCCCGGCAAACGCTACTACGGCGGCTGCGAATTCGTCGACAAGGCCGAGCAATTGGCCATCGACCGCGCCAAGGAACTGTTCGGCGCCGATTACGCCAACGTGCAACCGCATTCAGGCTCGCAAGCCAACATGGCGGTGTTCATGGCCCTGATCCAGCCGGGCGACACCATCCTGGGCCTGAGCCTTGCCGACGGAGGCCATTTAACCCACGGCGCAAAACCTAATTTCTCCGGCAAAATCTACCATGCGGTGCAATACGGTTTGCATCCTGAAACCGGCGAAATCGATTATGCGCAAGTCGAAGCACTGGCGCTGGAACACAAGCCTAAAGTGCTTGTCGCCGGCTTTTCCGCCTACTCGCGCATCTGGGACTGGCAACGCTTCCGCGACATCGCCGATAAAGTGGGCGCTTACCTGTTTGTCGATATGGCGCATATCGCCGGTCTGGTTGCCGCAGGTTTATACCCCAACCCCGTGCCGATTGCCGACGTGGTCACCAGCACCACGCACAAATCCTTGCGCGGCCCGCGCGGCGGTTTGATTTTGTGCAAAAGCAACCCGGAACTGGAGAAAAAATTCGACTCCAACATCTTCCCCGGCATCCAGGGCGGCCCGTTGATGCATGTGATCGCGGCCAAAGCCGTTGCGTTTAAGGAAGCCATGCAGCCCGAGTTTCGCGTTTATCAGCAACAGGTCATTAAAAACGCCCAAGCCATGGCCGCAGTGTTCATGAAACGCGGCTTCGACGTAGTTTCCGGCGGCACCGACGATCATTTGATGCTGGTTTCGTTGATTGCCAAAGGCATCACCGGCAAAGCGGCTGACGCGGCCTTAGGCAGGGCGCACATCACCGTCAACAAAAACGCCGTGCCTAACGACCCGCAATCGCCATTCGTGACCAGCGGCATCCGTGTCGGGACGCCTGCGCCGACCACCCGCGGCTTTAAGGAAGCGGAAGTGATCGAGATCGCACACATGATGTGCGACGTGATGGAGAACATAGAAGACGAAAGCGTCATTGCCGCAGTCCGCGACAAAGTCTGCAATCTTTGTGCGCGGTTTCCGGTTTATAGTTGATTTTAATTTGGGATGGGAAATACTTTATGCCTTTTAGGCGCAGCCAGCTCAAAACATTGAAGCCAAAAAGGCATAAAGGGTTTGTGCCGCATCCCAAATATAGGTACTAGACAAAACATGAGTAATACAGTGATAAGCCTATTTTCCGGCGCTGGCGGATGTTCATTAGGTTTTGAACAATCAGGATACAAAATTCTATTCGCAACCGATTTTGATAAAGCGGCAAGCGATACCTATTCGGCAAACTTTAAAGGAACTCACTTTATAAAAGAGGACATTAATCACCTAGACTTTTCATCTGTACTATCTGCGTGTGGAATTTCTCCTGGTGAACTGGACATTCTTATAGGAGGCCCCCCTTGCCAGGGATTCTCCACAGCAGGATTAAGATTTTGGGATGATCCAAGAAATAATTTACTAAAAAGTTATGTGGATGCACTTAAGACCCTAAAACCAAAATGGTTCCTAATGGAAAATGTGGAAGGGCTACTTACTGCAAAAAATGGGGAATATTTGCATGAGGCTGTAAAGGCATTTGTTTCTCTTGGCTACGCTATTCGTGTTGAGAAGGTATACGCTCATGAGTATGGAATTCCTCAGAGACGAAAACGTGTTCTGATTATTGGCAATAGAATCGGGATTGACTTTAAATTTCCAGAGCCAACAATTATTTTGAAAGGACGAATTTTTAGAAACTCTGATGTTACATTGCGTCATGCAATAGGTGCTCTTCCTGATGCATCTAATGATTCAAAAACCGAAATACACTATGAGACTGAAGCACTGGATCAATTTGAGGATTACCTAAGAGGATCAGCACAGATAATCACCGATCATTTCTCTCCAGAACAAAGTCCCTTACAAATGGACAGAATTAGAGGATTAAAATCCGGACAAACGATGAAAGACCTCCCTGAACGACTTCAGCATGAGTCATTCAAGAAACGTGCGAACCGCCGAGTTATGGATGGAACGCCAAGCGAAAAGCGTGGTGGTTCACCATCCGGACTTAAGCGTCTTATATATGATGAACCATGTTTAACTATCACGGGGGCGACTACGAGAGAGTTTATTCATCCCATAAACGACAGGCCATTGACCATCAGAGAGTGCGCCAGAGTCCAGACATTTCCTGATGATTTTAAATTTTTCGGGAGCGCTTCTGAAAAAATTCAACAGATCGGCAATGCCATCCCGCCATTAATAGCGAGAATTTTTGCCGAGCACATCCGCGACGAGTATGGTTTTACTGGTCAGACTACTAAAAAGGGCCGCTTTATTTCCTACTCTGTAACAAAAGCTGATGCAATGAGTCCAGCACTAAAAAAGACGTGCCTGCTACTTGATAGCGCATTAAACAACTCTTCTCAAGGAGATCTGTGGTTATGACCTCTCTTTTTATCAAAAACATTTACACGAAATGCAAAATGCATGGCGGCGGGGAAGCCCAGGTTATTCTAGCTGATGATGAGCTTTATGCATTGATTGTGATCGCACTGAACGACCTTGGATGGCTTGGTGAGAATCTACACACAAAAACGATTCAATTGCCAAGCAACAACTACTATGCAATCGCTTTGGAATGGTTCGAAACCCTTAAAATTGGAGCTTCTATAACCGATATCATGGCAACTTTGGATGCAGCTAAGAATAAAGGGGAAGATTTTCTCTTATATATTGATAATCTAAGCGCATTACACCGTAGACGAATAAAGTACCGAAGAATTTTATCAATGCAGCCTATGCCGACAATGGATCAAATAGGTCCAAGAGTATTGCTTGAATTTGGCGCTTGCAATTCAAATCTATTAGCAAATTGGATGACATGGCGCAAATGGATATACGACATTGATAATAGGGCAGCCCAAGAAACTGGTTATGTTTTTGAGCCGATTATTGCTAGTTGCCTTGGTGGTGAATCTGTCGGTGCTCGTAATTCTCCGGTCAAACGAGTTGATAAAGACGGGAATCAAACAACAAATGGTAGGCAGATAGACTGTTACGTCCCCTCATCAAATATCGCCTACGAAGTAAAGCTTCGCGTAACAATTGCTGCAAGTGGTCAAGGCAGGTTTGGTGAAGAGTTATCTTTTCCATTTGAATGCCAAGCAGCGGGAATTAAACCTGTGCTATTGGTTTTAGATCCAACGCCATCCAATAGACTTGATGAATTGTCGAGAAAATTTATTTATTGTGGCGGTGAACTGTATCAAGGCGAAGACGCATGGCTATACATGGAAGAGAAATCTGGCGAAGTTGTTTCTGTTTTTATTGAAAAATACATTCGCCCAGCTATTTCCGAAATTGAGGAAATACAACTTAGAACTCTTGAACAAATTACCCTTACCTGGGAAGAGCAGAACATCATGATATCTGGAGCTGGCGCGACCTATCAAATCAAACGATAACATGGCTGCCAAGTCCTACCTGATCACAACAAAACTAATAAAACCTTTTTTCAACTTCGGATAAACAATGTCAGACATAGAAATCGCCCAACAAGCCAACATGAAACCGATCATCGGCTTGGTTAAAGAACAATACGGCATCGACGCCGAACACCTGGACCCTTTCGGCCATTACAAAGCCAAGATGTCGCTGGCATACGTGGGCAGCCTGTCCGATAAAGAAGACGGCAAGCTGATTCTGGTTACCGCGATCAGCCCTACCCCGGCCGGTGAAGGCAAGACTACTACCACTGTGGGCTTGGGCGATGCGATGAACCGCATCGGTAAAAAAACCATGATGTGCCTGCGCGAACCTTCATTGGGCCCCTGTTTTGGAGTAAAGGGCGGCGCTGCTGGCGGCGGTTATTCGCAGGTTGTGCCGATGGAAGACATCAACCTGCATTTTACCGGCGATTTTCACGCGATCGGCGTGGCGCATAATCTGCTGTCGGCATTGATCGACAACCATATCAATCACGGCAACGCGTTGGACATCGACCCACGGCGCATCCAATGGAAACGCGTTGTCGATATGAACGACCGCGCCCTGCGTAACATCGTGGTCGGCATGGGCGGCCCGGCCAACGGCTATTTGCGTGAAGACGGTTACGACATCGTGGTCGCGTCCGAAGTCATGGCGATTTTATGCTTGGCGACCAGCCGCGCGGATCTTAAAGAACGCCTGGGCCGCATCGTGATCGGCTATAAATCCGACCGGGTCACGCCGGTTTACGCCCGCGACCTGAATGCGCAAGGCTCGATGGCGGCCTTATTGAAAGATGCGATAAAACCCAACCTGGTGCAAACGCTGGAAAACAATATCGCGATTATCCACGGCGGCCCGTTCGCCAATATCGCCCACGGCTGCAACACCGTAAGCGCGACCAAAACCGCGCTGAAGCTGGCCGATTATGTGGTGACCGAAGCGGGTTTCGGGGCCGACTTGGGCGCTGAAAAATTTATCGACATCAAGTGCCGCATGGCCGGACTGAAACCCTCCGCCGTGGTGCTGGTTGCTACGGTAAGAGCGCTTAAATTCCACGGCGGCGTGGTTAAGGAAGAATTAAACCAGGAGAATCTGGCCGCGCTGGAACAAGGTTTTGAAAACCTTGAGCGTCACTTGCACAACATCACCCATCATTACGGCCTGCCTTGCGTCGTGTGCATCAACCACTTCACGTTCGATACCGATGCCGAAATCGCCTTGCTGAAGAAAAAATGCGAAGCCTTGGGCGCCCAATGCGTGGTTTCCAAGCATTGGGCGAACGGCGGCGCGGGCGCTGAGGAATTAGCCCACGCAGTCAGCGACATCGTCGACAACCGTGAACCCACGTTTAACTATGTCTACGACGAAAACCTGAGTCT
>Ga0265297_10002207_pt1 | contig 40954 bp, 20 predicted proteins | sample Munlanlwell13791_FD_192502 | JGI IMG/M metagenome (GOLD analysis project Ga0265297, IMG submission 192502) | Leachate microbial communities from a municipal landfill in Southern Ontario, Canada - Leachate well 137-91 | ecosystem: Engineered > Solid waste > Landfill > Unclassified | place... | reverse complement strand
CCATAAAGCAGCTTACTAACCGCAAACTGAAACAAACAGCAACTTATGATCGTTTTTAAAGTCAATGCTGGTTACTTATGATTGTTTTAGCAGTCTTAGCTTTGAAGTCTTTTTAGATAGAAGTATCCGTGCCAATCAGTGTTGATCCGTGGTTAATTGTTTTATGTTAGTTCCGTATTTCGAAATTAGTAGTTGCTTTTCCAGAGGGGGAGAAGATGAGAAGAGTTCCAGGAAAGCATTATCTTTGGAAATTGATTTGGACGCAGATTGACGCGGAAAAAACAGTCTGTAATTTTTCGACGCTCTTTTCTCATAGACAGCATATATTCCCCCTGTTCATCCTGTCCCTTTTGCTTTTTTTGATTCCCTTTGTATCTCTTGCAGAAGAAGATATTGGAAAAGAACTACAGAAAAATCTGGAACAAAGCAAGACAATCATTACCTCAATTCTGAATAAACTTCAACCCACAACCCCTAACACGCCTGTCAAGCTTGCGGAGCAACACGAAACAATCTCTACCCAACTCCCCCAATTACAATCCATTACCGAAAGCATTCGGATCTCCCATCTCCTCCTTCAAGAACGGTTTAAAGCAAGAAATGAAAAAGTAAAAAAGCTGAGCTCAAAAGCTTCAGACCGGCATGAAGAAATGGCAGAGAAGTATCGGAAAGCAGTGGAGGAATATCTGAAATTAGTAGACAGTATACAGCAGACAGGAGGCAGTATACAGGGGACAGGAGGCAGTAGGCAGGCAACAGCTAATAGCGATCAGCTATCAGCTATCAATTCACTTCTCAACAAACTAATTCCCAAAAAAAAGCGACCAATCTTGGGTAGCCTTCCGTATAAACACCTAAACTATCCAGCCCAAGAACCCAGTACAGCGCCTACAATCACTCCAGCATATAAAGGGGGGGACAAAGTTGTCCGTTCTGAAGATACTCAAACAACGGATGAAGCACCGATCAGCAAAGAAATAACAGCCCTTGCCCAGAGTTTAAACTGGCAGCCGGTAGCCATCTATGAATACGTAAAAAATAACATCGAGACCGAATGGTACTGGGGATGCATGAAGGGAGCAGAAGAAACGCTTCGCCAGAAAAGCGGAAATGACTGCGACCAGGCAACACTTCTTGCAGCACTTCTCCGGGCTTCTGGGTTCCCAACCCGGTATGTACGTGGAACCATAGAATTCACCGCAGCAGCAAAAGACCAGCCCATAAATCGAATAAAGAACCTCACCGGTATAGACGATCCCAAAACAATCGCCGAATACTTCCAGAAAGCAGGAATCCCCTACAAAACAGTTATTGCAGGGGGAACCATTGCAAATTTCCAGATCGAGCATATCTGGGTAGAAACCCAGATACCCTATGCAAACTATCGGGGAGTGGTTATTGATGATTTTGGAAAAACCTGGCTGGGGCTGGATACGAGTATTAAGGTGAAGGGATATCAGTATAATCAGCCAAAAGATATTTCTGAGCTATCAGCATTCAGCGAACAGCTAGAAACGATGCGAGATGAGTATCTTGGAATTGTTCAACCCGATCCCTCATACCAGATGCCAGATCCCCGCACAATGACGCCGCTTGAATATCTTCAATCCTCGATAAACTCAGAACTCAGAACTCTTAACTCAGAACTTTTGTACGCGGATTTTCTCCGCTCCCGCACCCTTATTCCCGAAGTCATGAACATCATTCCCGATGGGCTGCAGTTTAAGGAAACAAGGATAACGAATGAATACAATACCATTCCGGATGAACTGAAGCATAAGGTAAAGCTGTCAGCAATCAGCACTCAGCAGTCAGCTGACAAACTTTTTGAAATTACGATCGATACCTATAAACTTTCCAACCAGCAGATTGCCATAAGCTATGAACCAGAAACCGTTCAAGATCAGGAGATTATCAACTCCTATGGAGGATTAGATAATACGCCGGCATATTTAATTCGCTTACGGCCGGTGCTTAAAATCAGCAGTCAGCGATCAGCGGTCAGCAGAGATGGTATAGCCATGGGCGACGAGTATTATTTAACGCTTGAACTGATATCGCCGAATGGAACGGAAAAAACAACAAACACGATGATTGTTGGTAACCTGACTGCAATAGGAATTGTTGCTCAGAAAGCAATCAGCACTAAGCAGTCAGCTAACAGCTCAACGCTGAACGCTGAAAGCTTACTTTTCCAAGAAGCCATCAACTACATCGACCGCTGGAACAAGACAGAAGACGAACTTGCCTCATTTTTCCATCTAAATTTAACAAGGCCATTACCCACGGTAGTAACCGTTGGAGGAATGATCGATGTCACGTATCTCTTAGATACTCCTCATGGGTTTACCTGGAAAGGAGTGTTTGTAGATGCGGGGTTGAGAAGGATAGAAACTGTTGCGAGTTATGGGTTGCCAGATTCGACTGACAAGTTGCGGGTTGCGAGTGAACGAGGAAAAACCTTCATGCAATTGTCGTCATTACAAGGTTCTGTTCTCGAAAACAGGATATTCGAAGATGATTTTAAAGTGGATAGCATTTCAACAGCAAAACTTTTTCAACTCACCACCACGCAACCCGGCGGCGCGCAACTCGCAACAATAGATAAATCCAATATTGATACTGTTCTGTCAACGCTAATCTTAGAAGACAATATAAAAGAAGACATCCAAAATTCCGTTAACCAGAATCTGGTAATTCGTTTTCCTCAAGCTGCCAGCTTACCGCTGACTGCTATCAGCTATTCCAACTGGTCCGGCATTGGTTATATCAAAGAAAATCTTGAAACCGGAGAATCCGGCTGGATGCTCTCCGGTATGGTTGCGGGAGGGATGACGGCATTATCTGTAGATAATTGGCCGGATCTATATTTAAGTATTCTCCAAAACCCGTATGCATCTACAAATACCAATCCCGGCCCTCAAACATTAGATCCAGTATCTGGTAACTACATGCAAAAAATAGCTGCTCAGATCTCCAAGTTGGAGTTGTTGGAACAGAATTACCAAAAAAACTCGAAGTAAAAATTACTGATCCCAAACAAAATCCAGCGCCTAATATACCTATAACCTTTACCATAAAAACCGGTGGCGGCATATTTGGGAACGATTTCAATAATCCAATCACACAAATCACTGTAACCACAAATTCAAAAGGGGTAGCCTCCGCATCATTCCGGCTCGGAAGATATACCAAAAACAATCCTTCATACCAGACAGGCATGGGCGATCTCTATCCCACCCAGGTAGGAGAAAACATCATTGATACAGCTTTTGCCTCAGGAACAAATCTCATAGAACCGTTTACGGCAATTGGAGTTCCAGGAAGTCCTGATCATATTGAGAAAAACTATGGAGACGGTACGTGGGGATCGGTCCTATCCTTTGCCGGATTTGTATCTGCTGGGGTAGTAGATAAATATGATAACCCTATCTCAAATATGCCCATTACATTTACGGTAAATAGTCCTACTCAAAATCCTGATATGCCGAATTGCCCTTGGACGGCGAGCGATGCAGCAAACACCTATCTTGTTAAAACCAGTGCAGAATGCATTAAAACAGCTCCTGTATGGGGAATGTGCGGAGACCCAACTATCACATCAATGACTCTTACCACAGATCACAAAGGAGCAGCAGTTCAGGTGATTCTTGGTGGCATGGAAGACGCAATTTATAAGATAGATGCAACATTAGTTTCTGATCCAACTAAAAGTACAGACTTCGAAATAAAAACTTTTGATTCTTATCAATTGTATGGCAGGTCTTGCATCAATACGAATGATCCATTTCATCGATTAGCAATAAACTACACATATGTGTCTGATCAATTTGGCCATACAGTAGACGCAGGCAAAACAGATACTCTAATTCCAGTCCAAGCCAGAATGTACTTCATTTCAGAAATACCAAAAGAACAAGATGTTAATATTGGCTGCGGGATATGCAGAAGCAAGGTCACAGGAACACGAACATACAATACCAAAATAGATTTCAAAAGTTCCCAAGTTACTTTCTCAGGAATAGAAGGATCGACAATAGGAGATGGAGTATACAAGGCGGATTACAAACTTAAAGCAGGGTTAAACACCATAACCATCTCTGGTACTGCCACACGAAGTATTAGAAAGACTTATACTGGTTGTCCGTTTACTTGTAATACCGTAGATGAAGACTTAACAAAAACTTCAACCGTAACCATGCAGGTTTATGGCGTTGACATCATCATAAACCCTGTCCCAATGGTTCTCATAGATCAAAACGGTTATGCAAGCCAGGATACGACAATCAGCTACACCATTACCCCAGCGGAATACAAAGCCTATTCAGCCTACGTTATGATTTACAAAAACGGCAGTATTGTGGCCCAGATGCCAACAGAAATAACAGGCCAGGGTTTTGCCACAATCTCCCGCGGATTTCAATTCGATGTGAATAGCCTGTATGAAGCAGAAGTGATATTGAATTATGGAACAGGTGTGGAAATAAAGGGAGGTAAGAAAGTACTTCCCGTAATGTATATTAAAGTTTCTACTGATGACGATTCAGATTTAAAAGTGGATGAGATCAAATTTGGAAATGGAAAGAACGACAAGAAACGGTACAAGATAGAACTCCAATCAAAAGCGATTATCCAGGCATGCAACACCTTAACCGGCACTATACAAACATTCCTAAATACCGGCCAGACAGTAACCGTACCAGGACCCGATTACAGTCCAAGACAATATAATCTCACATTCAGCAATATAGGAACAGGCTGCAGTGTCCAAATCAGCGGCAAAGATAATTTCATCGTATCGAACAGAAGCACAACAGATCTGAATCAACTGGGAACTGTATCCGGTAATACTGCGGTTCTTTATGGAGGTATTGGAAGTAAAGTATGGATAGAGGTGAATGGCGCAAAGAAAGCAATACCTATTGAACCGGTGGGCATCATAGTACTTGGCATTGATGGGTTGAGGCAGGATGTATTGTATCCACCAGAATTGGATAAGGTACAGGATGGCGGTAAATATAAAGTTGATATCAGCACTCTTCCAGGATTAAAGCAAATACTGGGTGGATATGATAAACCAGCAGAGAAGCAACAATATATTATGTTGCCAGAAGTCACTGCGATATTCCCGTCAATCACGTTGGCAAGTTGGGCAAGTATTTTTACAGGTGTTCAAGCAGGTCAAACGGGTATTCTTGGAAATGAATTCTTTGATCGAAAAAGTGGCATAGTAATCACCTTCTCGGATGGAGCGTTCAAACTTAAACAGCCTGATGGGATATTAGAACGGTATCCTGTTTTTGGTCCGAATGCGCATGTTCCTGGAAAAGGATCAGCAGACTTGGCATTGAATCCAACTGCTCCGACAATATATGAATTTATCAAAACAAACTATCCGAAGCTTAAAACAACAACCGTAATGCACAATTACAGCCGTGGAGCAGACACATGGCTTTATTTGGAGTCATTTATAAATAAATTAAGATTTGCATGGAATGGGCTTGTGGGTGATGAAGATGATGTGGCAAATCTTATGGATTCCGTTCCAATCGATGACAGTATTAAATATGTAAATGAGCTTTCTAAATCAAAGAGTAAATATCCAGCGTTGTTAGCCATCTATATGGCAGGACTTGATCATGCTGCCCACGACAAGGGAATGACGAGCTATTTACAGTTTTTCAAGGACAATTCGGACAAAGGCATTGAGCGGCTGGTGAAAACGTTACAAGACGCAGACGAGTTTGAAAACAAACTGTTTATCATTATAGCGGATCATGGCATGACCGCAATGCCTACCAGTTTTATCTACAATGCATCATTTAAGTGGTCGAATCCCGATGGAACCGAGTATACCACTCAAGCTCCATTACCTGCAAATCCGACTTGCGAATTAAGGCTTGATTTTGCTGATCCTAATGATCCTAATATGGTTACAGATGCAATGAAGGCAGAACATGAGAATAATAATCTTCATATATGGGAGTTCGGGGAGGTAATGAGGGGAATGCCTACGGGCGAACTTACGCCTGAAGGCAAAAAAATATACTATAAGTTTCTTGCACCTGCTGAAATTGTAGGTGCCAACAAAAGTGAAACAACGACGACTGATCTTAATCAAGCAAGTATGATTTCTGCCTTAAATGGCCCCATGGCTCATATTTATATAAAAGGCACAAACGACTGGAGCGCCGATCCACAACCTGCTCTTTTGATAAAAGTTGCTCGGTTGCTTAATGCTGCATTTGCAGGAGGGGATGGACCTATTCCGCGCTTAGCATCGTCGGTCCAGACAATTTTAGTCAGACTTACACAAAACAGCGAATATGTGGTCTACAATGGCGCGACATATGATGCAGCGGGACAATTAATGTTGAATAACCCAATATCTATTAGTGCATACTTTTCGGACAGCATGAAATATGTAGATGCACTAAATCGGGTTACAGGAATGAATCATCCAAAGAGAAGTGGAGACATTGTTTTGATAATGAAAGACGAAACAACAGGGGATGCAGTTGACAGATACACGACAGGCGTGGCATGTAAATCATGGCACGGTAGTCTCAATCCGTCAGATTCCTACGTCCCCTTTATAGTTTCCTATCCAGGTGGTAACAAATCTGAACTTGATCCGCTTATTCAAAAAGCCTGCATAAATGGTCTATGTGAAGGCAATTGGAAGGCAAAGGATCTGATTTCAGAAATTATTAAGACTCAGTATCCCGGACAATGAGAGGAGAACTACGATGAAAGAAAGAATAATGTTTGCCATTTTAATGATTATTTTAATCCTGCCGAACTTGCTCTTCGCCAATGCTACCGACTATTTGATACTCCAAGACATTGGACCATATAAACTATTCACTACCATTTTCCCAGAAGATTTTAAGGGTGGGCCGCTGCCAAAATATTCGCAAACATTAACAGGTGGAGTGCTGGCTGCAGCAGGACACTTCTCAGATGGTGATGTAAGTTATGAAGCTTCTTACACTGAGCCAAGTAGTAAATGGCCGTATTTCAAGGTTGAAGTCACTCAACACGTTGGTGGAGATTCTGATAAATGGCTTTTACACGAAATTGATAGAGATTTTAGAAACTACTATGGAATACCAGGCATGTCTTATGGGCAACGAAAAGTAGATGGACAGGCAATATTAGAAGTCATTTCAGGTGGTAGAAATTATAGATGGTTGAGCGGTAACAAAATAATCATGATTGAATATCACGATTCTCAACTAGTAAAATCAGAACCTATTGAGATTGTGAGAGCATATCTGGCAAAACACCCTTCAACATTGCCATCAATGACATTACTCCAATTACGAAGTACAGAAAACAAAACTCAATGGATCAAAGATGAAATGGATCGGCGGTTATGGCTTTGTGATAAGTGGTTTGTACAAATAACACTTGGCAAAACAGATCAAAAGACAGCGTTACAGAATATAGTGAAAAGTATGAAAGTGTTTCTTGATTACAGAGAGAAATATTACGGAATCAAAGGAACGAATGATAAGAATTTGCTCGCAGGATATTTGAGTTCTAATGATGGTACGAACATTAAAGCGAAGTTAGCGGAATACAAAAATTGGTGGACGGTGCATAAAGAGAAAGCGATTAGCTTGTAGCCTATTGGCAAATGGTGAATGGCTTATAGTGCAGGATAGTTTATGACAGATGGCTTATTGCTATTGGCCAGATGTGATGTCTTAAAAAAAATAGCAAATCTGTTCTTTGACAACTGAATAGAATTTTACTGCGTCCTGAATCTCCTGCGAGTGATCGGAGCCTGTTTGCCACAGGTCGAACTCGCAGGGGTCTTTTCTCACTGACGAAGGAGCAGATTCCACAAAGGTCGATGAGATCAAGTTTGGAAATGGCAAAAATCAAAAGAAGCGATATAGAGTTGAACTTTCCTCAAAATCCTTTGCCCAGGGATGTAATACGCTGTCTGGTACGATCAAGTCCATATTAAGCACTGGACAGACAGTAACATGGCCAGGTGTAGATTATCATCCTCTCGAATATGCAGCAAACCAGATAACCTTTGTGCAATCTGGAACTGGATGCGCCATGCAAATCAATGGAAAACAAAAGCTCATCGTTTCCAATAGAAGCATTACAGATTTAAATCAACAAAACACTTTGTCTTCAGATACAGCTGTTCTTTATGGCGGTATTGGAAGCAGCGTGTTAATTGAAGTAAGCGGGGCAAGAAAGATAATTCCCATAGAACCGGTTGGCGTAATAGTTCTTGCAATAGATGGTCTTAGGCAGGATGAGGGCTTTTAGGGACGTAGTTGCACCCGTTGCGTGGCGAATTGTTGATTAAAAACGACTGATGGATTAGATATCCGAACCGCAGCCGAAGCAGAGAACAGAGGGAACAACACATGCCCAGACGAGCGAGATTAGATGTTCCCGGAGCATTGCACCACATCATGGTGCGTGGGATAAACAAATCGACAATATTTAATGACGATCAGGACAGAACCAAATTCCTGGAGCGATTGGAAAAGAACATTGTAGAAGCAAGGTGCTCGATCTATGCCTGGGTGTTAATGACAAACCACGTTCATCTATTATTCAAGAGCGGCGGCAAAGATATCTCGACGGTAATGCGGAGGCTTCTGACATGGTATGCGATGTATTACAACCGACGTTACAAACGAACAGGTCATCTGTTCGAGAACCGTTATAAGTCCATCCTTTGCGACGAGGATAATTATCTTCTGGCACTTATTCGATACATCCATCTCAACCCAATTAGGGCAAGAATGGCCACGACCCTGGAAGAATTGGATCGTTATCCTTGGAGTGGTCACAGCGTAGTAATGAACAAAAGAGACTGCTCGTGGATGGATACTGATTACGTGCTGCTCCAGTTTAACGATACAAAGCGAAAAGCACGGAATGCATATCGGCAATTTATACAAGAGGGGCTCAGTATGGGCCGCAAACCGGAGCTGACCGGGGGAGGATTGGTGCGAAGTCTGGGAGGCTGGTCTCATGTCCGCTCATCGCAGAAAAAAGGACAAAAGACCGAATACGACGAACGCATACTTGGTAGCGGCGCTTTCGTCACGGCAATTTTTAAAGAAGCTGAAGAAAAGCAGGTTCGCCAGTTCAAAATAAAACGGTCAGGATTAACCATCGCAGGCATTATCGAGAAGGAATGCAAAACAGCGGGGATCAGCGATAAAGAGCTTAAGAATGGCAGCAAGCGAATGATCGTGCGTAATGTGCGGGAAAGAATCGCCCGAAGAGGAGTGGAGGAATTGGGATTGACGTCAGCGGAGATTGCCAGAAATCTCGGGGTGTGTACTTCGACAATCACCCGTGCGATTTACAGATCGGAGACGACGACATGATGTTATTAAACAGTAATGCAACTGGTGCAACAACGTCCCCTATGCCCGTCCTTCCAGGTATTGGTCAAATTCTGATTGGCGACCCGCAGAATTCAACAAAACAGAAATATATCATGCTACCAGAGGTAACAGCCATATTTCCATCAATTACCTTTGCTTCCTGGGCTAGTATTTTTACAGGGAAGTTGCCGAATGAGACAGGAATTGTTGGCAATGAATTCTTCGCAAGAAATTTATACAATGCAAATACAGCGAACAATCAGGCGATTCCAGGTTTATCTGGATTGCCATCTGGTATGGTGACGTTAGATGCTGATGGCGGGGCATTTAATCCAGGAGGCATTTCATTTGCTGTGGGTAATGCAATTCCTGCGGAATTTTCATTCTGGGGCCTTGGTAGTGGAGTCACTACTTTGACTCAAAAATTGGAAGTGTCTGCACCGAACAAGTCACTTTCCGTCGATCCATTCTGGAAAGAGATCAATAGTATTGTTGATGCCAGATATAAAGTCGCCCCTACGGTAAATGAGAGCAAATGTGATCAGAGCGATAGCAACTATGAATGCCGTACTGTATCGGTATTCAACCAATATGCACGAGGAGTCGACCGATGGGTGACAGCAACTTCGGCAATGAAATCGTTATACGATGCCTTAAAACACTGGATTGACGCCGCCATGACCTTGGATGAAACGGCAAAGAGGGGAGCAGTTGAATTCATCAGCAACTACTTTGTAAACAACAATCCTGAAAATAAGAGGAAACGATTCCCGGCTGTGTTTTCAGTATATCTTTCAGGGCTTGATCATGATGCACATCTGAACGGTATGGGCAATTATAAGAATTATTTCACCGGGACTACCGATGTAAATGTTAAAACGATCGTTGATGCACTGAGATATCAGGATGAATTCGAGAATAAGATATTTGTCATCGTGGCGGATCACGGGCAAACGGCGATGCCGACGAATTTATCGTATCCACTTACATTAGAATCTGTAGACGTGGATGGCATTGTATTACCATCTATAACCATAAATCTTCCGGTCGAAATGTCCTGCGAACTTAAATTAGAGGGCTTCAACAAGAAAGAAGTACCACTCCCTGAGAAATTCAATAACAACCTTCATATATGGGAGTTGGCTAATCTGTTCCAGCAATTCGACCCTGCGGAAGGTTGGCGGCTTCTAGTTCCTAAAGAAATTGAACAGGCCATCATTGCCGGCTTAAAGCAAGGAGAGGTGGCAGCGGTTACATCGGACATTAATCAAGCCAACGTCATAGCCGCGATGAATGGCCCTATGGCACATGTTTATCTAAGAGGCGCAGCCGGATGGAATGAACCAAACAACGATCCTATAATGCTTGGCACGATTGCGGATAAATTAAACCTGTATTTTGGAGAAAATGGCGCAGCATTAAGTGTGTCCGAAAAGGAACCTTTTTCACGCCTTCTTGCATCAATAGATAAAATTCTAATTCGTATGACTGGAAGTTATCAGATATTCAACGGGGTCACTGCAAGTGAAGATGGAAACATAACAGGATTGAACACTCCTGGTATGTTGACAGAATTAGACGGCAATCAGGACTTTATAAATGCTTCGGTAAGAGTTGCAGGAATGAACCATCTAAAGAAGTCTGGCGATATTGTTCTAATGATGAAAGATACTATGACGGAAGACGCTATAAACAGATATACAACAGGGTCTGCATGCAAGTCATGGCATGGCAGTTTGAATAAATCAGACTCCTATGTTCCATTTGTTGTCGCTTATCCCGGCGGCAACAAACAGGAGTTAACCGGCACGCTAAGTTCAATTTGTCCGAATAATGCATGTGTCGGCAACTGGGTACTTTCCGACTTAATAAAGAAAATTTTAGAACCTCAATATTCAGGTCAATAAATTTTGAGGGTTGACCTGAATATTCGGTCAGCTCTCGTGCTATGGAGGGCACAATGCGAGGATATATAAAGTTTGCATTTATGGGTTTGTTACTGTTCATGCTGCCTCAGCAAGGGATGACCCAAGAATCAGATTATTTAATTTTGCAAGATGTAGGATTATTTAAATTGCACAATCAAAGCCGTGCTTTTCCAGACAGAAAACTTCGGCCAATAATCCCGTTTAGAAAATACAACGGTAGTGCTGGAATATTAGGTGCAACAGGGCATTTTGCGTATGATCACAACGATGTCACCTATACAATAGCCTACGATAATGATGCGATAGGGATTGGCGTAAAGGTGACTGTCACTCAACACACCGGGGTGACTCCGATAAATGGTTGCTGCATGAAGTAGAAGACTGTTATAGAACTAATGACATGTCGAGATTAGGGTTATTGTCACAAGGAGCCATTATTAAGAGACTCGTTGTGGGTGGTGACAGGATATTTAGCATTAGAATGGGTGGTGGATCATATATGTGGGTAAGCAACAATGTTGTTGTCAACATAGATTATACTGACATGCAAGGTGGTAAGCCAGAACCTCGAGAAGTGATATTAGCTTATCTCCAAAAATTTCCATCAACAATCCCAACAACATTGATTTTAGACAAAGCTCACGATGTCCAATGGATCAAGGATGAAATGGATCGTCGTCTTTGGTTGTGCGATAAGTGGTTTGTACAGGTAACGTTAGGCAAAACAGATCAGAAGACAGCTCTACAAAATATAGTAAAAAGCCTGCAAGTATTTTTGGACTATCGAGAGAAATATTATGGGATCAAGGCTGCGGATGATAAGAATCTGATCGCTGGTTATCTTATCAATAATGATGGTACGAACATTAAAGCGAAACTTACTGAGTATAAGAATTGGTGGGTAGTAAATAAAGATAAAGCGATCAGCTTGTAGCTGTCAGCGATCAGTGGTTAATCGTAAAAAACAATTGCATGCATTGAAGAGAAAATAAACATGAGAAGAATAATTATAACAATAATATGTTTTTTCCCAATACTTTGTTTTGCGCAAAGCATTTCTGATTATTTAATTTTACAAGATATAGGGCCATACAAACTATTCACCGGTATTACAGGTAGAGCATTCAGTGGACCGCCAAAACAATATTCGCAAACAAGCACGGGCGGTATCGTAGATGCCGCAGATCATTTTTCAGAAAATGATATTAGTTACGATGCCTCATATACGGAACCAAACAGTAAATGGCCATTCGTCAAAGTAGAAGTAACTCAGCACTCCGGTGGAGATTCCAATAAGTGGTTGCAGCATGAGGTGGAGAGAGGATTTAAGGATATAGACACATTAGATGCAACTTATGTGTCTCCAAATCCATTGAGAGTTATTAACAACCAAAAGATATTTTATACCTGGGGTTATTATCGTTGGATTTCAAATTACGTTGTAGTCTCTATTCAATTTACCGACCTAACTGGTACTAAACCAGAGCCTCTCGAAGTTGTTCAAGCATATTTACAGAAATTTCCCTCGACAATACCAACATCGTTGACACTGGATAATGCTCACAAAATCCAATGGATCAAAGACGAGATGGATCGGAGGTTGTGGTTGTGTGATAAGTGGTTTGTGCAGGTAACGTTAGGCAAGACAGATCAAAAAACGGCATTACAGCAGGTAGTAGGTAGTATGCAGGTGTTTTTAAACTACCGAGAGAAATACTATGGAATCAAGGCTGCGGATGATAAGAATCTGCTTACCGGCTATCTGAGTGCTAATGATGGTACGAATATCAAAGCGAAACTGACGGAGTACAAGAATTGGTGGGCGGTGAATAAAGAGAAAGCGATTAGCTTATGAAAGATTAACCGCCGAGAACGCGGAGAGCGCCGAGAAAAGCCTTGGGACTTGGATTAAAATCCGAAAAAATTTTCATCTCTGAGAACTTGAGGAAAAAGATTTGAATTTTCAAGATGAGAAGTTCTGCGCACTCGGCGTCCTCTGCGGTGGAGAATAATAGATATGACCGAAGAAGAGGAATTAAACAATATTACCGATGCCATCATTGGAGCAGCAATTAACGTGCATCGAGCCCTTGGACCGGGCTTGTTGGAATCAGCATATGAAGCTTGCATGGTTTTTGAACTTATAGACAAGGGACTTAAGGTTGAACAGCAAAAACCGCTTCCTGTTGTTTACCGCGGGGTGAAATTGGATTGCGGCTATCGGCTCGATTTATTCGTTAATGGTAAAGTCATCGTAGAATTAAAGGCGGTTGACAAACTACTGCCGATCCATGAAGCGCAGATGCTTTCTTATTTGAGACTATCAGGTTGTAACGTAGGCTTATTGATCAACTGCAATGTCAAGATATTGAAAGACGGTGTCAAACGTATAGTAAACAATTTTCCAGGTTCTCTGCGTACTCAGCGCGCTCGGCGGTGAAAAAGCTACGATATTGTGCAAACGGATTAATTCTTTTAAAAGGATTTTGAAATGACCTATGAGCGATATGCGAATTTGAGCAGCATTGCTATATGCAATAAGCCATAAGCTATGGAAGCAACTTCAACCCAGGTATCCGGCTAAAGTGTTTTACATTGCGGGTCAAGAGCGGAAACTTATGAATTTCACATATTGCAGCAATAAACGCATCTTTAACACCAATGTCCTGCCCCTTATTTGTGAGTGCATAATGAAGAGAGGCCGCCTTTTTTGCAGCGGCTTCATCGAACGGAATTACGGTAACATGTCTGAGGAGTCTATTAATAAGATTGGATTTTCCACTTTTTTGAACACCGTACATAAGCTCATAGACGGTTATGGAAGTTATATGCAGGCGGTATTTTCGATAGGCACTTTTAAGAAAGTCAGCACCCGGTTGGCGTTTCTTCAGGTAGTCAATGATAACGTCAGTGTCTACAATGATTTCCGAGGCTTCCACGCTTTCCATTTTCTATTCAGCTCCTTGATGGGGCGTTCGATATCGACGTCTTTCAGCGCTCCTTCAAGGGCGAGGAAGTCGTCTTTTTCTCTCATGATTACGAGGGTGCCTTTATCAATTCGAATATCTACTGTTTCTCCCTCTTCAATACCGACTTTTTCAAGGAGGTTTTCAGGAACAGCTATATAGTCTTTTTTTGCAGTTTTTACAGTTAACATGGAAACTCCTTTAACAACATGTAATACAAGTTATCACAGCAGGTAGGTAAAGTCAATTGGAGATGGTGAATAGCGTATGGCAAATAGCTTATAGCGGATGGTACGAGGGGAAAAATGATGAACATGTTATATCTGCGTAAATCGGCTGTTATCTGCGTCCTTCAAATTATTATTTTTTGTTCTCTTGCTCTTGCTGGAAGTTTTGAGAACATTCAACTTCTCAAAATCTCCCCTCAGGATCAGCGAGCGGTGGTCAAGATGGATGGGAAGATGAGGGTGATAAAGGTGGGAGAGGTGTTGCGACTCACGCGTTCCGAGTTGCCCAGCAAGCGGGACAGTCGAGTTACGGGTGATGAAGATAAAAACAAAGTTGCGGGTTATGAGTTACGGGAAGGAAAACCTGTTGCGGATTACGAGTTGCGTGTTGTTGAAATCGTAAAGGATAGGGTTGTGCTTGAAGAGAAGAAGGGTGAAGAAACAACAAGGGTGATTATTCGTGTTACGAGTGACGAGTTACGAGATGCGGGTTCAACAAAGCAAAAAGTCGAGAGAATAAAAAAGGCAGCTGAAAAAACTCCGGAGATGTATATCCCGGCTGTTCAAAATAAATGACACAAGTGCACGTTGCGAGTTGCGAGAAGAACTAAGTTGCGAGTTAGGATTAAAAATGTTGCGAGTTGCGAGTAGAAAACAAGTTGCAAGTTACGTGTTTCGAGGTAGAGGCAAAATGAAAAGCTATAGAGATTTGGATATATACAAGGTGTCGTATGAGCTGGCAGTAAAGGTACATAAAATGTCGTTGAATTTGCCAAAACATGAAATATATGAAGAAGGCAGCCAGGTGAGAAGATCATCTAAAGGAGTTGCTTCTTGTATTGTAGAAGGTTACGGCAGAAGAAAATACAAGGCTGATTTTATTAAGTTTCTCATATATGCACATGCATCATGTGATGAAACGATAACACATTTGAATTTTTTGAAAGACACAAATATCAACAATAAAGAAGCAATAACGGGATTTATTGAGGAATATGAAATTCTTGGCGGGAAGATCAATAAGTTTTTACAGTATGTAGAGAAGGACTGGAGAGGGGGAAGGGATGAGTAGCGTTACAAATGGGAAACATGTTACGAGTTGCCCGACAGGCGTATTGCGGGTTGCAGGTAATCGAGTTCCAGGTTTCGGGTTACGAGTTCAAACAGTGATTCGTGACGTGCGACCTGCAACGGTTATCCGGTTCATAACCCGTAACCCGCAACCTGCATCTCGCATCTCGCAACTCAGATCTCTCTTCCATTCCTTAACTCGCAACCTGCACCGCGCAACACGGAACATAGTGCTCGGTCTCATATTATCCTTATTACCTATGTTTATTACGAGCACCGCATTTTCACAACAATTCACCGCAAAAAACCTCGGCGACTATGGCAATGTCACGGTCATGGAAGTGACCGGGAATTATGATGCAAAAAATGCTGATGGTTCGCTGAACACCCTTTCCCGGCAAGTCATTACCAAGGAATTCCTAAAAACCCACAAAGATGAATACGATTTCATTGTCATCTTCACGAATTTTGATTTCCAGATGATCGATAAGGAGGCAAAGGCATTTTACAGTGGTGTAAAAAACGATGTGCAGGGAATCGGAGTAGACATCGTAGACAATACGCAATTGTATGGTAGCAGTGGCAAGCTTCAGGGAACGGTTGACATGGGAAACCTGTCAAAAATTGCTACCAATCCCATGGACCCGCTGTTTGAAGAGACTCTTTCGACCCTAAGCCATGAAATCATGCACCGATGGGGAATGAAGGCAAAATTCAAAGATGCAAACGGAGCTATTAGTTCAGCCCTGCTTGGCCAGGATGGTTCTCACTGGAGCTTCCTCCTTGATTCCGGTGCTTCTCTCATGTACGGCAACACATGGCAGGATAATAAGAATGGAACGTTTACCACGACAACTCCCCAAGGGCAGATGAAATTTTACAGTCCGCTTGATTTGTACCTTATGGGCATGATTGACAAATCCAAAGTTCCGCCCATGCTTCTTATTACCAATCCAGACGCTGATCCAACCCAACTCCCTCAAACCGGGGTAACGATTACCGGAACAGGACAATATATAACGATCGACCAGATCATTGCTGCCATGGGGCAAAGAATTCCAAATGCCTCTTCATCACAAAAAAACTACAAGACCGCTTTTATCTACATAACCCAGCCAAACACATTTAACGCTGCTGATATTTATGGAATCGAGAATATCAGAAACGGTGCAGTGACGCGCTTCTCGATCTTAACCGACGGCCAAGCGCTCATGCAGATAGCTTCCACTCTGAAAGACGATGTTCCTCACAATCCGGGGCCGCTGCCGCCAACCACGACACCCCGGACCCTTCCTCCGAACATTAATGATGGCGTCACCTGGCTTGTAACCAACCAAAAAACAGATGGAAGCTGGATCGATCTTTCCCAGACAAAAGAAAGAGATACTGCAGCAGCAACCGTTACTCTCAAAAATTTCAGCACTTCCCAGACAAACTACCAAAGCGGGTTACTCTGGCTGGGAACCGTAGCATCCGGAAACAGGGACTTTCTTTCCCGGAAGATAGAAGCAATGGCATCTGCAGGCCAGGACACAACCTCACTTATTAATGAAATAATTGCATGCCAAAACAATGATGGAAGCTGGGGAAGTGAGAACACCTATACTGGAAATGCATTGGATACGGCATTGGCGCTCAAGGCGTTAACCGTCGCCTTGCAAGCGGGACAGGCTGGTTCAGAAAGACAACAAGTTATTGGAGCGGCAATCCAATATCTCAAAACAGCACAAAGACAAGACGGTGGATGGGGAAGTGATGACAAGGGAAGCTCAATACAGGCAACCGGGAATGTCATATCCATATTAAACCGCTATCAGCAGTCAGCTCCTAGCTATCAGCTGGGTGATTCCATTACTCGAGGAACAGCATGGCTTGTTGCACGACAGAATCCAGATGGAGGATTCGGGAACAGTCCGAGTACAATTTATGATACTGCAGTCGCAGCAATGACACTCCAGGAATTAAATGCTTCAACAGATATTACCAATAGGTCAGTTACCTATCTTTTAAATCAGCAATCGAATGATGGAAGTTGGAATGCCAGTGCATACCAGACTGCGCTCGCAGTCTCAACGGTCTACAAATCAACCATTGATCCGGATCTTTCCATAAAGCCAGAGAACATCACCATCATTCCTTCCACGATCAAAACGCTTCCTGCAAACATTGTTATCAATGCGGATATCTGGAACCTTGGCCAAACCGCTGCTCAAGCAAAGGTTGTCTTGTATGATGGCGATCCATCCCAAGGCAAAAAGCTGGGAGAGCAGACCCTGGTATTTGCTGGCCAGTCATCAACAACGGTTACCTTCAGTACGACGGTGAAAGACGGGAGCGAATACCAATTTGTAATAGTCATTGATCCGGAAAACAGCGTTAAGGAATCAAATAAATTGAATAATAGTGCAGTAAGAGTACTTTCCACGGAAGCAACCTATGACTTCGAGGTCTCTGATGTTGTTGTTTCAATCAATCCGGCAAACATACTCCAGGATGTGAAGATTACATCCAAAATAACAAACAAAGGAACCTCGAATGCCTATAATGTTCAGTTGAGATATTACATCGATGATGCAGCGCCGTTCGATATTGCAACATTAACGGTGGACATTCCTTCCGGAGCAACGATTACGCATGAAATAACCTGGCGGGCGAACAAAGCAGGCACAAATATGCAGCTTGCGGCAATGGTAGATCCATTCAATAATTTTTCTGAGATTTCAGAATCGAACAATAAGGCTTCAACAACGATTACCGTAAACCCCGATACACGGCCCAATCTATCCATTTCTTATAAAGATATTATTATTACTCCTAATCCTTCGAATGAGAGAGGAACATCAACCATCTCAGCAGCAGTAAAAAATGAAGGGTTCTCAGGAGCAAATAACGTTCTCGTAAATTTCTATCGTGGAGTTCCGGGACAGGATGGTCAGGTCATCGGGTCAAGCATCATTCCTTCTCTTGCTTCAGGAGAGAGTACGACGGTTACTATATCATGGTCAAATATTCAGGAGAACGGGGAAAAAATCATTTTTGTGAAGGCAGATCCGGATAATCAGATTAATGAAATACGAAAAGACGATAATGACGCCTTTACAACCCTAAAAATCCTGAGCTTGCCCGACTTTGCCCTTACACCGAATGCCATTACTTTTTCTCCTGGAGCTCCGAAGGAAGCTGATCCAGTTGCTATCACGGTCGTGGTCCAGAATCAAGGACAGCAGCCTGCATCCAATGTCAGTGTACGCATTGCAGAAGGAAGTACTGTCCTGGGAAATCTCACCATTCCTGCTCTTGCAGGAGGCGCCACAGGAACCGTTTCGTTATCTTATGATACTGCAGGTAAAAAAGGATCGCATACCATATCAGCAACAATCGATCCGGACAATCAAATTACCGAACTAAACAAAAATAACAACTTTGCTTCGAACACATTCGGTGTCCAGGATTCAAACCTCTGGATCGCCGAGCCGTATTTTTCGCCGAATGGTGATGGCATAAAAGACAGCACTCAGTTTTTCTTTAGACTGGATACTCCTCAGACCGTTACTGTAAATGTAATTAATAAAAAGAACGAGGTTGTGCGGACGTTCAATGGGCCCGAACTTCAGAATACTTCAGCAGGAAATGTTACCTGGGATGGATTGAATAATGACGGTGTTCTTGCTCCTGATGGACAATATCAGTTGCAGGTAATGGGCACAAATAATAGGGAAATTGAAAACATAACAGTAGTAGTTGATAATAATAGGTCCTCCCTTATTGAAGCATTAGGGACAAAATACCTTTTAAATAAAAATATTACTTGCTTCATGCCTGACATAGGTGATTGGAACTGGTTTTCTGATGAAAGCGGCCTTTTGGTAAATGTTAATTGGAATAACCCTAATGTGCCAGAATATCCTCTGGGCTTCTACACTATGTCACCAGAAGGAGAAGATATTCAAAAAGCAATTCCATTTGAAGCAGATTCATCAAACTCAACGAGAGAGTTAATTAATTCTCCTGATGGAACGAAAATAGCATTTGTATTAAATAAACGCAATGAAGGTATTGATCAGCTTTGGGTTATGAATAGGGATGGCAGTAACCTCGTTTTTATCGAAAACACTGCAGACCTAGGAAGCGGTTGGATAATATATAACATACATTGGTCTCCAAATAGTGAATATATTTTCTACGTTAAGGGTCAATCTATTCGAATTACAAAAAATGATGGAAGCAATAAAAGAATTCTTGATAATTTCGGTAACAATTGGGTGGAAACGGTAAAGTGGTCTTCTAATAATAGTCAAATAGCATATGAATTGGAGACGGAAAATAAAGTACGTGTTTGTGATCTATCGGGAGGAAAGAAAGACGTTTTCTTTTCTTCTCAAGATGGTGTTGCATGGCAAGGATTCGAATGGCTGAATAATAATAAATTAATTTTATCTGAACGTTTGTGGAGTGGTTCTCGATTATGGCTAATAGATACAAGCAATCAAGGAAAGAATATTGCACTTACTCAAGATAATGAAGTGTTTTCTGGCGATTTTTTTCTATCACCTGATCTAAAATCAGTCACATTTATAACACATGATGGCGATGATAAATATTTGAAATTGGCAGACGACAACGGGAATGTAACAATCATAAATGAAATGAAGGTAAACGATGATAGCTGTGTGTCTCAAGTAAGTAATGTTATATGGCATTCTCAAGGTGAGAATATAGCATTTTTTCAAAAATTTGAACCTCACTTTTATGGCGACGGTGGACCGAGTGATACCTGCCTCAGACCTCCTTCAAGTCAAGTTGTTATTATAAATGTTAAAAAAAATACAAAGAGATTTTTTGCTATTCCTTTGTTTATGACATTGGCTGGCTGGATATCTGATACTTCTCTTATAGGATATACAAGTAATTGGGATGGGGATGCGTATGTAATTAATCCAGAAACTGGCGAATACAAAATAATTATTTCTCATGCTACTTTTTCAGAGGAGGACACAATTTCTCCTCTAGAGAATCATATAACATATTCCAAGCAGGTTGATCCAACTGATGTTTGTTATACAAGTGGGTCTTCAGATATATGGATAATAAGCTCACTTTTTAATCTCACTGCTGATTTATGGATAGTAAAAGATAAATCGACATTAATTCTAAAAGGAATTGCACAAGATCGATATTTTCAAGAATACAAAATTGAATATGCTGATATAAATCATCCTGATGTTTGGTATTTGGTAAATCCACCTTCCAACATCCCTGTAGTTAATGATGTCTTAGCGACATGGATACCACCTTATATGGGAACGTTTGATATTAAACTCACCGTTTTAGACAAAGCAGGAAACTCAAAACAAAAGAAAAAAAGAGTGTCATGGAATACATCTTCTAGTATTTCTCATATATATAAAACGGAAGATTTTATTTCTCCAAATGGTGATGGGATTAAGGACACAGTTGAACTGCATTATAAAGTTAATACACCTGCTCATCTTGAATTCAATATTTATGATGCAGAAGGGAAAACTTTAAAAACATTTTTAAAAGAATATTCTAATCCTCAGGTTGAGGATTATATAATTTGGGATGGAAGGGACGAATATGGAAAAACTGTCACTGATGGAAAATATTCCATAAAAGTATTTGATTTTGAATTTAAAGTACAGGTTGATAATTCTCCTCCAGATATAAATCTTCATATTAAACCAATGGAGGTCGGAGAAGAAAATATCCCCCCATTCCCAGCTTGTATAGATAAGGATAATTATGACCGCTCATGCAAAATGGTTGTTGTTGCTGAGCTGGCAGGTCATGCATTCGATAAAAATTTCAAAAAATGGTCAATTGAGTATGGAGAAGGTGAAAATCCCCTAGAATGGTTTAATTATAAAAGAGATTTTTTTGATTTAAAAATTGATGAATGGAGTATGCTTATTGCTAATGATGAAGATGGCTTTCACCCAATTCAAGATATAATTTTATCTTCTTTCCCCCAGGGGAATATACCATCATTTAAAATGAATATGGAATCCCCTATACCATTCATGTCTTGCGAAAAGATAAAAGTAAAAAGAATTGAGTGGCTAATCGGTAAAAAATTAAGAATTACAGCGGAAGATTTTGCTGGAAATAAAAACACAATAACATCCAACTTTCTAGAAGAAAAGATCATATTGCATTCCTGGGATGGGAAAAGCCTTGTCTATAAACCAAATACACTGCCATCGGAGTTTGTTTCAGGCAATGTCGGTATTCATGTAATTAAAGGATTGAATACAATTCGAGTTCCTTTATTAAACGTAAAATTTCAATATCAGATTTTTGATAGTAGCAGTGATTCCAAATGGATTACCGCTGAGACAATAAATAATCCAGTAACAAGGGAGTTAAATTTTACTTGGAATAATTCTATCATTGGTAACAATATTTTTGCGATTAGAATAAAAGCAACAGATTTTACTGGAAAGGAATATTATTCTAATACTCTCAATGCAACGTCTTTTGATTCAGGAAAATTGATCATTGATGTAGAATGTGAAAAAGATTTCCCAAATTCTATTAATATATTAGGAGCTAATTTATATGAAAATTTAACATCGCTATGGTTTGAAGCCATCAGTGACGACGATCGTGATTTTAAGGAATGGACAAAGATAGAATTTTTTGAGAGTTGGAGAAATAAAGATGATTTGAAGCCATTAAATGAAGTTAGAAATCGATTAAAATTTTTTCCTAGTAATAGATTAACTATACCATTCATGGAATTATTCATGATTCAATTGCCTGAAGACCAGTTTAAAACTGGCAAATCATACAGGATCCGAATTGCCGGCCTTTCATTAATAGGAAAAGAAGAACATAGCAATGAAGAAACCTATCCTCCTCAATGTCCTGTTGCTTTATCACTCAAGGTTGACTATAAAGAAGCACAAAATTGCGGGCAACTATCAAATAAGGCAGAAATTTCAGCGCAAATAATGAAAACTGGCGTTTATCGGCCTGTAAAAATGCAATCAATATCTTTCAAGCTTAAATCCGCAGATCAGTCAATTCAATTGCACGAAAGTAAAGATATAGGCAGCATGTGGGAAAATAGTAATGAACCAAAAAATATTAAAATTAATTTTCCTATTGATACAAGTGATATGCTTGAAAAGCAATATGAATTGATCACAACTTTAAAATATTATGATGAATTTGAAAAAAGAGATAGGAGCATAATAAGAAGTGTCTCTTTTATTGTTGATCATACGCTTCCTATTACCAAGGTAACATATCCAATCCAATCACAGCTAATATGTCCAAAATATAGAGAAATAGGCTGGTATGCCGACGATAACGGAATGCCAGTGACTATAAAGTGGATTGGCGTTCCTATAGAAGGACTTATACAGGACAATACTTTTGTTAAGCTTTACAAAATGTATTATGGTTTTGGCGATAAACCAGATGAATGGTTGCCTGCCATGACCGTGAAAAGAGGAGATCCAAGAAAAAATATTGTCTTAGAAAATGGTCAAATAGTCCCAAATATTTTAGTACTGCCTTTTGAGGGAAGTGGAAATCGAAATGGAGATATTGAGGCCTGGAAAATTCCAGACCTTCAAGATGGCGTTGTCCCATTTTCGAATTTACTCCGTGTCGTTGATCTTACGGGAAATGTTAGTTGCTATCAAACAAATTATTCTATTGACAAAGGCGTTGAAATAAAAGATTTAACGAGAGATAAGTACATCTTTTCCCCTAATGATGATAGCGCATATGATAATGTAAATGTCAATTACCTAATTAATGAAGTTTCCATAATTGATATAAAAGTTTTCAAATTGAAACAGATTGGGATTGAATATGCTCTTGATTCAACGCCTATCAGGACAATAGCATCTGGAATAACGCATACCGGTGGAATAGGTTTGGCAATTTGGGATGGGAAAAATGATGCTGGCGTCGTGCTACCCGATGGCAAATATGGTATTGCCGTTTTTGTTAAAGAATCGTGTGGTAATACAAATATGAAATGGGTTGCTGTTGAAATTGACAACACGCCACCCACTGCAAGTATCATGTATCCAAAACCTGGCGATTCACTTGCTAATATCGTGGAAGTGAAAGGCACTGCTACGGATTTACATTTCAAGAATTATACGCTTGAAGCTGGACAAGGCGGTAATCCTGAAACATGGGTGCCTGTTGAAACTAAAACAACAGCTGTACAGAATAATATTTTGGGAACCTGGAATACATTTAATCTTATCGGTGTATGGACATTACGGCTTACCGCATATGATACGGTTGGTAATAAGAATGTAACCACATCTACGATTGACCTTGGGACTCGTAAAACGCTTATAAAAGATCTGAGTGCCGCTCCAAAGATATTCTCTCCTAATGCAGATAATAGAGCGGATAAAACTATTATTACCTATGAGCTTACCGATGCCTGCAATGTATCGATAGAATTCCTAGACGTGGCTGGTGTAATCAAAAAAACCTATTCAACTACGGTCCCATCGCTGGGAGTGTATACATATACCTGGGATGGGAAGGATAATACTGGGGTTGCTCTTCCTGATGGACCTGTAAGCGTTCGGTTGACTGCAACGCTTGTTTCCAATCCATCCGTTACCCAAACGGAATCTATAACTGCTGTAATTGATACAACACTTCCTTTGGTTGATATCAAACAACCAATTAATAATTCATACTTGTCAGCTGCCGATATTGTTGTGAATGGAACCATCAGTGATTTAAATTTTTCAACATACACTATTCATAATGGAACGGTATTGTTTGATCAAGGAAACCAATCACGGGATAACTATACCTTCGGAACATTAAGTAACCTAGCAGAAGGAGATTATTCACTTATAGTCAAGGCAACCGACCAAGGCCAGAATGAAACAAACAAGACCATTAACTTCACGATTGACCGTACACCGCCAGTTGTAAAACTCGATACCCCAAAGACTGGACAGTATTTTGGAACAATAGTGACAGCGGGGAGCGGGACGGCAGCAGGTAGTAGTCAGCAGACAGGGCTTGTGAATATTACCGGCAGTATTGTGGAGAAAAATCTTGATCTATTCAACTTGCGTTATGGTTTAGGAGATGTGCCGACTCAATGGACTGATCTTTCTACTGGCACGACAACTACAGCATACCCATCATCCTTTGCCTGGAAAGTAGGAAAGAACGATGGCATTGCAGATGGTGTCTACACTCTCTCATTGTATGCAAAAGACAAGGCAGGATTAACCGGAGAAACTAAGGTCAAAGTTATTGTGGATAATACGCCTCCCACAGCAGCCATAACATCTTTGCATGATGGCGATTATGTAAAACAGGCAGTAGATGTAAAAGGCACAGCATTTGATCAGAACCTTGACAAATATACGCTTGATATTTCCGAAGGCCAGTGTGCGAGTGCATTCAAATGGTCAACGATCAAAACCGGAGCTACATCTGTTCAAGATAATGTACTGGGAACCTGGCAGGCATTGCCTCCGGATGGTGATTATTGTCTCCGGCTTATTGTTCTTGATAAGGTTGGTTCATCATCAGAGTCAAAGATAAATGTCAAAGTAGACACCCATCCGCCCGCTCCCCCAGTATTATCAGGCAAAGTTGATTCTAAGATTAACACAGATCTTACCTGGATAAAGAACATCGAGCCTGACCTCGCTGGATACAATCTTTACCGGGATGGACAGAAGATAAATACTACACTTCTTACTGACATCAAGTACCTGGATCAAAACCTTACAGAAGGAGTGTACATTTATACGGTTAAGGCAGTTGACCTTGCTGGCTGGGAAAGTCTCGCGTCAAATGAAGTAAAGCTGAAGATAGATTTAACAGGTCCCAATGCACGAATTAGCTTCCCGAAAGATGGCACTTCTGTAAGCGGACTTATTGATATCAAAGGAACTGCTTATAGCTCAGATGATTTTAAACAGTATCGCGTTTTTATTGGCCAGGGACCGGCTCCCACAACTTGGACAACTATTCGCACATCGCCTGTACCGATTTCGTACGGCACCTTGGCACCCTGGGACACACTTGGACTTACCGAAGGCCAGGTGTATTCAATCAAGCTCGAAGCAGAAGATATCTCTGGAAATATCACAACACAACAGGTATCCGTAACCATTGATAACACACCGCCTGCAACTCCCTTTGTTATCTCCGGAAGCGCTCTTGTTTCGGATGTTACCGTAACCTGGAGAGCTAACACGGAAACTGACCTTGCGGGGTATCTCTTGTACAGAAATGACCAGTTAGCAAATGTATCCGGCATTGTCATAGGAAACATGCAGCCCTATCTACTCGCAGGAACAACGTATCTGGATAAGACCCTTCCAGATGGTACCTTCAAATATTACGTTATGGCGATGGATCAGGCCGGGAACATAAGCGGCCAGTCGAATACCATTGAAGTGACGATCGATACTCATCCCCCGCATGCAGCCATTGTTGATCCGATAAACGCAGCAAAATTTGGAACCAAGATCATGGTGAAAGCAGAGTCGCCTGATTTTGATATTGCCTCAGTTCAGTTTCAGTATCAGAGTATCCAGAGTTCACCAACCACAACCACAGATTGGATAAACTTAGGGACCCCCATAACGAGCGCCACCTTGGTAACGTATCTTGATCCAGTAGCATTAGGCTTTGTATATGGCGATTATCGTCTGCGCGCTGTAGCAACAGATAAAGGAAACAAAACCGACCCATCACCAGGATATATTACCGTTACCTATACCGATTTAACACCTCCTTCAATACCATTAGCACTTACTGCCTTAACCAATGCAGGAACCGTTACCCTTACGTGGACAGCAAACACCGAAAGTGATCTGGCAGGATATAATGTGTATCGTGATGGACAGAAGATTAATACACAGCTTATTACAAGCCTGCCCCCGAATTGTTCAATCGGGGGTTGCGAGTTCCGAGATGAGAATCGTCCTGATGGAACCTATCTCTACACCATAACAGCTCTAGACACCAATCAAAACGAAAGCAAACCGTCCAATCAAGCAAGTGCAAAGGTATATGCTCCTGTTATAACGCAGCCTTATACCCCCATTGGCCTGAATACGCTCCAGATACAAGGAACAAAGGCAACAGGTGGATCAAACGTAGGAATCTTTATTGATGGCGGTTCGGGTCTCGAATCACGTGGAACAGCAACCGCAGATGCAACCGGAAAGTTCAATGCCACGATAACGCTCAATCCTGGAGAGAACAGAATAACCTCACGAGCAACAGATAGCCTTGGGAACATCAGTAAAGACGCAGAAAAAGTAGTCGTTGTCTATAATGACACTCCGAGTGCTCCTACCGGCCTCGTAACCTCAGTCCAGAACTCAGATGTTCATCTTACCTGGAATGCAAATCCTGAGACCGATATCCTGGGCTATAACATCTTGAGAGATGGATTAAAACTTAATAAATCTGACACACTGCTTCTATCTCAGGCTACACTTATTGCTTCATCATGGCCGGGATATCCCTATGAACCTGAGATGGCAATCGATTCCAATCCAGCTACTTACTGGATGCCGGAAACAGGAATACAGATAGACAAACCGGCATGGTGGGAGATTGACCTGCCTTCCCAAGAGCTTATAAGTCGAATAGAGCTAAACTGGGGAACAGAAACCAATTCTTCAGGAAACCAGACCCTCTATGCTGGAAAAGATTTCGAGATACAAGTCTGGTCCGGATATGCCTGGATTACTCAGGTTAAAGTAACAGCAAACGCGGTCAAGGATAATGCATTCGATTTCAAACCATCATATCGAACGGACAAAATCAGGATTTACATCACGAGTTCAACGGACATCAATACTCCAAGCCAGGTAAGATTAGCAGAAGTAAAAATTACGAAGGACAATCTAGTTCCTGTAGGCGCTCAACCTGCGTATGATGATGTAAATCTCCCGAACAAGACCTATTCGTATACAGCAACTGCGGTAGATAATTATGGGTTTGAAAGTCCATTATCATCAGCAGCAACGGCAACCGTATTCATTGCACCTCCAACCCAGGCGCCTGTTTTAAATGTAGCTGTTGTTTCGACGGGTCTAAATGCAACCTGGGTATACACAGGGGCTTCAGTAGCAGGATACAATCTCTATCGGGGAACCACCTCAGGAGGACCGTATACCAAGATAAACAGCACAGCTCTTTCTGATCTATCTTACCTCGATACAAATGTCACCATTGGCCTTACCTATTATTACGTTGTAACTGCTGTTGACAGTGCTGGAAATGAAGGACCATATTCCAATGAAGCATCGGGAACACCGCCAAGTAGTATTGCTCCGGCAAAACCCATACTTTATTTCCCGACCAGGGCAGGGATACCGATTACGGTTTATGATCCGGTAACCGATATTGCAGGAAGCGCTAATCCGGGGTCAATTATAAGCCTTAGCAATAATGGAACTCAGTACGGAACCGTTGCAATGCAGTCTGAGGATAGTGATCTTCCCGTCTCAATTAATTCCGATGGAAACGCTATATCTTTATCAGGAGATGGGAAAAAACTTGTCTATACTTATCAGAATGCTATCTGGATTAAAAATTTAGCAACAGAATCTGTGTCAAAAGTTATCCAGGTGAATAATACAATAAATTGGATTTCATGGTCTCCGGATAACAAAAAAATTGCTTACACATCGTATGACAATGATAGCTACAATCGAATCAGTATTTATGATCTAGAAAGTGGCAACAATTATCTTCTTATAAATAATTCATTTGTGAATGAAAATTATCCATCGTGGTCACCCGATGGAAATAAAATAGTTTTCGTTCAACAATGGGGAGATTCTCCTGGTATCTACAATAAAGATATTATTTCCGGTGCTATAACTCAAATTATAGCTACTCCCGAAGCACGGTACCCAAAAATTTCTCCTGATGGAAAGATGCTTGCTTGTTTCTCAGAAAGGAAGCTAATTCTATACACATTTGTCGATGGAGCATATGAAATAGTAAGCGATAATACTGATAACTGGTCACTTGAATGGACCCCAGACAGTACTTCGCTGTTGTTCGTATCTTCGTTAAGTGATGAAGGACTGTTTGTATACAACGTTGTGAACAAAACTCAAACCTTGATTCCCGGATCCGAAGGTTATCCGTATTATATTGCCGTGACAGCTGACGGCCGGTATGCATTGTTTGACCTGTGGGACGATGTAAACAGGAAGGATACCGTATGGATATCAGATATCAAGACGCCGTCCCAGCCGATTCACATACTGCCTGATGTTACAAGCGTCTTGCATATTGGAACATCAAGAACAGGGCTAATCAATGTTGTCGGAGAAAATGAAAATGGGAATACTATTGCTCATTTGCTAACCAGGAAAGGAACCTTCACATTCCCGAGCATGCAGCTTACGCCTGGTGAGAACATCGTCACTGCAACTGCCACGGATGCAAATGGAAATAAGAGCGATCCTTCTGATCCTATTTCGATTACGTACAATACGGATTCTCTACCTGATGTTTTAATATCAACTGAAGATGTTTCCTTGTATCCGCCGTATCCGATTGCAGGAGAATACCCAGCTATCAATGCAGTAGTGAAGAACGTAAAGCAGAAAGATGTCCAGAATGTGGATGTCTCGATGTACATCTGGAATGCATTAGGAGAACTGGAGCTTTTAAAATCCGAGACGATCCCGACATTAGCAGCGGGGTCATCGTATGTAGTTACCACCACCTGGAATAGCACCGGCAAACTTGGAGACAACCGGCTTATTGTGGTTGTTGACTCAGAAGACAAGATCGTCGAGTCAGATGAGACCAATAACACTGCAATCAAAGATTTCTATGTAGCAAATAAAGCCGGAATATCCATGACCACCAGCCTCGATGCGGTGCAGTATACAAGTAAGCAGAACGCAAACATAAGCGTAATCACCCGAAATACCGGACCAGTAACTGACACGGTCCTGACTGTCCGGATCGAGGATGCGAATGGCTCTCCGGTCACCACATTCGATTCAAGAGAATCAACACTTGCGTATGCAACTGAGAAGACAGAAAACTTTGTATGGAATACTGGGTCAACGTTTAGCGGATCGTATTTCGTCCATTCGATTTTGAAAGATTCATCCGGGGTATTGCTTTCCGACCAAACGGTCCCATTCACGATTCTGTCGGATGCAGCTTTGGATGGGACAATTGTAACCAACAAAGTAGCATATGCACCTTTAGAAAATATCACCAGCAATTACACAATCAAGCATATCGGCACGAATTACATCATCCCGAGTATCCAGATAAAGATATCCATAACCGATGTTTTGGGGACAATTTTACATACGGAAGCGAAGACCGCAGCCAATCTTCTTCCCGGAGCATCCATTGACTTAAGCTCTGTTTGGAACACCGGGCTTATGTTGCCAGGAGATTATCGGGCAGTCATGGAAGTAAGCTTTGAAGGTGGGGCCACCATAACCAGGTCAGCAAACTTTAAGATCAATACGATGATTGTGCTCAATGGTACGTTAACAGCATCTCCCGCGGTAGTTGCTCTAGGGAACGCTGCACAGCTTGCCTATACCTTAGTAAACACCGGAAACGCCGATGCCATAGGAGCAACTGCAAGAATCTCAGTTATTGATCCTGATACGCTAGCGGTCATGCAAACACAGGATATCGTCATTGACATTCAGAGAAGCGGCAGCACCAGCGGCCAGGTTACAGTAAATACTACTGGCTATGGATTAAAGACATACACAGCTGCTCTTCAATCAGTTAATCTCACAGGAACTAAGAACCTTGCGAATGCATCGTTTACGGTAAAAGACCTTACACCACCGGTTGTAACTGTTCTTGCTCCTGCATTAAACAGCGTTTTCAATAGTTCGGTAATATTCTCAAGCCTTGCAGACGATGCCATTTCGGGAGTAGAGAAAGTAGACTATCAATTAGACAACGGTCTCTGGAATATCCTTGCAATCGCAGACCAGACGTTGGGACGCTATGGGACCACGTGGGATCCATTACCTGCTGATGCCGGAAGCCATGTGGTACGCTTCCGAGCAACGGACAAAGCAGGAAATACCAGTGCACCTGTTTCGGTAGTGTTCACTATTCAATATCAGACAGACACTACACCACCTGTTCTGACGGTGAGCACCCTTCCTGACGGAGCATACACGAATAACCCGACACTCAACATTTCCGGAACCGCAGTGGATGATGTCGCCCTGGACGGCGTTACGATCAATGGCACGCCCATCCCGGTTAATGGAGACGGTACCTTCAGCCATGTCCTGACCCTGGTCGATGGACCGAATGTCATAAAGACTATTGCGGCAGATATAGCAGGAAACATCAGTACTGATACGCGGACTATAACTCTTGACCGGACAGCACCGGTTGTAACAATCACATCTCCGCATGATAACAGCATCACCAATATCCTAGAGACCACCGTAACCGGAAATATCGATACCGCGGCAGAAGTTACTATCAAAATAAACACGAGTGAACCGGTTTCAGCAACAATGGAAGGCCTAAACTTTAGCCTCCCCACAACTCTTGTGTATGGCCAGAATACCATTGAAGTGACCGCAACAGACAAGGCAGGGAACACCGGAACAGCCAAACGAACAGTTATTTATGATAATTTAAGTCCGGCACTTGCAGTCATCAATCCCAGCCAGGATATTGCCACCAATAAATCCGATCTCCTGCTTAAGGGAACAGTATCAGATCTTACGAACATCATGGTAACTGTTACCTATAACGGCATGGTTTCAAATCCAACCGTTACGCTGGGAACATTCGAGCAGCCATTAAACTTTGTGGAAGAAAAAACCTATGCAATCATCGTGACCGCAAAGGATGAAGCAGGCAATACCAGCATGGTTCAGCGAAACATCATTTACGACAAAACGCCGCCCCTCGTAACGCTCAATACGGTTACGACGCCAACCAATGTTACCAATCAGCAGGTTTCCGGCACCATGGAAGCCGGAGCAATAGTAGCTGTCACGTGTTTTACTGCCTCCGTCGGAGTTGTAAGTTATCCCACAATAACCACCTGGCAGGTTATTATTTCCGATATGGCAGAAGGAGAAAATAGCATTCAGGTAACGGGAACCGATTCGGTAGAAAACACTTCGAACCCGATTCTTGCCACCATTGTTTTAGACACCCAGGCGCCTGATACGATTGTTATGAGCGGTCCACCGGTCTTAATCAACCTCAATGCAGCTGGCTTTGTTTTTGGATCAACCGAAATAGGATCAACCTTTGAATGCAAAGTAGATCAAGGTACATTCGCTGCCTGCGGTAGCACCACCAATATCTTAAATGTGCTTGATGGCAGCCATATTCTCCATGTTCGGGCCATTGATTCGGCAGGAAACATTGACCAGACACCGGCAGTATATAGCTGGACTGTGGACACCATACCGCCCATAGCAGCAATTGCCGGAACACCGCAAAGCCCGACCCGAACCATAGAAGCCCTGCTTACCATAAGCGGAATCGACGTAGTTTCCTACAAGTACAAACTTGATAATGGAAGCTATTCCGGAGAAACCGTAGTAGCCGCACCAATTAATATCACGAATCTCACCAATGGAACGCATATGGTTTCGGTAATTGGAAAAGACAGCGCAAACAATTGGCAGAAAGAAGAATTTGCAACAACAACCAGCTGGATAGTAGACATCGAAAAACCGGTCTTAACCCTAAGCACATTACCCAACGGTGCTTATACCAACAACACCACGCTCAACATCTCTGGAAAAGCAACGGACAATATAGCGGTCAAGGACGTAAACATCAACGGATCCGAGGTTACGCTCCAGCAAGACAGCACCTTCAGCCATGTGGTGACATTAGCAACCGGTACCAACACCATCGTAGCAGTAGCAACCGACACTGCAGGGAACACCGCAACCGAAACCCGGACCATTATTCTTGATCAGACAGCTCCGGTTGTAACGATCACTTCTCCGGCTGACAACAGCATTACAAACCAGTCGCAGAGCACGATAACTGGAAACGTTGATAAGCTATCAGTGGTTACTATCAAGATAAATGGCAGCGAACCAGTACCCGCAGTCATGGCAGGACTCGATTTCAGTCTTCCGGTAACGCTTGCCTACGGCCAGAACACCATAGAAGTAACCGCGACTGATACAGCAGGAAATAAGGGAACAGCAAAGCGGACAATTATTTTAGACAACAAGAATCCGATCCTGGCAGTCACCAACCCGCCGCAGGATATCACCACCAACCAGGCAGGGATTCTGCTCAAAGGTACTGTGTCCGACATGACGGATATCACTGTCACGATCATGCACGAGGGCAATACGTATACACCGGCAGTAGACAGCGGCACCTTCCAGCAGCAGCTTAGCTTCACCGCTGAAAAGGTATATCCGATTATCGTAACAGCGGTTGACCGGGCAGGAAACACCAGTACCGTCCAGAGAAACATTATTTATGATACAACCTCGCCCGTTATCGCCATTGATCCGGTCATGACGCCGACCAACAGCACGATCCAGCAGCTTTCCGGAACCAATGAACAAGGCTCAACCGTGACCGTAACCTGTCCCACGGCCATGATCGGAGAAGTAAGCTATCCCACGGGAACCACCTGGAAAGCAATTATCGCTGACATGACAGAAGGAATGAATACGGTAAGTGCTACGGCAGCAGACCTCGCAGGCAATGATTCAAAGCCGGCAATGGCCACTATTCTCCTCGATACCCAGGCGCCGGTAACTACCCCGAGCCCTGCTGCAGGAACGTTTACCGGAGGGGTTACTGTAAGTCTTTCAACCAGCGAGACCGCAACGATCTATTACACGACCAATGGGACAATACCGACCACCTCATCTCCTGTGTATACGACACCCGTAGTTCTTTCAAACACAACAACACTCAGTTTCTTTGCCGTAGATGTAGCAGGGAATAAAGAGGTAGTAAAGACAGCGCTATATACCATCGGAGATGATATAACACCTCCGGTCACCACGCTTTCCATGGGCAATCCCAAGTACATTACACCTGACGGAACGGTGTATGGATCAGGAACAACCATCTTTACCCTTCTGGCAGTAGACAATCTATCCGGAGTTGCCAAAACAGAATACAAGATCGATTCCGGAGCCTGGAAAGCCTATGCACCATTCACACTCTCCGTACAAGGAAAACACGTCATCAGTTACCGAAGCATTGACAATCGCGGCAATGTAGAGGCCATAAAGACCTTTACCGTTGTAATTGACACCACTTCACCAGTCACCACCCTAAAGATCGCCGATCGATCCTGTTCCAAAACCGTTTATGCCACCACTCCGATTACGCTTACGGCAACGGATATGTTAAGCGGAGTCTTAAACACGGAATACCGGATAGACAACGGAGAATGGACTTTTTACACCGGTTCATTCACGCTTGCCGGATATCAGGACGGTGATCATACAATCTCCTATCGATCAACAGACAATGTCGGGAACAAAGAAACAGAAAAAACCAAAACAGTTACGCTCATCAGAAAGAAAACAGCGATAGCCTATACCGGACCAACGCTTATTGCCCAGACCAAGAGTGTGACTCTCTCCGGCGTACTAAGCACTTCTTCTGGCAAAGGGATAGATGGTAAAACAATTACCTTCACCCTTACCAATGGATCAGCTTCACAGCTTTGTACCGGCAGTACCAATACCCAGGGCAAAGCCAGCTGCACGATTTCAACCGTAACGATCCCAACCGGTACTGTTACCATCACCGCACAGTTTGAAGGTGACAGTTTGTATCAGCCGGTATCTATAACCAAAAGCGGGATTGTATATGGATATGCGCCAGAGGGCTCATTTGTTATCGGTGATAAGAATGCAACGATGGGAACCAGTGTCACCTTCTGGGGATCGCAGTGGTCAAAGAAAAACAGCATGAGTGGCGGGTCTGCTTCAAACTCGTTCAAGGGATTTGCGAATACCATAAATCCCAATCCGCCAACTTGTAAGGGAGCCTGGACATCTGATCCCGGAAATAGCTCATCACCGCCGGACAGCATCCCGTCCTATATGGCAGTTATTGTAACGAGTAAAATCACGAAGTCAGGAAGCGTTCTTTCAGGCACCATTCCGAAGATAGTCATTGTAAAGACGGATTCCGGGTATGATTCCAATCCGGGTCATTCCGGAACCGGAACTATTGTGGATGTCCTCTGTGGAGGAAGCAGTTGTAAATAAGGCAATTTAACCACGGATGATCAAAAGTAGGCGCTTCTAAGCGACATTGATGACACAGGTATTACGGTTATTCCGAGGGAACGAAGTGACACAAGGTAATTAACCACGGATCAACACTGATAGGCACGGATACTATTTATAAAGTTCAGAGGCTAAATTCAAAGTTCAAATAAGCATCAACAACTAGTCAAGGGTCCTTCTGAAGAAACGAAAGGACTGAGGAATCCTAAGATTTCTCACTACGTTTAAAATGACATAAGACGAAATTAACCGTCAAAGAAAGGAAGCGAACTATGAAACTACCTCACGCACTCATATTGCTAGGAATATTCTTTTTAATACTATCTGGAGTTGCGTTTGCTGTTCCACCCGGTAAGTCTATTGAATTGAACGGGAAAGGCGCTGGCAAGGTTGTTTTTAACGGCAAGATTCATGCTAATAAAGCAACAAGGTGTACAGATTGTCATCAGGCAGGGCTCTTTAAAATGAAAAAAGGCGCAGACATCATGACCATGAAAACAATGGAAGCAGGAAAATTTTGCGGTTCATGCCATAATGAAAAGAAAGCGTTCGGCGTGAAAAATAAGGTGGATTGTAGCAAATGCCACAGGAAATGAAATCGAAGCTTTTTCACTCGTCATTTTTGAGGGATTGGAATTGATGATGATCTTCCTGGCGGCAATGCGATTCGGAGAGAGGGTCATGGTGACGCAGGCAAGAAAGCATTAAATTTCCAGTCGCTGTATTTGCTCATTCCGGTAAAGGCTAAATCTGGCGGGAAATTTGCCTGTTTGAGCGGCTTTTTAGAGCTGGAACTATATACACCCATAATGCCTCTGGTGAGCGGATCTCGTGTTTCAACAAAATCTTCTCCGGTTATAGGATCCTTATATTTCTGGCGCAGGTGTCGTATCCCAGTTGGTGATCGTTCATCCTTTAAAAGGTTATCCAGGCTTGCAGGATATTGGTTTCGGTTACCATAACGAAAATATGTGCCGATTGCTCGTCTAATCTGATCTCCCCGAAAGAGCAACTCTTCTTCCTTGTCCCGCTGCAGAACGTTATGCCAGTATTTCCCCACAGCGCCGAGACTTATTCCTATGATTGTGATCGCAGCAAGAAGCGCGATGTAACTGAATCCGGAAGAGGATCGAAAAGAAGCTAATAGAGAGCTTCCCTTCAGGTCGCTTTTTTTCGTTCTTGCATCCTGACCTTTATTTCTCATCCAATTGCTCATGTATTACTCGATAAATGTCACGCGGTTTATCTCTTTTAATGTTGTTTCTCCTGCAAACACTTTTGCGACTGCGGACTGGCGAAGCGTTGTCATGCCTTCGGCAATTGCTGCTTTTCTCAGTTCGGATGACGGCCGTTTTTCAAGGATCATTTCCCTGATCCGGTCTGAAAGATCGAGAAATTCAGTAATGGCTTTTCTTCCCCGATATCCAGTGTGGTTGCATTCTCTGCATCCACCAGGTTCGAAAAACTGAATATCTTTGGCTTGTTCATAATCAAGCGCGGACTCTTCCATCTCCTGCTTTGAAAGCGTAATCTTTTTTTTGCAATGTGGACAGAGAATCCTGACCAGCCGCTGAGCCAGAATGCAGTTCAGAGATGAAACGAAATTGTACGGTTCTATTCCCATGTTTAAAAACCGCCCGAGCACGTCAAAGGCGTTGTTCGCATGAACCGTGGTGAAAACAAGGTGTCCGGTAAGAGCGGACTGGACTGCAATCTGTCCGGTTTCAGCGTCACGAATTTCACCGACCATGATCTTGTCAGGATCATGCCGGAGAATAGAACGAAGTCCCCGCGCAAACGTGAGTCCCTTTTTTTCATTCACCGGTATCTGGACTACTCCCCGGAGCTGGTATTCGACCGGGTCTTCAATGGTGATCATCTTGTCTTCGCCGGTATTGATCTCGGTAATTGCCGCATATAATGTTGTGGTTTTTCCGCTTCCTGTCGGCCCGGTCACGAGCACCATACCGTACGGTTCTTTGATGCTTTTCCGGAATCGCCGGAGATCGTTCTCATCCAGTCCCAGGCTGTCGAGTCTGAGCGAGTTTACGCCTGCGGTAATAGATTCCTTGTCAAGAATACGGATCACAATGTCTTCGCCGAATGCGGATGGCATAATGGATACGCGAAAGTCGATCGTTTTTCCGCCTGTTCGGAGCTTGAATCTTCCGTCCTGCGGCACGCGGCGCTCGGCAATGTCAAGGTCGCTCATGACTTTGATGCGCGACACGATCGCACTGTGAAATTTGATGTCAATCGGCTCGGTTGCCGGATACAAAACGCCGTCGATCCGGTACTTGATACAGACGTTTTTATCCGTGGTTTCGATATGGATGTCGCTTGCTCGGCGCTGAATAGCATCGAATACGGTGGTGTGCATGAGCTTAATGATCGGACTTTCGTCACGATCGATGGATTCAAGAGAGAGGATTTCTTCTTCGCCATCATCCGTATCTTTTACGATATGAAATTTAAAACCTTCGGAAACGGCATGAAGCACCTGTTCTGAGCTGCCGCTTTGTTTGAGCGTTTTCGCAATGGCTGACTCAGTGCTGACGCGAATTTCTATTGGTCGTTTTAGGATCATTTCCAGCTCATCAATGGCAGGAAGGTTGCCGGGATCGGCCATGGCAAGGATGAGCATGTCCCCGTCGTTTTCCAGGGGAACGAACTGATATCGCTGCATCAGCTCCACGGGAATTGTTTCAAAAAAATCCGATTTGATCCGAAAATCTGCAAGATCGACATACCGGAGGTCGCGCTGTTCCGCAAGGGTCTTTGCAAGCATTTCTTCGGTCAGGATTCCTTCCTCGAGCAGGAGCTCGCCGATCCTGAGCTCGCGCCCATTCCGCCGGGCCAGGACATCGGTAATTATTTCCTGGGTGGTAATGCCTTTGCTGACTAGAATTTCTCCAAAGCGCCTTCTTCTGTATGCACTCATTTTAATCTTGCCCCCATTTCGAAAATAGGCAAATAGAGAGCCACCACGATAAAGGCAATGATCATGCCCATTGAAATCATCAGCACCGGTTCGATCATCGTGGTCAGGATTGCAAGCCGGTTCTCCACTTCCTGATCATAAAAATCAGCCACGTCTTCGAGCATTTGCGGCAGGTCGCCGGATGATTCACCCACCTCAATCATCCGTACGGTCATATCCGGAGCAAGCTTCGTGCGCTCGAACGCGTTTGCGAGGCTTGTCCCTTCGACGATAAGGTTTCGAACTTCTGCAAGACGGCTTGCCATGATTGAATTCTTGATCACTCCGGCAGTAGTATCGATTGCCTGAACAAGCGGAATTCCTCCGCGAAGCACGGTCGCGAGCGTTCTCGTAATCTGGGCAAGGATGTACTGGATCATAAGCGATCTGACCAAAGGAATTTTGAGTTTCAACCTATCCAGTATGGCTTTGCCGGTGAGAGTTCTTTGCCAGAAGAAAATTCCGGTTCCTGCTGCAACCAGTCCGAGAAAAATAAGAGGCGCATACCGGCCAATTGCCGTGGTAACCGCGATCAAAAGGGTTGTCAGAAATGGAAGTGAGCCGCCCTGTTCACTGTACATCTGCGTGAAGTTCGGAATGATATACATGAAAAAGAGGAGAAGCACGGCTATAAGCGCAATAACCAGAAAAACGGGATACGCAAGGGCAGTAACGAGTTTTCGGCGTATGGCCACCATTCTTTTCTGATAATCAATGAACCGTTTTAATACATCAACCAAGGCGCCGCTTTTTTCGCCCGCACGGACGGTTGCAGTATAAAGGCTGGAAAAATAGGCCGGGTGCCTTGCCATGGCATCTGAAAGAGCGGTTCCCCCCTTGATATCATGAATAATATTTTCAAGCACGCCTTTAAAATCAGTTTTTTCAGTTCTTTTGTGAAGGATTTCAAGCCCGTGAAGAATCGGAAGACCGGCTTTAATGAGTGTCGTGAACTCCTGGTTGAAGAGGAGAAAATCTTTAGCATTAGCGCCTCCCTTAAATAGCCGCTCTCTCTTTTTTTCGAGTTGCAGGATCAGATAACCCCGGGACTCCAGTTCCTGCTTCAGCTCTTCAGCATTTGCGGCAAGGGCTTCGTCTTTGATATACGAGCCATCCTTTCGCATTGCGTTGTACGTAAAAAAGGGCATGAATCATGATACCTGTTAAATCTGCTCAAGTCAATAAACGTGTATTGATAAATTCGATTCCTCTCTTCGCAATATATTTTAAAAAATAATCTAAGGCAAACGAACGGTCGGCAAATAATTTTTTGTTTAAAATATTTAAATAGCTGCTTAGGATATATTGGTTGTGTCCTAGGCAGCGCTTGCAATAAATTATTAATGGAATTCACATTATTAAAAGTTATAAGGCACCTATTCATATAAAAATAGTTGACACAAAAGTGATAAAAGAGTATTAAGTCACGTCATACTATAATTTCAAATTTGCAGCTCACGCTCAAGAGAAGGCCTCTGTTTCTAGAAGGGAAACTTCCTTTCTCTCCTAATTACAGCCCACGACCTGTGTAATGATGCCTGTTTACAGAAGGTAAACATTGTATTGTTTTCATTGCATTGCATCCTGAAGATCATACATTGACCTTTAGGACATAGTTAATAGCTCCTTTTACTACCGAATTCACATAGCAGGTTTTTTCGCAGATTTATATGCAACCGAAGGTTTCTTTGGAAGTTACATCTTCTGGAAATTGGAGGTGATGTCGTATGAATGCCTAGGAAGGGTGAACTGCGTTTCAGAATTTCAGATATGAATTTCGGGGGGGCTTTACCAGGAACAGGGTGCAAGATCGGTGAGACCATTTTAGGATCAGAAAACCAGACGATCTTTTGTGATCAATCGTGAAGAGTGAAAAAGATAAAATCTCTTGGTGGAAGAAGAGGCTTTGCAGCAATGAGCTAAAGGTTTCGTCCGGGGAAATATTTTTGCGACCAGAGTCATTTCTCAATCTGTGTCATAAAGTATAAACCTGGCTTTTCTTCGGTAGCGATCCGGCAGGCGTCGTTTCGCTTTTCACGAACATTCACGTATCAACTCATCAACCTTCCAACGTTTCAGCCCTCTATTAATTCATTAACACATCATCGCATCAACACAGTTCCATCAGACTTGATCAGCGCATCAGTTCATTGAGCATTTAATATTGAGAAAGGAGCGATTATGAAAAAGATTTTTATCATTACAGTAGTTTCATGCTTTGCAGCAGCAGGACTGGTTTTTGCGGAGCAAGCGCCCAAGTTTGGAAATATTGATCCCATAACCAAAAAGAAGGGATCTAAAACGGAAAAAAGTGAGCTGCATAAAAAGCTGATGGAGGAACACGCAAAAAACAACGCAAAAAACGTAGAGAAGATGGAAGCCTCGCAACCACAAGAAAAAAAGAAGTAGTACGTTGTACAGAGAGGCTCTGACAAGAGCGCACACACGAGAGAAAAATACAAACAATTCAAGAGGAGGGTTTTGCCATGTGTATGGAAAAGAAGCTATTTACTGTCTGCATGATGGCTGTCGTATTCATGCTTGCCATGACGATAGCGGCTTCTGCGGACGACTTTAGCCCGCCGGTAACAGCTAATGTTGAGTCGTTCCAGGGCGGAGGCTTTACGGGAGCGGGGACATACTCCATTCCCATCCCCGCGCCCAAGGCTATCGGTGGTATGATGCCACAGATAGCGCTCACCTATAGTTCGCAGCAGATCGACGACGGTGGGTCTGAAGTAAGCAGTAACAACACGATCAGGGTGGGGAAAGGCTGGAGAATCAGCGGCATTCCGTCGATCCAGCGGGAATCAGTGAACAGCAATGTTTTTTACCTGGTCTTTGGAGGCACGCGCAACAAGTTGATTTTGGGGAGTGATGGATATTACCATACGGAGAATGAAAGTTTTGCCAGGATAAAATATGTAAGCAGTGAAGACTGGTGGTGGATGAAAACCAAGGACGGCACCTACTATGAATTTGGGGCGGCCACTGATTCCACCCAGATGACCAAGAAAAACGATGCAACCAACCTTTGCGGCAATGTTGACGTGACCTACGAGTGGGACGTTGACGGGGTTTTGAATACGAACGGAGACAAGATATCCTTTGGCTATTTTCAAACCACGCCTCCGGTTGTT
>Ga0265297_10002206_pt1 | contig 40960 bp, 32 predicted proteins | sample Munlanlwell13791_FD_192502 | JGI IMG/M metagenome (GOLD analysis project Ga0265297, IMG submission 192502) | Leachate microbial communities from a municipal landfill in Southern Ontario, Canada - Leachate well 137-91 | ecosystem: Engineered > Solid waste > Landfill > Unclassified | place... | reverse complement strand
CTGAACGGCGGGATGAAGGTAATAGGTGTGGGATCGTCGGATCTCCTCTCTCACGCCGGCCATTACATTCAGGGATTTGAAAAATTGGACTACGAACAATTATCAAGTTGGTACCAATAGGGAGTTATGAGATATAAGTTATGAGATATAAGTTATGAGATATGAGTTCCAATAAAGCGGATGCTTACAGGCAACAGCCCATAGCTAAAGCTTAATCAGGTTCACTAAAAGGAAATCAAATGAAGGATTACATCATACATGACGGATGGAAAATCATCGAAGATGGATTTCATCCCGAACACAATAAAATTACCGAAAGCCTCATGAGCCTTGGAAACGGGAGGATGGGTCACCGGGCCAATTTCGAGGAGAGATATAGCGGTCTTACCCTACCGGGAAGTTATGTGGCAGGAGTTTATTACCCCGATAAAACACGGGTAGGATGGTGGAAAAACGGATATCCGGAATACTTCGCCAAAGTACTGAATGCCGCAAACTGGATTGGAATCGATATTCGGATCGGAACCAAAGTATTGGATCTTCATCAATGCAAAGTGTTGTCATTCAGACGTGAACTCGATATGCTGAGCGGATTGCTGAATCGTTCTTTTACCGCCGAGCTATCCGATGGCAAGCAGGTGAAAGTGACCACCCAGCGGTTTGTAAGCATCGCCCACTCCGAGACCGGCGCAATCAGATATACCATCGAAGCCCTGAATTTTAATGAAAAGGTGACCATCTCACCATTCATCGATTTTGATGTTGTCAATGCTGACGCCAACTACGACGAGAAATTTTGGGATGAAGTCAACAAGTCGGTAGCGCTTGGCGAGGGATACATCACTGCCGAAGTGAGAAAAACGCTCTTCCAGGTATGTACCGGTATGAAATTTAAAATGTTGAAAAACGGTGAGAGTCTCCGTTTTCATGCTGATTTTGAGGAACGTCAAAAATATGTGTCAAATATTGTCACTGTTTCATTGGAGCAGGGCGACCGACTTACAATCGAGAAATTCGGCGTTTGCCTCTCTTCAGAATATTGTTCAAAAAATCAACTCAATGAAACTGCTGCTCATCATCTCAATGCTGCCTACAAAAGGGGTTACGACCGTTTGTTGCAGGACCATGCAGACTTATGGCGTACCAAGTGGGAAACAAGCGATATCCTGATCAAGGGTGATGTCGCTGCACAGCAGGGGATCCGTTTCAACATTTTCCAGCTGCAGCAAACATATACCGGTGAAGATGAACGTCTCAATATTGGGCCGAAAGGATTCACAGGCGAAAAATACGGAGGATCAACCTATTGGGATACTGAAGCCTATTGTATCCCTTTCTACCTGGCCACAGCCCCTTCAAAAATAGCGCAAAATCTGCTCTCCTACCGGCACAAACACCTCCAGAAAGCGATTGAGAACGGAGAGCGGCTTGGGTTTAAAAATGGCGCCGCCCTCTATCCCATGGTCACCATGAACGGGGAGGAGTGCCACAACGAGTGGGAAATTACCTTCGAAGAGATTCACCGCAACGGTGCAATCGCCTTCGCCATCTACGACTACGTCAGGTATACAGGCGATCATTCTTACCTTTTGCCAAAAGGGTTTGAGGTGCTGTTAGGCATATCCAGGTTCTGGTCGCAACGGGTCAACTGGTCGGAAGACAAACAAAAATATGTGATGCTGGGGGTAACCGGTCCGAACGAGTACGAAAACAACGTAAGCAACAACTTCCATACCAACCGGATCGCACAATGGACACTGAGCTATACGCTGCAAGTGATCGATATGCTGAAGAAAGAGCACCCAAAAGCCTTTTCCCAGCTCAAATCGAAATGGAACTTCGACGAGGAGACAGAAACTTCACGATGGAGGGATATCGTCGATAAAATTTATTTCGCCTACGACGCTTCGCGCGATATTTTCCTGCAGCAGGACGGCTTTCTGGATAAAGAGCTGATGCCTGCATCTCAACTTCCCAAAGAGGAGAGGCCGCTCAACCAAAACTGGTCGTGGGATCGGATTCTCCGTTCCCCGTACATCAAACAGGCCGATACCCTGCAAAGTTTGTACCTCTTTGAAAATCAATATGACACAGAAATCATTAAAAGACATTTCGATTTCTATGAGCCTCTGACAGTTCACGAATCCTCACTTTCACCTTGTATCCACACGATTCTGGCAGCAAAAATCGGATATGCCAAAAAGGCCTACGAGCTTTACCTTCGGACCTCGCGACTGGATCTTGACGACTACAACAATGATACTGAAGATGGGTGCCACATCACCTCCATGGGAGGTACCTGGATGTCTTTTGTTCAGGGCTTTGGAGGAATGAGGGTGATCAACGACCATCTGCACTTCGCGCCGATGCTTCCTGATAAATGGGAGGGTTACTCCTTCCGGATCAATTTCAGAAATGCCACCATTAAAATCGAAGTGAACAAGAATGAGATCGTTTTCGAGAACCATTCGGCCCACAAAATTGAACTTTCTGTTTATGGTTCGGTTCTGGTAATTCCAGCGCAGGGCCAAATTAAAAAAGAAATTAATTTACAATTACATGAAAAGTAAATTCACCATGAAGAGTTCCTTGCTGTTACTCTTTTTCTCCCTTTCCTTAAGTATTCAAGCCGCGCCAAAGCTAAAACCGATGCTGGAGCGCGTGGAACCTACCTTTTGGTGGGTTGGGTTTAAAAACCACGATCTGCAGTTGTTGGTTCATGGAGAGCAGATCTCTCTCACCAAACCTGCGATTAACTATCAGGGGGTAACGCTCGAATCTGTTGTTGCCGTCGAAAATCCGAATTACCTGTTCCTGAACCTGAAAATTGATGCAAACACCCTACCGGGAAAGTTCAACATCGATTTTATCCTAAACGGCAAGGCGGTGCAAACTTTCCCATATGAGCTGAAGGCACGTGAGGCAGGTTCCGCCAACCGGACGGGGTTCAACAGTTCCGATGTGCTCTACCTCATAATGCCCGACCGTTTTGCCAATGGCGATCCGTCGAACGACTCCAAACCGGAGATGGCAGATAAATTGAACAGGTCGGAACAATATGGCCGCCATGGCGGGGATATCAAAGGGATGCTCGATCATCTCGATTATGTTGCAGACCAGGGATATACTGCACTTTGGCTCAATCCAGTTTTGGAGAACGACATGCCGCAAGCCTCCTACCATGGGTACGCTACGACCGATTTCTATCGTGTAGACCGCCGCTACGGCAGCAACGAGGATTACCGCCAATTGGCCGATGCCGCAAAGAAAAAGGGGATCAAAATGATCATGGACATGATCTTCAACCACTGCGGAACCGGTCATTGGTGGATGAAAGATCTTCCCTGCAAAGATTGGCTCAATGCAGATGCAAAAACCATTACCAACCACCGCAAATCGGTCCAACAGGATCCTTACGGAGCACAATGCGACAAAGAGGAGTTCCACAATGGCTGGTTCGTCCCATCCATGCCCGACCTGAATCAGAAAAATCCGTTGATGGCCAGGTACCTGATCCAAAATTCCATCTGGTGGATCGAATATGTCGGACTTTCAGGCATCCGCATGGATACCTACCCCTATCCCGATCCTGAGATGATGGCCGAATGGACCCGCGAATTGATGGTCGAATACCCCGATTTCAATATTGTCGGCGAGGAGTGGAATACCAATCAGGTTCAGGTCGCTTACTGGCAAAAGGGAAAAGTCAATCCAGATGGTTATCGCTCCTACCTGCGCAGTTTGATGGATTTCCCGTTGCAGGATGGTATTGTCAGGGCGTTCAGCGAAAAAGAGGGTTGGAGCGAAGGCCTCAACCGGTTGTACGATGTCCTCGCACTCGACTTCCTCTATCCGAATCCCAAAGATCTGGTGGTCTTTGCCGATAACCACGATACGGAACGTTTCTTTACGGCCATTCACGAAGATTTCAGCAAATTCAAAATGTCCATGACGTATCTCATGACAATCCGGGGAATCCCGCAAATCTATTATGGCAGCGATATCCTGATGACCGGCCGCAAGAGCGATGGCGACGGAATGCTTCGCAAAGACTTTCCCGGTGGATGGGCTGGCGATAAAGTTAATGGTTTTACAGGCGAAGGGCTGACAGCCCAGCAAAAGGAGGCGCAGCAATTCCTGAAAAAACTGATCACCTGGCGCAAAGGCAAAGAGGTGATCCATACGGGAAAAATGCTGCACTATTTGGTAAAAGATGGCGTTTACGCCTTCTTCCGTTACAACGACAAAGAGAATATCATGGTAATCTTTAACAACAGCGCCGAGGAGAAGCCATTCAAAAACAGTCACTACCGCGAAGGTCTCAAAGGTGCAAACAAAGGATTTGAGGTGATTTCAGGAAAACCGGTCGATGATCTTTCAACCCTTAAAATCCCTGCCCATACAGCCATGATTGTTGAATTAAAATGAAGATTGATTGATAGATAGTAAAAGTTGATGTTGAAAAATGGGGGAAGAGATTCTCCCATTTTCTTTTCTCCTATTCTCCAATTATTTCTGAATTGTCCATTCAATTTCCTTTTAGTAATTATTTTCTTGATTTATACAGGGATATGAAAAATATTATTTATATTTGTCCATGAAATATTAAAATCTAATTTTAAAATTTCATGGATAAATTATATATATGACCATGAAATTTTAAATTTTTGTAAATGTCTAAGTCATGACAATCTCAAGAAGAATTGATACTGAAATCATCAATTCACTAGGCTTCTTTCCTGTGGTGACGATCATTGGTCCGCGCCAGGTTGGAAAAACCACCCTGGCCAAAGCCATTATGGCAGATATTGGTAAGCCAACGCTCTATCTTGACCTCGAACTACAATCTGATTTAAACAAACTCAACGATGCCGAACTTTTTTTTTCGTACCATACCGACAAACTTGTCGTGATTGATGAGGTACAAAACAAGAAAGAGCTTTATCCGCTTTTGCGGGCTTTGGTTGATAAAACCGGTGAGCCCGGACAGTTTCTTTTACTGGGCTCCGCCTCGCCGGAACTAATCCGCCATTCTTCAGAATCTTTGGCTGGCAGGATAGCCTACCATCAGCTTTTCCCATTAGATTTGACCGAAATTCCGGAATCAGTCACCCAAAATGATCTCTGGATAAAAGGTGGCTTTCCAAAATCCCTTTTTGCCCCCGGTAAAGAATTGTCGCAAAAATGGATGGAGAATTTTGTAAGCACCTATTTGAACCGTGATTTGTTACAGCTTGGATTAAGTGCCTCTCCCACAACGATTCGTAACCTTTGGTCCATGATGGCTTATTTGAATGGTCAATTGTTCAACGCCACCAACCTCGCCAATTCGCTCGATGTGACAACCCCAACCGTGAAGCGGTACATTGATTTTCTGGAAGAGGCATTTTTATTGAAAAGCCTTCACCCATTTTCGTGGAACATGAAAAAGCGGCTGGTAAAGAGTCCGAAGATTTACCTGACCGACACCGGTATTTTGCATTATTTGACCGGGATTACCGATTTAAACAGTTTGGCAGGAAATCCCATTGTTGGTAGTTCATGGGAATCATTTGTAGTCAACCAACTGATGGCGCTAAAGAAAAATCAGATCGAACTTTATTTTTACCGTACCCACCAGGGTACTGAGGTAGATTTGGTTTTTACCAAAGGGTTGAAGGTGGTGGCAACTGCCGAAATCAAATATTCCAACTCCCCGCAAATGAGCAAAGGAAACTATTTGGCTTTCGAAGATCTGAAAGCCCCTGTCAACTTTGTCATTACCCCCTCTTCTGATGATTATTTGTTCAGGCATGATATTCGAATTTGCTCCCTGAAGACTTTTATTTTGACCTATTTGCCAGTTCTTTAGGACGCACTGAATCCCAAATATTATCTGTCCAGAGGGACAAACCATAATAAACCGGCGACATGGTGAAGTATACCACCTGCATCCAGGCGGGGGCGTGGATGCAGTCGCAGTAGGGCAACCCGATGAAATTGCTTGTCATTGTATTGCGAATCTCCAGAACATGGTAAGCAACGGTTTCGAAAAGAATTAGCAGAGCCCAAAATGTAGGTACAAATATCAAATACTTGAAGATTTTTCTCTTGAATGGCAATTGGTTACAGACTTCCCCGACCCCTAGTAAAGTCAATGTCCAGGCCATCAAGGGAAGAGAATTCATTCCAAAAATAACAAGGTAATCAAATTTATAACCGTAATAATCTTTGGCGAAATGAACCCAAATTGAAGCCATCAGGGTCGCCAAAAGCAGGTGCAGGAAAGCTTCAATCCTTCGCTTTTGTAGCAAATAAAAAAAAATAAAGAGCCATGAACCCAACAAAACCCAGTCTGCATGCGCACTGAAAACAGAGAAGATCAGGATAACAATGAAAGCTATGGAGAGATCTTTCAGTAGAAGACGATGATCAGTGCCGGATGAATATTCAGATGTCATGGAAGTCAAGTTGGTAAATTGGCTAATCCCTTATCAAATATAGGTTAAAATTGTTAACATTGTCTTTAATCCGCGAAATACAAATTCGATGGGGAAAACGTGAGCCACTATTTTTATTGATAAGTTAAAATCAGAAAAGGATGAAACAGGAGATACAATATTTTGGTATAAATGGATCAGAACGATTAAATCAAACGCAATGACAAATCAAATTTATCCTTGTTTGTGGTTTGAAAGTCAAGCCAAAGCTGCCGCAGAATACTATTGCTCCATTTTTAACAATTCAAAAATCATCAGCGAGTCGCCTGTTGCAGTTCAATTTGAACTGGAAGGGAATAAGGTCATGGGATTAAATGGGGGCCCCATGTATAAAATAAACCCTTCCATCTCACTATTTGTAACTTGCGAAACGGTGGAAGAGATTGACAGAATCTGGCATTGGCTCTCAGAAGGCGGAAGCGCCATGATGCCTCTGGACAAATATCCCTGGAGCGAAAAATATGGTTGGGTGGTCGACAAATTTGGAATGACCTGGCAATTGATGCTTGGGGGCCTGGCTTCAGATGGCCAAAAAATCATTCCATCCATCTTGTTTGTCGGGGAGCAATTCGGACAAGGTCAACTGGCAATCCGGGCCTATACTGAAATTTTCCCAAATTCAGGGATCCGACATCTGGAAGTTTATCCGGAGGGGGATGATCAACTAAAAGGAACGCTGATGTTTGGAAGTTTTGACTTAAATGGTTCCCAATTCGCCGCCATGGACGGACCAGGAACGCATGACTTTCAGTTCTGCGAAGGAGTCTCTTTCGTGGTGGAATGCGGTACCCAGGAGGAGATCGATAGCTTCTGGGACAAACTTTCAGAAGGAGGAAATGAGTCGCAATGCGGTTGGCTGAAAGACAGGTTTGGCATATCCTGGCAAATCATACCGTCTATTCTTGGACAATTAATGTCTGATCCCGAAAGGGGAGCCAGGGTCATGCAGGAGCTATTGAAGATGAAAAAGCTCGACATTGAGAAATTAAAAAATGCCTGATTTTTGGATAAATCTAATTTTCAGAATATGGAAAATGCAATAGCTGTCATTACGGGGACCGAGAAATTATCAGATTTCGAAAATGACCATTTTAAAGCCCTGATCATATTTTATAAGGCATTCAATCAACGGGATATGGAATTAATGCAAACCATTTGGTTAAACAGCAAGGAGGCATCCATGAACAATCCTGTTGGTGGGATAAAAAGGGGTTGGGATGAAATCAGGGCCGTCTACGACAAAATTTTCAATGGCAGCGCCAAAGTATATGTCGAATTTTACGATTTTACGCTTCATGCTACTGAAAATATGTATTTTGCGACCGGCAGGGAGAGAGGGTATTTCGAAAAGGGTGGCGTCAAAATCGAGCTGGCAATCAGGACTTCACGGATTTTTGTAAAAGTGGAAGGCGAATGGAAGCAAATTCAGCACCATGGCTCCATCGATGATCCTGATCTGCTAAAAAGATATCAGGAAGCTATACTTCAACAATAACTGCATCGACCAGAAATAGTACAATTTCCGAACTCAATATGGCAGCCTTATTCCTTCAAACTTAATGTGAATCAACCATGATTAAAAAAGTCGCTACCTACATTATCATTATCGGGGCATTTGTTTCGCTTATTGGAGTTATCCTGGAAGCTGGAAATAAACTTATCAGGACAGACAAGATCGAACTTTCCCGGAAAACTGATATTTCAACTTTTACGGATAAAGCTAAGCCGGTTGTTATAAATTCCAATGAAAGTGTTTTCCGGCAACTTTCCAATAACATCAAATATCCCATCAGCATTTTAATGTTGCAGGCTATCATTATCCTGTTTGCCTCAAAACTTTTTGGGATTATCATGAAAATGTTTGGACAACAGACAGTTGTAGGAGAAATTATTGCAGGAATATTTCTGGGCCCCTCCATTTTGGGTTGGTTGTTCCCTGACCTCTCCGCTCTGATTTTTCCGCACGAGTCATTAATCTCGCTTCAGTTTCTGAGTCAGATCGGACTTGCTTTCTTCATGTTTGTCATTGGTATGGAGCTGGATCTTAGTAAAATAAAGAACAAGACGCAAGATGCGGTAATCATTAGCCATGCAAGCATCATATTCCCTTTCTTTCTGGGAGCTTGTTTGTCCTATTTCATCTTTCTGGATTTAGCGCCTCAAAATGTGAGTTTCGTTTCGTTCACCCTCTTCCTGGGAATCGCAATGAGCATCACCGCTTTCCCGGTGTTGGCACGGATCCTGAAAGAAAGAGGACTGACCCGGACACCCCTTGGTGTTCTGACAATCACATGTGCCGCTGCCGATGACGTTACCGCCTGGTGTTTACTTGCCGCCGTTATTGCAATTGTAAAAGCGGGTAGTATTGCAAGTGCTTTGTTCACAATTGGTTTGACTGTTATCTATCTGGTTTTTATGTTTATCGTGCTAAAACCCTGGCTGCAAAAATCCAGTGAGAAGCACATGGTTGGTGAGTCGATTGATAAAACTACCATCGCTATTTCATTTTTTGTGCTCTTGCTATCAGCTTATTTTACTGAGATTATCGGGATCCATGCACTGTTTGGCGCTTTTATTGCCGGTGTAATCATGCCTGATAATGTTCGCTTTAAAGCTATTTTGATTGATAAAATAGAAGATGTTAGTACCATTTTGTTATTGCCCATATTTTTTGCTTTTACAGGTCTGCGCACACAAATTGGATCAATTAATACCGGGTATTTGTGGTTATTGTGTGGCCTCATTATGTTGGTGGCCATCATCGGAAAATTTGGAGGAAGTGCACTGACCGCCAGAATTGTTGGTCGGTCATGGCAAGACTCGCTCTCAATTGGTGCCTTAATGAATACGCGTGGACTCATGGAACTGGTGGTCTTAAATATTGGCTATGATTTGGGGGTTTTGGGTCCTGAAATTTTCTCGATAATGGTGCTGATGGCGCTTTGTACAACCTTCTTGACCGGCCCTCTCCTGGATTTGATCAATTACAGTTTTAAAAAAAAATAGCATGAAGACAAAAATAGGACTGATGGGTATTGGGCTCGATACCTACTGGGGACAGTTCGAAGGGCTCCTGGACCACTTGTTGGAATACCAAAGTGAAATCAGGGATAAAATTTCAGGTTTTGGTGTAGAGGTGATCGATACAGGAATGGTCGACAATCCGATCCGGGCCCGCGAGGCAGCCTCCTTTCTGGCCAGCCAGGAGATAGAACTACTTTTCCTCTACATTTCAACCTATGCCCTCTCCTCGACGGTACTACCAGTTGCCCAAATGGTGAAGGTGCCGGTGATCCTGTTGAACCTGCAACCGGTTGCGACCCTCGATTATGCAGCCTTCAACAAATTGAACGACAGGGGTAAAATGACCGGCTTGTGGCTGGAGCATTGCCAGGCCTGCTCCGTTCCCGAAATAGCCGGTGTCTTCAACCGCGCAGGAATCAAATACGATATCGTAACCGGATACCTCCAGGATCAAGATTCCTGGAAAGAGATCCAGGAATGGGTCCGGGCGGCCTTTGTTGCTGGCCGTCTCCGCAACAACAGACTCGGGATACTGGGTCATTATTACGGCGGAATGCTCGATGTCTATACCGATCTAACCCAACAATCCGCTGTTTTTGGCACACACTTTGAAATGTTGGAAATGTGCGAGCTAAAAAGATGGCGGGATGGCGTCACTACGGATGAAATCGCTGCCAAGATCCAGGAATTTCATGCCGCATTTGATGTGAACTCAGATTGTTCGGCAGACGAAATCGACCGCGCAGCCCGAACGTCGGTTGCACTGGATAAGCTGGTCGATTCACATGGATTGGGCTCGATGGCCTACTACTACGAAGGGGAACCTGGCAACGATTACGAAAATATTGTGACCTCCATCATAGCCGGGAATACCCTGCTGACAGGGAAAAATATCCCGGTGGCCGGAGAGTGTGAAGTGAAAAATGCGCAGGCCATGAAGATCATGTCGGCGTTTGGCGCAGGTGGCTCCTTTTCAGAATTTTACCTGATGGACTTCAACGACGATGTGGTGATGCTGGGACACGACGGTCCCGCTCATTTCGCCATCGCGGAAGGCCGTGTCAGCCTGGTTCCGCTTCCGGTTTACCATGGCAAACCCGGCAAGGGGCTCTCTATCCAGATGCGTGTCAAACAGGGACCTGTTACCCTGCTCTCGGTCGTGGAAGGAAAGAATGGGATCTTCTTTTTGGTAGCGGAAGGGGAATCAGTGGCCGGACCAATTCTCGAAATCGGCAACACCAACAGCCGCTACCGTTTCGCCCCCGGAGCCAAAACCTTCATGAACCAATGGTCCAAGCAAGGACCCGCCCACCATTGCGCCATTGGCATCGGTCACCACGCATCCGAAGTAGAAAAGCTGGGAATGATCTTAGGAATTGAAACGGTGAAGATTTGTTGATGTGCTAATTCGATGATTGGGTAATTTAAGGATTAGTCGATGTGAGGAGGTAGGGATGAAAGTGAGTTAGGGAATCTCCACTCTAGTCCTGAATATCTTTATTGTCTTGGGTTCTCTGCCTTTTCCCTCCACAAATTTGTTCAAAGATCCAACCTTTATGGCCATTCTATGAATTCGATGACCGGTGGAGAGGATGGCGCTGTTCTCAACTCAAAATTACTGTTGAGGATAACGTTTTCATCAAAAAATCCCCCATTCCGCAAATAAAACCCGTTGCCTTCCGTGCCTCCGGCATAATCAAGCCGGTATCCCCTTTTGGCAATATCATCGCCTGTAAATCGCACCTTTGTGAGCGGAAACCAATTCCCGTTTTTATCCCGGCACCACTGGTTGGTGTAGAGCCCCTTCCTGGTAAGATAGCCGTTTTTGTCATTAAAATTCTCCAAAAAAGAGTGGAGACGGGTCAGGTAATGATCCGTTTTTGGTCGGCTGAAACTGGCAATCAATTTCCATTTGGCCTCTTTCGGTGCATAAAACCATGCAGTGAAAATTGTGCTTCCCTTTTCATCAGGCGTTCCTTTCAGCAGAAAACGGTAGGTGGTGCCTGCCTTCCAGCCATAACGGAAATAGCTCTGTCCGCCTGACCCTTCGTTGCCAAATTCGCCGGTATGCACCCCCTCGCCCTTCGACAGCATCCGGATTTTATCCGACTCCGGGATCTCACCGGGGCGATCAGTTTTGAACGGACTCCAAACTGAGAACAAAATCCTCCGCTCCTCCGGTCCGTTCACCTGCATGCCAAAATAGCCCTCGCCAAAACCGTCGGCCATGAAATAAGAACCCTGGGGATCCTGCCCAACCGGAACGGTCAATTCGTTGTAAAAATATTCGATATCCTTTCCCTGCGGGAGCTCGTAGTTGAGGTGAACAGAAGGACCGCGTCGCCCCCAATAAAATCGGTTATCCTGGTTGTCCCTGACATAATTGAGCGTAAGTCCGGGAGTTAGTGACTGTACCTTCAATTCGGATACAACGGCAAATTGCTGCCCCTCTTTTTGAAGCCCGCTGAAAGCTACTTTGCAGTAACCCGACTCAAGTTGAATGGCGCCGAGTTTGAATAGACCCGGCTCTTTCCCGGCTATATTTATGGTAAAGTTCTTCTTTCCTACACTAACTTTTATTTTCGATTTTCCTTCCGGGACAGCCAGTTTAACAGATAATTCCAGCTTGCCCGGTTTGTCAGTTTTGAAACTAATCAGGTATTTCTGCTCCTTTGAATCCCATACTTTTTTGTTTTCATCGGGAGAAGATGGTTTGTTGATTAGGTACCCATTTCCCCCTGCCGGGATGGTCCATTGATCATTTTGTTGCGCTTGGACCGAAAAAATGGTAAAAAGAAAAATCACGGAAAGAATTCTCAGGATAATCGTCTTCATACACTACGATAGTTTTTACAGAAATTATTTGTAATAATTCCAATTTTATTTTAGCTTTATGGAGTTGCAAACCAAAGCAACGAACAAATTTACCATAATTTAATCCCTTACATGATGGCAGATTTAAATTTAATCACAAAACTCGGCTGGTTACCCGACTGGCCCGACTTCAGGGACAAAACAGAGGAGGATGACCAGATTTCCCCTCGTCTCTCCAAACTTGGACAAACACAATCGATCAAGAAGATGAAGTCCAGGTTAGCCCATACAGGAACATCCACTGCTGCTTTACCTGTATCCGCAAACTTAACACAATGGTTTTCACCCGTTAAAAATCAAGGTGACCTAGGCTCCTGTGCCGCCAACGCTGCTGTTAGTATGGTCGAATATTTTGAACAGCGCGCATTTGGTAAAATTACACCACCATCCCGGTTGTTTCTTTACAAGACCGCCCGCAATTTGATGCACCAGACCGGCGACAGCGGCGCTTTCTTGCGCAGCATGATGGGCGCCATGGTGCTGTTTGGCGTTCCGCCGGAGGAGTATTGGCCCTACGACATTACCCAATTCGATGTCGAACCAACTCCATTTTGTTACGCCTTCGCCCAAAATTTCCAGGCCATCAGTTATTACAGGCTGGATCCGCCGGGTACCTCACCGGCCAACCTGTTGATGAGCATCCGGAAGAACCTGGCATCCGGTCTGCCGCTGATGTTTGGCTTTACGGTCTACCAATCCATTGCCCAGTCGAATGCCAACCATGGTCGGATCCCTTTTCCCGAGAGGGGAGAAAAAATTGACGGGGGGCATGCTGTGATAGCAGTCGGCTACAACGATACCATGAAGATCAAAAATGGAGCCATGGGAGCCAAAGAGACTACCGGGGCGATCATGATAAGAAATTCGTGGGGCTCAGATTGGGGCGAAAATGGCTACGGCTGGTTGCCATACGATTATATTTTGAGGGGACTGGCCATCGACTGGTGGTCGTTGCTCAAAAATGAGTGGGTGGATACAGGGAACTTTAACCCCTGAAAAAGGGGTTAAAGTTCAAGGATAAAGGATAAAGGATAAAGTAAAAAGGATAAAGTACTGGACTCCTTAGATTTTATGCTTTTGGGGTGATTTGTCAAATATTTTATCGCGTGAAATTTGGTTTTATGAGTTATTTTCAGTAACTTAATAGGAAAACTATGACCGAAGTTTTCGATGATCATGAATTTAAAAATGATCTCCAGTTGAGATTATTTCAATTTGCAGTACAAGCAATATTATTGCTAAGATGCCTGCCAAAAGGGAAGGAGTATGATGTAATTGGTTGGCAATTTTTAAAATCCTCCTCGTCTTGTGGCGCAAATTACGAAGAAGCACAAGGTGCTGTATCCAAAGCTGATTTTTCAAATAAAATCGCTATTGTTTTAAAGGAGATTAGGGAGTCAAATTACTGGATCAAACTAATTATTGCAGTAACGGATAAAAGCAATGAATGGAACAAATTAAGGAAAGAGGCTTTCGAATTAAAGAATATTATTGGAAGCATACATGTCAAAACCTCCATGAAAAGGAAATTCAATTAAATCTCTAATCTCTGGGGTCCCAACTTTATTCTTTATCCTTTTTACTTTATCCTTTCGCCAGATTCTGCTCTTTCGTGGACAGTAATCCACATGCAGCGTATATATCCTGTCCCCGCGATGCGCGGACGGAGGTAAAAATTCCTTTGTCGTTCAGCTGGTTCTTGAAGTGGGTGATGGTCTCCTCATCGGGACTCACCAGCGGTGTTCCCGGAACCGGATGGAAACGGATCAGGTTGATCCTGCATTTGATGCCATTGAGCAATCGGGCCAGCTCTTTGACATGTATCGGCGTGTCGTTCAGTCCTTTGAAAAGGATATATTCGAATGAGACGCGTCGCTGTCCGCTGAAATCCCATTTCCTGATCTCGTCGACCACCTCGGTAATGGGATAGGCGATCTGAACCGGCATCAGGCTCTTGCGTTGTTCATCAAACGGGGTGTGCAAGCTAATTGCCAGATGCGCCTCGCTCTCATTCAGGAACCTGACCATGGAGGGAACAATTCCGATCGAGGAGACGGTAATGCGCCTTGGACTCATCGCGAAGCCCCAGTCGGAAGTTAGTATTTCGATGCTTTTCAGCACCTCATCCAGGTTGTCGAAGGGCTCTCCCATCCCCATGTATACGATGTTGGAAACGGCTTCCGCTTCCGCGATACTTCGAATTTGGTTTACAATCTCCCCGGCAGACAGTTGTCCCTGGAAGCCCTGTTTGGCAGTCATGCAGAAAAGGCACCCCATTTTGCAGCCCACCTGTGAGGAGACACATACCGTGATGCGGTCATCGTCCGGAATCATAGCAGTCTCGATGAACTGGTTCTTTCCGGTTACGAAGAGATATTTTTTGGTCCCATCCGCACTCACCTGCACTTTTGATGGTGAATGGGTGCCGAAGTCATATTTATCGGCCAGCACCTCCCTGGTTTTTTTGGAAAGATTGCTCATCTCCTCCAAAGAATTGATTTGCTTTTTGTAAAGCCAGTCGGCGATTTGTCCGGCAGTAAATTTCGGCAGCCCCAAATCAACTGTGACCTGGACCAACTCCTTCAATGTCTTACCGAAAAGCGGTTCTTTGCTGGTTTCCATGTCTTAGAAAAATATCTCAGCGTAAATATGATTGTAGGGAACCCCCTTCTGTATCAACAAGTCTCGGACCTCCACCACCATCAGCGCCTGTCCGCAAAGATAGTACTTATCCGCTTTGGGAAGTTCGGTCAAACCCTGAAGATAGTCGGTTATCCTACCGGGAAAGTGAACTCCGTTCTTGTCGCGGCTGCAACAGCAGATGTAGTTGCTGCCCAACACTTTTTGCAGGTAATCTTCAAAATAAAACTGGTTGGCATAACTCACCCCATGCAACAACTTTTTATTTTGGAACCTTCCCGAACGTATCATGCTGTAAAAAGGGGCGATACCGGTTCCGGTAGCGATCCACCAGGCTGGAGACTCATCACACGAGAAGCTGCCATAGGGCTCCGAGACATAAATGAGTTCACCCGGTTTCATTTGGGAAAGGTGCGGTGTGAGTACCCCGCCGGGCTTGACATTGAATAGGACAGAAATGTCCTCCTCCTTGTTACCGCTGCAAATGCTGTAGATCCGCGGTGCATCCTTCAGGTCGGCGGTAATTTTTACCACCTGGCCCGGGTCGAAATTGCCCTCCCTTTTCCACGAAATAACGAATACATTAGGGGATATCTCCTCATTGGCGGTGATAACAACCGGCTTCAGGGGGTGTTTATTTTGATTGGATGACTGCATTTAATATTAAAAAAATTCTTACACAGAGAATAAATAACTAATAATAAGCATTTTACAACACAATAATTTGTTGCCTTTTATAAATTTTAGAGAAGGCTCAGAGTTCACAGAGCGTAAAAATCGCAAGCGATTTTTTGTCCTTTGCGTTACTTTGTGCTTTCCTTTGAGACCTTCGCGGTAAAATTTTAAAAACTATTTCACCACGACACAAAGTACCTCACGAAGGTCACACAAAGGTTTTTTCATTAATAAACGTAAGGGAGGTAGCAAAAGTTTTAGAATATTCAATATTTCTATCCCTCTGAATGATAAATTTTTACTTATTAATTGACTGTTGCAGAATGCTATTCTTCCTATTTTTGGGTAACTTTGCGCTGCTTTTGAAGTACAAACAGTTTCATTGGGTGATTGATGATCAACAAGATTGCAGCAGGATTGAGGTGGGTTTTGGTGCAGATGGTTCTGTTGCCGGTTTATTTCTACCGTGCTGCCATTTCCCCGCTTACACCAGCTTCCTGCCGTCACATCCCAACCTGTTCACAATATGCCATCGATGCCGTTAAAATCCATGGCCCATTCAAAGGTTTCTTTATGGCTACCAACCGGATTTTGCACTGCCATCCTTGGGGAACATCGGGATATGATGCGGTACCACCCCGGAAAAAGAGGGGGAGAGGGGGTGACTAGGACGACTTGGAAGATGGGGACGACTTGGAAGATGGGGATGACTGGGACGACTGGGACGACTAGGACGACGGAAATGACGGAAAGACGGGAATGACGGATGGACTGACGAGTGGGCGACTGTGATCCAGTGCTGGGCCCTGAGCGTAGCCGAAGGGCAATCGGAGTCGATGAGCCCGGGTCCCCGAGCGAAGCCGAGGGGCGTTGATGACTTATTGTCCCGCATGTTCCAATTGTCCTGATGGTCAATATCTAATTATAAGTTTAAAATGAGAAAAATAACATTATTTATTTTATCCATAATCTCCCTGGCCTCCTGCCAGTTAACTCCCAAAAAACCATTGGAGAAGATTGTCTTTGCCAGCATCCTGCCACTTCAGTATTTTACCGACCAGATCACCGGTAATCTCTATACATCCGTGGTAATGGTTCCTCCGGGTGTCGGTCCCGAAACCTACAATCCTACTCCCCGGCAGATGGGCGAAATGTCAAAGGCAGGCGCCTATTTTGCCAACGGATTCCTCGGTTTCGAAGATGCTTTCCTGGAGAATTTTAAATCCATCAATCCCGGCCTCGTCTTTATCAATACTTCAACCGGGGTGGAACTGATTCGTGCTGCCGGTCACGATCACGGTGACCACCAGCACGAAAAGGGGGTAGATCCCCATACCTGGTCATCCCCGGATGGGGCCAGGATCATTGCCAAAAACATCTTCGAAGGAATGGTGAAAATTGATCCGGCCAACAAGGCGAAATTCCAGGAAAACTTCGACCGGTTGCTGACAAAAATCGACAGTGTCGACAAGGTGGTAAAGGCGATTCTAACAGACATTCCTTCCCGGAAATTCATGGTCTTTCACCCGGCCTTGGGTTACTTTGCCAGGCAGTATGGTCTGGAACAGCTCTCCATCGAATTTGAAGGGAAAATTCCCACCCCAAAGCACATTCAAGGTATTGTAGAAGAGGCCAAAGCTCAGCATATCAAATACATCATGATACAGCGGGAGTTTGACGTGGAGAATGCCGATATCATCGCCAACGAAACCGGCAGCAAGGTGATCCAGATCGATCCGCTGGCCTACGACTGGCCTGGCGAGATGATCTCGCTAGCCCGCAAAATGGCTACCGTGAAATAACAGGCCATCCGGAAAAATAAATTATCAGAGAGATATAATTGCATACTCATATTCTTATATAACGCAGTAATTCAGCTATATACGTCATTGTCAATTGTCAAATGTCAATTTTCAATTACTTAGTTGTAAATTTGCCTAACTATGATGTTCGAAAATCTTACCTACATGGTTCCTTTGATCGAAATCCGCCACCTCACGGTAGGGTATGAGGAGAACATCATCCTTTCGGATGTCTCCCTGACCATCCACGACAAGGATTTTATTGGCGTGATCGGTCCCAACGGGGGTGGTAAAACCACACTGCTGAAAGCCATACTCGGGCTCTTGCAGCCTTTCAGGGGAGAGGTGGTCTTTCACGATTGCATGACCGAAGGAAACCACCACCGCATCGGATACCTGCCGCAAATCAACAACATCGACCGCAAATTTCCGATCTCAGTCTCCGAAGTAGTGAAATCCGGACTGATGTCCAAAAAAAGGATCATCAAAAAGTACGCGCCAAAGGATCTGGAATATGCCGGCGAATTGATGAACGAAATGGGCATCTACGAGATCCGCAACAAAGCCATCGGCGAACTCTCCGGCGGACAGATTCAGCGTACCCTGCTCTGCCGGGCCCTGGTGAATCAGCCCAAGCTACTTGTCCTGGATGAGCCCAACACCTATGTCGACAACCGTTTTGAGAGGGAGCTCTACGAAAAGCTGCGAAGGTTCAACGAAAACATCGCCATCCTTCTGGTCTCCCACGACATCGGGACCATCTCCACCTATGTGAAATCGATCGCCTGTGTGAACCACTCGCTGCATTATCATCCCGGGAACAAAATTACTCCCGAACTGATGGAAGCCTACGAGTGCCCGATACAGATCATCACACACGGGAAAATTCCTCATACAGTTTTACACCAACACGAATCTTGATGGAAAACCTGATGTCCCTGCTGGCGATGAATTTCTTCCGCAACGCGTTGCTTGCCTCACTTCTGGCCAGCATTACCTGCGGAATCATCGGGACTTACATCGTTTCGCGCCGGATCGTCTTCATCAGCGGCGGTATTACCCACGCCTCCTTTGGAGGAATCGGCATGGGCTATTACATGGGATTTGATCCGATTTTGGGGGCGGTCATGTTTGGAATATTCTCGGCCCTTGGAATCGAATTCTTTACCAGGAAGGCCGATCTCCGCGAAGACTCGGCCATCGCCATGCTCTGGGCCCTGGGAATGGCCCTTGGGATCATCTTTATCTTCCTGACTCCCGGATATGCCCCCAACCTGATGAGTTACCTCTTTGGGAACATCCTCACGGTCTCGCTTACCGATATTCTGTTCCTTACGCTCCTGACTCTTGGTATCGGCGCCTTCTTTATCCTCTTCTACCGGATGATCCTCTTCATCTCTTTCGACGAGGAGTATGCACTTACCAACAATACGCCGGTCAGGCTTTTCAACATGATCCTGATCTGTTTGGTGGCATTGACCATTGTGCTAAATATCAGGGTGGTGGGAATTATCCTGGTGATGTCGCTACTCACCATTCCGCAGGCCATCTCCAATCTCTTCACCCGCTATTTTCACAAGATGATCTTCCTCTCCATCTTCTTTGGGTTCGTGGGTTCCATCTCCGGACTGGTCTTCTCCTATGTGTACGATATCCCATCCGGCGCCGCCATCATCTTCGCCCTGGTGCTGATGTACGGAATTGCCAAACTTTTCTTCATCGTCCGCAAATCCTTCACCCAAAAGCAACACGCTTTATAACTCCTTCGTATTTCCTTTGTGCATTCCTTAGCGTCCTTAGTGGTAAAACCTTTAAGAATTTAACCACAAAGGTCACCAAGTACCACACAAAGGCCACAAATCCACTTTCCACTCTCAACTTACCACTTTTCACTACTTCCTGAATCTCTCCTTTTGCTTCTCCCTAATCTGCTCCACCTCTCCCTTCTTTTTAACCTGGTCTACGCCAAAGTAAGATAATTTAGCTGCCATAACGGCATCCTGGTTCTTTTTTGATAGTGTATTGAAAACACTTGATTCCGTCAGGTTTTCGAGATATTGTCCGCCAAGCCAGGAGGCCAGATCAATCAGGCTTTTCTGATAATCGCCATTCAAGATGCCACAAAGAAAAGAGGAAGCCGTTGTTGATGCATCAGCGATCATCCCATAGGTAGGAATCAGTTTGACCGCCTCCAACACAAACCATGCCTGTTCAGAATTGACCGAAGCCAGCGAGCAGATCACACTTTTGTACCAACGTTCAGGATATTCGGACGACAGCGGTATAATTGCCTCCGGCTTGAATTGTTCTTCGCTCATCAAACCCAAAAGAGGCATCTTGGGCGCATCACCCTGTATAACGCAGAGTCTGCCTGAAATTTTATAGATGTGCGTTCCTTCGCTTTTAAGTACGCAGGCAGGATAGCTGATGTCGGTGTAAAACTGCCAGGGTCTGTCGTTGGCTACCAGTATGTTCGAACTATTGCTGATGCGAGTGGAGGCGATATGTGTTGTCCCTGAAAAGGATGAATCCATTGGCGCGCCATCTGGCCGGTTGACCCAGTCGGTAGTGAGTTCTACCCCAACCTTCTTGCCTCCCCATATTTTGCTTTCATCAGCCGCATTCAGATAATTTACCAGGTTCATTTTAGGGAAGAAGGCGCTTTTTACGCTGAGCGCGAAGGCATAAGGTTTTTCGGGAGAGTAAATATATACCTGCTCAGGAATAGCCGAGATCTTTTCGAAAGTCAGGCCAAGTCCGACGGTGATGTGCGCTTTCCTGCTTTTCCCTTCAACTTCAGCGACAACCTGAACCTCCACCGGCGCAGTGATAACTTTGGTATCGGTGTAGTGGTACCAAACTGTGGCTTCCCCCTTCGCGTCTGTGGTTACATCCAGGACTTTCCCGGTTTGGTTGTTGGCCCGAAGTTCTCCGGTCCCGTTGACCATCAGGGCAAAATTGACATTTGTGTTTGGTTTTCCGGTCTTCAGGATGATCTTGGCCGGCAGGAGCGGGGAAGCAGGGATCAATCCGTATTCATTGGGGTCGTTCGTGAAGACGAATTTTGGATATACCTCGAGCTTTGCCTCGGTAATTTCTTGATTGTGAGGTAATTTGGATAGAATGCTGTTGGCAATGGCCCTGGCATCCGGTGATTTATCCGGTGGAGTCTTGTGCGCATATACCTCTACCTCCACCACCACATTACCGGCAGCGGCGTAATAGAAGTGGCGGAATTCGTTCCCCATGTTCCATTTCGCTTCGGCATCGTGGAAGCTACCTTTTAGCAAGGAGTTGTTGTAGTTGAACATGGAATCCACATTCATGCCGAACTCCCTTTTCTTCATCTTTTCCCCTGCCTTCTTGATCCGGTAGTCGCTGCCCTCCTCCGGATCGATGTTGACCTGCGAGAAGATGCAGTTTTTATTCTTTTTCAGGATTTGATCCTCAGCATCCCCTTCAAGCATAACAAATGCGATGGAGTTAAGCGACGACTGACGGTTGAGGGTGCGGGGACCCTTGCTAAACATTGCCATTGGATTAACATTCAGTGGGTTGCTGACGTACTTGACCACTTCAATGACGATGTTGATATCGTTCTTCTCCTCTGATTTCTGAAATGACTGGATAGATAGTTTCTCCGAAATGCCCGCTTCCTTGCTGATGGATTTGGTCGAAATAGGAATGGAAGGTAGCAGATTATCTACACGCTCTTCGTATATTTGGTACGCGGGAGCGTTGGTGAGGGTGTTTTTCTGGGCTGAGGCAATAACACTTACCAAGAAAGCCATAAAAAGCAAAGTAATGTTTTTCATAACTCATTTTTTTGGGTTTAGTATGAGAAGCGTAAAAGGTCAGTTAAAGTTAATTCAGATTTTGGAATATCAAAAACAAAACTCACCCCGTCACTAGAGCTGCCCCGTCAAATGATTAGAAAATGAAGAAAAAAATTGCCATTATCGGAGGCTCAGGTCTTGAAAATCCTGACATTTTGCAACACCAGGAACGCATCGTAGTAGAGACATCCTACGGCGCCCCGAGTTCGGATTTTTTGTGCGGAACCATCGCGGGAACTGAGGTGGTGCTCTTGTCGCGCCATGGCCGGCAGCACACCATTACCCCATCGATGGTGAACAACAGGGCCAACCTCAATGCCATCCAACAGCTGGGATGCACCCATATCCTGGCCACCACCGCCTGCGGCTCCCTGCGCGAGCAAATTGGCAGGGGAGAATTGGTGATTCCAGACCAGTTTACCGATTTCACCAAACACCGCGCCACCACATTTTTTGAGGAGTTCAAGCCCCACGAGATGAAACACACCCCGATGGCCGATCCGTTCGACAAGCGGCTAGGCGAGCTTCTTCTGGAAGCAGGTACCGCGCTGAAACTCCCCATCCACAAGGGCGGATGCATCGTCACCATCGAAGGGCCCAGGTTCTCTACCCGCGCCGAATCGAAGATGTTCCGCGGCTGGGGCGGCGACCTGGTCAACATGAGCACCGCGCCCGAATGCATCCTGGCCAACGAGTTGGGTATCCCCTATGCCGCCATTGCCATGGCCACCGATTATGACAGTTGGAAGGAGGATGAGACGCCGGTTACCTGGGAGGAGATCCTGGCAGTCTTCTCCAAAAACGTGCACAATGTGGTGAATCTGTTGTTAAAAGTGATACCCAAAATTTAATTGCACAAAACATTTGAAAAATACGGCGCAAATGATTAAAATTGCACCTCCAAATTAGGAATACCTAATTTCAGGGCCCATAGCTCAGTTGGTTAGAGCATCTGACTCATAATCAGGGGGTCGCAGGATCATGCCCTGCTGGGCCCACCCTCATTACCAAACACTTGCAAGGATGACTTGCAGGTGTTTTTTGTTATACATCAGGAAGATACCAGGATTTGGGGGAATAGATGGGGTTTTGTGCTGGAAATTTCTGGGCGCAAGTTTGCTTATTTATAAAGGATTGAAATACTATTTTTATGGTATGTTTCTTCACCATCAAAGGGAGGAGAGTCCACCTTAATAAGAATTGTTTTAGGAAGGATTTCAAAACAAGGAAGCCTGAACAGACTCATATTTACACATAGAAAGTAAGGGATATGGAAATAAAGTCGATCAATCAAATTAAAGGCATTATCTGGGATTGGAACGGCACTTTATTAAATGACACCCAACTGGCAGTCGAATCCATGAATGGGATGCTCTGTAAGCGGGGACTGCCCGTTTTGTCAATTGGTCAATATAAAAATGTATTCACATTCCCCGTAATAGATTACTATCAAACAATTGGATTTGATTTCGATAAAGAACCTTTTGAAATTCCTGCCCTGGAGTTTATTGACCGATATAATCATATGGTCTGGAATTGTTCCCTTCATGAAAATACGATTGAAGTATTGAACTATTTCAAGAATTGCGGAATCCGCCAATTCATACTATCGGCAATGAAGCAAGAAACGCTGGATCATTGTCTCGAATATTTTCAGATTGGCCATTTTTTTGAAATGGTATCGGGACTGGATGACCATTACGCAAACTCAAAACTGGATATAGGAGGTCTGCTGATAAGAGACCTAAACCTTGATCCTAAGGAACTTTTGCTGATCGGAGATACTATTCACGATTTTGAGGTTGCATCGGAGCTTGGTTGCTCCTGTATCTTGGTTTCCAATGGGCATCAGTCCCACGAACGCTTAAAAAGCACAGGTGTTCCGGTTATTGAAGACCTGTCGCAATTGAAGAACCAAAAGCTTCCTGGTTACTTTTGAACTCGCCTGCTCCCGCGCGATTGCATCGCGTGGCATTCGCCTTGCCAAATTACGATGACATTGTCCAATATACCTTTCTCCTCGACATAATCGGCAGCACAGCTATGAAAAAACAGTTGATTGATAAAAATATGAATTAATCTTCATTCAACCACGCGATGCAATCGCGCGGGAGCTGGGGTTTCATATTTAGATTCGTTTAAATCTAAACTGACTGACAAATCACTTGATCAATTACAATTTCCTGATGAATACATTATTGAGTCGGAATCAGACATTATAGTTTGATTTTGTTAATTTTGTAAAAAAGAGACCACATGAACAGAACGATCGTAAATAAGCTATCTCAATATTTTGCAAGCCAACCAGTTGAAAAGGCTTGGATATTTGGATCTTATGCCCGTTCAGAAGAAAGCAGGAGTAGTGATTTGGATATATTGGTCAACTTTAGTTCTGATTCAAAGGTTACTTTAATGAAATATGTTCATATAATCAATGACTTACGAAAATTGACCGGGAAAAAGGTTGATCTTGTGGAAGAAGGACAATTAAAACCATTTGCAGTTAGTAGTGCGGATATGGATAAAATTTTAATCTATGAGAGAAAAGCCCAGGGATAAAGAAAGGCTTAATCATATGATTGAGGCCATTGACAATATTTTCGAATTTACGAATGGAAAATCGTTTGATGTTTATAGAAGCGATAAAATGCTTCGCTTTGCCGTTATAAAAAATATTGAGATTGTTGGAGAGGCAGCTTATTTATTAACCAAGGAATTTAAGATTAATCATCCATCAATTGAATGGGAAGATATGATAGGGATGCGTCATATACTTGTCCACGGCTATTATCAAATCAAAGATGAGATAATATGGGCGACCATTGAAACAGAACTTCAACCATTGAAAGAGAAAATTATTTCCTTGCTTACTGGTTATTGACCCCTGCTCCCGCGCGATTGCATCGCGTGGCATTCAGCCTTGCCAAATTACGATGACATTGTCCATATACCTTTCTCCTCGACATAATCGGCAGCGTAGCTATGAAAAAACAGTTGATTGATAAAAATATGGATTAGTCTTCATTCATCCACGCGATGCAATCGCGCGGGAGCTGGGGCGTCAATCCGATTATTTACTATTTTTAAATTGCTAAATCGATCATGAGAGAAACAACATTAATAGCATTTACTTTAATCTTGTTCCTTGGTTGTTCCTTTCCGACACCGAACAGGTAGGAAACGTGATCTTTGGTGATTAACAAAGCGACTACAACATCGAATTTCAGAACAGATAGCAATCCTCAAAGTAACTAACAAAATTATGGATCAGAACACATTTTCCCGACGCAATTTTATAACAGTTGGTTCCATTCTGACGGCAGCGTCAGTAGTTCCCGCATTTGCTGCCACTCAACAATCTCAGAGCGAAAGTCAATATTCAGGTATGCTGAATGTAAAAGACTTTGGTGCAAAAGGTGATGGAACATCAGATGATACTTTAATGATTCAGAAAGCGCTTGATGTAGCGGCTAAAACGCATGGATCGATTTTCATACCTGAAGGAAATTATCTATGCTCGGAGCTCAGGGTTCCAGCAGGAGTCGGGATTCACGGCCTTCCATCGTGGAGTTACCGGGATGGAACCGGTACCGTTTTAATACTGAAAGATGCGAATTCCAGGTGCCTGATCAATATTACCGGAGCGTACGGGGCCTATTTGTTTGGGCTTTGCCTGAAAGGGAACAATCTGGGGAAGGAAATACATGGCATTATGGTTGATAAACCCCTGGACTATGGCAAACAGGAAGATACGTCAAGGATCGATACCTGCCGTGTTGAGTATTTCAGTGGCGACGGTGTTCGCCTTGAACGGATCTGGTGCTTTGTGATCCGCCATAGTCATTGTTTTTGCAACCAGGGATGTGGGCTGCGGATTCGTGGCTGGGACGGATTTATTCTCGACAACTGGTTTTCGGGAAATGGGAAGGCCGGTATTGCTGCCTACGACGAAAATGCATCGAATACTATAACCGGTAACCGGATTGAGTGGAACAAGGAAGGTGGAATTATTATCCATGGTGGAGCTCAATACAATATTACTGGAAATTACATCGACAGATCTGGCCATTGCGGGCTCCAACTCCTGAAAGGTACACAGAGGGGTTGCCATACGATGGCAGTTACCGGAAATGTGATCTTCAGGAGCGGCAAACCCGAATGGGGGCGAAAAGACGAATACGACAGCGCCCATGTGAGAATTGAGGATGCCCAGGGTATTGTTTTTACAGGAAATGCCCTGAATTCAGGGAGAGACGATGGGGCAGGGCTCTATTCGCCGGATTACGGAATTGTTGTTAAAAATCTGGAGAGTTCGATTGTAAAAGATAATGTCCAGCATTTGGGAGCATTGAAACAGTTGGTGGTGGATCTGGGACAACATGGTGAAAGCGTAATCATTCAGGATAATGTGGGAACACTTCGAAAATTGTAAAGTAACGAATGTTAAACCTTTACATCCTATGGTAAAAAGACGTGATTCTTTGGATCATGCCTTGCTATTATCAGCCTCAAAATAAAGCACATAAAAGGTTGGCTTGTAGGTATTATTTGTTTCAGGCAAGGAATACCCCCTGCTCCCGCGCGATTGCATCGCGTGGCATTCAGCCTTTTCAAATTACGATGACATCGTCTAATATACCTTACCCCTCGACATAATCGGCAGAGTAGCTATGAAAAAACAGTTGATTGATACAAATATGAATTAATTTTCATTCAACCACGCGATGCAATCGCGCGGGAGCCGGGAAGGAGGTACGTAAATTAAATTTAAACAAATTGATAATCTTAATTTACAGGTTTAACCTTCCAACTTTCATCAACGAAAGGAGCTAATCAATTTCCAATTTCAATTTTTAAATTGTCAAAATTCTGGGAAATCGACATTAAGGGAAATGGATTCTTTGCATTATTTCCCAAACTCTTTTTTTGTTCATACACAATGTGTAAATTGACAGTAATAAAACATTAGATCACCCAAGAAGATTTAATCTGATTGCAAAATATTCACCAACTTAGTTTTATGGAAACAGGTATAGAAAACTTAACCAGCTTAGAACATGAAATAAGACTTGGGTTAATTCAAAATCAGCAAGTAATCAATGATCTTAAATCCATTAATCATTCTAGTATCGCATTTCTTTCAGAGTTATTTTTAGAGGAACTACTGAATGTCGTATATTTAAATAAAGGATGGCATTTCAGAAACTTGAATTTTGAACAATCAAATTATCCGGCAATTGACCTCGCCGATATGGAACATAGGGTCTGCTTTCAAGTCACTGTCACCAACTCAGCTAAAGGTATTAATGATAAGATAAAAGACACGCTAACATCGTTTTTATCCAGAGGAATGGATAAAGATTTCGATCAGCTTTTTAACATTATCGCTTCAGGACTTAATTCGAATGAAAAAATAAGAATTCGCAAAGAATTGCCAGTTAATGGACAAACATTTCAAATACCAGATTCATTATTCTGTCGACAGAACTTACTTGATTTGTCAAACCTATATGATGTTATATTCAGTGATTTAGGCAATAGTAATTTAGAAAAGATTAAGAATATTTTATATAAAATTCCACATCGCCCCAAAAAAGAAGATTTTCAATTTAAGCCTAAATACGCCTACATAAAAAGGACTATTACTAATAATCAAGGGGAAACTTTACACTTATCAGAGACTCTGGGGAAAGAAAATAGGTTGACACTCTTAGGGGTTGGTGGATTGGGGAAAACGACAGAATTAAACTTTATTGCGGATACAATTAGTAAAAATCCGAATAATTTTTGTTTTAAAGTTCGACTTATCAATTATTCGACTTCATTTAAATTATTGCTCGATGCCCGTTGTAAAAACTGGCGGAATGTTCCTTCTGGTTTTTCATCCTTCTATCTTTTGGATGGATTTGACGAAGTTGACAGTAACAAAATGCGAGAAGTAGCAAATGACATCAAAAACTTTGCCTGTGATTATCCAGATTTTAAAATTCTTGTCTCCTGTCGAACTAATTTTAATCCTTTTGAAATTGTAAATACAGATAATTTACAGAAAGAAAAAGACCAATTCTGTACCTGTTACCTTCAAGAAATATCAGAAAGCGACATTCATGAATTCATCCAAAATGAATGTAATAATCCCGATTTTTTTAGGACTGAAATTATACAAAACAATTTTTTTGATGTATTTAAAAATCCATTTTATTTGTCTAATGCTATTGAGATATTCAATTCATCACAACTAATTCCTAAGAATAAGATTGACTTTTTTCAAAAATTGTTTGACCAAAGGATACAGTTTGAAAAGGGCAAAGATAAAATTGTTGGAGCTAATATAAACGAGTACGAACTTGAAGAAGGCTTGAAGACTCTTGCACTCACCATGCAATTTGCTGGAACCTATAAAATCTCGAATAAGGATTTTCATAGTGTCATTAGAGAGGATAAAACAAAAGAGACTATTAAAAGACTGTTTTTTAATCGAGATGGAGAGGAGTGGTTTTTTGAACACAATAATTTTCAAGAATTTTTAGCTGCCCGAAAACTTTCGGAACATGATTGGTCCGTCATTAAAAAAATAATTTTGCTTAATAATGGCAAACTTAAACCCAAATGGTTAAATACTTTTTCATTTCTTGTAAATCTAGTAAGAGGGGATAGTGAATTGATCAAATACTTCATTAGAAATGACATTGATTCACTAGTAAAAGTTGAACCGCATAAAGTTGATCGATCAATAAGAAATGAAATATTTGTGAAAATCATTGATCGTCATAAAAAAGAAGAGTCAATCATTTGGAGAAATGTGTATTCGGAGAACGATCTTTTCAATTTTGGGGAACTGGAAACAAACGGGGAATTAGTCACATTCTTGCTTGATGAAATTAGGCCTTATAATTCAACAACTGAAGTAATTTCGAATACAATTTCTATCCTTGCACCTTTGAAGCAACCTGATAAGTTCATAAATGAGATTAAACAGTTATACTTCGAACTCCTTAAAAGAGAAAACATACACAAATATGGCATTAGTCGGATTATTATAGAATCTTTCTCCAAATGGAAAATATTTGATTTCCAAACAAGGGATGAATTACTTGACAATCCAAATTTATTCATTAATGATGCACCTTTAGGGGCTCTATGTCATTATTTAGCAGATGCAAATTATGCAGATATAAAGGCAGAACTTGTTCATAAGTTCATTGATGCATTTCAAGAACAGCGAGTATTGGGTTCAGAATATGCCTTGTTGGGGGTTATAAAACTGTTGTCCCATGAAGAGTTAACGAAATTAATTCTATTAGAAGTGCCTGATAGCAATCAGAGCAGACAAAGGATTTGGCTCAATGATTTATACAAATTTCTAAATGAGCGGGCAATTGAAACATATTATAATGGTTCAAGAATAGATTATGCAATTATCAAGCTAGTTTACGCTACATTCAGATATCATGATGAAGAATTAGGATATCACTTCAAAGATTTTTTTGAAAAGACAGGTTTAGTCGAAAGTTCATTCAAGTCTTGTTTTTTGAATGATTTAGAGAAAGAAAAGAAGCACAGAAGTGAACTTTTCATAGCTCCAGCATTAATCGCAGATCAACAATGTTTGGATTGGGTAATTAGTCAATATTCTGATGGGAAAGTTAGTGATGAATATGTGTGGAATTTTTTATCTGCCTTAATAATTATACGGAATCAAGAAGGAAAAGACTATTTTGAAAGACAAATAAACGAGGTTTCCGGTAATCGTTTTCAATATGACACTCCTGTTTGGGAATCATTGAAAAAATCAAAGGATGAGTTGTGGCTTAAAGTTCTATTGGATCAAAAATCAGCATTAAAATGTATTAGTGAGGCGCTTGAAGTAATTGGTAAAGAATATTTTACTAGGCATGAAGTAATTGAATTACAGCATTCCAGAAAAGAGAGAAACACAAATATTGGGCTAATTGTTGGATTAGAATTTATCAGCCGTTATTCCGAAGATGATATTGAAAGAAATGAAATAATCCAACGGTTTTCAGACATTGAGTTTTGGGAAAATTTGATTACTCAGGAACACTATCAGTATTTGAATTTTAGATCAGTGCCAATTGAAAACTTAAAATGGATTGAGGAATGGTGTAATAATGGGATTCAAAAGGTTGTTATTAAAGGAGCATTAACTTCATTGGGAGGAAATGAATATTCATATTTAACTGAATCGATTTACTTTATTCGGTTTGCTCTTTATCTTGATTTGAAACTTGAAGAATGCATGCTAATTGAAATGACCTCATTAATTGGTTTTGACGCATTTCTTACGAATAATAATGGAATCTCAAAACAACTCAAATTGTATGATTATTTAAAAGATCATTTGCCAATCAATCTTTTGAAAAATCAGATTCTGCAGAATTTACAGGATGGTGGATTGGTGAATTTTATTTTGGAAGAACATATTAGAGTTGCAGAAAAGGAAAAATGGATCGAAGCATTACCCTACTTACCTAAATACATTAATGACAAAAAGATTCCCAAATATTCCAAACTTCGGATTCTAAATTTTTATCAATCCCATCAGGGCAATTCAGATTCATTAGTTCCCGCATTCGAGTCGCTTGATTTCCAGAAGGATAATGACCATTTTGATTGGACCTTTATCGACTTCATGGTACAGAAGAAAAATAACTATGTAGTTAAGTTCTTAAAAGACCTTATTAACAAAGAAGGTGTTAGTCTTTTCAAGCTTGGCCTATATTTAATTAGAGCAGAAGAAATCGACGGGTTTAGAATATTGATCGAATGCTTTAACAAGGAAGATTATCACACTGACGGTGATTTATTAAGAGAAACAATATTAAACTTTGATATTAAGGCCATAGATCCACAATTCTTGTCTGATTTTCTAATAAGATTTACAGAGACCTATATCTCTTTCAATCTTGGAAGCTCCGGGTTTAGGAATTTTATACCTACTGTATTTGAAAAGCTTTTTGAATTAGTTTCAAAAACATCGATTGATGAATTCCAGCTTATTTCAAACATTAATAAATTGTTAGGACAATTTGCAAAGAATGAAACGCAAAAAAATATACGTTACTATTTTAATGAATTCGTTGATAAAGTAAACCAATTTAAGGATCACAGTTTTGAGATTTCAGACGCAATTAGAGCATTAAAAGAAATGGGAATATAATACTCCCCACTATTTACTCAAGAGATAAGATAATCTAAGTAAATATTAACTGATCGTTTTCAAAATTTAATTCTATATTAAAAATTGTCCAACATTTATCTAATGTAAGTTATTATTAGGACTTCAAATAGCAAAGGCCAATCAATTTCCTCGATTGGCTTTCTGCATTTTTTCAGACTGCTTAACAATAGCAGCCGTGGAAGAACTTTACCAAATTATTACACAGGATTAGCCGCCGGAGTTGCCGGCGCCGCTTTTCCTCTCCCGGCATAATCAACCACACTTCTTGCATTTTTGTAGGCGCTGAAAAAGTCGGGCTGACTGAACTGGAAGGGTTCCATCAGGGCATCTGCCTGCTCTTTTAACAGTTTGTCCTGGGCTTCGAAGACGCCATCGATATTGCCGGTCGAAACCTTGGAGATCTTCAAACCGCTTCTGGTTACTGCAGAGGTCATCAAGGTCTAAACGATATAGTCTCAATTGAGGTTTTCCCAATGCGGAAGTAGGATGTTGCCAAATTCGGAAGTAAAATTCCGCCAAACCAGGAAGTAAAATGCTGCCAAATCAGGAAGTAAAAATTGAATTGTCGGAAACTTCTTCTATATTTGCATAGAATCAGTAACACATAGATTATGAGTGAAAAGTCTTATTTATCTCGCTTGTGCGATCAGGAATTACAAATAGCGTTACAATCTTCGGGGGCAGTTTTGATTGAGGGAGCCAAATGGTGTGGAAAAACACGTACTGCCTCTAATGCTGCAAAGAGCATCTTGTATATGCAAGATCCGGATAATACATCATCTTACCAGGCAATGGCCGATACAAAGCCTTCATTGTTACTCAAAGGTGAAACACCAAGGTTAATTGATGAGTGGCAAATGGCTCCGATTTTGTGGGATGCGGTTAGATTTGAAGTAGATAAAAGAGGAGACGCAGGTCAGTTTATTTTGACAGGCTCTGCAGTACCTGCCGATAATGTAACCGCACATACAGGTACCGGACGTTTTTCCCGTCTACTGATGCGTCCTATGAGTCTGTTTGAATCGCGTGAATCGAATGGCACGGTGTCTTTAAGTGATCTATTTGATGGAAATCAAGCTGTTGAGGCTATGTCTGAATTGTCCATAGAAAAAATAGCTTTTGCTTTATGCAGAGGTGGATGGCCTGCCAGCGTCATGAAAAATGAAAAATCAGCGTTACGCATGTCAAAGGATTATGTTGAGGCTGTGATTAATCATGATGTGTCACGCGTTGATGATGTGGAAAAAAATCCCGAAAGAGTTCGGTTATTGTTGCGGTCCCTGGCAAGAAATGTAACTACATTGGCCTCCATACAGACCATTAAGAATGATATAGAGGCAACAGACATTTCAATTTCAGATAAGACAATCAGTTCGTACCTAAATGCCTTGCGAAGAATTTTTGTGGTTGAAGACTTGCCTGCCTGGTTACCTTCAATGCGTTCCAAAACGGCAATTCGTACTTCATCAAAAAGACATTTTGTAGATCCTTCTATTGCTACAGCAGTATTGCGAACAAATCCAGATGGTTTGTTGAATGACTTTAAAACTTTTGGGTTCCTGTTTGAATCTTTATGTACGAGAGATATTCGTGTTTATGCGCAAGTGATAGATGGTGATGTGTTTCATTACCGAGATAAAAGTGGATTAGAATCCGATTTGATTGTTCGGTTAAGAGATGGTCGATGGGCAGCAATAGAAGTAAAATTAGGGAATAAGCAGATTGAGGAAGCTGCTCAAAATTTATTAGCGTTAAAAGCAAAAATTGATGAGGATAAAATGGGACAAGTTTCTTTCTTAATGGTAATAACCGGAGGTCAATATGCTTATCGTCGTAATGATGGTGTTTTGGTAGTGCCTATCGGATGCATAAAGAATTAGAAGGGTGACTTACCAATTCTTGTTCTTCCTTGGGATTAGCACTTAATTCAGTTTATTGAATGAGAAAAAAAACCATCAGGATTTCCAACAACCGGTAGCAACCAGTGGAAACTCAAATTACTTTAGACCTTCCACCCATAATCACGGGGTCGCAGGATCATGCCTTCCTGGGAGCTCAATACTTTGCAATTTCAATTATTTAATGGCCAACTTTCAGGGAAGCTTACAATATATTAATTTGGTTTGTAACTTTACTGGGACATATACAGGGACGAAAAATCAAATTTAATAGTGATGAAACAAGCCATGAGAAATTCTTCTCACACAGGTGAATCCGCCAGCTGGCGGATCGGCGAGTTCCATATGGCAAATAAAAAACAAAATTATAAACATATGAAAAAGTTTATTCTTGCCACAATCATCTTATTTGCAGGGCTGTCTGCTGTAAACTCCCAGACAAAATCAGTCCGGAAATCACCTGCCCTGGAGGAAGCTTCACCCGAAAGCGTCGGGGTCTCTTCGGAGCGGCTGGCACTTATTGATCAAATGTGCGCGGAAGCAGTTAAAGATGACAACCTGCCCGGGGTCGTGACCCTGGTGGTTCGCAACGGGAAAATCATCCATTGGAAGGTTTTCGGGATGGCAGAAAATGAGAAGGGGCGCAAAATGAAGCGTGATGACATTTTCAGGATCGCCTCTCAATCCAAGGCCATTACCTCTACTGCTGTGATGATGCTCTGGGAGATGGGAAAATTCCGGCTGGATGACCCGATATCCAAATACATTCCCGAATTCAAAAATCAGCAGGTGCTTAAATCGTTTCAATACAGTGATACCACCTGGAAAGGCGAACCTGTCAAATCGGAAATCACCATCCGGAACCTGCTTTCACATACTTCAGGGATTGGCTATGGTGTAATTGATGGAGACGAACGGTTCAGGATGATTTACAAGAAAGCTGGTATTACAGATCTCTTCACCACTGAAAAAATCACCATTGCCGAGAGTGTGAAAAAACTGGCAAAACTTCCGTTGCATCATAACCCCGGAGAAAATTTCACCTACAGCGAGGGACTCGATGTACTCGGATACCTTATTGAAATTGTATCAGGTATGCCTTTTGATCAGTTCCTAAAGACCCATGTCTTTGATCCGCTCGGGATGAATGATACTTACTTCTATCTCCCTGAAGAAAAGGCATCCAGGCTGGTTGCTGTTCAATTCAAGGAAAATGGAAAGTGGAAAAAATATCCTCCTACCTTTTATGACACTGATTACCCGGTAAGAGGTGCCAAGACATTTTTCGCCGGAGGTGCAGGATTATCCAGTACAGCCAGGGATTATGCCGTATTCCTTCAAATGTACCTCAACGGCGGTGAATACAACGGCATAAGGCTGCTGAGCAGGACGACCGTTGACCTGATGCTGGCCAACCAGATCGGAAAGGTCTGGGGGGAAGCTACGGAGAAAAATTTCGGACTCGCCTTTTCAGTATTGACTGAAACCGGGCAAAACAAAGGCGGACAAGGAAGTACAGGCACATTTGAATGGGGAGGATATTTCAATACCCAGTATTTTGCCGATCCAAAGGAGAAAATCATCGGTATCATTATGAAACAGACCCAGGGTAGCGTCAGGGATGAAACAGGATGGAAATTCAAACAACTGCTGTTCCAATCAATTGATAACTAGCCAAGAAGTATCAAATAGAAAAATTTGCCAGAACCTGATGGGATTGGATGTCGGCAACCCGGTCAAGCCGATCGATCACTGTTCGGAAGATCGCTTGGATGCCTTGCGAAATGTGCTTGTTAACCTTAATTTGATCGATTAACTGACCATGGTCCGTACAAAAACAATCAGGGATGATGCGATGACCATTATAGAGGAGTCCATCCGTGCGGTAATGCCGGAAGCCGCAGTCATCAAGGCATTGAAAGGCAAGGAAATCAAGGGGAAGGTCGTTCTGGTGGCCATTGGCAAGGCTGCATGGAATATGGCAAATGCTGCACGGGATATTCTTGGATCAAAAGTTAGGTGTGGAATCGTCATTACCAAATATGGCCATTCAAGGGGTCCGATCGAAGGTTGTGAAATTGTTGAGGCTGGTCACCCGGTTCCTGATGAGAACGCTGTTCTAGGCACGACAAAAGTGCTGCAGATGGTTTCAACCCTGACAGCAGCAGATCATGTGGTCTTTCTAATTTCCGGGGGCGGTTCTGCCCTTTTTGAGAAGCCGCTGGAGGGGGTATCTCTGGAGGATATCATGGAAATTACCAGACAATTGTTGGGCTGTGGTGTCTCCATCCAGGAAATGAATACCATCCGAAAACACCTGTCTGCAGTCAAAGGCGGACGCTTTGCCCAACAATGTGGAGGGGCGGGGATTTATACCGTTGTATTGTCTGATGTGATTGGCGACAAACTGGATACCATAGCATCCGGACCAGCCTATCCGGATAGTACAACGTCAGCGGATGCTTTCGCCATTCTCAAAAAATACGATATTGATATTGAGAGCCATCTGGCAATGGCAATCGCAATTGAAACACCCAAGCATCTCGAAAATTGTGAGACGGTAATCACAGGCAATGTGACAGCCTTGTGCGAGGCCGCAGCAAAATGTGCTGCCAGTCTCGGCTATTCACCACAAATCCTATCGACTTCAATCGACAGTGAGGCACAGGTGATGGGTAGGTTCTTAGCCTCTTTGGCAAGGGAAGTCAAAAACAATGAGCAAGGTCCAATTGCACCACATCCTCCCTGTGCGGTGATTGCAGGAGGTGAAACAATCGTAAAATTGACCGGAACAGGCAAGGGTGGGAGGAACCAGGAGATTGCCCTGTTGGCAGCCCTGGGAATTGAAGGATTGGAAGATGTTGTGATATTTTCATTGGGTTCGGATGGAACGGATGGCCCAACGGATGCAGCGGGTGGTATCGTCGATGGCAAAACCACGGAAAGAATGCGCTTTGGATCCATCGTACCGGAAGAAAGCCTTGCCAACAACGATTCCTATCATGCCCTGAAAACCAGTGAGGATTTGATCTTGACAGGTCCTACCGGGACGAATGTGAATGACCTGATGGTTATTCTTTGTAAGTAAAGGCATTGATAACAGCAAATTAAAACAAAAATTGAGGGCGTTAAGATGGATCATTCTCCCTTTTGGTGTGTTCACCTGCTCCGGTGTGAAAACGTCATCGTTAGAAATTTAAGGTATGATGCCCAGAACCGGAACAACGATGGAATAGATCCGGAATTGTCATTCAGGGATTTCCTGAAAAGAAAATATCGAAGGTTGTTTTTACCAATATTAAAATTGATTCAGCCAGAAATCCCATTAGTCTGACAGATTCGTAGCATATTATTCTAAACAATTTGGTGATTGGAGAACCGGCAACAACACCATCTTCTGCTAAATAGTCATTTTGGAGGTACTATTGTCAGATTAACAAAATTAGTTTTTTAAGTACCATCAAAATCCGTCAGGATTTCCTACACCCATTATCAACCAGTGGAAACTAAAAAATGGGTTAGACCTCCCACCCATCATCAGAATAGGTCTTAACCTTCACATCCTAACTTTACCCATCAACGCTTTTGGTCCACTAGATGGGAGTATTGTTCATGAATCTTTGTAATGGTTACAAATTTATTTCAAAGATGTTAAAAAATGATTAATACTCATAATTTTTGTAAAATTTAAAAACTATAATCATTATAATTACGCGGTATTATTTTTCAAATTTATGATTTGAAGGGTTGTTTGCGTTATGGATAAACCTTCCTGTTCGTTTTTCCGGCACGTAAGTGTTTTGATCGAAAGCAAAGATAATTTAGAAACAAAAAAATTAAAATTAGTATGATTCAATTGAAAAGAACAATGTTTGTGGTTATGCTTCTAATGATTTCAATCATGGCAAAATCACAGGAAACGACTGCTGAAATTTCAGGGACAATTTCTGATGCAACGGGAGCATTGCCAAATGTAATTGTTACCGCGATTCACCTCCCAACGGGTACGAAATACATGACGACCACCCGTAATGATGGCCGATATAACTTACCAAACCTGAAAATCGGCGGCCCTTATTCTTTGTCCACCTCTTTTGTTGGTTACAAGCCTGAAACATCAACTGACATTTTTTTAAACCTGGGCCAATCTTTTAAACAAAATTATCAATTGGTTGATCAACAAACACTACTCAATGAAATTGTGGTTAAGTCTTCATCAAATGATAAGACTTTTAGTAGTTCAAGAACGGGTTCTCAGGAGTTAATTACGAGAACTCAAGTTGATCGCTTGCCAACGATTAACCGTTCAATTCAAGATTTTGTCAAGTTAGAACCTACCTCAAATGGTTTGAATATTGGTGGTAGAAGTAACCAATACAATAACATGACGGTTGACGGCGCTAATTTTAACAATTCATTCGGGCTATCCTCTATCTTGGGTGGACAAACATCCGCACAACCAATTTCACTGGAAGCGATCGAACAAATTCAGGTTAACGTATCGCCATATGATGTTAAACAAGGTGGTTTTGCCGGAACAGGTGTTAACACCGTAACCAAAAGTGGAACGAATACATTTAAAGGAAGTGTTTACCAATATTCTAGAAATGAAAATTATTTGGGTTACAATGCCGGGCCAACTACCGTCGCAAAGACCCCTTTTGATTATTCTATCAAAGGATTTAGCTTAGGTGGGCCGATTATTAAATACAAATTATTTTTCTTCATAAGTGGTGAAAGTGTAAGACAAGATGCTCCCGCTACTTCAATGTTGGCTTCTGACGCATCCCATGCCGCGGGAGGAAACTATTCTCAGGCAAATGCAGATACATTGACCGCTTTATCCAGTTTTTTAAAATCTAAGTTTGGATATGACCCAGGTTCTTTCCAGGGGTATACATTCAAAACTTATTCTGATAAGATTACCGCAAAATTAGATTGGAACATCAATAGCAAGAATACTTTCACGTTAAAGTATAACTACTTAAAATCTTTTGCAGATCAATTCGCATCTAATTCCAGACCAGGTAGTGGTCAAGTAACCGGTGGACAGCCGGGTACCTATTCGATGCCTTTCTTTGGCAGTGGTTATGTGATTAATAACAACTTTAATATTTTAATCGCTGAACTGAATACCCGTTTCAGTAATAAATTGTCAAATAAATTACAAATTGGTTATACCGCATTAAGGGATTTCAGGTCTCCTCACTCAAGTAGCGAAACCCTTCCATTGGTTGATATTTTAAACAATGGAAACATTTATACAAGTTTTGGTTATGAAATGTACACTTACAACAACAAGTTAAATACCGACGTTTATCAAATAAGCGACATCTTAACCTATTATAAAGGTGCACATGAATTTACCATTGGCACGCAAAACTCACTGAAAAAATATCAAAACGCGTTTGCACCCGGCTATCAGGGAGTCTATCAGTTCAACAGTTTAACAGACTTCTATAATTCGGCCAAAAATGGAGCCGCAAATGCTAAATCATACTACCTGCAATATTCTGCCTTACCTGGCGGGGAATTCCCATGGGCTTATGCAGGATCAACAGAGTTATCACAGTTCGTACAAGATAAGTGGAAAGTAACAAATGATTTCACTTTAACTTTTGGCTTGAGAATTGATGAAACCATCTACAAACAGGCAATGACGGATAATCCGGCCTTTGATGCATTAAAATTCAAAGACGGGGCGTCGTATAATATTGGAAAAGCGCCAATGAATAATGTTATTGTTTCACCAAGATTGGGTTTCAACTGGAATCCTAAAGGTGATAAGACTTTACAGGTAAGAGGTGGTACAGGTATCTTCGCAGGACCTCCGCCATTCGTTTGGATTTCCAACCAGGCTTCAAACAATGGTATTCAATTTGGTTCATTTACCAACGCTGCCAACAAAACAGCATTTAATGTGGACCCGAACGCTTACAGGCCAACTGCGGGAGCTGCCAATACTTCTTACAGTACTGCATTGGTTTCTACCAACTTCAAATATCCAACTGCCTGGAAATCATCCTTGGCGATTGATAAGAAATTGGAAGGTGGTTGGTTAGTAGGCGCAGAATACAACTATACAAAAGACATCAATGCTGTTTATTATTCCAACATAAATTTAAACGAAACCAATGGATTTGCATTGGGTGGTGTTGATAACAGAACCCGTTTCATAACTTCTGTTGCCAATACAAACAAATATTATTATGGAACGACTTTGGCAAATCCAAATATTGGAAACGCAATCTTAATGAGCAACATAAATAAAGGTTATGTTTACACTTTAACTGCAAAAGTTCAAAGAACTACTGAAAATTTAACCTATGGAATAGCCTATACTCATTCAGTATCCAGGAACACAGCAGAAGGTGGTTCAACAGCATCTTCCTTGTGGAGCGCGGCACCCGTTGCCAATCAGGATCCTAATGCCGCAAATTTGGGTTATGCCTCTTATTATCAACCCAACAGGGTTATTGCCAACTTCGCTTATAAAATAGAGGAAGGGAAAAATCTTTCAACAACAATAGGCGCAATCTATGAATTGGCAAACAACGGTGTCACATCGTATGTTTACAATGGAGACTTGAATGGTGATGGCAATTCAGGCAATGACTTGATATATATACCAAAAACAGCTTCTGATATTAACCTGGTTAAAGTCGGTTCAGGTGGTTTAGGTACCGGAACTTCAACTGATACAAGAACATCCGCCCAAATATGGTCACAACTGGACGCTTTCATTTCCAATTCAACCTACCTGAACACGCACAGAGGTGAATATGCTAAAAGAAATGCTGTAGTGTTACCATACTTTAGCAAATTGGATTTGAACATCACGCAAGACCTAAAACTTAAAGTTGGTAAAGAATCCCACACGATTAAGTTTTCATTGGATATGATCAATGCAGGAAACTTTATCAACAGGGATTGGGGTGTGGTTAAAATTCCTACAGCTACGAACATTTTAAAATATGAAGGGATATCTGCCGATGGAAAAACTCCTTCCTTCTCCCTCCCATTCCAAACAGGAACAACTCCATTTACTCAACCATTTCAAAACTCAACAGGTATAAGTTCAAGATGGCAAATGATGTTTGGTATTAAATACCTGTTCAATTAAGAAACAGTCTCTAAAACTTGAAAAAGTAATTGTAAAAAACCATATCTCAGGAGAGGGTACAGGAAAAGTTCCTCCGACATGACGGCAAAATTAAAAGCAGTAAAATACAGGATGGAAACCTAGTATTTTACTGCTTTTTTCAAATTTCTTCAACAATTCAGCATCTTCTACTATCTCCAGGCCCCCAGGGTCATGCCGGCAATCCCCAACCCGATAACCATGTAAAATCCATCAATAAGCCATAAGGTTACCGACCTGCGTTGAAAAAGATAATTGATGCCCACAGACGTCATGGAGAAGAAGAGGCCGGTAAAAGCGCCATATTGCAATCCTTTTGACAAGCTTACTTCCTCTGGTTTGTGGGAATTAATCACGAAATTCAATGCCCATACCATAAAAAGCATTAACAGAAAACTCAGGCCAAATACCATGGCCATGTTCGCCTTCTTGATTTCCTCTTCTTTGAAACCGATTTCTTTTTGCCAGATTTTTCCGAACAATACCGGACTATACCACAGGGCGCCCAGCACCCAAAAAGCGAGCGTGCCTACCAGCACTGCCCAAACATTGATGAAAGGATAGACCATAAGTAATAGATTTAAAGGTTGATAATTACTTTTGATTATACGATTATTTTGTAATAAGGTTAATCTAACTCACTTATGAGGAAAATTTCAGGGACTTTGTATGTGGCCCATGTCAAACAATAGCAAACATTGAATGTGACAATCTGGAGATATTTCTTTTTCTCAAAGAACTTAATTAAATTTACCATTTGAAACTCTTCCATGGATCTTTTTCCGCATTCACTACCACGTTATTACCGCATTGCTACGCTCCTCCCTTAAACGCAAATGAACCTGAATGATACCAATAACGCCAGACATTACAAAAACGGATATTTCTAAAAAAGAAGGGTCGACTGCCCAGCCGAAAAATAAAGGTAGCGAAACCGGGAAGAAAGTAGGCGTTAAAGTCGTCCGCACAAAAACCTTTGTCAGTTCCGCAAGTAAGGATAAGCTCTTTACAGTCGTTGCGATTGGGGCATCCGCGGGTGGTTTGGAGGCGGTAACACAGCTATTGGAAAATCTTTCCCCTACTACCGGAATGGTGTACATTTATGTGCAACATCTAAGTCCTGACCACAAAAGCCTGCTTACCTCTATATTGTCAAAAGTGACTGAAATGGCAGTTCAGGAGATTGATGATATGGAGAAGATGGAACCAAACAATGTGTATGTGATTCCTGCCGATAAAGAAATTGAGGTAACGGATGGCCATATAAAATTATTGGTATAAGCGCATAGACCGCCCAAATATATTTTCTTACTCATTATTAAATGCTTGTAATACTGCCATTTATCAGAATAATTATTTGAAATTTAATTGTAAAACAGAGATGATTTG